>Ga0315900_10000788_pt1 | contig 52545 bp, 23 predicted proteins | sample LakEriMetagenome_FD_203521 | JGI IMG/M metagenome (GOLD analysis project Ga0315900, IMG submission 203521) | Freshwater fungal communities from buoy surface, Lake Erie, Ohio, United States - Buoy 12 MA114 | ecosystem: Environmental > Aquatic > Freshwater > Lake > Lake biofilm | place: USA: Lake... | reverse complement strand
TTTTCAAAGAGGTGTCCGTAAAGAAGAGTAGATGCAATTGAAAATTCTGTAGCACTAGTACCTAACATACCTAACTTGGTAATGTCTCTCATTTCTCTTTGGTATGCAGTTTTTGCTGCAACACTTGCTAAGTTCCTTTCTCCGTGAAGATTAAACTCTGTAAGGATGAGAAAGTCTTTGCTTTTATTTTCTTTCTTTAACTCTGCTAAGTAAGTTACATAAGAAGTATGTGGGCTTCTCATTGCTTTAAAGAGAGATTTTGCTGTAGCCCAAGTTCCAAACCCTCCACTAATCAAGTTTGTAAGCTGACCTTGAATATAGTTCTTCATTGAGTTAGAAGGGTTCAATAATGATTGAGATCCAATAACAGTAAGTGTTCTAGTCTTTTGAGTAAAGTTTTCAATCTGTCTTCCTAACTCATAGTCCTTAACATCTCCAAAAAGTTTTGTCTTTTTAATGTTTTGTACAATCTGAAGAGTAGTATTTGTTTTTGTAGGAACAAGAACTCCAGACTTACTAATAACATCTTTCTCAACAGGAGGGTACTCTTCAAGAATTTGCTCTGTAAGAGTAAGCTCTTTGAATTGTCCAACAACTGCTTTTGTTTGAGAAATTCCACCTACATAACTAATTACAGCAGAAAATGTATCTCTTGTTACATCATCCGGTTTTTCATACCCTGTATAGTTCGTGTAGATTGTCTGAACCCTATTTCCTAGTAAGTCTGTTTGTACTTTTTTTACAGGGTTGCCATCTGTAGATCCTTCCATTGTCATAACAGAATCTCCTTCATCAGGAAGAGTACCATCAGAGTTTGGAAGATTTACCCAAGCAGCAAGTCTATCAAAGAGTGTTTTCTTTTCTTCTTTAACCATTTGTGAATTAGCATCTCCCTGTTCTACCCTATTCAACTTATTGTTAAAATCTTTAATAAGAATACCAACGGAATTTCCTTCAGTATGCCTCTTTGCTAGAAACGGAACAGTATAACCTAAGCGAGAAGATTTAGGAGCATCCATCTGATTTTTTAAAGATAGCTCTGTAACCTTTGTAAGATACTCAAATAGTTTTCTATCTGTAGAGTTAGTACTTTCTTTTAACTTAAAGTACTCTTCGTTTCTAAATTCACCTACAGCTTTTGGTAGCCACTTTCTTGTGATAGGATTCCAAGTTACAAAATCAATTTTTTCTGTTTTTAATTGGTAGTCTTTTGTTTGACCTTCAAATTCTACACTTGCTTTATCTTTAAGTTCTCTACTCGAGTACTTATATCCGGGAATCATAATTACATCATTACCATCTTTAGGTTCTATCTTTCTCCAAATGTAGGTTGGAGTAAACTCAAAATTTGTTTCCCCTGAGTACTCATCCATATAAGTCCTTATCTTATGATTGGATATAAACCAATTTAAGAAATCAGACTCTTCTTTTGAAAGATAACTCCTCCCCATCTTATTTCTTTCAATAAGATCCACATAATATTCTTTAAAGTTTAAGCTGTTTACAAACTCATCAAAATTTTCATGAGCAAATACACCTCCTAATTCTCTTGGAAATATAGGGCTAAGCTTATCAAACATAACCTCATTATAATACGTAGTAACCGTATTCATTTGAAGTTGGGAAAGCTCATCAAAAATCTCCTTTATGTTTGAATTAATTCTCTCTAGTTCTGGATTTTCTTTTGATATGTCTTCTGCTGTTTTAGCAAAAGATTCTCCTTTTATAGGTTGCTTAGGTTTTAGAATTTCCCTAATAGTATATTTGATAGAGTCAATGCGCTGCTCTACTTCTTTAATCTTTTTCTGTTGTTCAAGAGTTGCAGATGCAGCATCAAAGACTCCATCTTCATCACGAAGAGCAGAAGACATATTCATAATCTCTTTCCACTGTTCTGAAGACTCTTGTCTAAGTTGTTCTACTACTTCAATTTTTGCAAGTACTTCCTCTGCATTTTCAGGAGAGCTTTGTAGAGCAACCTCCCTCATCTTATCAACCTGTACTTTTAGTCTGTCAAGAATATCTCTCCTATTCTCATAAAACCTTTCGCTATTAACTACACGTGTATTTTTATCAATCCATTCAATAAGTTCATAGTTACCAATCACACCTGCTAATTCTCCTACCTCTTTTAGCCAAGTAGGATTTTTCACGTTAATTAGATTACGAATTTTTGCAGCATCATCAGGATCAAGCTTTAACAATTGTGTAGAAAGGTCCTTCAAAAACTGCTTTTGATTGATTGTGATTGTGCTTAACTGTCTATCAATCTCATTCTTTTTTTGAAGAGCAATAGCTACCCTTATATCGTTGACAGGATTTTCATCTTCCTCTTTCATACGATTAAGTTCAGTAGACCAAGGATTTCTTAAGTTTCTTAATTGAGAAATCAAAGACTGTATCCTTTCTTGTACTTCAGCCTGCTCCATTAAAGTAAATGTACCGGTACGAAGATTAGACTCAAGCTGTCTGATCTCTACACTTATTTGTTCTTGAGCTTCCATTGCTCTATCAAGATCAGGACCTTCTAATCCAAAGTCACGATAGATTTGAATTTTTTCAGTAGCAATTTCATTATTCCAATTTGCAGACCTCCAAGAAATAAATTCATTGTAAGCGTTTTGATAATCTGCTTTTAGTCTCTCAATTTCCTCAGCAGGTTGTCCTGTAGATAGGGCTTCATACCATTTTTCTTTTAACTCTTCTACCTTGTTAAGTTCCTCCTCAAGTCTATATTCATTTTTTGTAGCGTGTAAAAATGTGAGAGTTTCCATAGGAACCCTTACACCATCTACATATTGAAATGTCTTATCTATGTAAGTAATCTTTTCTCCTACTTGAGAAGAGTTCATTCCCAATTCTTTTTCTAACTTTCCAAGCTCTTCTCCTGCTTTTAATGCTTGATCAAGGGCATCCTTTTCTGCAATAGTTTCTGCTTTAGAAACGTAATAGTTAATTGCCTGAATAATAGGATTGTCAATAAAGGCAGATGTTTCAAAATATGCAGTTACACTTACATCACCTTCCCTCCCTAATAGAACCTTTGCTAAACGCTCAGGAGTAATCACAGATTCGTTATATTGCTTCTGATTAATAATCCCTGCATCAAGCTGTCTTTTCTTTTCTAAGTTGTAATTCTTTGCTGCTCCTGCAAAGTGGTGAGACAATACAGTAGTGGCTACTTCATTCAGTTTGGTATTTGCTAACTGAACTTCATATTGTAAATTTTTTAATATGTTGGGAATAATTTTTAAATCATTAAATTGCTCTGAAGCCATCAATGGTTTTAGAGTCTCAAAGTATTCTCCCCAATACAATGCTAAACGTTTTAGATCTGCGATTTGGTGAATAGCTTTTGTTACCTCCTCTGGATTGTCAAGATCAGTTGGAAGTAATTTTTTATAGCCATCATTTGTATTTGCATTTTTCCAAAAGTAAGTAACACTACTAACCGTATTCACAAACGATATTAGACCTTCTTTCATCTGAGGGCCTTGCTCTCGTATCTGTTTAATTATGTTTCGAGTAGTTTCAATAGGTAGAATAGTATTTCCGTTTTTGTCCTTAAATGCCTCTAGGATCGCTTCATCTCCTTCATTGTTCTCTACCTTTGCTATCAAGTTATTAAGAACTTTAAGGGCAGGTTCTACGATTTTTAGAAGGCTTTCTGGAGACTGTCTTTCCAATTCTTCAAGTGTCTCTCTTGAGAATGCAGCAGCTTCTTCATTTTTACGAATCCTTTCTTCTACTTGTGCGATCGTGAGATAAAATGAAACACCATTCTTTTTTAAATTTAAAGAACGAAAGGCTCTCTCACTATAAAGAGTAGGCTTTACACTTGAGTATTCTTTGGGCCTGCTAAATACAAAGTTTTTCTTATTATCAACTAAGAGTACCTTTTTGTTTTGTAGCTGCTCAATACCTTTAAGCATTCCACTCAAGTTATCATTTCTAGAATCAGCAACTCCAAATACCTCTTCAACTCCTTCTTCTTCAGCTACAGCTTCTTCTGTTAGGTTTCCACCAGTGTTTATATTTATTACCTTTCTACCAATGTCAGCACCAAATTCATTTTGAAGCCTGTTTAACATAGACTCATTAATACCGGCTTCAGTATAAAAAATAATCTTCTCTCCAACTTCTCCCCACTTATCTTTTAATTCTAATCCAAGTTGAGTTAAACGAACACTACTATAGTATTCTTCAAGTATTGGAGAAAACTCTTCACTAAACCACATCTTTGCCTTCACACGTGAGAGAGATTTTTTTGCAATCTTTTCCTTTTCCCTCTGGATGATATTCTCTTTTTCTTCAGCAGTCATTTTACTGATGTCATCATCGCTGTATTTTAGATCTTCAAGAAAAACATTTACATCTTCAGGGCTTAGATATACGGGAGGAGTAAGTCCTTTTAATTTAAAATTATTAATAACCTTTTGAATTGCTGCTTTACTTGGAGTAAAATCCTTCAGGTTTAGAACTGTATCGTTTAGATTAATGTAGATAAAATCATAATCATCTGCATCCTCTTCAAGAGTTACCAGTTTGGAAATGTTAAACAATTCCCCAAGTTGATACATATGCTCACTAGTCAATGCTTGATTGTAGAGAATGTCAGACATATCTCTATTTACAATTCTAAGTGCAGCTTCAGTATAGGGTAGATTAAATTTTCCTGTTTTAAAAAATCGAATAATACGGTTTATGAGAAGCCGCATTTTAGAAAGTACAGAAGCTCCTCCTGCATAATTTTCAAATACTCCCTTATCATAAAAATAATAGGAGATTAATTTTGCAGCAGCTTCCCTCTTTAACTTATCATAATTTCCTCTATACTCCGGGTGATCTCCATATTCGTATAGTACTTTTTTGTATGCTTTAGTGTAGACAATATTGTCCATAAGATCCCTGTAGAGTGCACTGTTTTTGTTTAACATTTCTACAAGAACGTGAGCAGACTCTTCAGGGAGAGACATTTCTTCTCCCTTTCTAATCTGAATAAGAAACTCACTTAACTTAAGAACTCCATTAACTGTTTGGCCTTGCCCATCATTAACCTCGTCTAAAATTTCAACTCTAAAATTTGGATTGACTGTTTTTAAGAAACCCATCATAGTTTCTTTAACATCATCAGCCAATTTAGTTTGACTTCTTTCAGGCTCTTGTCCTGCTTGAACTAAAGCTTGAGCATAGTAATTTTCAGGATAGAAAACTCCATTCTTAGCATCTATGTATTGAAATGCTTTAGTATTAAAGGCTACTTTTTTTCCATTCTTAAAATATAGCGGTCTTTCAATACCATATTTTAAGTTGGCATTAAACAAATTTTTATTTGCTAAATTTTGAAAATCCGCTTCTTTACCTTTTAAGATATTATTGTTATTGTCTATAATGCCCTTCTCAAGTAGTTCTACTTTTGCAACGAGCATTGACTTTTTAGGTTTTACTGTACAAGCCATAATATGTTATAGTTAAATTAGTTTAGTGTGTTAGAAAGGTAAATCAAAATCATCATAATTCAAATTCAATTCGCATTGATCTTCTTTCTTTGTTTCATCTGTTTCTATCTCATTCAAAAGTTCTTTAGAAGATAAAGGCACTGAAGTTATTTCTTGTGTAGAAGTAGAAACAATTTCTCCTTTTACAAAACTTTTAAATCCTTCTATATCTTCTTGAGTTCCTAAAATATGGATTTGTTCAGGTTCAAATACAGAATAATAGTTTATATTACCTCTTTGTTTAATTATTGCAGAATCTTTTGTTTCATCTTTAGCAACAACTGGTGGAATTATAGAAAAATCTCCAAAATCAGGGTTTTTCATATTAAATAACATCGCGTGAGGTATTGTACCTTCTACATTTGCAAAATTATTTCTAGGATTTATGTTTTTACTTATTCCAAAAAACCCTTTTCTTCTATTTATATTTGCAGATAAAGAAAATTTATTTTTATCAGGAATTTCTATTTTTGTATTAGAGAAATGATAGACAATATCTTTTACTTTACTTTCTGGAAATATAGAATCAAGATACTCTGAATAAAGTTTTAAAGCTTCTTGCTTTTGTTGAGCAGTTGGAGTAGTAATTTCTATTTTTTCATCAACTAATTCTTGTGGTAGTAAAGCCTCCATTCCATTTGTATCCTGTAAATTTAAAGCTTTAGAAATGTTATTAAAAAGCTCTTCAGGAAGTTGCACTGCAAATAGTTTACCTTTTTGCATTTCAGCATATTGCTCTGCTACAGTTTTATCTTTAGTAAACCATCTTCCTTTAGATCTTTTTATATAATCCGGCAAATTAGAATTTTCTAAATTAACAGTACTACCTTCTCCTCTATAAACTGTTATCATTTTTGGATTATATATATCTAATCTTTGCAATACTTCTTTTCTAGTAATGTTATCTTTTTTAGATATATAATTGATCCAAGTTTCTTTAATGTCTTTAGTCGTATTAAACCCTAAAGACTCATACACTTGATTAGCTAGCTCTGGATTAGAATTAAACAACTCTTCTACTCCTTCTTTAATTTGAGTAGGTTGAGAAGGTTTTGCATTAATTAACCCATACTTTTCCATATACTCGATTTCTGCAAGTAATGGGTTTTTAGATTTCTCTAAAATCTTTTTGAACTCTGGATCATTTATATTTACACAAACCATTATATGTATGTATTTTTAATTTGTAACTTAGGTTTTAAAATTTACTGAGGTTTCTTTTTGCACTTTTCTAATATTTCAAGTACTATCTCTTTTTTTTCAGGGTTTTGTAGTGACTCGTTAATGTAGTTGATCATCTCTTCTACACTTCCAAATTTATCTCCATATTGAGAGTAAAAGTTTGTAAGAATAGTTTGCTTCTCTTTAAAAGAGAAACGGTCAAGAGTTTCAAATGTGAGAGGCTTTGTACCGGTTTTACTCCAGTCGTACTTATTAATTAAATAGTCTAAAGCAGTAGCATGAGAAGGCTGTCCTAATTCTTGATAGTATACAATCTTTTTGTCCTTTAAATTTGGTATCTGATTTATGATTGCACTTCTATATTCTTGCAATATGTCTGTATGTTTTTCTCCTGTCATCCAAGACATAAATTCTTGAACAGCTTCTTGTACTGTATTAGTCTTATATAAACCTTTACCGGAATGGCTCCAAGGATTTCCTATAGCATTGTCTTGTTCAAGTGCTTTTAAGAAAAAATTTCCTTTTGTTCTATAAGCTATTATATAGTTGAAAGAGTTTTTAAGTTTACCGGTGTCAGCCCATTCTTTACTAAACACAATATTAGAAGGAATTTCTCCAGCCTTAACAAACATATCAATCATCTCTAACCCTGTGTATCCATTCAAAGAAGCTTTAGTAGTATTCCTATAAGAAACTTTAAATTTCTTAGATGGATTCTTTTTTGCTACATCGTATAGAGTTTGGATGTTCTTAACAATCTCTGACTCAGGAATTGACCGTAAGCCTTTATTTTCCTTTACTCGTAGGTCTTTAGTAGGTAAAGCATACGCATTACCTTGAAGTCCTTCTCCTTGATCATATATAGCTCCAAATTTTTCTACTGCTATTTTAGCCGCTCCTGCTCCGTGTCTTCCTTCTGGGTTACTACCAAACACAAAGATAGTATTAGGCTCAGGTTTTATATCTCCTTCGTAATAATTTGAAGAAGATTTTTCAGCAGGCTTTCTTCCTGCTTTATCATCTATAATTACATTTTCACTTTGAGTCTTAGTTCCTAACTGACTATACAAAGATTCAGAAGTTAGGCCCATTGCTTCTTCTATATTTTTAATTTCACCTATCTCACTTAATGCTATTCTTTTATTAAGAGCAATACGTGCATTCATACGTATGATTCTATCAGTTTTTATTTTAGAGATAGTTTCTACTTTTGTCTTTGTCTGATCTTGTTCTGCCTTATCTTTTTCTGTATAGATATAGTTTAACATTCTTAATCCATCCATACTAGCAGAATTTTTTAAGCTATCATACTTACCTCCATATTCGTTTGTGAAAAATTTACCAAACTGCAATACTCGATTACGAAGGAACTTATGCCTAAACTTAAAAATATGATTGCTCTTTTCTTCTTTACTAAGTTTGTCAAATGTTCTATAAGCTTCTTCAAATTGTTGAAGATAAAAAGCAGGAAACACTTTAAGAAGATAGATTGGAGACGTGTTATATCCTGTTTGGAAAAACCCTAAGTCTAGTAAGTCTTGAGCAAATTGTCTTAACTCTGTAGACCTTTCATCAGTTCCTTCTTGCGCAAGCATTACTTCAATTTCATTCCTAATATAATCAAACTCTTTCACATCATTATCCATTCCCATAAAGAGGGCAGGATTAACTGATCCATTTCTTGTAGAGTTGGGGTAGAGTTTTGTAGCAAGTTTAGTATCTTGAAGATTATACTTCTTGATTAACTCACTCCAACGCATCATTAATCCATTAGGCTTTGCTAACTCTTTTAGGTAATTAATTTTTTCTTGATTAAATCCCGGAGTAAAGTTTTGGATAATGTACATTAGGAAATCATTATCAATAGCATTTGAAAACTTTTCCCTTTGAGAGCTTGATACTGAAACACCCATCTCTGCTACAATATCTTTAAAAGGAGCATAACTCTTAATAGCAAATAATCTCTTAGAAAGACCTCTAAAATCTTCAATAATATCCAAGTGAGAGATAACACTCTTATTAAAGATACGCATTATAGAATCTACTTCAATAAGTCCTGTCTCTTCAATCTCTACGATAGATGCATTTCTGATTTCGTTTAGATTTAAAGAGTTGTAGGGGGATTTGTCAAAGTTTGTTACAGACTGACCTTTTCTAAAGATTTCAGCCTCTTCTAATCCTTTCACATAATAAACAAGAGCTTGCTTCTCAGATAGAGATAACTCACCTAGAGTTTCACTTGTTATTGTGTGGTTAAGTGGATTATCCATTCCTTCGTACAATTCTACAGGATCAAAACTATCAGGAATTGGAATAGAGGATAATTTTTCCCAAAGTTTAGTATTACTTATAAACGTTTCTCCTACCGGTCTCCCAACTTCATCTAGTAAGTCTGCCATTAGATCAAAACCAATAAGAATACTTAATGCCGTTTTTTTAGCATTGTTTGCAGTATACCCAATGTTTAGATAGTAGTCTTTTAAGTAATCATACTTATAGATTGCTGGTTGATGCAAGATAGAAAGTACGTTATCAAGAGTAGCTCCATTCAAGATTTGGAAAATACCAAAGCCTAAATTTTCTTTTTTAAGATTTGTATAACCCGCAGTATCATCACTTGCAGCATCCACAAAGATATTAATAAACTGGTTAATAACCTCTAGCTTATCAATGGTAGAATTTGCAAAGAATGGATTTGAAATTGAACTATCTTCTAAATCACTTGGCGGAATTAGAGGAAGAGTAAATTTCAAATCAATACCATAAAGAGTATAATACTTGTTTAGCTTGTAATCAATCTCTTGCATTAGAGAATAGTAAACATTGTTTACCGCACTAATACCAAGATTGTCTTTTAACTTAACAGAAATAAATTTCTTATAGTGCATAGAAGGGTTAAACACTTCTGTATTAAGTGCAGAAGGATTTACAGCCCTCACTACTTCCCTATCACTCATCTCATTACCAAGATTGTAGATCTTTCTCAAAACTCTAATTACAGACTTATTAATTAATTCTGTAGTGTTAGGTCTAATAAGTCGATAGAAGTTTATTGGATTTAAGATAATCTCGCTTGAAGATTCTAACATCTCATTTGAGTAAATAGCATCTCTTCTTCTTGACCTAAGAGCCAAATTTAACTTATCGTACAGCTCATTAGTGATAGAGCGAGAAGCATTTATCTCATCATAAAATGCTTTCTTTGTTTCTATTTCTTGAGAAATTCCAGCATACGTAGCATTGATTGTTTCAAATGCTGATTTTAAATTATTTCCTAAGTTACTAATCTCTAATTTTTTAGAGGACCTTTCAGATTTTAACTTCTTAATAGTTGAGTTTATCTCCTTAATTTTTTCAAGTGTAGGAGTTAAGTCAGCCTCATTTTTAGTGGGGACTTTTTTACCATTCACAATCTTATAGCTTTTTGCTTTTAAAGCACCAAGCTCCTTCTCAAGATCTGTTAATTTTTTTGTCTCTTCTTCAATTTCAAAACTTAGAGTGTAGATTTCCATATCAAGAGATGTAATCTCATTCTTGATTTCAGTTACTACATCTTTTGCTGCTTCTTTACTAGTCTTGATTTCCTGAATAAACTCATTAACGTTTTTAATCTTCTCCTTAATTCCTTTTCTTTCTTCTTTAACTGCTGCTATTTCTGCCTTAATCCCATCTAAGTATTCTGAAAACTCTTCTTCTGACATTTTAGAGATTGCTTCATCTGTATTTTCAGAAGTAATGTAGTTTCCTGACTTATCAATAGAGGCAGTGATAGCCGGAAGTTTATCATAGTCAAAGTCCATACCTGTCTTATCCACAATGGCAGGATAAGGAATGAGAGAGTTTGTGATGTATGGAGGAAGGAACTGTACCACTTCTAAAGCATCATCAGAGTTGTATCCTTGGTTAGGAATCCTAGAAGTAAATATTGTGAGTGACTTTTTATGCTTTTCTCTAAATGCTGGATCTTTAAGCATTGTGTTTAATGCATTAAGATCTCCACCCAAGTCTTTTACTTCAGGAAGATTAAGAAGATTTAAGTAATCTCCTTGAAGAGTTACCTTACATTGAGCACGTCTAATTCGAGTAACCTTTCCACCTTCAATTACAGGCTCATAAGTTTGTAGATCACGTGTAATATTACCATCTCCATCTAAAGTCGTGAAGAGAGAGTTAGAGGTTACAACAAATGCTGCACCTTTAATCTTTGGTTTTACAATACGATTTTTAAGAAGAGAGTAGAGAAGGTTTTCAATAATTTTTGGTGATATACTACTCTCTAAATAATCTCGAAGACCTTCATCAGAAAGATCAAACTCCCTATCAAAATACTGAGTAATAGATGCAGGAAGATCCCTTCTTAAAAATTCCTTTTTAACAAGGTCTACTAGTTTGTTTACATCTATCTCAATATTGGCTGCTGTTGAAGTATTATCAATCTCAGAAGGATCAGCACCTAATTCAATTAAAAGTTCTCTACGAGCCAAATTAGCGTACTCACGTTGAGAGCTTTTCCACTTCTCATAATTCTCACTAATATCTTCCATAAACTTTCCATTCAAGGAAAGGTTTGAGATTAGAAGCTTCCTAACTTGAGTACCTAATAAGTTTTCATCATAAGCTCCTTCAGAAGTCTTTACCTGTTCTTTTAAGAATATAGTCTGATTAGAGTGTACTCCTTTAGGAGTCATATCAGAAGTTAATTCTTGGATGCTGTTTCCTTCGTATTGGAATGTTTTTGTACCGGTTCTAAACTTAACATATCCAATATTATTTTTGGTCATTACATCCAATAAGACCTGTGCTCTTGTTCCCTCTACAAGTTCAGGGAATAAAGGCATTAAAGAGAATTTGTCAAGAGACTCTGGTTGTACTACAAATTTATTTTCTACACGAGTCTTAGTAGTTTGCCCATCTTTCTCTTCTACAACATAGCTTACACTTTTAGAAGGACCTGCGTATTGGAACTTTACCTTTGGAAAGTCAAAGTACATTCCTTCTCTCTTAATCTTTTCCTCCACATAATCGTAGAGTTCCTGATCTTCTTGAGTAAGAATTTGGCCTTTAGATTTACGGGCTTTTACAGCTAAATACTGAAACCCTTCTTCACGAGCATCTGACCAAGAATTAACACCAATAAGAATCATCCTATAAAAATCAGGATGTACATACCCATCACCATCTGATGCTGTAATCTTGTATTGACCTTTTACTGCATCTTCAGCAAGAGCATCTAGTTCTTCTTGTGATATTGTTTTATTAAAGAATTTAGAAGTGTTTTTAACAGCTTCAATAATTGCTTCCTTTTGCTTAGAAAGAATTTCAGGATCTGTTTCTACAATATCATCTTCAATAATGAAGGTATCTACTTTAGAAGGGTCACTATAGTATTCAGGTCTTTTGCCTTCAAGTGCTTCAGAAAATGTTACTCCTTGTGCAGAGTTTTTAATATACTCAGCAGTGCGGCCACTTATAACAACAGGAGTACCATTTGATATTGGGGATTTAGCACGCTTATAAAAATTGTTAAATATACCAATCTCTCCATTGAATAGGATTGAATTTTCTATAGAAAGTATTTGCCTATTCATTACAAAAAAGTCTACCAAAGCATCAAAGCCTGCTTGGCCTGCTTCTGGTCGTATCTTTTCTACAGAATCCTCCACTGTTGAAATAGCAAAAGATGGGTGTCTTAAAGATACTTCAAACCCTGAAAATCTTCTAACTGTATCCTTAAACTCAGAAACAAGCTCATCTTTATACGCTGCGACATCTTGATTAAAAGTCTCAATAGTAGATGGGTTTGAAATTTCTTTTATTAAGTCTTCTAAACTAGTCCCACTATTTGCAGCTTTTTCTATTCTTGAGATTAAATCTTGCTTAAGGATTGGGTTTAAAACATTTGCTAAATAAGTGAAGTCAAACTTATAATTGTTATATGGGTTTCCTTCAAAATACGTAGGATCATTTTCATTCCTAGTATTTTCGTATTTAAACTCTTTATATATGCGTTCAACTTCTCCCTTTAAATACTCAAAGTAAATTGCTTGTACTTGCTGGACTACAGATTTTCCAAAAGCAATTGGTGTTTCAGGATTTGCAGTTACAGATTGAACATAGGCCCCAAAAGAAGTAGAGGCTGTTTCTGCACGAAGATTCTCAACCAAACCTCTCTTAAAGAAAAGATGAAGCTCTTGTCTTAGGTATTCAGTAAAGTTAAGATTGATTGTGTTTTTACCAATATCTCTTCCTGTATCTGTTTGAGTACCTAATACACCGGATATGTTTACAACATTTATCTTCCTACCAGAGAGAAGTTTTTTAAACATCCAACTATGTTTAACAATTGGATTTCCTAATCGAGGTACAGAATTAAAAATATATCTTAATTGGTTTTGGTCGTTGTTTGCTTTTGCATTAGGAATACGATTTAATAACTCAGCAGTAACTAGATAGGTAGAAGCCAAATGCAGATTGGATTGATTTTTACCCTCTGCATTTTTTGTCATATTAGAAGTAGCATATGGAAGTACTTCAGCAAGTATTTCCATCATACTATAAACCGGTCTACTATTACCTGAGTATTTTTTCTTTCCTATTGTAGTTGTAGTTTTCACAAAAGAGAAAAGATCAAAGTCAATCAATCCTAAGTCTTTAGGCTTGACATCATCTTTTTTCAAGTAGTGAAACTTTTTATATAGGGATTTTGTGAACTCTAATAAATTAGACTCAAAATCTCTCTTTAATTCCGCAGGAGCATCTTTAGGAAATTCTACCCCAACTGAAGCCCAATAATCTTTAACTTGATTTTCTGCTTGGATACGTCTGTTAATATTACTAAGGATAGATAAATCAATCTTAGATTTCATATCTTCCATTACTTTAACGTAATCAAGATATGGACCTACAGTAAAGTCTTTAGAAAAATAAGACCGTAGACTTGAAGTTAAAATTGCCTGAATATTTAAAGCATCCAACCTATTACTTTCATAGGACATTGCTGTAAAATTGGCATTAGTCTCTGTCCTATCATCTATAGGGATTAGTTCTGTTAAAAGAGTAGGAACATAGAAAAGCTGAAAAGACTTTTCAAAATCTTTTAATAAGAATACATTACTAATATCAGCATTTAAAGAGTTTAATAAGCTCACTACCAATTCTACCTCTTTAAACTTATTGTATCCTGTACTTAGCTTTTGAACCATCTCTTCTACAGTAAGAGATCCTGCAACTTTATCAGAAATAGTATTCCATAGTGCAGTAAGTTCTACAGGTACAAAGTTTCCAAATTCATCCCTATATAAGATTGGGCGTTTTGTAACTACAGTTTGGTAAATAGGATTTCCGTTCTCATCAACTTCTCCTGTTTCTACTTTACTTTCTTGCATTTCAAATCCTTGAATTTTAGGAATTGTACGCAAGAAAATTTTAGTAAGCCTTCCACCTACTTCAAAAGAAGACTTTTCCTGCTCTGTTCTATCACGATACTTTGAAGTCGGATCAGAGCCTCCTCCTTCTTCATCATTGTTTATAGATTCTTCTGCATCAACGCTTATATCATCAACATCCGTAATGCCTTGAGCTTCTATAGACTTGAGGAGCCCTTCACTGTCAATGTTTATTTCTTGAAGTAACCCGGAATATTTAAACCAAATATTTTCTAGGTTTTCCTCTAAGTAAGTTAAATAATTGATACGAGATTCATCTTTTGAAAATGCAATCTCTGCTTTTAGTTGTTCACGTACAATATTAGTTAGAGTACTGATCTCAAGTTCGTTTTGAACAAGATTAGAAAAGGCATTATAATTCCAAAGAACATTAGAAAGGGTGATGTCAAGAAAGTCTGCTGCATTTTTCAATACAGACAAATCTTTAAACATTTCTTTTGTAGATTCTTTAGTTGAAAACCTTACTGAAAGAGCAGGAATTAAAGACCTTGTTTTTCTTGTAGTCTTTAAATCTTTTGTAGAATCTATAGTAGGTGTAAATACATCAAATTTAGCAGGAATATTAACACTATTCTTCTCTGCTATACCTGTAATAGGAGAAGGCTTTGCAGGTTCTGTAGTCTCTGTAGGAGTTAGAGCAGGTATCTCTTCTCCAACAGTTGCAGATAATGCTTCTGCTTGCTCTGCTTGTTCTTCCTTCTTTTTTACTGCTTTTTTAGGAGTAGCTTGTTTTACGTTTATTTGATTCAGAATAATCCCTAAAGAATCTATTGTAATGGACTCTTCTAAAGAAGGATTAGACTTGCGCATTAAATTTGCAATGATATTAAACAAGTCTTTAATATTAGACTCTAAGTAGTCAAGGAGAGATTTCCATCCTTCTTTCTTACCAGCAGTAGAATATTTTGCCTTAGACCTATTTAATATGTCTTTCATTACAGGCTGGAATGGAGCTATTAAAAACTCTTCAATCGAACCTGTATGGTAATCAAATACAATCCTTTCTTCTTCGGTAAGTTCAAGATTACCGGAAGCTACTTCTTTTATTAAGTCAGTTCTAGCCTTTTCAAGTCTTTTATATTCTTGGCTGTTCTTAACTTCTTCACGTCTCAATTGATCTAATGAAAGTGAGTGGATAATCTCTTCCATAAATCCAACCTTTAAAAACTTCTTCCTATACTCTATATCATTAAAAGAGTTAGTGTCTATAAGAATAACCTTATTAACAGTAGTCTTTTCATTAGGGCTTACTCCTTCTTTTGGAGCCCTTCCTAACTCATCATAAGTATAGTTAGACCCATCTTCTTTTTCTTGTACAGCTATGAATGTACCTTCACCTTTAGGCCCAATAGGGTCATCAATTTTAGATACAAATTTTACTACTACATTTTTACTAAGCTGACTAATTGCAAGAGACATTAATTGCTCTTCAATTTCTGTAAAAGTGGTAGAAGGATCTAAAGTAGGAATAGCATTTTTATCTGTAGATCCTTGAGAGTTTAATTCAGTAATTTGATTCTTTAATCCACTTATAGACATAAACTCTCCAACAGCAGCCATTTTATATACAGGCTGAGCTATAGGGGCAACAGAAGGCTCTACAGGTGTTACAGGAGTTTCAGGAGTTGGAGCTTTTTCTTCCTTTTGATATACAATAGGGTCTATGCTTATAAAGGCAACTTTGTCTGCTTTTACATACATAACACCTTCATCAGTAGACATCTTATTATAAGAGGTGCTAAGATTGTCAAGTAAAAATTCTTGCTGTTCAGTTGTACTCCAATTTACTTTGACAAGCTTTCCTCCTTCAATTTTATATCTTTGATCGTAAGACTCTACTGTATTTTCATAAGGGTTATAAGGAACCCGGATACGTGCTCCTCTAATACCTCCTTCTACAACAAGATCACCTGAAGCATATATTTGTGTTTTTGGGTTTTTAATAAACTCAAACTTTCCTGTGTTTGGATTTTTAAGCCTATATACTTTTGTACCAATTTTTAATTTTTCAGGATTAGAAGGGTCTTTCTCTATAGAGAATTGAACATTCCTACTTGTAATGTTTACATTGTTTAAAGGATCAAAAGTATTAGAAGTAGGAGTGATAAAATTTCCTAGTCCTATAATACTGTTTAAATAAGTAATTACATCTTGTATTTCTTCTTTGCTTTCGTAAGTATGGTTTAAAAGCCCTATAACCTCCTGAGCCATATCTTCAGGAAGAGAGCCTCTTTCTGCAATTATTTTTCCTAAGTATACTAATCCTGCTACATCTTCTTCTTTTCCTATATTAATATCTAAAAAAGTAAACCCTTTTTTACGAGCAGACTCTGACCTATTGCTTGATTGTAAAGACTTAGAAATCGGATGAACAATTATTTTTCCCGCTTTGATACCATCAATGTAAGCTTTTTTATAACGAGATTTTTCTTTATCAGTTGTTGTAGAAAAGGTAATAAAGTTATTATTAAAAGTAAGAACTGGAGAGTTTTTAGTTTCTACAGTGCCATCTTCTTTTTCTAATTCATAAGTAAGATTGTATGCTTGTGTAGGATCAGTTGTGATAGAATATTTTTCTGCTATCTTTCCTTCTGATGCCATATCTGACAACTTAACCTTTGCAGAAGGATTAGTAGCCTTAAGATATACAGGTTTCCATTCCCCTTTCTCTTCTACCTCAAATACAAAAACAACCCCCTCATTGTTTACATATTTTTCAGGGAGAGGCTTAGAAGCTTCTTTTCCTGTCTTATCTAATAGTCTTTCTTGTACATTATCTGAAGAATCAAAAATAGCCCTGACTCTATAATTACGAGTAGAGTCAGAGTTTATAAGAGTCATTAAAATGTTTTTAGCAACAACTGCATTATCTACAGATGTATAGTCTTCTTCCCTTAATTTACCAATAGACTTAATTACAGTCATCCGGCTTGAAGGAATACTAGAAGTTGGTATTTCAGTTCCGTTTTCTATTTCATTAAAAATAGCCTCAATCTCCTCTGGTGTCTTTCCATAATAAGGAGAGTTTTTATCTTTACTTACTTCTTCAAAAAGCCTATACTTTTTAAATTGAAAAAGATCGGATGAAGCTTCTACATTGTTATCATCAAACATCTTTGTAAATTCTGCAATCGTGCTGTCAATCATTTTAACAGCAGACTGAATTGACTTAAGATCTTGAGGAGACAATGTATCTTGAGCAAGGCTTAAGTACATATCATAAAGTCCTTCAGGTCCAAATATGGATTCGATAAAGGTTTTACTCTCAAAAATAGTAGTACGTATTTTTTCTAAACTGTCTGCTGTCTCTTGAGTAAAAAGATCTTCTTCCATAGATTTCTCTGCAAGAGCTTTTGCCCTTTCAATTTCTTCTCTTACACGATCTCTTGTCTTTGCTATAATTTTTGGAAGATCTTTAAATACTCCCTTAAGGCTTTCAGGGTTTGCAGTGACACTAAAATAGTTACCCATCCATAGCCCGATTAATATATCTAAGTTAGGAACTAGATTTCCATCTTCTTGTTTTGCAGGGATTGTAATTAAATATGGTCTTGCTGTTGCAATTCCAGACTCAATAGGTTTTATTTCTTTAATTTCTGGAGGTCTACCTCCTTTTTCTTTTGCTTCCCTTGCTTTCTCTAGGTTTTCTTTTTGTTGTTCTTTTAGTTTATCAAGTTGCTCTATTGTAAAATCTAAAGGATCAAGAATAGACGTTGGGAACTCAGCAGAAAATAAAAGACTAGGTAGACGCACACTGACCTCTACACTATTGTCTTCTTTAACTTTAAATTTTAAAAATTGTAAATCAGTTATAGCTCTCCTAGCTTTACCTTTTTTTCTAGTACCTGCTTCTTGTTCTTCTTTAATCTTTTGCTCTTCCTGAAATACAAGAGAGTCTTTCATGCTAATTGGAATAGCAGTAGACTTTACTATATATTCATTATAGAAAGCAGACTGGAAATCTTCAATAGTTTCAAAAGAAGAACCAATTGCAGATGCTATCTCTGGATTTTTTATAACTAATTTACAGCTCATTATATGATGTGTTAGGATTTAATTTAAAGTTTGATTAAAACGTAATTTACTCCGTTAGAAATAGGGAGAAGAACCTCTTGCCCAAATTGTATTGAACAGAGGTTCCCTTCCCACAAGACGTTCTCTGATGTAGAGAGAAGTGTTTTAGTATAAGTCTGGAATTGGTCCTTATATGACTTGGCATAAAATCTTGACCATTCATCTCCAGAAAATTCTAGGCTAGAGCCTTCTACTATTGTGTGTTCTGTGATAATCCCCTTATAAGGAAATATAGAAAATATTTTTGGATTTTCATAATTTATTTTTCCATTACAAATAGTCATTAACTTACTATTTATAGTAATGCTATCAACCCCCTGCCATCCTTCATTGGTTAGAAGCATTTGGAAATCTGGTATGCAATTCTTAAGTGTGTTCATTCTTTTTTCTTTCTATATTCTATCTTATTCCTTAATTACATTGTATTTCAAAAAATTCTCGTGATATTGCATTTTCAAATACGCTGTAAAGTTCTTGTTTATTCCCTAAAAATGTGTTAATTTTTTCAGTTAAATCTGGTATTGGAGAAACGTAAGCTTCGGGAGTTTCTTCTTCTACTTCAGGTATTTGTGTTTCTGTAACAGATACAGGCTCTTCTATTACTTCTTTTACTTCTTTTACTTCTTCTACTTCTTTTACTTTCTTTACTCTTTTTCTTACTTTCTTCTTTTCTTCTATTTTTTCTTCTATTTCTTCTTTAACTTTTCTTTTACTTTTTTTGGCAACGACATTATCTTTAATTTGTTCAACATCTTCGACTGTTTGTCGTTCTTCTGGTTTTCTTTCATTTTCGTTTAAATTTATATTGTTAAGATTGTATAAAAGATAGTTTATTATTTCTGCCGTATTGTAAGCATTTAAAATAGTCTCGTTTTCTTCTTTAGTATTGTTTTGTTTTACGAGTTTAGATATTCTGTCAAATACATCTGAAAGCCATAATGCCGTTTGTAATTCTTCACTCTCATTTAAAGGTATATTTTCATATAACTTTTCTAACGCATCTGCAATAGTATCGGTCATATTGTATGACCAAATATTATCAAGAAGAGTGTTTAAGTTAGAATAGTTAGCCTTTAGCTTTTCAATTACTTCTTCATTTACAGATGTGGTACTTGTTTCTAATTTATTTCTTTCAATCTCTATAGCAATAATTAAAGCTTCATTTCTTATTGTTTGGCTATAATTTTTTATTTTTAAAGATGCTATATTCCCATTTTTATCTACATTAAATAAATACTCTACTCCATTAACTACAGCAGAAGTTTCAGTTACTTCAGTAATATTATACTTTGGTTTAGAAACTACTTTAGGAGCAGCTTCAATAGGAACAATCCTTACTTCTTCAGGCTTTTGCTCTTGTTTTACAACAGGCTCTCCTAGTCTTGAGTAATAAGTTGCAGATCCATCGTTTGGTATTACATTTCCTGTTTTAATATTTGGTATAGACTTTCCTGTGAATTGCCCTGCTTTAATTAAGTATTCTACTAGGTTTCCATCTTCATCAACTTTATATGCTAAGAATTGATTTTCTTGGTCAATAGTTTCACCGACTCTAACATACCAATTACCATTCCTTCTATTTGCAGGAGTACTTGTTACGGATTTGTCTTTTGTTAAAAGTTCAAAAAGTTGTCTAGCAGCTTCATATTCTTCCTTACTTGTAGCAGGTTTCTCCTCAACAGCAGGTTCTTCTACCGGTGCAGGAGGAGCTTCTTGCGGAATATTAGGATCAAAGCTAGAAAGATCTGTAGTTTCAGGTGGCTCTTGCTCTATAGGAGGTTCAGGAATTATAGGTTCTTCAGGAGTCTCAGGGGTCTCAGGGATTTCTGGAGTTTCTTCAATAGGTTCTGTAGTTTCTACATTACCATTTTCTTTAGCTAGCCTTTCTTTTTCTAAATTTTCTTCTAGTTTAGAAGCGTACTCTTGAGCAAATACTGCAAAGTCAATCATACGCTTTGCAGACTCCATTGTAAGATTTACATTATTGTTTAACTCTTTTAAATAGTTTTTCTCAAGTTTGTTATGAGTGTGTTGTTCGTAAATAGAATAAATGATAGAAGAAATCTCTGCATTAGATTTACCTTCTAACTCATATGACATTATTAAACCAAACAAATCTTGAGGAGTTTTTGCCTCTTCTAAACTCTTAATAAACTTCTCTTCGCTTTTTATTTTAGATTTTAACTCTTCAATCTGTTTTGTATTCTTTGTCTCTTCTGCAAGCTCAAGACTTAATTTTAAAGACTCAAGATTTGGATTAATAGTTCCTGATAGGTAAGAGTCAATTATTTTTTTAGACTCTATACCAAACATACCCTCAACTTCTGCAAGCTTGCTCTCTGCATTTAAGAGAGAAAAGGCAGTCTGCTTTACATTTTCTATATTAGAAGGAGTGTATGTTTCAGGCATTGACTTAGAGAACATATCATCAAAGTCTTGCCTTATGTTCTGAAGGTTACGAACTTGACCTATTGCAAATGCATTGTTTCTTTTCCAGTTTGCAAAGAAGTGATTTTTTGCATTGTTTACTTCTGCTTGAGTTAATTCTTCTGACTCTCCTTCTTTAAGTTTTGATTTTGGCTTTTTAATACTTGTTTTGATGTACTCTTCCATCTCTACAGTATCAAAGAAGTTATCTTCATAATACTTTTCTACCTCTTCAATATCTCTCTTTATAAATTCAGCTTCGTTAATTAATTGGGAAATACCTGCTCTCTTTTCTTCCATAGTAAGCATTTGCCCCTTTGGTGTAGAATTGAAAGAAGTGTTGAATTGGTCAATATCCATATCTCCCAACTCTTGTAGAGAACTTATAAAAGAGTCGTATGTACCTGATTCCAATACAGTTCTAACCGTATCGTACATCCCTTTAAACTGCTCATTTTTTAAATTGATAGCAGCGGAAACTCTTTCTTGAACTTCTGCTTTCTGAGCATCTGTAGCATTGTCATCAAGCTGATAAAGCTCTTGTTGGAATTTTACTAGATTATTAAAGTTTAAAAGACTTGTAGCATTGTTATTAAAAAACTCATACTGCTTATTTAAGTGTGCAGCTATGGTATCAGCATTTGCTTTTCCTTTAAAAATATTATTTTTAAGAGACTCTTGAATTGCACCTCCGGGTAAAGCTCCTCCCATTATAGTACCTGTAATACCACCAATCATTGCTGACTTAATAAACTCTTCATCAGCAATTGTTTCAGGAAGGGATTTCATTAGGTAACTAGTTAAAGAGTCTTTTGTCTTACCATGAAATTTATCCGAGTAGTAATCAGAAAGACTGTTTCCTAAAAAGTACTGAGATCCTTCTTCAATTGCTTCTGGTACAAACCCTTTAAATGCAGCATCTTTAAGTACGTTTTTCATACCTTGTTTAAAGGTATATGTATTTACTGCTTGAAGAGCTTTGTCTTTAACCATATTCTCCACGAATGGAGATTTTTTGCTAAACAACTGATCGCTTAATCCTTTGTACCCAAGTACTTTAGGAAACATAATCATATTGTCCAATGCAAGAAGTGGGGACTGAATAATAGCAGTCATCTTACCTGCACTAGTAGAAGCTTCTTCAACCCCCAGCATATATTCAGGAGTTAGCTCTATCCCTTGCTCTAAGGCGTGCTCAATCAACTTTGTTCTTGTGTCTAGGTATGCACCATACCCTTCAATCATCGCTTCTCCTTGCACCCCTAGATACGTTTTTAAAGCAAAGCTTGCAGCTTCTTTTCCATTTCCCGGAACTCTAAATGCTTTATTGGCTTGATTAAGTGCTTTCACATAATCATCAGAGTTTTTAAGAATGCCAATAGCATCATCCATCTTTCCAATTGTAGCAGCACTTGATAAAGTCTTAAAAGCATTTTTTAATGGTCCTAATGCTTTTGCTACTGATGCTCCAAATCGTACTGTAGCTACAGGAGTTCCTACTCCACCTGTTACATATACAAGAGCAGCATTTTCAAGAAACGATGCTCCAATATTTGCAACTGTAAATGATGTGTTTTTAAGAATAGAATCTCCCCAAAAGTTTGCAGCTCCTGTTGGTGTAATTGCGTTTAGATACCAAGGTCTTTCCTGCTCAATATCTGTGAGGAAGTTTGGAAACTCATTTTCTAATGCTTCAGTAGCTTTTTGAAGTTGTGCAAAATAACTACTATCTGCAAACAAAGCCCCTTCTGCATCTCCTTGTCTAATTGCATTTATCTGATTAGGTATACTTGCATACCTACTCAAGAAAGCGTTTTTAACACTAAAGCCTGTTTTAATTACGCTATTTAAAAGTTGTTCACCCCAACCTTGTCTAGCACCATAAGCACCTTCTGTAGTTCTAAATCCTTGAATGTTAGGTGTAAATTGAAGAACAGGATCAGTATACCTTTCCTCTTGTGATTGTTTATATTCGTAAAGAGGAGCAGATGTAGATGATTTATCTTGAGAAATAAAATGTTCTAAAAGTTTATCAGGGTCAAATTGATTTGTTGAGAATGGGTTTTTATCAAGACCTTGAAAAACATTACCTGATACAGAAGGTAGTAAGCTTTGAAAATCATCAAGCAAACTAGGTACTGGCTGTACAGGTTGTACTGGTACAGGTTCTTTTATAATGGATGTTCCTAATGGATCAAGTATCATCTTTTAATTTTAAATAGTTAGTACTATGATATTATTCTACCTCTAATGTATCAGTTTTTCTTCAGGAATATCCTTAGGTTGTCCCTGTCCTTGAGTTGCCATTGTATTAATAAAGTTTTTAGCAACTGTAATTAATGAGGCTACATCAGAACTTGGTGAAGCACTCTTAATAATTTGCTGATTGTCAGGAGTTGTAATTTTCATATAACGAGCAGACCCTTGTGTTGTAATTTCGTAAGTGTAACCTCTGAAAGTACTCTTAATAGGCATTGAGTTTGCTGCTGCATTAAACAATACATCCCTCTGCATAATTGCAGGTACACGGAAAGAATAAAGTACACCGGATCTAACATCAGCCATTGTGTCACCGTTTGGGCCTACTGGTAATTGTGTTCCTTCAGGAAGAGCCTTGACCGCTTTTTCTGTAAGTTTAAATCTACCAAAGTCTCCTGCCCCTACTGGAATTTCTACTAACTCAATCTCTTCAGGGCTAAATGCTACGTTTGACATTTTACCCGCAGCAGATACAAGATTTGCAATCTGTGGAGTAATCTGTTTACTGGATAATTGAGCCATACCAAATTGTGCTTGCTGTGGCATAGTCTCCATTAATACTTTTTGTAGATTAGTGTCATCCAGTCCTTCATTTGCTTTTTCTGCAATGTTAAATAGACCTAAATCATTTTCTACATATAAATAATTTCTATATTTTTCTTTTATTTCACGAAGTACTTCACTCCTGTTTAGATTAGGGTCTCTGTCAAGTCCGGTTGTTTCTGATCCTATTTGAGAGTCTTGTATCTCTTGAAGCATAGTGTTATACATCTTAACATCATATGTATAATCTTTTAGAGATTTCTTATAATAGTTTCCACCTCTAGATCTAAACTGTGCATCAGATTCATTTCCTCCTTTTGGCATACTTGGAACAAATACAAACAAATCCTCATCTTTTGCAAAGTCACTTTGAGTTGCTTTTGTACCATCTTCTCTATATGCGTACTCAACTAGTTTAGCAGTAGCAGCATTAGAAGCCATTAACGTATTGTTAATCTTATTTAGGCTTTTGGTTGTCCAGTCTGCAACTACTTGTGCTTTCTCATAATTAGAAACTAAAGCTTCAATATTAGGATCTCCTTCAGGATTCGCAATAGATTGATCCCTCCACAATTTAAATCCTTCTAAGTTTGGAGAACCATCAGGAAGATAGGCTGCATCTCCATGCTTCAACTGATAGATGCCAAACATTTGAGCGTGGAAGTTTCCTTCGTGCTGCTTTAAAAATGCTGGAAGTCTTTCCTTACTTAATTGAGTTTTATCCAAGCTTGGACTTGTTATAATATCATCAGTCATTAAAGCATACTGATTTTGAGTCTGCTGTAATTTTTCATATGACTCCAAGATAGGCACATTATTTCTTGCTACATCTGCTGGAAGTAATCCTCCACCTGTTGCTGCTTCTTCCTCTGCTTTTTTATCTTGCTCTTTTTGCATACGAGCTGCCGCTGCTCTTAAGTTTGCATTCTCCTCCCGAATCTTTGTTTGAGTAAGCATTGCATCAATCCTCTTCATAGCAAGATAAGTAGTATCTGCTTTTAAGTCTTGCAAGTCTTCCTTATAACTTAGAGCATTTACAGCATCTTTGATTTGCTCCTCTTTCTTAATTTGATACATGTAAGGAGCAAGATCATTTGTAGACATCCCTGCAAATTGATTTTTATCAATCATTGAGGATTTGTAATTTGTAATGTTAGAGTCTAAAGCAGATAGATTGTTTTGATAGCTGCCAATCAAAGATTGATATTGTGCTCTTAATTCAGGACTTAAGTCTGTCTTTTTTAATTCTGTTTCATAAAAGGCGATTCTACCCTCAGTAATCTTTTTATTATTTTCTGCCTCCTGAATTTTTGTATTATAAAAAGTACTATACTGATTATAAAGAGCATCAGTAGCTCCTCCTTGCTTAGCACGAAGAATATCATACTTGGCTAAGGTTTGAAGTTGGGCCATTCCATCAGCACCTAATTGTGCTTCATATAAAGATGCAATCCTGCCCGGACTAATTTCCTTAATAGTAGAACTTGTAAGATAACCTGTAGGGTATCCATTCTTGTCTAAAACTTGACTTGTTCTTTTTGTAACATCCTCATGCAAGAGTTTGGTAAGATTGGCTAGAGGAGTCCTAATGTCCTTATAAGGGGTGTATTTTGCAAGACGATAATTAGGATCAGAAACAGCATTAAGACTTTGCTTCATAAAATCGTAATAACCTCCTTCTTCATTCATATACACATACTCATTAATAGCATTGTATCCTGAGTCTTTCTTACCTGACATTTTTTCCCTCTGGATTCTTTCAAACTCATTAATATGTTCACGACTTTTTTTAGAAACATCAATGAGTTGAGTATCTCCTGAAATCTTTTGAAAAAGGTTAGCAATCTTATTTTGGTTTTCTACCTTAGTAAGATCTCCAAGATCTTTTGAAAGAGTCTCTGCAATTTCTCTATTATAAGAGTCTAGCCTATCCTTGCCTTCCAAGTTTAGCATTGCAATATTCAATGCTGTGTTTTGAGCAGCAGATATAGATTGAAGAGCCTTTTGTTGTTCTTGTGTCTTTTTAGATAAGACAGCCATTTCTAACTCAAGAGAATAGTCAGTTTTCTTGTAATTAGGAAATGGTAAACCTTGGCTATATTCAGAAATATTAAATGTCATTTCTTTTTAAGTTTACTTGTTAAAATACATCTGCATCATTTGATCCTTAGTAGTAGGAGTAGATTGAGAGGATTTATTTTTTTCTACAATTTTTACTTCTCCAGTAGGACTTGTTACAACAAGGAAGTCGCCCATATCTGCAACTTTTGTACCTCCACCAACATCAACTGCTTGAGGATTCTTAGCATACTGATTGAGCTTTTGTTGCATTGAGTCAAGCTCTGATTTGGGTTGCGGCTTGTAACGAGTTCTTCCTGTAATTGGAGAAAGTTCAAAGTATGGATTTAGCTCGTTTAACGTATTTAACTTGTTTGTATACTCCCAGTAATCTTTTGCAGAGTTTACAATCTGTTGTTTACGGTTTGCTTTAAATTGGTTTTGCAAGTCTTTCACCCTTGCCATTTTTTGTCTATAAATGTCAAACTCATTAATACGAGACTCTAAATTAGCATCTGTGTATTGTTGTAGTTTGTTCAAATCCATCTCACGTTTTTGCTCGTAGCGTTGTGCATTTGCAAAGTCAACTCTTCCTTGTTGGTCTTGCATTTGACTTGTAACAGCAGCAATCTGTGCTTGTTTAACTTGTTCAGGAAGATTAGAGTTCATAATCCCCTGTATTTGTCTGTCTGCCATTCTTTGTGCTTCACGATTATCAAATTCGTAAAAGCGATTAAACATTGGATTTTTTTGCCTATTATAAATAGTCGGATTGTCAATGTTTAATCTGTCAGACATAACAAGTCCAATATCAGCAAGAGTTCCTAATAGTTTTTGATTAATGCCAAATTTTTCTTTATCAGAGGTTGATGTAGATTGCGGCTTAGGGAAATCCATACTCATACCTGTATCCATATTGTTTCTATTATAGCTTTCTTCTGCTCGATAAGCAGGAGGTATATAAGACTTAGGTATAAATGGAGTTACTGGGCCTAATTCCGCTTCTCCTGCTGTAATTGCATCTTCAGGAGTTCCCTCATTAAATCTAGGGGGAGACACCATTACACGTTTATTATTAGTAGAAGAAGGTTTTGGAGTTACACCGGGTTTAGGTTGTGGCGCTGGTTGAGGAGTAGGTACAACAGTTATTATGGGCTTAGAATCGGATTTTTTACGAGGTATATAGTTAATAATATTTTCTTTAGCAAAAGGGTCTAGCTGGGATCTAAGATCTTTCATGTAATTTTCCTCATAGGCATCTCTAAAATTGTCTTTTGGTAAACCAAAGTTTCTTAATCCTGCATGAGACATTCCAGCCATTAAACTTGATGCTCCTGGAAGAGATACCACTCCATACATATCTGCTACAGTAGAGGCTGGAGCTGCATATCCTGCTCCGGCTGCACCTAATCCAACTGCTGCTGTCATTAAAGCTGCTCCTATAGGGTCAAATGGATCTGGTGCACCCATAAGTACATTATCAGAAACATTAAAAGTTCTATTTGTTTCTCCTACTGGTACTGAATTAGGGTTTTGTACAAAAGTAGATTGAGCATCAAATTCAGTATAAGACCCATCATCATTTCTATAATATGACTTATTAGTAACAGGGTCAGTTAAAATACCTCTTGAGTCCGGCACAAAACGATTACTTATTTTTGACAAGTCTATCCCTTTTTGAGCATATACTTTTTTACCATCAGTAAATTCAGGCTTGTCCATTCCCTTTATCTCTTTATCTTTTTCTTGAGCAAAGAAAAGACTTTCTAGCATTGCCATATTTTTTTCAAGCTGAACTTTTGCAGCATTGAGTTTATATGGATCATCTGTCTCATTCATCATTTCAATAAATGGTTTAGTCTTTAGTTTTTCAGAAAGTTTAGCATAGCTAAGTTTCTTATTTACTTTCTTTAAGCCTAATCCTCTTTGTACTTCTTCAGGTACTTTGAGATGCTCACTAAAAATCTTTGTTCCTTCTTCAAGGTTGGTATTTATTCCTCCTTGTGCGTGAGAAGGTCCATTAAATTTCATGAGCATACCATCAGGAGTGAGGGCCGTTTCTCCACCTTCAACTTCTGCATTTGCATATTCTTCAGGAACTTTCTGTCCTTTTGCAAGACCTCCTTGTTGGTATTTCATCATACCTCCACACTTCATAAGAATATTCATCTTATTATCAGGTGTAGAGTTTTCATACATATCAATAAATTGATCTTGCTCTTCTGGAGAGAGTGTAGGAAGGTAGTTGCTTAGGATTTCGTATTCATTAACTTGACCTCCACCACCATATTTTTTATTAGTTTTCATATTAGAAAAATTAGGGTTTATTTCCATAACCTTTGTAGAGTTAGGAAAAATAAATTCTCCAGTATTAGGGTATAGCATAGAAGATTCCCCACCATTGCCCATAGCAAGGATAGGGAATGCCATATCTTCTGTTGTAATAACATTTGAATTTATAAGAAGAGACTCTTTGTTTTTATATGGGGAGTTTTTCTTATACCCTAATTTTGACTTTTTATCCATTGTATTTTAGATTAAAGGAGGTCTGCTATCGCATGATCGAGTAGGGCAAGTGCTAGCCTTTCTGTACCATACACTTCAAGAAGATCCATTAATGTTTGGGTCTTATTGATTTCTTCAGTTTGTTCTGCTACAAATTTTTGAGCAAGAGCAAATGTATTCATATCTCCTTCTGATAGAGCAGCTTTGGACAGTTCTACACATTCAGAGGATACGTGGTGCTCGTGCGCGTGTGTCTGTCTAATAATATCATCCAACCCTGCAAAGGAGTTTGGAACTTCTGCAAGAGGATAAGTCATTGGTTGAATACCATAAGATAGAAGATGCTCACGTGCCCAATTTGCGTGATTGTTTTCTTCAGAAGCATATTTACCCCAAAGCTTAGCAGCGTTCAAATATCCTTTATTTTCAAGCCACAAGTGCATTGACAAATAGATACGGCTGCTTAACTCTTCTGCATTAATGCGGTAGTTAAGCATTGTAACAATATTTGGGGATAGAGATATTTTTCCTGTACTAACTGCTGTTGCTGTTTGCATAGTAGATCCCATAGAACTCCCTGTCATATTAGGAGAAAGATCCACTAGAGAAGGGCTAGTCTTAATTTTGAGATTCATTTTGTATAGTTTTAATAAAAAAATTAATTATTGTCTTTTACTTGAATTTACAAATATAATGTTGTTATACTAAATTTGCACTATAAATGCCATAATATTATCTTTTAAATCTTTTGTTTAGCGCAGTTTTACACCTGCTACAGACTCAATAGATGGATTATTATAGATAGCTTCAGATGCATCTATTTCAAAATCTCCAGTACGTAACCTGTCTAAAATCTCAGGACCACGGTAGTGTAGAAGTCTCATAGCTCCATCTTCTCCAATTCCATATTGGTCGAATAACTTTTTATTCCTACGATACATTGGAACATAAGCAGTTTCTATAGTGTGTTGCATAAACCGATCTTGAGCAGCAGGGTCATTTTTAAATGCTTCCATTGTTTCATCTTTACCCATTTCAGCAGGAAGTCCCATAAACTTTTTAATTGGGCCCCACCACCATTTCGGTACAAATTGATATGCACCTGTAGCATAGAGTGCTTTTGCTCCTCCTGATGTATTTACAGCTCCATAGTTAGAACCGGACTCTCTTGTTTTAATATCTTGAATAAAACTTGCATAAGGACTTTGAGCAACTTCAGGAGCTGCAAATTCCATATTAACATTAGAAGAAGAACTTAAATTAGAATAGTTTGCTTGTACTTCAGGGTCTCCGGTGTAACCTTCTTGACTTTCAGGCTCACTAAATATAAATTCTAAAAGCTCACTATCTTCTTGTGTTTGCTGATTATAGTCTTCATCTAGCATTTGGAATTGAGTGTTTTCATCTGCACCTTGAGAAAGATCTAATGCCATTTTTCCTGTGTTACCTTTAAACATATCAGCATCAAACTCACTTGAATTTATATCTAAACGTGGATCATACTCTCCTCCATCTTGAAATCCTACAAGAGACTTTGCAGTACTTCCAATGCCGGATACTATATTTCCTATACCACTGTTGATTTGGCTCTTTGCTGCAAACTGATTTTGCTGATTCATCTGATTATAATAGTTTGCAAACTGTTCTTGCCTCATTCTATTGTAGTCTCTTTGCTGGTCATACATTTGTCCTACACCTTCTAAGCTTCCACCCATTTGAAACCCTTTCAATACTCCTTTTCCTTTTTTATAATTTTTACTAAACCACTGAGCTTCTTTATCAGTTGGGAATTGAATATAAGTTTTAGTAGAGTCTGCATAGTTATAAGCATCATTACCTTCTAAGTATTTAAGTTCACCATTTGGTAATTGAACTACTGTAGGATATACACGGCCATCACTACTTTCTAAAAAATGAGTAGAAGGATAAGGTTGACCCGGAATTTGAATACTAGGAGTATCTTTTTCATAAAGCCTTTGTACCCAGTTTAAATCTTTATTAGCATTTAAAACTGAATTAATAGCTTTTTTTCCACCCATTTGAAACATTCTTTCCATTTCTTCTATCATACCTCCCATCTCGTGCTTTTTTCTGCCTCCAAAATTCTTAGCAAAATTGGCACGTTTTACAGTTGTTGGAGAATAGTCCTCTTTATTAGCCATTACTTTATTTGCAAATTCTTGTACACCCATTCCACGAGCTTGAGCTTGTGCAGTAAACTTTCCTTTGTTCTCAGGCTTAATATATATTCCTCCTTTAGCGTATGTATTATCATTGCTTAAGGTAGGTAATACATTTCTACCGTTGTAAGAAGGAGTACCTGTACCTATATTCCATTGAAACCCAGAGTTGTTTTTTGAGCCTATAGCCGCTTGTACAGCATCAGTAGTTTTACCTAAAGTAGGTCCATATTTTCCTGTAGAATTTAAAATGTTTGCAGCAGTCTTTGCATTTCTTTTTTGTCTTTGCGTTATTGCAAATGCTTTAGAAGCTTCTTCTATCATTTTTCCTGCTTTACCAACTTTACCTAAAAGAGGTAAAGCACCAAATACTTCTAAAGCAGTCTCTCCACTTAAGCCAGTGTTTTTATATGATCTGTAAACATCATCCCAAGAAGATACTCCTGTTGGGTCTACTATTTCTGAAATATTTTCTAGCCAAGAATCATTATCTTCGTACATCCCACCATCTTGCCAAGTAGCACGCGCATACGCACGAAAGTGTGGATTCTTTTCTAAATTCTTTTTGTGTCTAGCATAGAATGCTTCTTCACCATATTTAGATTGTCCTCTTTCTTTCATATTAGGATCACCAAAGTATTTGACAGATCCATCAGGTCCTGTTACTTTGTGTGTCTTTCCTTTACGATCATTGGAGCGTTCTACCTTATAACCTCCTCCTTCTAATATTTGCATCTCTTCCATATATTGTGGTTGAGAAAAATCAAACATTAGATTAGAGTCTACCATACCTCCCATTTGTTTTTCTTCTCTACGTATCTTACGTTCTTGTTCTAGCATTTCTTTTGTAGGCTTTCTGCCACTTCCACGATTCTTACGGATATTATCCCAAAGACCGGGGCGAGAGTAAGAACCATCTGCTCGTTTAATCATTCCTCCACCTTTAAATTGTCCATCTTCACTTAAAGCTTCTCCTGCTGCTACTGCTGCTGGAGCCATCCATAACCTGTTAAAAAGTTCTGATAATTTTTTTGGGTCATCTCCTATTGCTTCCATTAAATGTTCAATATCAACTGTCCTTTTATTTTCAGGCATTTTATTTAGTTTAGCTATCATTTTTTCAGCGTCTTCTAGGTCAATAATACGCTCAGGTTTTAGACCAAAATGATGTCTCATTTCCATAATTCTTGCGTGCATTTCAGTTGGGTTTGCCATATACCCTCTATAAGCATTTAGTCCTCCCATAGTTTCTTCAGGAGCTTTTCCTTCCTTTCTTAATTTGTTCCAAGTAAGATACTTTTCTTTTGCTTCTGGTGTCAATAAATTTAAAATAAAATCTGCTTGACCACTATCTTTTAACAAATCATTAGTAATCCATCCATGTGTACCTTCATGAATTGTGGTGCTAGTACGAAAATTTTGAGGTATTTCTGGTCTTCTAGAAACCCATTCCCCGCTTCTTGGGTGTAAAGGAGTACGATTATTTAACTTATCTGCTATATTTTGATTGTGAGTATAACTGACTCCATAATTATTATCATGGATATGCGGCTTTGCTGTTACATCTCCTTTTAAAACTTCTAAATATTCTTTAAGTTGATTTTTTAAAGGATACTCTTTTACATTTGGTCTATGTGTAAAAACATAATTTCTATAACGGCTATAAAGATCTTCTATATTTTGTTTATCTTTTTCAAACTGCTCAATTATAGATTTACTATAAAACGGGCGATACTTTAGCTGCACATCTGTATTTTCTTTTAATTTATTATATACTTCTTCAGATTTATCATGTAAATCTTGAATTATTTTATCAAAAGTTGTTGGGTTCCTTATCCAGTTTTCTAGCCATTCGTTTCCTTCCTTAATTGCTTTTTTATTTGCTTTATCTCTAAATAAATACCCTGCTACTTCCCCTAATAAATTATCAGTGGATCTTGATAATTTATTTATGTAGTTAGGAGTACCTGACAAATCAACTCCTGCTACAGGGTTTAAAATATTATTTAAAAACTGCCCTGTATTTTGTGCTCCAATTCCTGCTAATGCTCCCGCAGCTAATGGCGATGCTATACCCATAGCAGCTTGTCCATAATTTCCTTCTTGAATATTAAGTGGAACACGGCCTAGTCCAGAGGCCATATCTCCAATCATAACTGCTGGGTTCAAGTAGTTATCTATAATAGAGTTAGGGTCTTCCGGAAAAATCCTAAACTTGTCTCCAATAGCTCCTGATTCATCCGCTATTTGTTGAGCAGAAATAGGCTTGCCTTTTGCTTGTTTACTTTTTTCTAACCTTGCTTTACGTTCTGCTAAAACTTGTTGATCTTTTTTTGCTTGAATTGCTTTTATCTCTTGAGAGTTTAACTGCCTTTGTGGTCCTGAATCTGTAACTTGAAAAGTACGAGTAGTCTGACCTAGTTGTAGCGGTTCTCCTTTCTTTTCTCCTGCATTTTGAAAGTAATTCATTACTCCACCAAACTTTGCATTGTATGGGGTATTTACGTATTCTCCCATAGCAATATCATCCATCCTTTCTTTAAGGTCTGCTTGATAGTCTTTCTGCCTTCTATTGGCTCTACGTTTTGCTTGTATTCCCTCTTTTAATTCTTTTGCTCCTAGACCAATAGCTGCTATGCCTCCTATAAGTGGAAGAGAGTCTTCTACCTTTTTTATAAAAGAAGGAGAGCTAGGAAACTCTGTATAAGGAGCCATAATTGGCTTAGGAGGATTTATAGATTGGACAGGCCCTAATGAAAGACTTGGCAACTGATTAACTGCTGTGCTTTCTGTAGCAGATTTTAACTTAGGCATCATATCCATTGTAAACCCCGGAGTGTTCGTAGCACTTTGAGCCAATTGGTTATTAAACCCTTGAAGGATTCCATTTTGATAATTAGCAGATTGGTTTAGAGCTAGTCCTGCTACTTGATATTTAGGAAGCTCTTCCTTCATTCCTCCATTTTTTAATTTTTGGAGAAAGTCATTTGCCTTTTTTGAATACTTTTTATTTGAGTTCTTCATAGTGTTTTTATTGGCTCATCTTCTCATTATTAGGAAGAGAAAGTTGTAAAAGAATTTTATGATCGTTATTGAATTTGCTAATTAGGTGTACTTTAAACCAACGGCCTTTTATTTTGTCTCTATCTACCGGAAGTTTGTTTACTATGTTAAGGACAGAGTAATTCATTCCGTTTTCTTGGAATTGAATCATAGGTAGACTTGGGTTTTGATGTAGGTTTTCTAATTTATTAAACCTATATAGAGAGTCTGACATATTGGACACTTCTCCCACTGGAGGGAATAGCTCTGTGTTTTGGAATGTTATTTGGCTTGCAAGATTTCTATTTTTAACAGCCAAATCTACAATACCTGTAGAGCCTTGATTATTATAAACAAAAATCTTATCAAAGAATTTGTCCTTATTATAGATTGCGTTTGAGTAATCATTATACTTGAGAAACTCTACCCAAATCTGCAAATCTTTTAACTCACTAAACAAGTCTTCTAAGTGAATAAATCCAACTTCAAAGTCATACTGTAATCCGTAATAGGTCTGATAACTTCCTATCTTATTATGCCTCCAAAACGCACGAGAATCGGTTGAGATGAATGTTCCGGGCATAGATAGGTAGAAGTTAGGAACAAAGCTATGGAACGAAATAAAGCCATCTACTTTCGGTTTATAAGACAGTGTCCACCTATTTACCTTATCTGTAAAATATAGATTGTCTGTAAAGTTGTCAAACACAGCAACCATAGAATCTTTATATCCCGGATTTACGTCTTGAGTGTAACGATTAATCCAAGATGTCATTCCACTTAATTCTTTTAGTTGACCATTCCACATAAAAAATATAGACCGGTATCTATCAAAGAAGAAAGTACCATAGCGTGTATTTTTAAAGGATAGAGGGTCTACGCATCCAGAATATCCTGTTTCCTCATTAGAGAGCTTTCTAAGCCTTCTTGAGAAGATGTCTCCTTGTCCTAAGAATATGTTGTTTCCTTGACTTGACTGAAGAGTGTAATCTTCTTGAGAATATAGGATTTCGTTTTCAAATGCAAACATTATAGAGTATTGATCTACATAATGCATTGCTGTAAACTCTCCATAGATCTGTGGAAGAAGCGTATAGTTTAGTGGAAGGAATTTTAACCAATTGTCTCCTCCACTCTGAAGATCGTTTTTAAGAGAATACGTTACAAGATATTCTGCATCACTAAGTGTTTCTCCTGTAAGTGCTCTCCTCTCGATTGAGTTGTTTAATACACTAAAGTCGTATAGGAAAGTTTGCTGAAGACTTACATTGTCAAGTCTTGCAATTTCATTGTAATCGTGTACAGGGTAGAAGCGGGAATTTGGAGTAGAATCAAATTCGCGATAATCTCCTATAAATTCAGACTCACACCAGAAATACGGATTACCTGTAACCCACAGATAAATATGTCCTTTAGCATATTCACCTGTATCATCAAACCTACTTAAACGAAAAGCATCTTCTGCTTCAGTAAGATTATCATACCAATATACAGGATAGTAAACATTACGATGATCCCTATAATTATATTCAGTATTGTAGGGAAGATCATAAAGCCAATCTCTAAACATTGGCATTTTTCGCATCATACTATGGCGAGTAATATATACATCCCCTCCAAAAAATTGTGCATCGTATAGTGTGTTTTCATTTGCAACTCTAAAGCACGATTCAAGAGGTACATATTTAATTTGTTCATTTTGTCCATATTGATTTGGTTGGGCAAATTTTACTCCTGTATAATAGGATACTGCTTGAACAGGGAAATCCGTATCTCCAATTCTAACTAAGTCGCAAAAATCTACTTTAAAACTGGAAATAGTTTTTAGATTTCCAAGAGTAAATCTTGAGGTATCTTCATTTACAGGGTTTGGTACTTCTTTATTTTCCAGCTCCATATAATAAGATGTTTCACGCATCTCATTATTGAAACGTTGATTGTTGTTTATATACTGTTTAATTGGAAGAAGCCACTGAGAATATTCAATTTTTCTACGAGATTTTCCTTTCCATTGGTCAGGGTCTAGTTGAGCATACTCGGAATAGTGAGCAGCAGAATTAAACTGCCGTGCATAACTAAAGCTTGTCTTCACATCAGGTTCAGGTGCACCAAGAGCAACCTTTGGATGCCTGTAACACTCATCAAATTCACCCTTAATTTTTCCGATTTGTTCAGTATAAAATTTAAGTTCTGTTCCAAACTCATTTTGAGTCTCTCTATAACTTACATCAGGAGAGTGGTAGGTAAATTTGTTTTTAAAATAAGAGTTGGGTTGTAGGTGGTTTGAGTTTTCTTCAGAAGCATACGAATCGTTTGTTTGCTTAGAACTCAAATACAAATCAGGCTTAAGATCGTTATAAGGGTAATTTGGGTATAGGTTAATACTCTCGCTTGGATTTTCATCATTTGCGTAATTAACCTTTTCAATCATTACATTATACACGAGACCTTTGTGAAGAACAGATTTGTTTCCTTCACGAGAAGATATAAGAATCCGGTATGACCAATTTGAATTTGGGAATACTCCATCAGGAAGATCTATAAATGGAAATTCTAACCCAAGTATATTAATGCATTCATCTTCCTTAAGTTGAATATCTGTAACTTCTGTTTGACTTATAATTGGACTTCCTGCTTGATCATAAGACCATTCAGTAGTAGTGATTACTACTGGTTCACAAACTCCTTGATTGTGAATGTGTGTAAGATCACTTGATGGCATTCTATGTCTACGCACAGGCATACAGGACAATTCTCCCCATTCAGGAGTATTTGGGTATGTTATGTCTCTGCACTCATAATAACCCATCTTGCCTTTTTTAGATATTACAATGTCAGGTATACAATTTGTACATTGAACATCAAACTCTTCTAATATTGTGGCGGTGTTTTCAACTTGCCAAATTTTAGGTACAATAGGATCACAAAGGTCATCATCTTCAAATATATGAAAATAAGTAGGAGAGGCTTGATCTCCTTCTTTAAAAGTAAGATTTCCAAAAGAGATTGAATAATCGTTTCCAATTGGTCTTCCGGGAATATGGAAAGTTCCTCTGCTTCTTCCAAGATCATCAATCCATTCTATTGCTATGTCATATACTTCATCCCTCATTAAAGTAGGGAATAGATGTGCATATTTGGAAGGGACTTTTCTTTCTACCCACTTAACTTCAATTTGATTGGCTTTAGGTTGGTAGTTTACATTTTCAATCTTTTGGTGTTTTCCTAAGAGGAGTGTTTCGCTATTAGATACGATGTGTTCAGAAACATCATATAATGCTCTTTTAGTTAGAACTGTAGCTGTGTCTAAAACAGTAGCATTGGATAAGCTGTTAAATACTATGGAGTTTGTACCTCTGTTAAACTCTCCATAATTATAAACGATTAGACTTCCTTCTTTTGTTTGAGTAATTAATGCGACTATAAATTTATCAAAAGGTCCTGCTTTTCCTCTACATTCAATTTCTACCTCAATAGAAATATTCTCCTTTCGAGAAAACGCTTTAATTGGGTCACTGAAATAAAAATCAGTGAGTGCCATTCCATCTTCAGAATAAGCAATAGCTACTTGATATGTTCCGGTAGCAAGAGTACCTTGTGTCTTATAAGAGGCAGTTAAACAAGGAGGCTGATGTGCCTTGTTAATTCTAATTGCATTACAATCCAACTCAGTTCCGTATTCAATGTCACAATCATTGCAATCTTGATTAAGAATTACTTTTGGGAAATTTCCATTAAATGCTTGATCTACGTTTAGATAACGGTTAGGATTAAGTCCATCAATCCAATAGATCACCCTTTCGTTTGTCTTATTCAAATGTTTGTAGACCCCACGAATAGGATAATCAGGATGAAACCCTAGACAGGTGCTTGTTACTAAATCTGATATAGTACAATTCTTTGTGTTAATCAGAGAAATCTTACTTATACCACTATTGACAAAAAAGGCTGCGTATTCAAATTTATTTAATTGGATTGCATTTATAAAAGTAAATCCAGCAGGGAAGGATATGCACAACTCGTTAGAGAGTGCGTTTTGAACAAACATACCTTGAGCAGAATTGTCAATTCCTTCAATATCTCCATTCATCAAATACACCAAATCCCTCTGGTCTAGCAGAGAGTAATGGGTATCAAGGTTTAATTTACTTGCAATAAACTGTTTGCTCATAAGAGTTTAGTATCTTGATGTAGTTCTTAAATCTAATGGTGTAGAGTTGTACGTGTAAGAAGGATCGCTATTTGTTGGGAGCCTTCCATATACAGCTTTACTATATTTCATAAATCTGCTGCGCATTACAGTTCTAATGTCGTACATATCTTGTACTTCTAACATCTTGTAGAAAGAGCGTGCTTTTGCTTCTGCTAATCCAAGAGAATTGTTTAAGTATTGAAGCCTTTGCAAGACATCCCCTTCTCCATTTAGGTACAATTTTTCAAAGCAAGTAACCATCATTGCCTTTTCTATCCAATCAGTAATTTGAGTGTAGTCTGGAATAATCATTTCCAAATCTTCATTTTCCATTGTACTCAAATACTCAATGTAAATAGACCCGTTAAAATTAGCATAGATACCTCCATTTTTAATGGTTACAAAATAGGGAGTATCTTCAGTATGAAAATTAGAAGCTCTTTCTCCTGAGTCCACAACTTTAATTGCAAACACACTAGAATACTTCACAACATTCATATCAAACTCTTGGTAAAACTGATACAGTTGACCGTAGTTATCTCCACACAAAGTAATGTCACCATTCTCACAAGGTGCTTTAAATTGGCACGCATTTGAGTTATCTCCCTTATCCACAGATAGGATAGCCTTTTCTACGTATCGTGCAGGAGAAGAGTCTGTAGGTAGGTCTATCTTTTCGTAATTTGCAGAACCAATTGCAAAATTCAATTTAAAAAAATCATTTGGAAGATCCGCATAACGATCTTTCACCTCAATAACTTTATGTTTTGTAGGATGTACTTTGTAGCCCATTCTATCCAAACAAGACTTTATGGTTGGGTATAGAAGAGACTCGTCTAATGAACCTTGCTCAAAATAAGAAGATAACTTATTTTTTACATTGTTAATTATGACTGTAGCATCTACGTATTTGTATTCAGGATTATTGAATTTCATTTTTTATAGTTGGTTAGGGTGTCATTTCTTTTTGAGACTCTGATGCATTAGGATGATTATCCAATGGTTTTTGTAGGGTTGCTCCTACTTCTTGGAGGGCCATTTTAACAGCACTGTCTACAAGATAATCAGGAGTGTTTGCTGGTTCTGTCAATCTAACATTACAAGAGCCTCCTGTTGTTCCATCTTCATTACTTACGCATTTATTTACGGACTTGTATGTGATGGTCAACTTATTCAGGTCGTTGTTACCCTTATTACATTCTACGCAGTTAGGTTCTGTTCCGCATTTAAAAGCACAAGTTTCTCCTTCAAAAATTGCAGACAGCATAAGAGTTGGGTATTTTACATTTGACCAAAGATAGTCATCGTGCAAAAAAGCATAATAACCCTTGTTATACCGGAGATTAGATTTGATCTGATATTCAAGAGGACTCACAAGGGTTATCTGCCTAGAATTGTCTACTGTAGATAGGGTACGATATAAAGCACCAAAGGAACTTTCCATCAAGCGAGGAATCTTAAATACAGAACGATATATAGTAGAATCCATAGGAAGTGAAAGACAACTGCAAAGTATAGGACTTACAGGTTCCAATTCTATGCAAATGTTTTCCCATATATCATTTGTCTTATATATTTTTCTCTTCTGATCCGCATCTCTTTGAATAAGAACTTTAGATGCAGTAGAAAATATATTCCATAAATAGCGATTTGAGTAGTTGGTGTCACTACTCAATTCTTTTATGGACATCCTTAGTCTTGATATTATTTCACCTTTAGTGTTCATTATCTATCTATTTTTCCATTTATAAAGTCTTCCATCTCTGAAAGCAATATTCGTTTTTTGTTTTTTATGCTTCTAATTCGTGTGTATCCTTTCATATCACCATAAGAATAAAACACTGACCAATGGCTATATCCTACTTCATCTATGGTCTTTTTTATAAGGCTTGCAGTAACATTGTTAATTACTATCCTTCTAAAATTTTTATACTTATAAAAGCTATATCCACGATTTCTTAATGTCAAAGAGAATATAATGTTACCTGTATGTGGGTTTCTTCCGGGCATTGCTTTCCCAAACTTTCTTGAGAGAGCCTTATGTGTAAAAGAGGGTTTATTACCCATACCTGTAATTCTTATATTTCCTAATCCTTCTGGTAACTCAAATCCTTCATTGTTATTACAAATAGCTTCAAGTATATAATGATTTAACTCGTTCAAAATATAATCGTGCTGCTCTTTTGTTATACCAAGTCTGTCATACAAGTCTTTATTAAATTCGTACTCTGTCTGTATAGTGTCTTCCTTATGTCTATTTACTTTGTCAGAATATATCTCTCTACTTTTAGGGATAAAAGCCAAGCCTTTTTTCTTCCTTTCTTTTGCTTTTTCCCTCCCTAATTTTTTAGACTTTAGATTTTTTTCTTCTCTAATCCCTTGAACATCTTTTAATTCAATTTTTTCTTTTTCCCTTAGCATAACGATACAATACGCGCTTTTCTTAAATATAAGAAAATATTTTAAATATTACAATTTTTTGCCTAAAATAACCAATTAATTCTTTTACTCCATATCTCCAGCCAAATTAAAGAATTGAGTTTCTAGTCCTCGATTATTATTAAAGAGGAGGAAGTAGCTCTGTCTACGAGAGAATGTATATCCTTCTTTATAGTGCCATCTATCCAAACGAGAAAGCGCACCTAATTGAATTACAGTTATACCATCAATTTCTTGAAGACTTGTAACTTCTCCTCCACCACCCATAGAGTTTGCTTTATAAGTCTTTTTAGAATAGTTATCGTGGTGCTTATCTCCAAGAAGAATATAGAAGTGTTTACAAGAGGAGAAATATTCTTTTGCTTCAAATGGGAGAAGTCTTGAGTAGAAATCGTGTTTTTTTTCTCCGTGAGAAAGACCTAATAAAGTGTCTCCACACTTTATATATTTACGAAGAAGTGGAGAGTCATCAATGGTTACATTAGCATCGTTTTTATAAAGTGAATCTAATGCTGCTCCAAGTAACATTTCTGTGTAACGAGCGTGATTACCAAGAACCATAGGAACTTCTACAGGAGCAATAGTCTTGAGGGAGTCAATCATATAACGAGAAAGATTTAAACCCATCTTAAACACTTTGTAAAGGTCTGGATCATTATCTTGTGGAGTTCCGTTAGAAGTGGTAAGCATTGTTCCATCCACATTGAATAGATCGTTTCCAATTGGAAATACAATCTTTGTGATTCCTTCTTGTTTCTTTAGATTTTCAAACAGCCTGTCAAATTCGTATTTAACTTCTGATGCTGTGATGTCAAAATCATTCGTATAATAGTAGAGGCTTAGTTTTCCTAAGTGAATATCAAAGAGACAAACTACAGCAGTTTTTTCTCCATCTTCTTCTACACTAGGATATTGATTTTTTTTAGCAGTATATAGATTGGCAAAATTATAATCCTTGAGGGATTCTTTGAACGCTTCTATCGCTTCAAGCTGGCTTAGTTGGTTTTTGGGTTTACTAAGTTGGAGAGATCTTTTACCATCAGCACGTAACCACACACGGTCCACTTGCATATCTTTTAGATCCTCAAGAAAATCTCTTTCCTGAATTTCCTTCTCTTTTTCTTCTGTCTTTTGTTGAATAGCATCTTCAATTGATTTTGATATATCCGCTTCACTGTTGAGGTTTGTTCCTTTTGTCTTGATTTCTTTGTACTTCATTTTTGCTGCAAGTACTTCTTCAAAAGTAGCATCATAAGTTTTGCACAAACGGCTATAACTAAATGTATGTCTCCATTTGTTTTCAATAAATGCTTCTACTAAGATGTCTACTGTTTCTTTATTAATTTCTTGTTTCATTAGAATTGTTTTTAGAAATGTATGTTTTTGAAATAATTATGCAAAATTAGTACTTATTTACAATATAAAAAAGGCGCACTATTGCAGTACGCCTTCATAAAACTTTCAAGATATTTTATTGCTAATAATTAATTTAATTATTATAGCCTTGAAATCTTGAAAGAAGATAGGTAAAAAAAGATAATTAGTTTTGAAGAACAAACCAAGCATAAGATGTTGGAGTTGTTTTAAGGAAAGCAATTTTCAAAACTTTTGTTCCCGCAGTTACAATAGAGTTGTAGGAAGTTTGGGTAGTTAGCGGGTCATAATCAACAATGAGAGGGGTGTTAAAACTCCAAGTGCCATTTGCAGCAGGAGTACGATTGATAAACGTGAATACTTTACCCACGTAATCAAGTGAGTTTACAGGTAGGGTAATAGTAGCAGTAGCACCGGTCAATGATTCAATATCATTCAAGAAGATAATCTTGTCGTTTGAATTTGCATCAAGAACAAAATTACCATCTCCAATGGTATGAAACTCAGACTCAAAAACACCTTGCTTAATATTCTCTACAGCTTGAATAACGCTTGTAAGAGTACGAGAAGAATTATTAACTACTGATTCACTCTCAAAATCAAGACGAGTCTTGTTATAGATTACGCAATCAGTGTTAATTGTATATTCGCATCCTGTGCAAGTTGTAGTCGCGCACATATTGCAAGTAGGAGCAGGATTGGATAAATTGCAGTTACACATAATATAAATTTATAAATTGGGTTAAAAGGTTAAGGTTACTAGTTTTTTACAAATGTAATTCCATCCAAATAGATGTCTCCATTCAAAGATGTTGAAGGTGCAGTTCCTACCCAAACAATATCAATGTTTCCATTTGTGGAAACTTTTAAGAATGGATGCTCATTAGATGTGTTTGGAAGATTAAAAGAATGTGCAAATGGAACTCTGCGCTCGTATGCAGGTCTAAAGTCTATTGGAAGATTTGCAATTGTTACAAGAGTACTTCCTCCTGAGATACGACCTTTAAGAGTTACAAAGTTATCTTTAAGATATACTGTTGCACGATTTAGCGCATTTTGATTATCCCAACGTTCTAAAAGAGGTAATACAGCTTCTTGAATGTTGCCTGAACAATTACAATTTGCTGATTCTGTACAACCGGAATTAACTGTTGTAAGAGTGCATACAGAATTGATTAAAAGCTCTACAATAGATTTTAGGCTTTTGTCATTTGAACAAGCTCCATATAACGATTCTAAGCAGCTAGTATCTACAGATTTCCAATCTATTTCACAGTGCTTTTCAGCAAGAGCTTTTAACCAATCGTTTAGAGAGTCTCCACAAACATTAAGGCAATCTGGTTTTAATAGATTTACCCTAGTGACTTGAGAGCTGCTAATTGGGTTTGTTATATTATGAGAGTGCATAATTAATTAGGTTTTGAAATGGGGTAAAGGTTCATATATAAAGTCAAATATTCTGACTTGGTAATTACTTGTTTTTTACCAATACCATAAATCAGATTTAAGTACTTATTATAAATTTTATTCATAACTAAAATGGGGTTGACTTTTACCTTAAGATTAAATAACGTCTGAAAACATATTGCAATCTTTTGAATAAAGATTAATAGCAGAGCGTATGTACGAGATTCTAGTGTAATCACGATTTGCTTCAGGTTTAGAATATTCATCTAAGATAAGTTCTTCAAGTTGTTCTAGTGTGTATTTACATCCTACTTGAGGTGTAGGTTCAGGTACAACTACATTCATAGCAGTACGTACTCCATTTTTTGCTCCACAAGATTTACAAGCCATAATTAAATTCTTTAGTTTAGTGAAGATCAACCCAAAGTCCATTTGCACGCACTTGAAGTTTATTGGTTGAAGTGTTATAAATAACAAGCCCATCGTTAGGAAGGTTAATGTTATCTCGTTGAGAAGTGGTCATACGTGGAAATAAAATACCTCCATTTGTAGATTGAACTTCAAGAGTAGCACTAATTGCAGGTCCTGATGGAGTTCCTATTCCAACTCTACCAAATTGGTTAATCACCATTCGTTGTTGTGCATTTGTGATGATGTAAAGATCATCATCAGAAAATGTACCTACATAACCTACTAAATCAGAAACTCCCAATGCAGCCCATTTAGGAAAACCGGCAGGTGGAGTAGTGTTATATACATCAATGTTTAATGGGTCATTATTCTCAAAACGGAATGTTGGTCCAGAAGCATGAATAGTGTATTGAGGATTAGATACGTTAATTCCCATTTTGTTGTTTGTATAATCCCAAACTAAATTGTTTGCTCCTGTAAGATTAGAAGTTCCTTTACCGTATGCAATTTGTTTGTCCATTGTAGTAATAGAGTCTACCCCAAGAACAGAACCAATAGCACTTCCTAATAAGTTAGAAAGGTTTGTATTTTCCCACCTACGATCTAAAGAGTCATAAGCAATAACTTGTCGGTTTAACTTGTTTGTGATATATACGTCGTGGAGTTCATCGAGTTCATACCCGTTTTGGATTTGTACAAAGATAACTCCATCATTAGCGTGTTTACGAACGCACAATCCAATTTGTACTCCGTGATTAGGTGCTTGAGGTCTTACAGCAGTCATTGCTCCAGCAGTATCTTTAGAAAGCCATACAATATCTCCTTCTGTAAGATTACTCGTGTTGATTCCTCTTACATATCCAAATGTGTTACAAAACGCTTCTTGATTTGCTAGACCTGATTCTGTCATTAAGCCAAATGTTGTAGAAGAGGTAGTCTCAGAATTTGCTTGTGCATATCTTACTGTTTTTTTATTTCCAGTTGATCCAACAAGGTATACAACCTTTCCATTTTGCAAAGCAGTGTTATCTGCGTGGCGTACGAGAAAGGGGGCCTCTTGACCAATTTGTTGAGTAACATTTCCCCCCTTCATGCCAAATTCAAAAGTACCATCATCATTATTCCAACGCATAACACGTTCTCCACCTGCAAGTACAGGAGCTGCATTAAACCGGATACGATCTAGAATTGAGAGAGAAATTGAATTTCCTGCAACAGTAATGCCTTCTCCTCCGTTAAATCCTGCAATCATTACCCAGTTAGAAGCAAGAGGCCCAACAAAAGCATATAGTTGCGGTTTGTCAGGACTTGTACATCCGTTTATAGCGAGATGGCTGTCTCCTAATCCGGGAATATAGTTAGGTGCAGTACATCCTGAGATACGGTCAATATCATCTCCACGTAATTCCCAAGTAGTACCATTATAGTCGTATAGTTTTACGTTTGTAACATCAAAGTAAACTTTAGAAGACCTGCCTACTGCTGTGTGAGTAGGAGCACCTGTACCATAGGTAATACCAGCAGAGTGCGTAATTGTTTGTGCATTAAGCATCATTAGAAATCCGTTTAGCAAAAGTGCTAACGAAATTCCAAATAGTGCTTTAAAAAAGTTTGATTTATTATTCATCATATCTATGTTTTTATATATGTTAAATGTCTAAGAATGTCTAAAGACCCTAAAAATGTCTAAGTTAGACATTATACAGCAAAAAGAATTTTCACAGGAATACCCGGAAATACTTCTGTGTGTCCTGCATCTGCCATATAATAATCTCCAATAGAAAGACCAGCAGTTACAGCTTCTTGATTACTCTTATATTTTGGAAGGTTGTTTAACCACACTAGAGGATTTCCTGTAAGACCTTGTGGTCCTTGAGGGCCTTCAGGTCCAATAGGTCCTTGTGGTCCTGTTGGAAGAAGAGTGCCTTCAGAAAAACAATTACAATTTGGGTTATAATTCATATCAAGACTATTTAAGATGTTATCTTCTAAGTTGTATTTTTCTCTTTGTTGGATTTCAAATACCATTTTGTGAATAGCATTATAAAGAGCAATGCCTTTTTCCTGATTGTTACAAGCGACATAATTAACCGCAATATCTACATCAAGCAACTGTAGAAGAATCTTGTGAGCAGCTTCTTCGTTACAACGCTCTAATTCGATCTGTGCTTGACGATAAATCTCTGCCTTAAGGTTGTGTACTCTTAAATGAGTTTTGCTCTTAGAAAGGAAATTATTGGGGTCTACGCTCATTCTAATGGTATAGATACCATCTGCTAAACACTCAGGATGAAAAGTATTAAAAAGGTTTACAGTATTTACATTAAAAACAGTGTTAGGAGTATAAGCTGTGTTTAAATAACTATTTACGTTTGGACCTACAACTTCTAATACTGGATTAGACACTGGAAGTTCAGGATTGTAATAAGAGGCATCTACAACACTAATACAGTTGTGTGTATCGTGTATTGCAAAGTCAATATATGATTTTTTTAAATTCATCTTAGAAGTATGTTATTAGTTAATTAAGGCATCCTCTGATTGTTCTGCTCGTATGGTACATACCTTTGATCTCCATTATCTAAGGCTAATTGAGCCACAGTTTTGTTTAGAATGTCAAGAAGACTTGAGCTTACAAACTCTGGATCAATATCTACGTTAGGGTTTCCATTTTCATCTAAACCACCATCAGCCATATTAATTTTTCTTGGCCTTCTAAAATAATAAAAATTTACGGAGTTTATAGTAAAGTCTCCATAAATTTTTAATTTATTTTGCGAAATGGTGTATAACGTTTCTCCCCATTCTAGGGATGGTTTCCAAAACTCATCATTTAAAAGTTGGTTAATGTCTGCTTCTTTTTTATGGTATGAGGTGAGGAGGCAAGGAGCAAAAGCATCAACTCTATAGGAATGGTAATAATCTTCGGGAAGATCAATAAACCAATAGTTGTTTTCTTTTTGAAGGGTAGACTCTACATTAGAAATTAATCTTTGTAGTTCATCTATGCGAGTCCGATTAGTGTCAGAAAGTTTTACCCTTTCTTCCACCCACAATTCCTGCATAGCATTAAAAGTCCTAACAAAAGTATGTTTAGGAATATTGTCTCCTTTGTTAGTACCTAATACATTCAACCTGTCTTGAATGTATCTATATGCTTCTATTACAGTCATTTTAATTTATTTGATTAATGAACACCTTATATGAAAATAGGGGGCTTAGAAACCCAAGCCCCCTAAAAAATATCACATACTAAAACACTTAAAACAATTCAACCTTAGCACCTACAAATGCAGTAGTCAATTGACCTTTCAATGTATTGAACAAGTCGATGTTAGACTCGTGGATGTACATAGAAACTGTCTCACGATTACCAATTGAGGTAGAGTACTTGTAAGTATCGCGGATATGCTCAACTTCAATCTTGAAGTAGTAATCATCCAACTTAACTCCGTACTTGTTACCATTGCGGAGAGCAAGCAACAAGTTTTCTTTGTTAGTTTGGTTGAAGAACAATTCGCGACGATCATTACGAGTGATGATGATTTGCTTGATAACATCACGGCCTTTCAAAGAACGTAGTGTAGCACCTTTCACCTTACGGAACATTGGGAAACCTGTAGAGCAGATTGCCAAAGAACCATCTGGAGTATAGAGGCTGATAGCCAAATCAATTGGGTCTACATTATCAAACTCGTTGATGTCCCAGATATTTTCAAGGAAAGTATCGTTCCACTCAAGAGTAGTGAACTTAAGACCGCACTGGCAGCACTTATCAGCAGGAGCAGGAGGTACTGGGCAACCATTACCATTTACTGTCCATCCTTCGCAAGGGCATACTTCCCATTTGAAGCCCATATAAGTTGGCAAATCATCAAACTTAGCACCATCGCTTCCATAAGTATCGCAGCCATCATCAAGAAGAGCATTGTTGTACTGATCTACAGTAAAACGAACAATACAAGTTGTGCTGTCTGCACTTAGAGCAATTGTACCGGGTACTACAGAAGCATCAGATGCCAAAGATGCAGTTACCAATGCAAGCTCTTCAGGGTTAGATTTGCAGTCATCATTTTGCTTTGTAAGGCAAAGTGTGCGCTTAATCTTGTAGAGAGTATTAGGATCTGCTACCCAAGCAGTAGTGATTGCAGTAGTTTGTAAGCAAGATGCACCTGTTACACCCAAGTATTTGAGGATACCAGCATCAGTGCTTGTTACAGATACCGCTTCTAAGCGAGTAGAAGCAACTACGTAGTAAGTAGAAGTTCCATAGCTAAAGTTCACTTTGCTTGCAGAAGTTACAGTTGGCCACACAGCTTGAACAGCAGCAAGAACAGCATTTGCTGTAGTCTCGCTGTTTGTGTTGTCAATTGTTACCAAGTAAGTGTAACCGCTTGCTTGAGCAGTAAATCCAGATGGGCAAGCTGCACAATCTTTCAATACAACATCACGCTGAGAGTAAGCAGCAGGTGCAGCAGCACTTGTCAATTGTACCAACTCATAAGTAGTGTAAGGAGCTGTACGGCTCTTAACAGTTACTTTTAAAGAAGGGTACTGCTGTTGGATTTCAGCAAGAGCAAGCTCATCACCGTTATCACATACAGTCAAATTGTACTTTGTGTAACTTACTTTTGTTGGTTGAACAACAGCAGGAGAGCAGTTCATTACTTTCTCAACTTCAAAGAAACGATTAACCCAGAACAAGTCTGTCTTAAAACGCTCCATAAGAGAGTCAATTACCAAAGAGCAATCAATCTTGCCATCTACACAGCCACAAGATTCATCGCAGCAAGGAGTATCAACAGATACAATCTCGCTAAATTCACGACCAAAGATAGAACGTACAGCACGGCCCTTTACATTGATGTGGAAGTCATAAGTCTTACCGCATTCAAAGTTAAGAGATTCGCACTCATCAATTCCATTATAGCCCAAGTAATAAACTTGTTTTAGGTCTTGTTTTTTAGGGGTGAAGAAACGGAGGTTAGTTACTCGACCTAATACATCGCTTTTGAAGCTTACATCAGAGTTGAGTGGGTTGTACATACGGTTGATTTTTTGACCATCTGTACCTTGTTTAGCATTTGGAGAACCAACAGCAAGGAGCACATTCCGTGTAGCAGCATCTGCTGGAGAAACAGCCTGATATGTGTCAGCATCCAGAATTGCAAACTCAAAAGGGTTCAAGTCCACAGACTTTTTACCAGCAGTTGCTTGATAGTTTACAATCCAGTTTAATTCCAGTTCATTTGAGAACATAACTTGAAATTTAAAAGGTTAAGTTAATAGATTATAATTGGAAATTAGTAATTCGCGTTTTTCAATTGATACTTGATAGAATACGGCTCGTCTTTTGGATCACCTGTACCAAGCTCAATAATGTTTTCAGGAGCATTTAAAAACTCTACTACTTCTTCAAAGTTACGGCCCAATACATTTTGAGTTGCAACATTGATGTAATTGCGGTTTACCATCCGAATAATATTACGAGACATTGCACGCTTTACTATTACATTGGTATCTACATTCTTTGGATCTTCTTTGATAGCACGTAAGAAACGGGCTGCATTTTGATCCGATGCTAGGATATAATCAGAGAGACGATTGTAAGCAATAATATCTGTACTGATGCCTGCTGTTGGTTCAAACAAGTACTCTGCTGTGAGGGTTAGCATTTCCTTAGAAGAGACGTTTAATTTTTCAAGAGCAGCAATTGCTTCGTTTTTAACACGCAATTGAGTGTACTTTTTATCTTGCTCACGCTTCTCATCTTTTAATTCAAATAGGTATGGATCTGTAGGACTACTGTCCAATGGGTCATCTTGCATTTTAATAATCCCAAATCCATTGTGATACTTGAGGAGGTGAAGGTCAAACTCTCCCTTTGGAGAGTTTTGAATTACAGTAGTTTCGTGGTCAAGAGTAATTTCATAGTTGTCCAAAAACTGCTGCCCTTCAGGAGAATCAAACTGTACATTAAGGATGCGCTCAAAATACTCATATTCTTTTGTGCCTTTCTCCAACCCAATTTGGTATCGGTTGTTTACAAATGGAATTATAAGAGATGATTGACAAGAAGGGAATACGCTGTAATCTAGTTCTTCCCAACCCGGAAGTGGGTTTTCATTCTTACGTTGTGTGATAAAAAGAGTTTGTCCTAAATTACCACCCAAATCAGCTCCTCCTGTTTTTTGTTTTGTTTTAGTGCTATTAGTTGTTGACATATATTCTTTGTTTTTAAGTTTGTTTTAAGTATGTGAAAGATTAGAGTAAGGGAGTAGATAAGCTCCACTCCCTACTCTAATTAGACAGGGGTTTAAGCGTAAACAGGCTCGAAAATCATCTTACCTGTATTTGGATCAATAGGCTTAATGATGAGCGTTTTTGTTGGGTCAACCAAGCGATATGCTTTCATACGCTTTTCAATGAATACGTTAAAGCCCGGGATGTTTGGATCACCGTGGTGTGGCTTAGTACCCATATCTTCGTATGCCAACTTACCATTTTGATAGAAGTGGTTGAAGTCCCAGTTAGGACCGTATACCAATTCTTGAATGTTTCCACCTTCTCCGCTCATATCATCAATGATGAAGATGAAAGAAGAGAGACGCTCACCCAAGTAAAGTGGGTTAGAAGTTTCGTTTGCATAAATAGGATCAAGAGCAGGTACGTGTACAAACTCAATGATACCATATTCCCAACGGTAAGACATGAAGTTTTGAGTCTCAAGGTGCAACTTTTGGTTGTCAGCTCCTACAACATAACGGGTATCACCCATTGTCAACATGTTCATACCTTGGAATTTCGCACGCAATTGAGTACGTGCAATTTTCAAACCACCACGACCTGTACCGATACGGATTGTTTGCTTTCCATAAGGGTCCATCTTGTCCTTCAAGCGAGAAGTAAGGATTGCTTCCAAACGCTCCAAAGTAAATTTAGGGATGTTGTAAGGAACAAAAGATCCCAAGTTGAATTGGTGGAAAAGGCCAACAGGAAGATTAACCTCTGTCTTGTTGTCCAATTTCATAGTACCACCAGAACCCCATACAGCGTAAAATTCAACATCACGCTCTACTTCTTTCATTGCAATCGCTTCTACAACAGGAATCCAAGCAGACTTAACCAAGTCTTTTTTAACCTGTGCCTTTGCATCAGCATTTGTAAGACCTTGCTTTGCATATGCATCAATTGGGCTTTCACCACGCATTACTGCATCAGCAGAAGGAGAACCATCAGCAAACTTGTACATTTCACAAATCTTACGATACTCTTGAAGAGATTTCACAATTGGATCTGCAACTTTAGAGTAAGCAGCATCACGAGTTACACGGAAGTGCTTGTGTGCGTGACCTTCACCAACGTGTAGGTAGTACTCGCGGTGTCCTGTTTTGATGTTTGGTAGGGAGTCATACAGAGTGCTGTATTCAGAACCAATAGAGCCAGTACGATAGAAGATAGTTCCGGGAGTAAGGAACTTCATTGGGAAGAACTTGAACTTACCATTTGTGGTGTTCATCTTTACAGTGTAGATAAAACCAGATGCTTCATTACCGATGATTTCATCACCAGTAACTACCAATTCTACCTGAAGAAACTTATCAGGAGAGATGATTGCACCATTACCAAACTGCCGTTGTTGGAAGCGGATCTTAAAGGTAGATCCATCAATGCCCGGAGTTTCAGTAGCAGAAAGATACTCAAGGATACGGTTTGGTTGAGAAGCCAATGGGTATTGGTAGCGAGCAATATGACCATCAATCATAACGCGGTTTACACCGTTAGAAGTTGAGATCATATCAAAGATACCGTTACGCTCCATGTAACCAGTGGTAATCCAAGGGGTAATCATACCCAAGTCAGTACTGTCCGAGTACTTATCACCATGACCAGCATTCATACGGAGAAGGTGTGCTGTATCAAGATTGTGCATATTTACATCGAACTCTTTTGTCTGGAGATAAATCCCAGAATAGAGGCCATTAGGCAAAAAATTGTTATTTGTCATATTATAAAAAAGGTTTAAATCTTACTTGTTTTTATTCTTTATTTTTTGAAAACATTACCCCATCCTTTGTTTGATTGTGTTGGAGTAGTTTTTTGTCCATTGTCTTTTACTTTGAGCAATCCTGCCTTCTTGTTTGCATCGTACTTATGGTCTTTCACAAACTCAGAGGTTACTTTAGTTTCTAACATCTTACTGTATTTTGCATCAAAGGCTGCACGGTCTGTGAGAATCATTGTTGCAAGAGCAAGATTTTCTAAGTCTGCCTTTGGTGAGAAACGGTGATAAGTAATCAACGCTTCTAAGTAAGGCATTTTAACTTTCTTTCCTCCGGGCATTGCCACTTCTACATCATCAGAAATTAAAGATGTGAGGAGGTTTTGCTTCTCTGTAGGATTGAAAGCTACATTGGCAATCCGATCTTTTGAGAACAGTTCTTGAAGACGAACAATGTAATCTTTTTTGTATCGCATTTCAAGTTGCCTAATCTGTTGTGCTTCTTCTTCCTTACGTTGTGCAATAGCTTCTGCTGCTTGATCTAACTTTGGTTTAATGCGTTTTGCTTCCTTTTCAAGAAGGTTTGCATTTTTAAGATCTGCAACTTTTTCTTCAATCTCTTCTGCTCCCCAATCTTCATTAGAATACCAAGAGCGAACAATGCGTTCCTGATCATATTCATCTTCCACGTTTAGGTTACTAATGTTTGATTTTTCAATTAGTACACGTGCGTAAGAGATGATGTCTTCTTCTGCATCTGCTGGGTTTGCAGCGTTTAGAGAAAATTGAATTAGACGTTGCACAGTTTCAGGCATATCATTAAAGAACTCCTGTACTGCTTCTTCCTTCTGAATTTCTACATTGTGTCGGATAAGAGCAAGAACAGATTCTTCATCAGGTTCAGACTCTGTATCAAATCCTTCAAATGGTAGAAGCTCTCCACCAAATACTGTCTCTGCAAGTTTGTTTGCAATATTTACAATTGCTTGAGACTCTTGAGAAAGTGGTTCTTCAGTAGGATCTTCATTTTGAGCTCCTTCATCTGTAAGCGAGAAATCAATGTTGTCTAAGCTTAGCTCTTTTGCTAAAGCTGTTGGGCTTGTACCATCATCTTTTAGAGAAGTTGGTGGTTCTGTAGGTTCTGTTGGCTCTTCTACCTTTTCTTGGGGTTTAGCCGAAATAGGTGTGTTTAAAGAACTTGTGTCAGGTTTAATAGATGTACTTGCTGGCTTTGCTTGTTTAGGAGAAGTTTCTACACTTGACTCATCAAAAGAAACATCAAAATCTAAACTAATTGGCTGTGCATTAGCAAATACGTTTGGACTTGTAGACATAATTTATAGTGTTTTTTTGTAAAATGATATATTTTTTGTATTTAAAATAATTAATTATTTATTCTCACATAATAATTACGATGATTATAATTAGTTATTTGGTTTTAAGGTTTGTTTTCTTTTGCAATTGCAAGCTGATCTTTAGAAATTTTAAGACGTGCTAAAAGCTCTTC
>Ga0315900_10000787_pt1 | contig 52569 bp, 43 predicted proteins | sample LakEriMetagenome_FD_203521 | JGI IMG/M metagenome (GOLD analysis project Ga0315900, IMG submission 203521) | Freshwater fungal communities from buoy surface, Lake Erie, Ohio, United States - Buoy 12 MA114 | ecosystem: Environmental > Aquatic > Freshwater > Lake > Lake biofilm | place: USA: Lake... | reverse complement strand
ACCTTCACGAAAGCCTCCATTTGAATAATGAGAAAAAGCTGTTTCTAACAGAGTATTAAATTTATTGAACTTTGACATGGTTTATAATATTTACTTCAAAATAAGCCCAAAACCATAAAAGATTTAATAGATTTTGGACATAAGTATTTATGCCGTGGCAAAAGTAGATTTAAACAATTTAATTAGACCAAAACAACAAAACAATCCTTCTACAGTGTTGTCTAAAAAAGTGGAAGTTGTTGGATCAATCTATACAGATTTGCATTTAGATCTTCAATTTAGTAAAAGCATTGGCGTGGGAACTTCTCCAGCAAATTCCAATGATATACTGGTTGATAGTGATGAAGAAGCTATCAAAAATTCTATAAGAAATATTTTTTCGATTAGAAAGGGTGATAAGCTTTTGAATCCAGAGTTTGGATCTTCCTTGGAACAATATCTTTTCGAACCAGTTTCTGAGGTATATGCCAGAGCAATTGCCGATGATATTTTAAATACTTTAGAAACATACGAACCCAGAATTGAAGTAACAAAAGTTACCATTGTTCCAAAACAAGATGATAATCAATATGAAACTTATGTTAGATATAGATTTTTGGAAATACAAAAAGAAAGTATTTTAAGTATTATTGCCAAAAGAGGAGGAGAAATCTTAATATAAGATAATTATTACAATGACAAACGATTATTTAAACAATAATAACTCATACATCAGTTTTGATGCAACGAGCATAAGAGATTTGATAGTTAACAGATTGAATCAAAGTCAAATCTTTACCGATCAAAACTATCAAGGTTCAAACATGTCTGCTTTCTTGGATGTAATTGGCTTTAGCTTTAGTACTTTACTTTACTATTTAAATAAAACATCTTCTGAAACCTTATACTCTGAAACTCAAATATATGAAAATATTAACAGACTAGTAAAAATTTTAAATTATAACCCCATAGGTCGAATTGGACAAAACGTTCCTTTCAAATTAACAGTAAGAGAAAATTTAAATGTTGGAAACTATGTTATTCCAAGATTTAGTTATTTAAGTGTTGGGGGAACAAATTTTTCTTTTAATCGTGATATTCAAATTTATAAACCAACTGTTGGTAACGTTTTAATTGATGAGGTTTCTAACAAATATCTTTTATATCAAGGATTGTTTCAAGAGTATCCTACATATACGGCCATCGGAATTGAAAACGAAGTCATGTATCTTTCTTTTCTTGAGTCTGTTTATATTGATCATTTTAACATTTATGTTTTTGTAAAAGAAAAAAGTAATGGTCGTTGGCAAGAATGGGAAAGAGTTCCTGAAACTTTCTTATACGGATCTAATGAAAATGTTTATCAAATAAGATTTAATGAAAATAAAAGATATGAAATAAAATTTGGAGATGATATTAATGGTAAAAAATTAAAAGAGGGTGATGAGGTTGCTGTTTATTTTTTAAACGTTGATCCCGAATCTTCAAACATTGGACCTAATTCTATTGGAAAATCTAAAATTGTTCAATACAATTCAATAAGATTTGAACAAATATATAACGACATTAAAAATAATATTTTAGGAGAAATTTTAACTTCTGAAAATTTACAGTATCTAACATTAGATAATGACTACCCATCAACTTTTTACACGGATGAGGAATCTGTTGATTCTATTCGTTCAAATGCAGCAAAAAATTTCAGGTCACAATATAGATTAGTAACATCTTTAGATTATGAAACTTATATTAAAACCAATTATTCAAATCTTTTAGCTGATGTTAAAGTTTTAAACAATGAAGATTATTTAAGAACTCATATCAAATATTTGTATAATATTGGTTTAAATCAACCACAAAAAGATGATAAAATTTTGTTAAATCAAATTAAATTTGCTGATAGTTGCAACTTTAATAATTTATACGTTTATACTGTTCCAAAAAGCGAACTTCAAAATTATTTAGCACCATCACAAAAAGAAGTTATTATCAATGGTTTACAAAATAGCAAAACTTTGACATCAGAAATTGTACCAATGGATCCCGTTTATATTTATATAGATTTTTATGTTAACAGTCCATTTACTTCTCCTAGTCCAAATGATTTGGCAGAAAATTATTTGGTCATTACCAAAACTCCAAACAGTAGAAGAGCCAATTCAGCAATTCTTTCTGATATAGAAAATTTAATTAAACAATCTTTTAACAGAAAAACTAATAAACTTGGAGAATTAATTGACATATACCAGTTGTCTACAAGTATTCTCAACATCGAAAGCGTAGATAGAGTTCAAACTTACAGGGCAGACATAGACGCATACACAGAAGGCGTTTCACTATTACTTTGGAATTACTATTATCCATTAGCTGATTCACAAGTTTATACTCAAAATATAGAGTTGGAATTTTTTCAATATCCAATTTTTAACAATATTGAAAACATTTCTTCAAGAATAAAAATAAACGAACCAACAGGAACAATTAAAGTTGCTGATTTTTAATAAAATATGGAGGAAGAAAATTTTATAGTATATCCAGATAAAGGATATGTAGATATTACTAATTTTAGTTTTAATGTTGATGGATTATCAGCATATAACTATACAAAATATCTTTGGGATTTTGGTGACGGTGTTCGATCTAGAGAAAAAAATCCAACGCATGTTTTTGTTACTCCCAGTTCATTTGAAGTAACTTTAAATGCTTATTATGGGGTAAGCTCTTATGATGTTTATACAAAAAATATAAATGTTGATCTATATCTTAATAATTCAATTTACTTTGATTATGTTCCACCTCCAACTTTTGCAGGACATTTAAATAGATATCCTTTTAAAATAAACATAACTTCACCTGATTTAGATACACATGTTATAGATTTATACGCAAATTTTTCTCGCTCATATTCTCCACAAGATCCAACAAACAAATGGACATTTTTAAGACCCCAATGGAGATTTGTTGACAAAAATGGAAAACAAATTTCACAAATTATTACCGAAGATACCGTCATAAAAGTCGATGAAAATGGAAAAATAAATCCAAACGGAATTGTTGCAGGAGTAACTGGGACTGCCGAATTTTATTTTATAGATGATATCTATAATTTTGACTTAGCAATAAAAGGACAACCACACACATCTATCATTGCAACTTTGGCAACTAGTGCTACTAAATCTTTTGGTGATCCTAAAAATTTAAGCCCAAACATTCCAAGTTATAGCAATAGTTTAGCTCAAGTAATATTACCTTATATTTTTTTGTGGAGAACACCAGACCAGTTAAGAATTACAGAAAATGGTATAAGAGAACATAGTAACCCACGTTGGGTGAACTCAAAAATACCATTGATTATAAATCCAAATTTTAAATCTTTGGAGTATCCCGATTTACTGAGTGATGGAAATGGCGTCAAATTGTGGCAACCTGATTCATTTTTTACTGAATATCTTCCTTTTGACAATACTAGTTCTATTCCTTTAAGCGTTGGTTTTCAAAATTTAAGTTCATATATATCACCACAACCTTTAGAATTTAAATATGTGGATGATACAACATATAAAGTAGCAGGATATTATAAAGGAACGATGGTAGTAAAATCTACTGCATTAAACGAAACCTTAAGTGCAGCTATTAATTTTAATATTCCTGAACTTTCTGGTAACTATTTTAATCCTTTAATTTGGATACCAAACCAAGCAGCAGGTACTATGAACGTGGTTCAATACATCAAAAACCCACACACTAGTAAATTGTTTTTCAACAGTAATGCAGCAAAAAATCAAAATAAAGCAATAGTTAAAAGTTTTGAAGTACCAATTTCTTTCGATCCTGACTATACAACGGACGCAATGGCAATTACAGGCAGTCACGGAATTAATTGTATAGCAGCACTACCTCTTCCATGTTACCATGCATGGGCTATTGATTCAGATTTGAATAAACTGTATAGATTTTCTTCAAATGGAAATACATTATGTTCTATAGATTTAAGAACAATTTTAGGAAATGCTTCAAGTAAATTTGTTTCTCCTGCTTTTTGTGTTTTAGACGGAGAACAAAATCTTTGGGTGACTTTACACGATACAACATCTACTCTAAAATTAGATCCACAAGGAAAATTATTAAGTTTAACAAATAATAACAACGATTCTGGTTTTATAAATTTTAATACACCATTTTCCACAACAACGATAGCAGATTGGTTAAGTGCTGATTATTCAGAAAATTTTAAAAAATGGTCGCTTTCAAGCTCTTTACATATTGAAGTTTCTTCAAATTCAATATTATCTCCTGAAAATTCTTACACTTCTTCTAAAATATATGAGACATCAACAACATCAGTGGGTCGTTATATTAGATATGAAATTTCAAATGGATTGTTAGCGAATACAGAATATACGTTTTCTGTTTATGGTAAATCTGGCGAAAAAAATTCAATGCTCGTTTATATTGATACGACAACAACGGTTGATGCATTGACCTCTGCAAAATCTAACACCTTTAATTTTTCAAATGGCACACTAACCGGAACTACTATTGGAGGTGAATTAATTTCTAGGTCAATAACAAACGTTGGTGATGGTTGGTGGCTTTGCACAGTAACAATAAAACCAACAAATAATGGTGGAATCGGAATTAGAATATATCCACATAATAGTGTAAGCAGCTATACAGGAACAATAGGGAGCGGTTTACATGTTTGGGGTGCAAAATTTGAACTTGGGAGTTCGGCAACAAAATACATTTCTAATTTAGCAAAAGAATATTTTATAGACAGTCAAAATATTAAATTATCATCAACTAGCTTTTTACAAAATCACACAAAACCAACTGGTATTGATACAGATAAAGAAAATAATGTTTGGGTATCTTACTCTGATCCATTTAACAGTTTTGTTTCTAAAGTTTGTTCTAATGGTGTTGTTTTATCATCTATAAATTATCCAATTTATTCATCACCTACAGAAATTTTATGTGATAACCAAAATAACGTTTGGATTGCTCTCACTAACCAAGTTTATAGAGAAAAAAGTTATTTGGAAAAAAGAAACACAAATGGTGTTCTATTAAATACGTTTGGTCCATTTAAATCCATAAACCATCTAACTTTAGATAATCATCAAAATATCTGGTTTACACATAGTTATCAATATATTGGATCAATTATTAACAATGTTGTATCTTCTTACAAGATACCAATGGAAGGAATTTATGCAAATATTCCTGATTGGATTGATACTAAAAATTTTATATTTCAAACATCATCCACCAATTACTTGCTTTGGAGTAACACACTATCAAGTAACTATTGGAGTAAAAATAATGTATTAGCTTTAGAAAATGCGGGAATAGCCCCCAACAACACACCAACAGCCGAATATATTTTAGAAGATAAAAATAATCTTTCTCAGTATTTTATTTTTAATAGTACAGGTGCTCAAATCTCTGGCCAACAAACTGCATCCGTATATGTCAAACCCGACACACGCCAATATATACAATTAAGTTTATCAAGTCCTAACAGTTCAAATTACGCCAGAACTATTTTCTACGTTCCATCTGCGGGATCTCCATCTTTAACAAGTTTATCAGGAACTGCGGGGATTGATCTTTCGGGTAATTGGTATCGTTGTTACATTACAGGAACAACTACAGAACTACAAAACGTATTTACTATCAATCTTCATAATGGTGTTTCAAGCAATTATATCGGAACTTCAAGTTCATTTGCACCATTTTTATGTGCAGTATATAACAATAAATTATCAAGCGAATTTAGCCCATTGAGCAATACAGCATTTTCTGGTTTTGATGTTGGTTTATTTGATCCTGCTGCTGCTAGTGCATTGTCAGCATTTAGTTTGAATGGATTATATATTTGGGGAACGCAGTTAGAACTAGGATTGCAACCCACACAACATCTAGAAACACTTTCTACAATAAAAGGACAAAATGCTATAACATTTGAAGTTATAGGAAACATAGATGAAACTGCATTAAAAGGAATAGCTTTTAATGGAAACAAATATCTTTATATTTTAAATTCTTTTGAAAACAAAGTTGTTGTTTTTAATACTATCAATAAAAATATTGAAGATACTTTTTATGTAAACCCCAAAGGATTTAATTTTTATCCTGATGATAAAAACGAAATAACAATAAGAGACATTACACAAATTTTACAACCAATTGTTAGTATTAGTCCTCCTACAAAAGTAGAATATCATCCTTGGGTAAATTCAATAATGGCAACAGGAGATTGGACAAGTTGGAAGTGGTCAAACAAATATCGAAATATATCAACTTTAAATAAAACAATCTCTGGGGTTTCTAGACATTTAGATTTTTATGATAAAAATCCATATGAAATCTTTAAAAGAAACGAAAATCATGATTTTACTGAACAAATGAAATCCGTAACATTTGTTGAAAGTTTAAAAAATAGTCAATTTTTGTATAATAAATTTTTAAAAGCAATTTTTGGAAAAGATTTACACGATGATTTGGGTGTACTTTCTTATGAAAAAGTAGCTAACTTTATCAAAAACCAAGCAGACATTGATGAGTGTGATATAAATGCATTATATAACTTGGCAGCATCGGTTGATTTGGATTCTGATGATTTTCGTTTAAATTATCCATTTTTTATTAAAAGAATGATGGATATTTTTAGTATTAATAAATCAATTCTTTGGGGGGATAAAGATAAAAGTGCTTATAATTTTTCCGATGGCGGAAACTATGGAATTTTAAATAGAGGAAATAAAATTGATATTAACGATTCAATTTATGCTGGAAAACCAGTTTTATTAAAAATAAAATCTCTTCAAAAATATAATCTCATACAAACTGGAAACATTGCTGGAAATTCTTTTTATGATATTAACATATTAGCTGATTTCCTAAAATTAGGTGATGATTGGAACCTTTATTACGAATTTTATGAATATATTCCAACGACATCTAATGAACAAGTTGAAGGTGTTATTGATTGGGATAATCCAAATACAACTTTACAATATTATAATTCTTCTAGTGAATTTTGGTTTGGGGATGAAAAAGCTATGGAAACCTCGTTTGCTTATGAATTATACAAAGGATTAAAATTATTAGAGTCTGCTTGAAACTAGGTTTTTTAATCTAAATATATAAGATAAACATGGCAGATTCATTTAGCATAACCCATACAGGCAATTGGCCTAATGAAACATATCAAATTGTTCCAAATTATGATGTTATCAGCCCAAATTTGGGCTATGTCATTTTCCAAAATAATTTTAAATATTTTAACACACCAATTAAAAGTGTTGATCCTAGATTATTAACAAATGTTTTTAGTTACAAAAATACTACCACTGCATTAGGTCCAAAAAACAATCCTTTAGAAAATAATCAATTAGAAGAAGATTATTATCAAATGTCAGTTTTTAATAATACTTTTTTCACGTTTTCTCCATCTGCATTAAGATTGATAGATGCGGGACCTGCATTTAATTATTTTCAAATTGATTTAGATAATCCAGAAGGTTTTACAGAATTTCACTCTTATATATTATATCCTTATTCTTTATATTTAAGACCGATTAGTGCTAAAAAAATTAATGATAACAGTTTTGAATTTGTAACATCCGCTGTATTATTAAGTGCTCAATCGTTTTATTATTTAACAACTACGGGTGATGTTGATGCTTATGTTAATCATATAAATTATAAACCAAAATATAAAAATTTACCAACTAATATTAATTTAAATTACAGTATTAGTGGTTTTGAATTTTACTTGGATAGACAACTTCCACAAATATATTCTTCTCAAATTTATAATTTCGATAGAAATGCAATGATTTTAAACAATCCAGTAAACATAAGACCGGATTATACATCTTTTAATTTCAATGTTATATATCCTCCATTTACTTTTCAAACGGGGTTTCCCGATGAACAACAATATGCTGGAATAGCTCAAGAAAACACAGAAAATTATCGATATGTTAATGGCTTTATATCTGCTTATATTTCTCGTTATGATCCTAGAGTTTCTTCAATAGAAACATTTCAATTAGTACAAAGTTCTCTAAATGAACTTGCTCTTGATGATATTTCTAATTGTATATTAAAATGTGAGTTAAACGTTTCTAATTCTAATTTAAAAACTTTCATATACAAATATAGAAACAATATAGGTAATTCAATTCCACTTGTTTCGGCGGTAACAAATACAAATTTAGGTTTTCGATATGCTGCTGACTATGGCAGAATTTTAAACACTTCAGTACATTCTAACATTTTGTCGTTTAAAGTTGGTTCAGGTTTTCAAAATGTTCAATTTTTGAGTGGGTTTAAAGTTGCTTCTAACGTACAAAATTTTGATACTGCTGTTTGGAACTTAAAATATCCACCACATTATTATTCATATAAAACATATTTTGATGCAAATTCTTTAGGTTTTAATAAGAACAGCGATACGTCTTATTTAAATTTTTATTTATCAAGTCAGATTATTTCAGAAGATGATTTAAATTGTGTTTTTAAAAATGTATTGACAACAGATTTTAATACACTGGTTTTGGATTTAACATCCTATGCTACAAAAGATTTAATTAGATTTACACCAATAAATGTTAATTTTGCATCAAGAGATATTTCTTTATTTAGAGTTGTTTTGTCCTCAGTAACTGCACAATATAGTCCAGATAACATTAACTTTTTTAATTATAATTTAAATTCTACACCTTGGATAAATGCGGCATCCGCACAATTTTTTAAAATTTATTATAATAAACAATATGGAGAAATGGATTTTGTATTAAATCCATCTTTAAGTACATCAATTGGTACAAACATCGATTCAAAATATAATTTCAAGAAAGACTTTGCAGCAGGATCTGTACAAACCATAGATACTGATTTATTTTTAACAGTATTAAATGAAAAAGAAAATCAAATTGATTTGACGGTAAAATCAATAACTTCTATGAATGATTTTCCTTTTAGAGATTTAAGAGATACTTTTATAAGTTGGAATGTTAGCCCATCTTCAAATTTAGTATCAATTAATGCTATTGACTCTGATGGAAATTTTCTTCAAAAGATAACACCAAACCAACCTATATTATTTGATTTTAATACACATACTGTACGTGTATCTGGTTATGCAAAGGACACTACAACAATTACATTTTCTTCACAGTTTTGGGGATTGTTTGATAGCATCCAAACTAACCAGTCACTGTTTAATATATACAAAAATAAAAAATTTCAAATTGGTTTGTTAAATCCAGTTTTTAATAATTTTGATACTAAACAATTTAGATTGACAGCTTTTTTGGAATATGAAGGTCAAAAATTTGATATTCCAAAAACATTTAATGGTGATGATGTTTATATGTATTGGACTTGGAAGCACGATGAAGATGTTGATGATAGATCTATTCCAGTAAATGTTTATGATAAAAATTTAAGCGCACAATATCAATACGGTCAATCAGGATTGGCTACAGTTTTAAGTTCAATCTATGTTGAAGTTAAAAACAAGTATGACATGGATCTTGTTTCTGATCCATCTACTCCATTTTCACATTTAATAAGTTTTTATTTATTTTCTAACATTTCAGTTCCACCAATTTCGGGTGAATTTTCTTTAACTCTGGATGCATATCCAGCAAAAAGCGTTTTTAATACTGATTTTAAAACAACTTATAACGGTTTTCCTAGTGTTACTATATCAGATACAAGAAATAATCAATATGTAATTACTAGACCAAACAGTGATAATAATAATTTTGTATTTTTTGCCAATACGGATATTTTACCAACTTTAAGTGCTCAAAGTTTTGCTTGGTTAGCTTCAAGCGATAATGGTACTTTATCTGCTTTATCATCCACAAATTTCTCGGATATTTCAGCTTTTAGATATAGAATATCAAACCCAAACATTAAAGTAACAACCATAACATTATCTGCTATAAAAGCATTAATCCCAAATTGGACAGAAAGATTTGATACAAAAACTCAAATTACCATTTACACCGAACCATCGGCTGTGTTTTTTGATCCTTTAAAATTTATACTATATCCTCCTTTTATGTGGGGACTTAGTGGTAGATATGTGACACTATTGCAGGAAAATGATTATACTTTAGCAGTTAATCCAACAGCTTATGCAAACACTATTTCAGAAACTCATGGATTTTACATATCTGCAAATAAAGTTTATTTTGATAGTTATAAAGTTTATTCCGGTGATGATCTGACATATGTTGATACAATTACTTCAAAGTTTGAATATGTAGAAATACCGTTTAGAACGGAATTTTTCCAAAATACAGGATTAAAAATAACTTTAGCAAGTTTTGGTGAAAAATATCCAGAATATAATGGTTTTACATATCAAACATTATCAGGAAATAGTATTGTAACCTTACCATTTAATAATTTTGCTTTTACTATTCCCTTTAGTTCTACAGTACCAGTTTCAGCAAAATTTACACAATCTCCAAAATTAAAACAATACGATACACTTTATTTGACATTTAGTTCAACTATCACATCAATTGATATTGATGAAAATAGAATTATTACAGTTGATCAATTTTTTACTGGAGAGGGAGGAAAACCTCTTTCTGGACTTCCAACACAAAATTTTCAAGAAATTTTATCAGGTAACGTAATAGTTTATACTCTTTCTTCCCCCACATGGAAAGTAAATCAATTTGTTCCAGCTTTACAAGGAAGTTATCAATTATTTATTTTGGCTGTTGGAGATCCTACACAATCACTTAATATTAGCAAATACAAATATAATAGTTTAAATTTATCCGCATCAGGAAACATGCCAGTATGGATACCACCATCTACATTTGATTTGTATCCAGTAACACCATTAACAGCAAATTGCATAGCATATTGGAATTTTAATGAAGTAAGCGGAAATAGAATTGATTCAACTGGAAATGGATACAACTTAATGTTGTCGTCTATTCCATCTATAAGCTCATTACCACTAACCAGTATTGGTTTTATTGGATCTCGATCTCTTTCAGCTTCTGTTACTGGTGTGTTTTTACAAACAACAGGAATAAACTTTGAAGGAGATTGGGCAATTTCATATTGGCAAAAATTAAACGTTCCTCAGTCTCAAATAGAAAGAATAGATAATTTTATAACGAAAACATCAAACGGTAACGTCAATAATCCGTTAAGCGGAATTATGATTACCACATCACCAATGGTAATTTATGATAACAATCCTTTATATGATCATGCTGCGATATATAGTGGACCATATCCAGAACCTTATAAATGGAATCATATTGTTTTTTCGGCCAAAAATAAATTGTTGAGCGTTTGGATCAACAATGTTCAGGTTGTAGATGAAGTATTTTTATCTGATGCTTTGTTGGACTATATGTCAATTTCTAACAATTACCCATTTAGAATTAATGGCCAAAATCGTTCAGTAGAAATAGACGAAATGGGAATTTGGTATAGGTCACTAGAAGGTCCTGATGTGTATGCCTTATATAACCAAGGAAGAGGGTTGACGTATCCGTTTCTTTATAGCGAACCAGAAGCATACATTGGGGAAAGACCGTTATGGAAAGTTATAAATCAACCCGTTACTGCCAATCCATTAACACTGGTCGCATATAGTACGAGTGTTATACCAGAAGTTTATGTTTCTACATATTTTGCTTTGACAGGACAAGAAATTTTTATTCAATTTGAAACACCTGAAAATAATCAAAATCTTTATATTACATCGTATCGTACAAATTTTGGAGATCTTTCAACTTCGGAATTTGATCAACCAAATGAAGTTGGATCAAACATTGAATATTCTGACATCAATGATACAGTAAGACACGTTTATAAAGAGTCTGGTATCTACAATCTTTCTTTTGATGTAATTTATAATACTGGAGAAATTAAAAAATTTAATTTAGAATCTCCAATTACAATTTATACGGAATGGCCAAAATATGATCAGCAAAAAATAAGATTTTTAAATGAAACAATTTTAAATTTTGGTGATGAATTAGAAAATACATATACGTTAGATCAAATAGACATTCAACCTAATGAGTTTGGGGATGTTGATATATTCAACACCAGTATAACGAGATTGTATAATAACTTTGAATATTTAAAATTTAATTCACAAACAATTAATACAAATTCTCCAACTTTATTTTATGGTTGGTTAGGAACCGAAGAAAACAATACGGCAAGAGGTATTCAGTGGAACACAAAAGATTATGGATTTTTCGAATGGGATAAACCATATTTGGCATCACTTAGAGTTACTTTTAATGAAAATTTAAATAATGTTGAATACAACAAAAAATTCTTTTCAAATATTATTTGTGTTTCTGAAACAAAAGACCATTTATTAGTTATTGATGGAACAGAATTTAGAGCTTTTTCTTCTGGAAAAATTCCACAAGAAAGGTTTTTTGAAAATATTGAAGATATACGTCCATTAATTCCAAGTCCAGTTAGTATTGATTCTTTTACAGATTCAGACAATTCTTCTTATGTTTATGTTGCGGATAATGTTAGAAATAGAATCTATAAATTCAATTTAGATTTTTCTTTTGTTCCACAAATCAATGTTCAATTGATTATAGGTAATTTTGGAAAAAGAGACGAACCCAATAAATTTAATGCACCATCAAAAATAATTTATGCCAATGATTTTGTTTATGTTCTTGATTATAACAATCAATGTGTAAAACAATTTACATCTGATTTAAACTGGACATTTACATATTTTGATGAAGCATTTGATAATGAACAACCGGAAGCTTTGGCAGTTCATCCTAGTGCTGACATATCTTTCTTATATGTTTTAACAAACCAAAGAAGAGTATTTATTTTTGATCAGTTTAATACTGTACCGTTTCAAATTATAGATTTACCAGAAACTTTTGATTCACAAGAATTAGTGGAAATTAGTTTTGATGAAGCAGGGGAATTTTTCTATGTTTTAACAAGAAAAAACATATACAAATATACGATAAGTGGAACTTTTATCGGAGATGTTGACATACCAAATAGTAGTGAATTAAATTATAACTATATCAAACAATCACCATATCATTCTATGTTGATTTGTTCTGATAGATGTATTTTAAAAATACAGGATTTAATTCAACTATATAGAATTGGTGATGGATTAGAACAACGCTATTGGTCACTAGACCAGCTTCTTTTAAATAGAAATGAATTTGCAGATGATACAAATTATAATCGTTGCATGATTCGTTTGGTTCAAAACATTAAAAACTTTAGAAATATTTTTAATTCTAAATTTGTTGTTGCTACTGAACAACTTCCATCAGGAACCGTTTCTTACTTTACATTAGTCCCAATTTCTACTGACGAACTTCCTAGTTTTTCTAATGATATCGAAAATGAAAATATTGGAGTGGGGGTAAATGAACTCCATGTTCCTCCTGTATTAAATAGAGAATTCAAAAAAATATATGATTCTTTAGATATTTTAAGAGAATATCTCACCGTTTCAGATATTAGAGTTCAATCGGGACTTAATAATGGATGCTTTTCTCCTTTTTGTTGGTCGTGGCGAGCAATGTCTTGTTACAATTTAAGTTTGCCAGTTATTCGAATTTGTAACATAAACCCAATTACATATATTGAACTGGAGAATGATTTTCCTGTTAAATATGCACCAACAACCACATGGGGGAAAGCATCAGCTTCTTGCTGCAAAGATTTTAATCAAATAGCAAATCCTTTGTATCAAGAATAAATAGCTTTGATTAATAAAACTTACAGATAAATATTTAACAACAAATGAATAGGTTTCATTCTAAATTTCATAGAAAAAATCATCACACAAACACAGATCCTTATAATCCAGATGCAGGACATGATCCAATAGCAAGTCCAGATGCTCCATTTCAAGGTATTTTCTGTGTTAATGGTAATTTGAGTTCAAGTGGAGGTTTAACTGTTAGTGGGTTTAATATTTCAAGGGATTATAAAACAGTGGGATTTACTACTCTTGTGGCAGGTTCTTCAGCTTTGGTAACCACAACAGCAATTCAAGCCAGTTCGATTGTTCTGTTAACCCCACAAACTTCATCTGTAAATATTGGAACACCATTTATCAGAACAAGAATCCCATCAGTTAGCTTTACAATATCATCTACACACGCAAATGATAGAAGTACGATTGGTTGGTTTATCTTACAAACATCCTAAATATTAATAAGTCATGGCAGATATCAGAACAAAGTTAATCACAGAATTACCAATAGGAATTCCTTTGGATGGTGAAGAAATTTTACCAATGCAGCAGCAGGGTGTTACCCGAAAAGTCCAAACAAAAGATGTCATTCTTTATACCAAAAAACAAGATTATGCTACTTGGGTAAACCAAGCATCAACAAATCTTTTAACCGTAGATTTATCTTCAAGATTTATAAAATTATATAACAGAACACCAAATGATGGATCAAATCCTGAATTTTTTATTGGTGAAATTGACACATTAACCAACACAACAGAATTAACAAGTTTAACAGGTTTTACTTTTTATTACGACGAATCATCTAATAATTTTGTTTTTACTTCAAATACATCAGGGTCTACGCATTCGCGTGTTTTAACTGCTTATTATATTGATCAAAATGCAATAACATATATCAATCAACTTTCAACTTCAAATGTTTTAAGTGCTAAACAGATATTTGTTACAGATTCAATAACTATTTCTGCAAATAATAATTTAGATGGTTTGTATATTGTTCAAACCGGAACAGGTAATGCAGTAGAAGTATTCGATGAAATAAATGATACAACACCATTTGTCATCAATAATATTGGTAATGTTGGTATTAAAACAGCAAACCCATTAATAGATTTAACAATTAATGGAAATTTAAGTTCAAATTCTACTTTAAGTGCAACTAATATACACCTTTTAGATTCTTTGGGTATTGGAGTCAATCGACCTAATGAAAAACTGTCTCTTTTGGGAAACCTCTCTACAAGAGGGAATATAATCGGAACAGGAAATCTTCATCTTTCAGGGGTAATGACGATTCCTGGTGGTGCAGGTGGTGACAGTCGTAACTGGGTTTCCAACTTTAACAACGTATGCGCTTTATCCGCCAGATGGGAGAGTGTTTATAGTTATTGGAACCCATTAACAGCAAATACAGCACAAGTAGTTTCTACTGTAAATGGAACATCTGCAAATTGGAATTCGGTATATTCTACATGGAATTCTACAAGCGGATTTGAGCTTTCTGCTAGAAATTTCATAAATCAAAATAATAGAAACATTGTAAGCAATTATAGCCATTATAATGCCAACAGTGCTTCATTCACAACATATGCATACACTAATGGATTTTTACCACTTTCTGGTGGATTAGTAACTGGAAACGTTGGGTTTTCAGGAAATTTAACATTCGGTCCTTTTGCAAATTTAGTTGTATTGGGAGCGTTGACAGCACAAAGATTTACAGTTATTGATGCTCAAGTTATTCCTGTAACTTCTTCAAATTTGATTGTTGAAACCAGTGGAACGTTTGGTACTAATCTTGGAGTAGCTCAAGATGTAATTGTTGGAAGAAATATGTTTTTATCGGGATACTTTTTAGTGCCCGGTGGTGCAGGTGGTGACAGTCGTAATTGGGTTTCTAACTTTAACAGAGTCTGTGCTTTGTCTGCAAGATGGGAAAGTAACTATGTTCACTTTAACACATTATCTTCTAATATTTCTCAGGCTACATCATACATCAATAATACGAGCGCAACAATTAATGATGTAAATTCTTACGTCAACACAAATCGTATCAATTTAAGCCAAGTTGCAACAACAGTAAATTCAAATAGTGCTAATTGGGTATTAAATGGTGGAAATACTGGTGCAGTAACAGTTGGAACAAACAATTCAACTAATCTAACATTAGAAACAAATAACATTGCCAGAGTTACAGTTTTGAATACTGGAAATGTTGGTATTAACCAACTGACACCAACTAGCATCTTACACGTAACCGATAATTCTTCGAATCCTGCTGTTCTTATAACTCAAGCTGGTGCTGGTGCTGGTTTACGAATCACACAAACGGGAACAGGAAATGCACTTTTAGTAGAAGACGTTAATTCTGATACAACTCCATTTGTAATTGATACAGATGGTAATGTTGGAATAGGTGCATCTTCCCCTACAAACAAATTAACAATTTTAAGTAACTCGAATAATACTACAGATTATCCAATAAGAATTAATAATCTTTCAAATAACTATGCATTGGGAGTTGGTGCATATGGGACATCTAATAGAATCGGCACATCAACTAACATAGATTACACATTTGATATTGGAAAAGATCTTTTCTTTAAAAATAATAATGCAGATACAGTTGTTGTTAAATCTGGAGGATTTGTTGGTTTAAATACAACAACTCCGAATGAAAGATTAACAGTTGTTGGAAACGTAAGTGCATCAAACATAGTCTATTCACAAATAGGAAGGTTTGAAAATAGAAATAATGATTATCTTTTAATTGAACCATCAGACGATAGCTTCCGATTTATTTCTAATGGATCGGAAAGAATGAGAATAACCAGTGCAGGTAGAGTAGGTGTTAACACAACAGATCCTGCTACTACTGGTATCATGGATATTGCAGGTGCTGTTAAATTCAGCAGAACTGATTCAATCAACGAAGGCGGGGAAATACAATTTGGAAGAGCATCAGATAATGCTATAGCTTGGCACATAGATACTTTTGGTTCAACAACTACACCAGAACTCAGAGTTTTTGAAGGACCATCACAACAACAAAGATTACAAATTGCAGGTTCAATTGGAGCTTTCACGGCTACAACGACTTTGTTCAATGTAACAAGTGCAAGACACGGTTCTACAACTTCGATGCGTGTTACAAACAATTCAACTGTAACAAACTCTAAGGCTCAATTTGAACTCGTTACAGGAACAGCAAATGCCAATACTGTAATTGCATTAACAGAAGATACCAGCGATATTGTTGATTGGACTAGTGGTTCTGGTGTTACTGGTGGATTAAGAATTTCTACAGGAACAACATCGGCACCAATAGTATTCCGCCAAAGCACAACTGAAAGAGCAAGAATTCATACAAACGGGTTTTTTGGAATTAATACTGCAAGCCCGGTTAGTGAGTTGCATGTTAGCGGTGTTACCACAACAAACCATTTGGTAACTCCTAATTTTGGAGTGATTGGGATAAACTTATTTTATGATCCAAATCAAGCAAGATGGGAATATTTAGATAATGGTCATGGATATGCATTCGGACAAACATCTGATAATTTAACCCTTTGGTATGCTCCTAACAATACAACAGGCAATAATACAGCAGCAACAATTTCTGCTAGAATAACATTAAATACTTCTGGTGATATTGGAATAGGTTCAACCACACCAAACCAAAAATTAACAGTTGTTGGAAATATAAGTTCCAATGCAATTGTTTATGACGGCAGAGGAAATTCTACACAATGGAATTCTGTATTTTCAACATTCCAAGCAAATAGTGCAAACTACCAAGCCATTCGTGGTATTATTACTATTACTGATGCAGGAACAACAATTGTTGACGGAATTCCTGCACACAATCCCGATGGTTTGGATATTTTCTTAAACGGTGTCAAATTAGTTCTTAACTATGACTATGATGATCAGGCAAATCTAAACAGAATTGTTCTCACAGAACCAACTAAAGCACCAAATTATGTTTTGGAATATGTAATCTTCGGAGCAGTTCCAACATTTATTCCAAACGTTGTTCCTCTTTCAGGTGGAACCATGTCAGGAAACTTAACAGTTCCAACATTAAATGTAGGATCAAATGCAACAATTAGAAATTTAGTTCTTTCAAGAGAAGATTCAGCTAACGAGGGTGGACAACTTGTATTAAATCGATCTTCTGATAATAGTTTAGGTTGGTTAATTGATGCTTATAATAACACAAGTACACCAGATTTAAGAGTTTGGAATGGCACAACAAAACTTACTATACAAGGATCTACTGGAAATGTTGGTATCAACAATGGAAATCCATCAAATGCAAAATTATCAATTTACCAAAATTCAACAAATCATTACGCTCTTACCGTTACAAATGACACGGCAAATACTGGCGATGCATTTTTAGTTAATAATCTTTCTCCAAACGGATCTGCCGCAGTTATCGTAAATCAAGGCTCTGGAACCGCTCTTTTTGTAAGCCAACAAGGAAGTGGCTATGCTTTAGTTGTTGAAGATCAAGCAGCCGACCCGTCTCCAAGTCTTGCTATAGACAACGATGGAAGCGTTTCGATGGGAAGAGCAGTTGTTGATCAAGGAATTCGTTTAGATATTGTTGGAAAACAAACTGTTCCTAGTGCATCACCAGATATAAGAATGTCATCTACAAATGGTGGAACTTTAATGTTCTTGGATAATACACAAATTGGAAATTATAGTCCATTAACACAAGTTAATGACGTAGCTATAATATATCATGGTAATGGCGGCGTTAATACTGGAGGGTTGACGTTGGCCCAATGGTCAACTCAAAACAGAGGTATAAGAATCACACCCGCTGGAAATGTAGGTATCAATACTCCAAATGCAAATCAAAGTTTAACGGTTGTTGGAAACATCAGTGCAACAGGAACAATTTTCGGTGATGGTACGGGAATTACAAATTTAGACTTATCTAAAAAATGGTATTCTTTTCAAGATGTTGAAAATTTGGGAAATACGGCAAGAATGTCGGTATTTATATCTGCTGATAGAAGACTTTATTCTGCTGGTGCGGATGATTATGGAAGTCCTCAAATTGGTTTTGGTACAGATATTACTCAAACTAGAGAAGGATTTTTCTCTGTGGAAATTCCAGATTTTGAGCCTAATGAAGTTATAGAAAAAATATATACAAACCACACTAATAAATATATTTTAACAAATTTAGGCAACCTTTGGTCTATTGGTGTTAATCAATATGGACAGTTAGGAACTAATGATGCAGTATCAACAGTTCTTACTTATTGGAAAAAAATAGCATTACCAAATGTTGTTCATTTTAGCTGTAATAACAATATGAGTCATGGTTGGTGGCATAGTTATAATGCATCGCCGTATTTTGGCATGTACCCTTGGGCTTTTGCTGTAACATCCGATGGAAGATTATATGGTTGGGGATGGAGTGGTGGAACTGGATTGGCAGCAGATGTCAGAGTACCAACTTTAATTACAACAGGTAATATTGTTGGTAAAAATATCCAAAAAGTTTGGACCCAATCAGATCAATTCACATCAAATGGTCATATTGCTTTCGCTATCGATAATGAAAGAAATATTTATGTTAGAGGTTCATATGGTCCTATGCTTGGTATTGATGGTGCTGCAAAAACTGTTTTTACACAAATACCGAATATAAAAGCAGATGCCGTAATTGCCCATCATTGGAATAATTCTGGAGCAACTTTTATACAAAATGGAGATAGACTTTTTGCTTGCGGTTCCAACCAATATGGCCAATTAGGAGTTTCAACAGCAACAACAGCCAGAAATAACTTATTAGAAGTTTCTGGTTTAGGAACTATTAAAAGCTTTTCTGCCAGTGGATATCACAATGGAATCGTGGCTGCAATTAGAACTGACGGCAAATTGGTTACTTGGGGGTATAACAGTTTAGGTTATTTGGGAAGAAACGGTACAACAAACTCACACGTACCTACGATTCCAGACGGTTTAGAGAACATCAATTTTAAAAAAGTTATCGTCGCAGGTCAAGCTTGGGGTAGTGGCACAACTTCAACTTATGATTATGCATCAGTTTATGCATTATCAGAAAATGGTATATTGTATGCAACTGGATATAATGGAGCGGGACAGTGCGGAAGAGGACCCTATCCATCCGACAGCACATCACCCATTGAACATAATAGATTCTTTAGACCAATGCTTTTTCCAAAACAAGATAAAATCATAGATTTTTGTCCTTACGGTTGGGCTGGTGGTAATGTGTTATTAGCTGCTACACAAAAAGGAGACCTTTTTAGTTGTGGTTGGAATAATACGCGCATGTGTGCTCTCAACTTCGCTGATACCAATAATATTCGTCATCCTAGAAGATGTACAATTAACTAATTTTAAATCTAAATATTAATGTGAATTCGCAAACAGTATTAATGTCATTGGCTAGTTCTGCTAGTGGTGTACAATTTATTCCTATTGTTATTGGTGATGAATTTCAAAACATTATTATATTTTCACCAACAGACAGTTCACCTGTACCATTGACTGCGGTTACAATCGGTCAAACATTTTTCAGTCAAACAAATATTGCAACATATGCTCCATTTACTTTAACATTAGATCCATCTGCATTGGACGTTGATAATAAAATTTATAAAATTGAATATAATTTTGGTGATGGTAATATTATTACACAAAATTATTATTATTCAAATACAGGCGTTGATACGATGAATTTGGCTTACTCGGCTGAACCGGGCGATCCAAGAAATTACACCCAACAAAATACCTTCTTTTTATCTGATACAAATACAAAATACATAACCGTTGAAGTTAAAATATATTCATTAGGATTTAGTGAATTTAAACAATACTTTGTTAATCTTGTACTGGATCCTCCAAATTTAGATGGTGATAATGCTGAAAATAGATATTTTGAAAATCTTCACTTAATTTCTACAAGAATGTTTGGACCTGATGATAAGATATTTTATGTATTTGAAAGCGATGTTCCAAATTATCTTTTACCTGCATTGGTCAAATGGGAAAATAAAGAGGAAAACAACAACATCAATATACAAAATAATCAATTTCGACCATATAAATTATTACAACCTTTTGAAAAAGAAGATGTTACAAGTGTTGAAACCAAAGTACCAATTTCTTTTGTTTCTCCACAAACACCAAATACAAATATTACTGACATAGGAATGGATGACGTATGAGTTTATATAATCAAGATCAAACAACTGGAAAACTTTGGTTAAGAAACGTTATTGGAAATATTGATAGTGCCAATAATGTTTTGTCAGCCATATATGCAAAATATTCACAAGAAACTCAATTTTATAATGAATTAATCAATAATGAAATTTATAGATTTGATGTTTTTTATGATTGTATTTTTATTGAAACCGAAAGTGGATGTTTTTTTGAAAAAATAAATGTTGATGAAAATTTTTCACTTCTTCCATATACTAAATTTTTCTTTTATAACACAAGAAAAACAACACCCGTTGATTATTGGTTTGATGAAGTTCAAAATAAAGTGTTTTTTATTGAAATTCAATATGAATCTATTCTTAATGAAACTTTTAAATTTATATTATATTTTTATGAATTCGATTTAATAACAGGAATTACCAATTTAAAATTAAAAAACAGAATTAATTTAAAACTTAAAAACTCTCCAATTTGGTCAAATTTTACACCCGAAATTGAAAAACCAAGATTAGCATATAATATTGATACCAAAAATTATAATGTTTCTTTTGTGTTTCGTGGAAAAGAAAAACAATTTGCTCTTTTAAGTATCATGCTTAGAAAAGAAACAGATTTTATAATAACTAAAATTGATGGGATTGCTCCATTTATAACACTAGATCCCGAAAATTCGACATTTTATTCAATTTTAGAGAATGATCCAGAAGCAATAAGCTTTGCAGCACAAGCTATTTTCACCGAAACCTAATCTTATTTCAAGATTAAGAAATAAATATTATAAAGATGTCGAATACTATCAATTTTTATAATGTCCCTCAGATGCATTGGTATCCTGTCGAGCTTAATTTATTAAGCCAAGAATACAACATCAAGACATACCCATTGGTATTTAATAATGGCATAAAGTTTCAACTTCAAGAGTGTTTAAACGATTGCAAAGACGTTTCTTTAAACAAAAAAACAGGTTTGTTTTTAACAGATTTAACTAAAATAAATAATTTTTTAGATGATAATGTTGATTTTGCTGAAAAAGAACCATTAAAAACAATCTTAACACCTTTAGCAAATTTTGATTCAAAAATATTAATTAATACAACTTTATCAAGTTCAACTTTTGGTGTTGAACCTTGGAATAGATTATGTGTTTCCGAAAGAATTAATTTTACCGTTGAAGACAATTTTATTTTAAATTTTTACAATGATGATGGAGATGAATATGTAACAATACAGTCTACAACAGATGACAAATACCTTACGTGGCTTGGTGGTAGTGGACAAGGAAACATTATAATTTATCCAAAAATTTTCCCATCAATTTCTAATCAAAAGTTTCGTTATTTGCTTGGAAAAGACAATATCATACTTTTTCAATATAAAGAATATTTTTCAGAAATTGTTATAAACGATCCTTTAATTTTGGTGAATCAAGTTTTAGATTCTACTGCTTTTGGGTTAAGTGCATTACCACCATTTTTTCAATCAAACATTCCACCATCGGCAATAATTAAATTAATTTCTTATAAAAAATTAGAACCCAATAAAAAACATCTTAAAAATAGTTTTCTTGCAAAATATAAAATAGATCCTCTTACTAAAAAAAATCAATTGGACATAGACCCTGAATATGCAAACATGCCATATAGTCAAAATTATTTAGGAATTTTTCCTTATGAGTATCCTTTAATATCTAACGATAAAGCATTATATCCTTTACATATACATGGATTAAAAAACTATCAAACTCCTGAGTATAACTATGCCTATTATGCTAAAAATTCAGAAATATTAGAGAATGAGTTGGGAGTAAGAAGAGACTACCATAAAATATTTTCAGGCACAAATCAAACAAACGGATTACCTCAAATATATTTGGGATATCATTCCGACACCTCTAAAATTGAATTTGAATCAGATAAAGACGTTCCATTTTATTTTGCTCCAACATCAATTAGAAAAAAAATACAAGAATCAAGTTTAATTGAAGATGGTGCCTTGGCAGGTGAAATACCTTTTGTTTCCGATAGAATATTTTTCAAACTAGATGACTATTCACAAACAAATGTGGGACAACCACAACTACCATCCATAAAAAATATTAATAAAGATATAACCAACGGAACATGGTTGTGTTCTTGGCTTCATTTAAGTTCTAATGGTGAATATGTTTGGTTAGATCGTTTTTATAATACTGCATATTATACAGTAAACGAAGCCTTAACATCTAAAGTTTATTCATATAACGAGAAAATAGATCCAACTGCTCCTTTTGTTATTGATGTTCCTTCAACGATGTATCTAGAACCCGCTGGTTTGTATCGATACTTTCATGTTGGAAAAGAAACCAGAAAATCTTACCTAGAATATGTTGATGAAATTAACAATGATCCACATTTACCATTAGGTTCCAAATTTTTACACGTAGAAAAATGGCACTCAGATCCATTAACAGATGAATCAAAATATAAAAACAATGGTATTTTATATTATAATAAACCAGAAAATTTAAAAAACGATTATATTCAACTTGACGGAACAAATCATGCCGTATTTCCAGCAAAAAGTATTTTATTGGAACAAACAAAATTAACAGCATCTTTGTGGATAAATGTTGAAGATTGGAATGCGGTTGAAGGTAATCAAATATTTGGAAATTATTATGACAGTGGTTTTGGTTTGTTAAACGATTCTTCTTTAACAACTCCAATTATTACTTTAGTAAATGGCAACAACAACAAATATTACAATATAAATTATAGATTTGGTAAAATTAATGAAGTGGCAATTACTAGACCGGAAATTTTAGAAAACATAGATCCCACAATTTATGTACCACCAGCTAAAGGAAATAATCAGAATCGTTTTATTTTAAGATTGCCAGATTATAGTTTTTGGGTTGTTGATGTGATAAACTATACGGCAACTAAATTTAGTATAGATGATCAAAAACTAGTTGAAATATTTTATGGAAATTATATTAATAACGTTTCTCAAATAGAAGTTGATAGTCAAGAAAATATATATTTGTTTGATAATATCTTAAAAAGATATGTCAAATACAACACTTATGGTATTTATGTTAATGATGTAGAAGTCGCACCAAACATCAACAGAATTGAAATTGATTTAAACGACAACGTTATTCCAATTTATGGAACATTCTCAATAATAGATAATAAAAATACAGCTTGGCAAATTTTAGGAGGAAACCTTTATAAAGGAAAAAACCCACAAGATCTTTCAACGAGTCAAATTTTCGCAAACATTGGAAATGTTCAATCTTTAACATGCGATGCGGATAACTACCTATGGATAGCACACGAACAAGATACTATAACAAAAATCAATACTGATGAAGAAAAAATAGAGTTTTCTATTAGAATAGGAAAATATTCATCTGCTCCCGTTGACCCATGTTTACAAGCAAATGGAATTGTACGCCATATTCATTTTATAAGAGTTCCTACTGATGCAAATACAAATATTTGTTATAAAAATAAAAATATAGAAGATAGGTTAGTTTTAGTGGATACCTTTGAAAGAACATTATATCAATTAGATACAAACGGTAATTTATTAACAAAACTAGATATTACTGCATTGTTTGAAAAAAATGATCCTATAATATATTGTGAAGGTGACATTACAGGGTATCAAAATATTCGCAAGTTTAAAACAATCAATAAAAAGTTCGCATGGAAAATTAAAATTGCTGATATCAATAGATATGAGCCACAATTATATAGTTTAGATTATGAACTAAGCGCATTAAACGAAGGATGGCATCATTTTGTTTTAACCTTTGATGGTACAGAAGGTTATATAAAAACTTACTTAGATTCAAATTTGATAAAAGAAGTTTATTTTGAGCCTAAAAAATATCAAATAACTTATGATTTTAGAACATCTTTATTACTAGGAATTCAAACGATAAAAAATACTAATTTAAACGATATAATTGAGATAAATGATGGTTATAAATTTAGAGGACAGATTGCAGATTTAAGACTTTATGGTAAGTCTTTAACAAAAGGAATTATTGAACAAATTTATTATTCTTCTCAATATGGATCAAATGATAAAACCATGATTTGGAATATGTTAATAGGAAAAAGATCTTATGTCGAAGATGTTAAAAATTGGTTTAAAATGCAAATGCCAGGTAGCAAAAGTAAATACTACAACATTAATATACACAATTTAAACGTTTCAAATGAAGTAAAAACAATAATAGAAGAAGCTATTAAAACTAACTTATCAAAAATTGCACCAGCAAATGCTTCATTATATAAAATAAATTGGACATAATATGGATAACAATTTTGAAAAAACAGACCAAAGCTGCAACAACATCTTTTTAATTGATGAAAGACTTTGTTTATCAAATTCTATCGATTTGATTAACAGCAATTTTTTAAATTTATCCGCAGCAATCGATCAACTTATTCCTTACGCAAATCAATTTAATGCACTTTACACAAGTTTTGCTGCAAATAGTGCTACATGGAATTTGGGTGCTAGTAATACATCCAAAGGAAAAAATAATTATAATTCGTTTTATTCTACTATTAATACTTTAAGTGCATCTTGGAATAAACCATTTTCGGTGATATATCCTTACATTAATTTATTAAATACTTGGAACTCAAACACGATTCAGTATCAAAATATTGTTAAAAATTGGCTAACAGTAAACTATAAACCATTAGATTTTGTCGATAATCAAATTGTTTACGTAAATGTTAACTTATATAAAATTGATACATTTAATTATTCTTTTTCGAATAGTTTTTATGAATCTTGTGAAGTTCAAGCACCATCAACACAAGTATGTTGTACTGGTGCAGGAGGAGAGAGATATGGTGGCCAAGCTGGTTGGTTGAGTAGATTTATAAGAATAGTTCCATCAACGGCTGATAATTCTTGTGCATTATTATTACCACATGCAGGTTGTAACATAAATTTTAATTGGAAAGGAAAGGGAAAAAGGTGTGTGAATCCTTGGGCAGAGTGTGAGAGAAGAGTTGTGAATAAGTGTGCCACTGGAAATTGCACAAGCTATAACAAAAAAACATTATCAGTTTCTGGAACTACTCCAAATTATACCGATAGATATACTGCTAAATGTATTTTGTTAAAATTTAGAAAATTAAATAATAATGAATGGGGGTTAATATCATGAACAGTCTTTATATGCTTACAACTTCAAGTTCGATAGGCAACACCCTATCTACATTAAATCAAAACTCTTACGAATTAGATAAATTAGTATCATCAATTCAATTAAGCGCACAAAAATTTTGGATACCAATGGCTCAATATTATGAGGAAAGAAAAACCTTTTTAAAAGAAGCAACTAAAGAAGTTGCTTCAAATTTTCCAAGATGGCAAACCGCATCAACAACCTTTGAAGCAAATAGTGCCAAATGGATAACACCAATAACAGTTTTTTATCCATATACTGAGGGACCAAATATCGCTTTATATCAACCCAACGTCATTCAAACTAGATTTAAAAACTGGTTAGATGTGTATTATCCAATTTTTAGAAAAACATCACCTTTGCCGTATTATGTTGAAGGACAAAGAATTATTATATACAGTTTTAATTTAGAAAACAGTCAAGCAATTAACTCCACATTTACCTTAAACGATTCGACTGTATGTACTTCAGCACCCGTTAGAGTATGTGCTTATTGTTCCCAATGCTTTACAAGCTATGTACCGTGTCAACAGGGAACATTTTGGTGTGATGGAAGAGGTTGTTCATATTGTCATAGGTGTGGTTCACTAAATTGTAATTTTTCAAAAACAAACACAACAAGCAAAGCATCTTACATAAGAACACACATGATTGTAAATTTGGCAAATTCCCATGAAAAATCAGAAATGAATGCGTTTGTTTTTATGGTTAAGGATTGTCAATGGGTTTTTGAAAAAACATTAACAAGATTATAATATGAATGAAAGAAATATAACATTTAATATAGAACCATATGAATGTGTGGGAGATTCGTTGGGAAAACACAATTTTAATTTCCTTGGATTAGATAGTTTGATTTGCAATCTTTCTTCTTTATTTTTTTCAACTAGTAGGGGAAACATCCCTCTTTTGTTAACAGTAAGAGATTTATCTTCTAATCAAAAATCATTTAATGATAATTTGACACAGATGACAAACACTTTTCGTTTTGATAGAACTTACACCGGATTAAATCTATTAAGTTCTTATTGGGAAAGACATGATACAACAATTTCATACCCAAATGATAGAACAGCAGGAAATTATTTTGTTTATAATACTAGCGAAACTTTTATGCCATACATGACTGCAACTTGTTTGCGTCATATAAATTTAAATTACCCCGCTTCATCATACAAATTAAACGCTTTTTTTAATGTTGTTGTTCCTGTTTATAGTAATTTAGGAAGCAACATAATATCATATACATATACTAATTTGGATGGAAATTCTGTAAATACCCCAACAATGCCAAGTTTTTCTTTAGTAAAAGATACTGGAGTTGGTTATGATTATAGACAAATAAATGCATATTACTCTAAAGGTGATAATAATTTTTGGACAAATGTCATACTCACATTCGAAAATAAAAATAAAAGAGAATGGTCTTATAAGGGATATATAAACGATGCTGTTAAAAATACTTTGAAAACATCAGGGTCTTTAACTGCTCCAATTTCTGGTGCAGACCCAAACCCATCGGGAGCGGCGACAATAGAAGTACCATATTATAACCCTGAAACTGGTATTGCAACTACACTAAAATTTGTTGAACCAAACCCACCATTAGGACAAAGAACAACTTTAGTAAAAGGAAATGCCAGAAATATTATATTTAACCAATACTATAATAGAGATTTATATTTTAGTGTAGAAGCTATTAGTCAAGGCGGATCTTTGACTTTGACGTTCTTATCTCAAGATGGAAAAATATTCACTTATGAATATACAGAAAAAAATAGCGGCATGGCTAGAGGTACATATCAATCAAAACAAATAATTCTTGGTTGGGATTTAAATCAAGTTTATGCAAAAGAAGACGGGGTAATTGTAAAAACTTGGGTAATGCCAATACCTAAAGATGTGGCGGTTAACTTTATCTATAGAGAATATAGAGGAATTGGACCAAAAATTGATGCATTTTTAAGAAAAACTGTTCCTATATAAACAAGTTGATTATTTTAAATTGAAAAATAAATAAAAAAAATGAAAAATCCTTTTTTAAAATGTAGATACGCTCGCGGTTTAGGGGATATAATAGGGTGTATTCTTCACAGTAAGTTTTTAAGCTGGTTACCTTTATTTTTAACAGGTCAAAAAGATCAATGTCAAGCTTGCTCACAAAGATCACAAGCATTAAATGTAATTTTTCCAATTCCTGTATGGCGTTTATTTTTTAAAGATTACACAGAATTAAATCTTTCTCTCAAAAAAGATTTTGAAGATCTAGGATATGAAGTTAATTATGATCTTGAAAAAAATGCGTTATCTGCACAATTACAAGAAGAAAAAAGAGAAGAAAATAATCAGTATTTAAATCACAAAGAAGTTCCCGAAGAACATAAAAAAGTTGATTTTTCAAAAACTATAAAAAATAACAATGGACAAGAGTATAGATTAGTAAACTCAAATAATACAGAATTTGAAAATTATTTTATAAAAACAGAAATATATAAATTATCATGAACATTACAATCGATACCAACCAATCAACACAAATTCAAATTGTTAATAGTTTAGATACTACTAGAGAATTTGGATTATTTTTAAATAAAATTGTAAGCAGCATAAAGATGGCACATTGGTATACTCAAGATTATAATATTCATAAAATTTTAGGAAATTTATATGATAATTTAAATAATCTTTTTGACAAAATGCAAGAAGAAATTATTGGAACTTCAAAAACTTCGAATGTTTTTTTCCCTAAATTAAATTTAATTGTTGATAACATTGAAAGTTTGGAAAATTATCAAGATGATCAAAAAATTATAAACGTGTTCGATCAAACAAAAACTGTTTTAAAAAATTTGTTATGCTCTTTAGAATTTATACAGTATGTTGATACTGTTCAGTCAGGTATAAATAACACAAAAGAAGAAATTATTTCAGAGCTTAATAAGACTGAATATCTTTTATCTATGATAAAATTATAAATTATATTCTTTAAAAATATAATTTCTCATATCAATTTTTTCTTTGTTAGTTAAAAATCTTTTAAAGATAAAGATTTCCATGATCGCACATTCTGTTGGATATTGACCTCCACCATAAGAACCTATCCACAAACCACCACTATTATTAACACCAACCGAAGAATAAAGAGGAAGGTTTAAACTTTTTCCATAATCAGTAGTATTCAAATAATATTGTTTATTTATAAATGTTTCAGAGAAACCATTTCTAAATGAAAATTCAAACAAATTAACTTTATTATTAGTAAATTGTAATTCAGCAATACCATCCTTACTGTAATTTAATTTAATGGGTGTTCCGCTCATTGTTGGAGAAACAGAATCTAAATAAGAATTACCATAACCAAAAGCATTATTTCCATATTCTGAGTATAATGAGAAGGTTTCGTTATTAAAATATTGAGCTTGATAATTCAAACCAGAAGATAAAGAAATAGATACCATTGGTTGATAGTTTTGTTGGGCAAATGTGGTACCAACATTTAAAAATTGACCTACAACGAATATAGTTAATTCGTTTTGATTTGTTAAAAGATACGGAAATAACATATTAGCATTCCCATTAAAATATAAAGCAGGTTTTCCGTTTATATAATTTGATGTCAAAATGGGTGCTTCTGTGCTAAACAGACTTTTATAAGAGTCAAAATGAGAAATTCCGCCTTTTTTATTTAACCATCTTGTAATCGGTTCTCCATTAACTGCATTAATATTTGGATTAACATTTTTTAATGTTCCAAAATCTGATTTAAACCATATATCTAAATCTGGAAGAGAGCTTGGAATAGTTTGTTTATATAGACCATAATCATATCCAAACAAATCTGTTCTCCATTCTACTAATTCACCCTCATTTACTAATAATCTTTCTTTTCTTTTCTCGTAGTTTTCTGGTGTTAATTCTTTTCTAAAAGTTAATGGATATAAATCTGGTTGATTCCACGTTGGGGGTATTGGCGGCGTCCAAAATTGAAATAAATCGGTGGTTCTAGTAACCCCGAACTTATGTTCTTTTTCAACTTCATATGTCGTTTGATAAGGTGTAAATTTTTGATCTTCTTTTGTTTCATCTATTACACCAGATCTTTTACCTCTACCATAAGGTTCGTACATCCATCTACTATCAATGCTTGATATTTTAGTTGGTGTTATTTGATCTTTTTTAGTTAAACCTCTGTTTCTTGGACCATATTTTCCTAAATCTAAAAACAATCTTTCTGACTTCTCATCAATCATAGAAAGATTATCATTATCAATAGATATTGTATATCCTTTTCCGCGATAGGTACTCACTCCTAATTTATCTGGTAATAAATATTCACCAACTTGTTTTTTACTAACTGCATTTATCGGAATGGGTACTGTTGCTACGGTTGGAAAATGAATATTTGATATGTTTGCATAAGGTTCATCTGGAACAATTGTAGCCGCCGTGTTATAAACGACAAAGGTTTCTTCACACCTTTTATTTAAAAATAAATCTTGGCTATACTTAAAAGATTTTCTTGCATAATAGTTGTAATAAGAAGGATTAAAAGAAGAATAACTTTCTAGAATAATATCACTTGGTTCCTCTGTTATTTCTGATACATATTCATATGGGTTGTTTTTTATTAAATCCTTTAAACTTGAAAGTTCTTTTGTAAATTTAATTTTTTTCCACATTAAAGGTGAAAGGGTTACATTAAAAGTAAATTGTTGATTCCATGTTAAATTTTGATTTAAATATCTTTTGTATGAAAGTTCATCACCAGTTTTTAACAACATCGTTGATATTTCTGGTTGAGTAACACGAACATATTCTTTAACATATCTAGGATTTCCCGAAAACTTGGATGTTTCTTTGTGAAAATTATTATTTTTATCAATGTCGGTGTAAACTTTGGCCCAAAAAGGTTTCCCGCCATAAAAAGGACCAACTGCCGATAATGTAAAATAGTTGTTTAAATAATCCCAACCATCTAATTTCATGTTAATTGTGAAATCTAATGCAGGTGTGGTAAAATCTTTTCCAACACCAGTACTTCGATATATTACACTACCTTGGTGTACATAGATTAGGTAGTCACCAGGATTTAAAAACATATCCGAGGCATCGTTAACTCCAACCCAACCACCTTCTGCACTTCTAATTGCTTTATTCCAAGATGGTGCAAGCGGAACTTGATTATTTAATCTATATGCTACATATTCTACAAAATCTTCTGGTTTACCGTCACCAGAAACCAAATATCTTTTAAGATTAAAATACAAACTTCTTCTTGATGCAAGTTTTATGCTGAATTCTTGAGATTGTGAATTATATTCACCAATGTCTGCAACATATATATCAACATTTTGTTTTTTAATTGTGTCTGCTAAATCTAAAGTTCTTTTTTCCGCTTCAAATTTATCAGATTCTGATTCAAAAAGTTCTTCACTAGTTCCTTGTAAAATGTTTATATCACCATTAGTCAAAACTAAAATTTTCTTTTGTGCTTTAGGATTTGGAATATTAAAGGCTTGTGGTTGTAATACAGGATTGGCAATAGTGTAATTTAATTTTGAACAAAGATTTCTAACATTTAAAAACTCTGTTTCTGATGATGGGTAATTTAAAATAAATTGTGCTAATTGTAAAGCATCATAAACGTTTGTAAATTGTTCTTGTGGGTCTTCTGATACACTAACCGATGATAAATAAAGATCCATCATTGCTTGATCTTTTGATAGATAAGTTAAAACAGAAGCAGTTGTTCCAAAAGTTATGAATGATATTTGTATGTCTAATTTATTTTTTCCTAAAAAGTTTTGAATTAGTCCTACTAATATTTCTTTCACTGTTGGTAAATCCAATAATTGTGATTTACTTTGATCTACTAAGACTACCAAATCTATTGGTTGATTAGAATATATGTAACCTAAAACTTTTTTGTATGGATATTTTACAATTAAATAAGGAGATTGAGAAACATCCGTTTTGTTTTTTCTAAATGAACTTCTACTATAGGTGTATCTTCTTCCTGTTTTTAATATAAACGGTGTATTCGTGGGATTCTTCCATTTTCCTCTTCCCCACCCAATAGGGTTATCGTTTAAACTTAATCCATCTGGATTATTTTGATTTAATTGATAAAAAGCAAATTGAGGACTTTGAGAATAATCCAAATTTCTTGAATCTTTCCAAGTGTTTATTGCAAAATCAACACCGACACCTTCAGGATCCGCGAAAATAAAATCTGTAATTGCATTATAATCCGTAAAACGATCTCCAATATGTCCTATTGGCGAAAATATAACCGATTTACAATTACATTCTTTCCAATAATCTTTTGTGAAAATTGGGGTTGTGTTTAAATAATCTTGATCTCCATAATAATTGTGTGATTTTTTTCCATATGGACAGTAATCAGCATGTTCTATAAATTTTATTACTTCATCTAATGGCGTGTCTCTATCTCCCCAAACAAAAGATACTTTTTCCGATGGATTAATTTTGGTGAATAAACCGAACTGTACCGGACCATCAACATATTCTGCACATTTTTCTGCTGATGCAAAATAAACTTGTGTGCTACCAGTATAGTAATCCATCACATCTAGTCCCTGTGTACCAAGCCAAGCAGCTTCAATTGGTTCTGATGATTTATTGCTTAATTTATAAATTATATCCGATTCTTCAAAAGATCTTCCTGCAACTGCTCCTTGCATGGTTTTAGGTACGTTTACTTCAGACAACAGAATCGGTAAAGCAGTATCTTTTTGAATTGTGATTGGAAGATCAGGTAATTTGTTTGTTATTAAAACAGGCCAAAGAATATTATTTATACCAGATGTAATTGGCAAATCTGTATTTTCAAATTTATATAAAAATGCTTCTTCAATTGGTGTTCGATTTACCTCATCATAAACTGCCAATGGTTCGGTTTGTTTTTGATATTTTGTAATGGTATCGGCCTGATTTGAAAACACTCCAGCATATGCTCCATTATCTGGTAAATTTGTTTGGTTTAAATAAATTGGCTCAACAGAACAAAGAGGAAGTTTTGTTGTATAATAAAATTGTAACAATTCTTTTTTAACATTTGAATCAAGAAGGTTAAACTTATCAAATATGTCATCACGAACATTATATCCTAAAAAGTTATTACCTTTTGATGATAGATTAAAACCAGGAAACGGAAAAATAAAAGTTTTTTGCGTTTGTCTTTCGATTCTAACATTCATCGAATCATCGACTTGAATTATTTTTTCCCCATTAAACCAAGCACCTTCAATCACACCATTTTTTTCTGTAAAAATTAAATCTGAAACATCAAAACCAGAACCTGCGGTGGCACCTGAATCTAAAAAGTTAGCTTTATTCAAAGGTATTGGTTCAAAAGTATTAACAAACTGTAAGTTATCTAAATTTTTTGTTCCACTAGGCCATAAAAACCAACTGTTTCCTTCTTGTAAATCTATGGTTAATTTTTCATCAGGTTGATAAACATCTTTTAATCTTACGGCAGTCAAACCATAAACATTTTCACCCAAATATTTTTGAGAAGCTTCAATTTGATTGTAAATTAATGCTGACAAAGAAGATAACGATGTGGTATCTGTTGGAATATTATTTTCAGGAAAGTTATAATTCGCTAATCTGAAAGGAAGTTCTGGTTCCAATTCCCCATCATCTTCTCGAATTTGATTTGTTACATATTCTGCGAATAAACGCGAAAGAGGATTTTCTGATATTTTTGGTAAAAATCTTGTCGAAAGAATACCTCTTATCTCATCAGAAGAAAACCCTTCAAATGGTGTAGTGTTAACAAGACTTTCAATATTAACATATTCATCAATACCAACACTTGGATCAGAGTCAAAATATGTGTTTGCGTCATGTAATTCTTCAACTTCAATAAAAAAATTATCTTTTACTGCTGATAAATCAGGAAATAAATTTAAAATTGGAGATGCAGGAACTTGTGTAATTGACCCTTCAGTGTTTGTGAACCCTCTTAGTATATATTCATATAAAAGTTTTTCTAAAGCATTGTTAGAACCGACCAAATTATATCTAAGTTTTGCTTCTTTAACGGCTTCTCTTTTTCGGGATAATACTATTGATATTTCTTTTAATTTTTTGGCAAAAAACGGAATAGCAAAAATTAATTCTTCTTCGTTTTTGTAGTCAATATCTGCTAAAAATTGATCCTTTTCTTTTTGACCAAAAAGAAAACTTAAGTCCTTTACGAGTTGAATATAATTTTGTTTTAAAGAATCTTTAAATTCATTTTTTTCTAATCCTTTGGTAGCATACCAACTAATTAGATATTCATTATATTTTTGTCTAGCTATAGCAGAATTTAAAGTATCCTGATTAGCTACCCATTCCTTATAAGGTAAAGGTATATTAGTATCAAAAGAAACTGCCATAGTTTAAATATTTACTGAAAAAATACTTATATACTATGGTTTATGTTGTCTTTGGATTATTATCTTTGACTTGTTTTATAGATTTATAAAAATCAGAGTTTTGATCCAAAGTTCCTCCTGAATTAATCGTATGCCAAATCATATCTAATTGATCAGATATAGCTGGATAATCTTTCATACGACGAAATTTATACATGTTTCTTTCTTGTATTTCTTTTGCTTTTAATTCTAATTGTTCTTTTGTTACTGGGGCAACCGTTGGTTCAATCCATTCGATTTTATCATTAATAACATTGACAATTGCGTTTGGAACCAATTCTTGTATTGCTTGTGCTAGTGCTATATTCATAAATTATGCCAATACTTCTGTAGCAGACATTATTGTTGGTGTCATAACATATGGATTTGATGGGCTATAAATGTAAGCAGCCCAGTAATAAGACAATCCTATATATGTGTATGCACCACCACCGCTACCATTTGAAAAATAAAGAAAATATTCAATGTTATCACCAGCATTTGCTGATATGTTTTGATCCCATACATCAATATTGATCATATTACCAGTATATCCCCAAGAATAATCTGCTTGATGGGTTGCTAAAAAATTTACATATGGTGGAGATGTGTTAAATTGTGAATGTAAATAGGTACTACCAACACCATTAATTCTACGCATTATTGTTACATAAGGCCAACTAGAATAAGAACCCAACATAAAATTTGCTTTTACGTTAAAAACACTTCCTGTTTTTTGTGCTTGGATTGGAACCGAAAATCCAGTGTATACCCAATTGGTGTTATTAGTGTAAGCTAAAAAATTAGCTTGAGTTACGTTTTGATTTAAAATTGCTCCATTATACCCCATATTAAAAGGAGCAATACTTTCATTAGCTATTTTAAAAGCATCAACAGAACCATCAGCCAACATTAGATTGTTTATACCTTGATTTTTTACAACAATATTTAAATTGCTTGCTTCTTCAAATGATTCTAAACCACCACCAGCACTCAATGTATTGAATTGTAAGCTGGTTCCTTGTGTACCATCGACCGCATTGATGGTCCCTTTAAAAATTTGTTCACCTGCTCCTAAATTAAATGCACTTTTTACACCCGACATTGCTTGATAAAAAGCATTACCAGCAACTTTTCGGGTTCTATTGTTTCTTACTACCACAAAATGATCACTTGGTTCAACTGTGGGTAATTCTATTAATTCGGGTATTCTAACACCTGCCATATTTTATATTTATACTTTAAAGTAAAATTTCAGCATCGCCACTATCAAGATTTGCTAAAATTGTTTCTAAATTGAAGGAATCACTTTCTGGGGTATATAACTTAAGTCTTGGAGTTTCTCTTGTTAAGTCTCTTAATCTTTCATCAACCACCTGTAAATCTCTTTGGCATGATTGTATTTCACCATTATATACTGGAAAAAACCCATTTTTAGTGTTTAATCCAGCCATATATGTGTAAAGAAACCTAATATTTGAATTCATCTTATAATATTTATTTGATTTGCGCTTTTTTTCATGTATTATGCTTAAATGATTAATATTAAATTTTTAGCCCAAAAAAAAGAATTATTGGAATTTTTAGAAAAACCATTTGTAGCTAAAAAAATTACACCAGAATGGTTAAAAAAAATGGGATCATTCCATCCATCTGATATTAAAGTAGATGAAATGGGAGATCCTTTAACTACCGTTAAAAAGTGTATGCCGTTTAATGATGCTAGGACAGCAGGATATTTTATTCCATTACCTTGTGATGTGTACGTTGAAAGAAAACCTCAACTACATATAAAGTGGTCGAGTGACCAGATTGAATTAATTGGAACTCATCAGAATTGGCAATTTGAAGAATACCCAGTTCCAAAAGGATATGAAACAGAAGTTGCATTTAAATGGCTTAATCCTTGGATTATAAAAACACCCAAAAATTGGTCTTGTTTATATACTCACCCAATTCATTTTGATGAACTACCATTTCAATCTTTAACTGGATTGGTTGATACTGATAAATTCCCATATCCTGTTAATTTTCCATTTTTTTTGAAAAACGATTTTGAAGGACTCATACCAAAAGGAACTCCATTTATTCAAGTTATTCCATTTAAAAGAGAAAAATTCATTTCAACTTATTCTTATGATGATGGAAGATATCAAAAACTTTGGTTGAAAGCCAGAACAGTATTTTTTGATAGATACAAAAAATTCTTCAGAACACCCAAAGAATTTTTAGAAGGAGAAATTGAAAAACCAAAGTGTCCATTTGCTTTTTTACATAGCAAAAAAGACTAAATATTAATAATGCACAAATTTGATACTGTTATTAATGAATTTTTGGGTAGTTTAGTAAAAGGAACGGCATCTGCTGCTGGTTCGTTTTTAAAAGCCGCTGAAGATCCATCATTCTTGGGACAAACTATTAAAAACTATCAAACAGAAAAAGGAAAAAAAGAAGGTCAATCATATGGTGTAAACAATCAACCAAAACCTGGTGACATTGCCATTTATCAACAAAACCCAGAAGTTACCGCACATATTGATACAAAAGTTGCTACTGCTCCATATAAAAAAGAAAATGTAGAATTTTTAGAAGGACAATTCCAAGTTACATTGATGAAGCCTGACCGCAAAACATCACCATATTCATTTGTTAAAACAGAAAATAACCCTGATTGGCGAATAGAAAAAGATGAAATTATTCTACGTAACGAAAGCGGTCCTCAAAAAAAGAAAGATTTTGTTTTAACAGAAACAGATCCGCGAACACAAAGACCAGTTCGTCAACAGTTTAAGACAATGGTCGTTGGTAAAAGTACCAAGTTTCCAAATTGGTCAAGTTATAAAGCTTACGTTAATTCACAAAAATAGTTGATTTTTAACTTCACTATAATAAATTAAAATATGCATTCACAAATCGTTAAAATTTCTTTCGATAAACCAATCTTTGATTTTTCTAGAAGAGAAAAATTTGTTAATACTCAAATTCAAAAAAACATAGATTTGTTTAATCATAACGGGTTTATTGTTTTAGAGCATAATATCTTAACTAAAAATGATTCTTATGCTTCCGTTGAATTTAAACTTAAAAGAATGGTAGGTTAGTTTTTGCGCCATACCCACAAAGGCTCAACAAATATTCCTTCTTTGTGAGATTTGCTATTAATTCTTTTAGCCATCCTATAGTTTAAATTTTCTTCTTTGCTTGAATTTGGGAGACTAGATATAAAATCATTCATAGGATCGCATATACGATTGATGGTATGATTACAATACACATCACTAATATTGATTGCCAGTATACCGTTAGGTTTTAATTTATTCCAACAATCATTTAAAGTTTTAAATAAAAACTTTTCGAGCCACACATCAATTTTTTTGTATCTTTTCCAACTTTGATTTTCTTCTTGTGTGTACCTTTCGACAATAAAGTATGGTGGACTTGTAAAAATAGTATCATAGTTACTTTCTAATTTTTCTACAGTTTCTTCCGCAGCACCAACAATCATTTTAATTTCTTTGTTTTGATTGAATGTTTTTATTTGTTGGTTATATCCTTCAACCAAATTTTGATTCGGATCTATACCAGTATAACTTTTGATATTTTCAGTTGCCATCGCACCTGAAAGTCTATCACCCCAACCAGAACTAAAATCTAATACATTTTCTGAATTGAATATTTCATATATTGCTTTTGCAGCAGATGGACGAAATTGTGAAGCTATATACTTTCTCATAGCTATACAACTTCTTAGAATGTCTGTATTAACTTCTTTTACTTTTAATCCCCACAAAGCATTGCAAAGAGTATAAAAGAATTTTCTTTGTGTCCAATTTCGATAAGGTGATGGTGAATTAATACAATCGCAATGATATCTTAATTCTTGATGAAAATAATTTGATGATTTATTCCCAACATTACATGAGTCTATATACTTGGTTCCTAAATCCCATTTGTATTCATATCGAGAAAAAAGACTTGATTCTTTAATTAAGATTTTTGTGTTTAATTCTTTTAGTTTTTCAAAATCTTTCTTGCAATCTTCTTCAGAAATGTTTACCATAGGCATAGAACAATTTCTTGTTTTATTCCAAATGATTTCTTTTATTTCATCAGACGGTTTTGGATACTTTAAAAGTATATCAGACCATTCTGATTCGGTAAAAATTTGCATATACCAATTATCCATATAAACAAATGAATGTCAAAGAAATTAAAAAACTATTGACAATTTCTTTGGTATAAATAAACTAACAAACATGCCTAAAAGGAAAAAACGCAAAACACCCGTCAAACGCACCAAGGTTAAATCATACAAATATGAACAACCAGTTCATGTTGAAAAGAAATATCCTGTAGATCAGTTTGAGGATTTAAAGGGTTGGATGGAATATTATAAACAACATAATAAATTTCCATACAAACAAATTCTTTGTTGTAAATGTCACATGGGATTTGCTTCGATGAAAGGACTAGGTTGGAAGAAAGCCTTTGAACGATGTGATGGTGATGCCATGCGTGTTTTGAATGAAACCTATTGCAAAGATTGTAGGGAAGTTCAACCAAAAGAAAAGAAAGTAAAAGTTCTTACTAGGGAAGAAATGGAAGCCAGAGCAGAAGAAATTCGTCGCAATCTACCAAAGATAGATTTACACAAAGAAAGACAAGTTATTGACCTTAGAAAAGACAAAGCAGCTTGTGAGGAACACACACGATTTGCATGTATGCGCCCTGACATTTATCTTGACAATGATAAGACTTGCGACTATTGTAGTATAAACAAATGGTGTGCTTGTCCCATCAAAAAGTTTTCCAAACAATATAAAAATAAATGAACATTACTGAAAAACTATTGATCATATTGATACTTGTAAGTGCTTTGAATTCTGTTACAATTATTTCTTTAGAAAACAAATTAAAAAATGTGGAGAAAATGGCTTCAGAATATTTTGCGCCTATTCCAGACTACGACATTCAAGGAGAACCCCAAGATGGAAGAACTAAATAAACCAGTAACAAACCCCCAAGGTCCATACAGAATTAAATTAACATATAAAGGAATCGATTGTCACATTCAGATGAAAAGTATTAGTGAATGTGAATTTGATATTCGAGTAAAAACAAAACAAAAAATGACGGAATCTGATTTGTTTGGTCTTAAAGAATATTTGGATGCCGAAGGCTTTACTAATGAGGCTAGAAAACATAATCTTATGTGGTAAGTGATTATATGAGTGAAAAATGCTGCCAAAATAAAAAAGACTGTTGTAAGAACCAACCACAACCACAACAACAAAACTTAAACGACTATATGAAATTGGGTTTTTCTTTTTGGCTTACGCTAGTTTTTGTAGGACTAAAACTATTCGGTGCAATTGATTGGTCTTGGTTGTGGGTTCTTTCTCCACTATGGATTGGATACGGCTTTATTTTTGTTTTAATTATGAGCTATGTTTTCTTATCAGCTTTGACAAGACAAACCGCAAGACTCAAATTCAAGATTACAAAAAAACAAAAAGAAAAAGCAGAAGATTAAAGAGCAGCTTCAATACCTTGTAAATGATTTTCCCAAGCTCTTTCATGAAGAGCCAAGTATCTTTTCATTTCTCTTTCTTCTAACACAGCTTCTAAATCTTCAGGCATTTCTCGATCTAAATCTTCGGCCATAATGTTCAGATAATCATTTTTTCTTTCCTTTGACAGCTTAACAAAAGTCTTGGCTGGAATATTATAACCTGCCGAAATGTATTCATACTGATCCATTTGACTTAAATTTAAAAACTGCTCTTCCTCAAAATATCTAGCTAATCTTTCTAGCTTTACCATCTTATCTTCTTCTTCATTTGACAATGGTTTATATTTGAAATATCCTTGTTTTCCTTTTAATTCAGGCATCCAGCTTTCAATCGTTGACCAAGGTTCAGCCGTTCTAGTACCATTTGGCGCGGGAGTTAAAGCATATTGTCCATCGCGTGTCACACCGATTGCTGTAATAACATATGGGTCATTAGCTACCGCTTCTGATCCTTTGGTTTCTTTAAATCCTGTATTTCTTTTTTTAGACCATGTGTAATAAAAAGTCCATTTTTGATACGTTCTATAACTCATGAACATATTAGTACCACCACCAACTATTGACCATGTTGTACACCAGTTAGCGGGTCTTTTTCCATCTGGTGTTCTTACATCATTCATGTCAATCAATGCATTTCCAATGCTAATAGCTTCATTTGTGTTAGCAACATACCAAATTGCAACTTCATCGTCATTGTAAACTGGTTTTTTTGTTATGTTTACTTTGGCTCCAACATCAACCTTATCTTCACTTTCAATGTGTTGATGAAGAAATTCGGTTAATTCAACATAACTTTTATATTTTGAAACATCTTCCGATCCTTCGATGCCTTGTTCTTTTAATTCGACAAATTGTTCATAAGCATCTACAACATCTTTTGGTAAAAGAGTTCTTTTTCCATCATTTATCCATTTTGCAACAATAGAAGCTTCTATTTTGGGTGCTGCGGGATCTAATGTCAAAAGTCTATTTGCTTCTTGTCTGTCCGGTACAAATTTTAAAACTTCGACAGAATTTAAATCACGGATTGTGACTTCAAGTTTTTCCAGACTATCAAACTGGCGGGGAAAATCTTTTGTCTGAGAATTGTTTTTATTTTTAAATTTTAAAAATTGTTTATATAAAGAAATTAAATAGTTTACATCAGGATTTTGATTAGCAAAAATAACACCCAAAGCTTGAGCATCGTTCTTTTGTCCTGTTGGATCAATTGCTATGAATTGATTTATTATTTCTTCTGGAACATTTAATGTCTTGAGTTTTTCAACAACATCTTTGGCCTTTTCAACAACAAGACCATATAAACTTTCCAGTATTATTGTGTCTTTATCTCTCATTCTTGATCTTTATATTGTTCTTCTTTTTCTTCTCCAGTTTCAGGATCTAAATTAAATTCTTGACTCATTTCATCAATAATTTCTTTTACAATTTCTCTGGCTCTTGGTCCATTTGTTTCAATTTCTCTTAAATCATCGATAGGAAGACGCATCAATTGTTGATAGATATAATATTTGTGTTTAACAAAAGGTGCAGGAATTAAATCTAGAATTCTTTTAAGTTGAGCTTGAGCAAATCTTACAGTTCTTGTTTCGTCTTCAAGGCTTGCTGTTTGTTCTGCTCCTCTCAATTCGTCCATCATAGAAATATATTGCATGATACCTTTTATGATTTCATGAATAAGAAAACTGAATGTTATGCCTCTGGCTTTGATTACATATTTTCCTTCACCTTCTTCACCGCGACCACTTTCAGGCATTGCTTGTGCGCTACCCAATGCAGCTTCAGGGTTTTGTGCTGCTTGTCCTGCAAATTCAGTTGGTGTAGCATAATATAAAACCTGAACAATTGATGAGATTACACCATACATATCAGCAATTTCTGTACTCATTTGATTGAGTTCATCACGAACCAAATTGTATGAATATAAATGGTTGAAAGCTTCTCCAAATTTTAAAACATCGGCAAATTTTTTTCTTTGTTTGATTTCTTCTTCACCCATAATTTCCATTGCAAGAGCAATGTTTGTTTTTTCTTGATCAGTCAAGTCTTCACTTTCAAGAGTAGAATCTTCTTCTTCTTGTCTCATTTCTTCTTCTCTTGTTTGAGCTTCTAAATCTGTAATAGCATCTTCCAATTCTGCTCCATCAATTTTGGCATCAATTTTTAAAACACCATCATTGATTGCTTCTTTAATTGGTTTCATTTCATCCAGATCCAAAACCAATTTCACTGCTAATTCTTCAAGTCTTGGTTTGTTTTGACTTTCAATTTGTTTTATTCTTTGTAAAAGTCTAACAACTGTTTCTGTAATAGGATAATTTCCAAGTTGTTCCACATCGACGTTTGCATAGTTAGCCAAACGATCTAAGATCTTTTCATAATTTTGAGAATAAAGCATGTGCTTGTAATCCTCAACAGTTTGATCTTGAGCTAAATTACTGGGATGATAATATTTTTTTGGATATCTTTCTCCAATTTCAATATCTTCCAATAACCCATTTATTTTATTATTGTAAAATTTCATGATAATCCGTGACGTTTGTTAAATGCTTCAATCTCTCTTTGTTTTCTATTTTTACGAGCATCTGGATTTGGTTGATGACCTGGTTTTGGTCTGCGGAATGGAGCCTTGCTTGGTTTTGTATCAGGCTTGGTTGTTGGTTTTGTATCAGGCTTGGTTGGCGTTTCGACGGGTTGTTCTTCCAAAATGCTCAAAATGATTTTTTTCAGATTCATATAAGATATTTAGTGTTTTAAATGTCAAAATAAGTATAAGTATCTTGTAAATATAAAAGATATGAAATTCGATACTTTGGCTAAAAAGATTTATTTGGAAGCAAGAGGACCAGATGAACCCGAAAGAGAATTGCCAGAACGAGCAACCGCTACAGGAGAATTTAACATTGGTGCGGCTGGAGCCAGAAATTTAGCATTGATTCCAAAAAAACCATCACCAGAAGAAGTTGCAGTTGCTAGAGGACGCAGTAGAGAAGTAGGTACTGATTTTAAATTGGATCAAGGTAAAAAAATTACACTTACAGGAGATTTAGATAAAAGAAAATCTATTTTATACGGGGTTGCTGCTGGCGAAGGCTTTAAAAGATTAAAAGCACAAGATTTTGTCCCTAAAACCACACACGAAGCAGAATCTGTCAGAGAATTTATGGAGCGTGGTATGGACGAAAAACTTTCAGATGCTTATTATTTAATGGGAAGAATTTTTAGAAATCTCATTAGCCTTTATGATTTAGATCAAAAAGGTGGAGAAGGTTCCGTGAAAGCAGAGAAAAAAATAAAAATTTTATCGGATGAAGGAGAAGTATTAACTGTTACTACAATTCCTTTATTGGCAAAAGAAACATTAAAAGTATTTAAAGATGGAATTGCCAAAGATTTAATAGAAAATCATGGATTATCCAGAGCATTTTCAATCGATCAAAATAATATTTTGTCACCAGTTCCTCCCAGAGGAAATCAAGAAACTGAAAACCTTTTAAAAATTCGTTTAGGTTGGAAACGTTTAATAGCAGGATTAATTCAATTTACGGGAACAAAAGGAAAAGAATTTGTTAAATGGAGTAGAACAACAAGACAAGAGCAACCAAAAATCAATCTTCTTGCTTTGGATTATCGTTCAACTCCTACCAATTGGATTATTCATACTATTAAAAGAGTTAAAGATCCAGAAAAAGGAGCATATCTGCGACAACTTTATAAAACAGAAGGTGATAAACCAAATCCTCGTTTAAAAACAGATTGGCCAAGTGAAAACGAAGGAATAAATCTTCTTCCATTAAAATTTGTTGATGGTGTTCCACAATATGGTATTCAATTAACTGAAAAAGAAATGAAACTTTCATCAGTGGCAGAAACTTTAGAATTAGTTGGTTATGATACTATTTGGGATGTTATATATGCTTGGAATAAAGGAGATGCCACTTTCCAAATTCCAAATACAAACAAAACGATTAATTTGAAAAATTTAAATATTTCTAGATATAGATTATCAGAACCACCAAAAGAAAAACGTAAAACTGTAGAAAAAATTGCAAAGAATGTTGTAAGACCAGAATACAGACCGCTTCCAAAAGATTCCGATAATCAATTAGATTTAGACTTTAACCCAGAAAAAAAATGAAATCAAAAGACCAAATCAAACTAGAAAATATCTATTCAAATCTTCTCCAAGAACAAGAGGACGAACATCTGGAAGCCGATTATGAATCACGATCAGACGTAGATTTTCAAGATGATGATAATGTAGACCCACTTACAAAAGAGGACGATGAAGAAGAAAACGAAGAATTAGATACACCAATTGAAAAGAAAGCAGATGCAATGCTTTCTCAAGGCGCACCACAAGATGGTATGTCAGATCAACAAGTCAAAGTGATTGAAGATCTTTTAGACGAAAAAAATTAATTATTTCTTTTTAAAGAAACTGGAGAAGCTCTCGTCAAACTTATTAACCTTTCTCCAATCAGGTTTTAATACTTTTTGATCTGTTACTTTGCTTTTGATTTCTTCAGGTAATTCTTTGACATATGGAAGAATGAAGTGAGCAAACTTGTTTACTGTTTTTGAATCTTTTAAAATAGTTTGGATCAATTTTTGGCTTATTTGTTTATAACTTTTAATCAAACCACCTTCAATTAATCTTCTAACCAAAACATAAACAGTATCACTAACTCCAATGTGGGGAGATATCTTTTCAGCCATAGCGTTCCATTGTTCTAAAGAAAGCAAACTGACATCCAAATCTTTTGCCAAAAATTCACGTATGAATTTGGTAATTGCATTTTCATTTTTGATGATTGAATTAAACAATTCTTGATCTAATGTTGTTTCAGGATCATAGTCATACTTTTGAAGAGCATATTCAGCCGTAGTTACAGGACTATTGTAAACAATTTGCATAAATGTTTCAGGAACTTCAAGTCCTCTCATTTCCATTTTTAAAACTATTTCTAATATTTTTTCAGCAAATCCAAAATCTTGTAATTGATTATTAGCCCTTTCAGTTATTGAATCCATAACTATTTCGGGTATCGGTGTATCAGAATCTATTGCATCCGATACATATTTGATTGCCAAAGTAGTATCTTTACAAATATTTTTTATAAATCCTTCAGGAACTTCCATTCCTTTCTCATCCATTTTTTTTACCAATTCGAGCGTAGTTCTTGGTTGTCCCTTTTCGATTATCCAATCGGTAACAACAGATGGTAATTCATCCCCAAATCCTATCAAATATTTTGCATAATCATAAGCATACCCTCTTGCTACAATACCCTTTAAGTTTTCTGGTTTATTGGATTTACGAAGAGCAGCCAATATGATTCTATTCAGTTTTGCCATATTAAGAATATTTATTCAATACTCTTTGGTTTTTGTATAAAATGATTGCTGTAAACAATATTAACCCAATAAATATCACAAACTTCCAACCTTTTAAATCTTGCACAAGCAGACATTATCAGATAAGATGGGGGTTTACAAGATAAATAATATTAGCTTTTAATGAGAACCCATGACGAAAAATTGATGGAAGGTGCATATCGTAAAATATATGTAAAAGAAAATGTTTCCAGTATACAAGAACCCATTCTTATTTGGCTTACTAAAAGAATCGGAAGCAATGCACAACAAGACAATGAATATCGTCCTTTGCTTTTGAAACTTTTAAAAAAATTAATCAGTAAAGAACAAAAAAGAAAAGTCAGCAAAAATTCTTCTCCCGTTGCTGCTGGTATTCCTGTAAAAATTTCTACAGCACAAGTTCCAATCACACCTGATTCATTTCCCAAAGCATCTCTTAAAAAAGAATCGTTTGAAAATCTTCTCAAAGAATCATTGACACCCGATGAACTTAAAGAACTTTTTACGGATAGTGAAGAGTCAGAGTCGGTTCAATAAAAGCAGCTTCTGTTACATGAAGTTTGGGATAAGCAATTTCTGCAATCGATTTGGGGTCATATAAAGGATAGCGAGCCACAACAAAACTTCCTTGAGCAGGATCATAAACAAAGGTCATGTTCTTGTAAACAAACACCAGAATGGCATGACCCAACAATCTTCCATTAAACTGTATGGCAATCGTGCGAGTCCAGATATAAGACTCCAATCTTTCTTGGGCATCCAATAACATCTTCATGTGCAGCGAATAAACCAAACATCCGTTTTCTAATTCCACCATGATTTTTTCTTTATGGTGTGTATAATTAGGTAAGAAAAAAAAAGCACCAGCAACTATTATCACCACTGGAAGCCAATTGAACATAAATATATTTATATGCGATCAAAAGATCAAATCATTTTGGAAGAAATTTATACAAGAGAAATTTTGAATGAAAAAAGAAAAGAAAGATTTCTTCCCATGTTCAACAAAATTATTCAAAAGTTTGCCGATCTTCCTGAAGGGTTTCCTCTTCAATACCAAGAGTCCTCGATAAAATCTGAATTTGGTGCAAAAGATAAAACCGAAGAAGAATACAAGAAAGAAATTAAAGAATACAACATTGAAGAACTAACTTTTGATTTTCAACAGTTAATAAAAAATGTTTCTGTTTTGGCAAAAAAAGAAAACTTGGTCATGATAATTTTGAAAAAAGTGGTTTTAGATATGGAAACAATGTGGAAAGACATGGAAAGATATGGGGTGGTTTTTGATAGACAATTGGATGAAGATGGACAAGAAATGACAAGTTCCAAAGAAGAGTATGAAGACTATTTAAAAAGAATTCCTCGTTCAATTTCAACGTCCATACAACACTGGCTTTCTTTACCCATACCAAAACTGCAAACTTATTTAAAAAATGTCAGTCCCAATGAACAATGGTATGTGGTGGCTCGAACTGTGGATGAAATGGAAAACGAATGGAAACAAAGTGCAGGTCAATGGATTGATGTCACCGATGATATGAAGAAAGGAAACATCAAAGAGTTTATAAATTTTGGAAACATGGGTTGGTTTACTTTAATGCGTCCCTATTGTGAACAAGAAGGAAAAGCAATGGGTCACTGTGGTAACAAAGGAGCATTTGCACACACCGATACTGTTTTGTCATTACGAGAAATGAAAAAACAAAAAGATGGAATTCTTTTGGCCAAACCTAATTTGACTTTTATTTTAAAGTCAGGAGAATTTTTAGGAGAAATGAAAGGTAGAGGAAACCAAAAACCACAAGAAAAATACCACCCTTATATTCTGAGTCTTTTGACTCACAAAGAAAATGGCAAGTATCTAATTAAAGACATTGAAGGAGGTGGTTATCTTCCAGAAAAAAACTTTGATATTGAAGATTTTTCCTATGAAAACCTTGTCAAACTAACGGATGAAAGACCAGATCTAATGGCAAAAAGATTAGAAGTATATTTCAGAGAATGGACTTGGGATGATGCTGATACAGGTAGAAGAACCGAAAAATACCCACCAGAAAAAATGATCAAGGCAGTGATGGCAAGTAAAAATAAAGATAAGGTTTTATTGAATTTCCCGAAAGATGAAAGAGAAAAAATATTTCCTCCGACTACCTAAATCACAGTACATGGGCAAACTTTTGATCCATCATGGAAACAAAAGACTTGTCCGCTTTCAATGACTTTACTTCATTTTGCAATTCCCTTAATTGCTTAACAAACTCTCGCGCCCGACAAGCACTGATATTGATACTATCCAGACCCAGACGATCTGCATATTTCAATTGAATAGCGAGCAACGGTTCGATATTATCGATTAGTTCCTTGACTTTAGTTTTCATAAAAGATGGTAGCGAAGGAGGGACTCGAACCCTCACGGCTTGCGCCGACAGATTTTAAGTCTGTTGTGTCTGCCATTTCACCACTTCGCCATATTTAAAGAGCTTACGTTAGTTTTGTTCATTCGTCAAGGGTAAATATTTTATAATATGATTTTCTTTGGAAGAACCTTTGGCCGTCCGGTTGCAACAACAACCACGACATCAACGAGGGTATCAACAACCACCAGCAATGGTGTAATTTCAACAGTAAGAACGAACAGCTTTGTAACCACTCTTCGTCGCAGATATGGATATGTTTCCGTTTCTACGTCTGCCAGCTTTTCTACATCAGTATCCAGAGGAACAGTATGGCAAGCACCACCAACAGTCAACAATCCTGCTCCATCACAAACACCTGCTGTACAACAAAGTCTTCGTCAAAGAACATCAAATTCAGCAATGGCTTATGTACAACCCGCAGTTCCTGCATCAGGTACGAGCACAACAGTCACCAGCAGCGTGACTACAACAGTTGTTCGTCCAATTCGCCCTCGCTGGCGTTTGATCCCTGTTGGTTGGGGTAGATGGGTTTGGAGGAGATTTTAAGGATAAATAAACTATATGTGGATGTTCGCCAGAAGACCTCTTATCACAACAACAAACAGCATTAGTCGTTCTGTTACAACTAGTGGCAATGCTTATACCAGTGGTGTCACGACTGTAACAAGAAATACCAACACGATCACAACAACTCTTCGTGCGCGTTTTGGTTACAGTGCAGTCAGTGTTTCCACGACCACATCGACTGTGGTTCAGGCTCCCCCACTTGTAAACAATGCAGCACCAGTGGCGCCCGGTGCGCCGACAAATCTCTACCAATTGCAGGGTGCATTTTCCCAACCTCCTGTTCCTCGCGTTACCACAACAACCAGTACAACAGTCACAAGCACAACCAGCCGTCCCGTAACTCCTCGTTGGCGTCTGGTGCCTGTCAGACGAGGCGTGAGCGTAAGTTGGGTCTGGAGAATATCCTAAGAAATAGCCCTCTTTCAAGGCTATTTATACCCGAAAAAGTACCCAAAAATACCAGAAAAGTGGGTAAAAGTGGGGAAAAATGGGTCAAAAAACCATAAAAAATATCTATTTTTTTAAGGTTTACTCTGTAGAATAGAAAAAAAAGTCAAAATAACCCAATACGTTTGACTTTTAATAAAAAAATGATATAGTATGAAAAAATACTATGGACAACCAAACCAATCTTATCGAAGTTCCACCCGACGAACAAGTACAACAGATTATCGATTCTGTGGCCAATCGAATCAAACAAGACTTTCCTGATGCATTTGAAAAGGATCTCAAGTTCCAAAGCTTTCTGACCTTGGATAGCTTCAAGAACCTCTTTGAAACCCTTGCAGCAGAACTCATCGAACTCAACAAGAAAGAAGAAACCCCCTATAACCTCCGAGACATGATTACGTCTCTGTATGCAGAAGCCCATAAAAAAATCTATGGATTCAAAGGAACACCAGAAAACGAAGATCTGGCAGCAATGGCCGTAGAATATGTTATGCTCCACCTATCAGCAGAAACTCTCTTTGAAGACGAAACCCTCCAAGTAGAAGAAGAACAAAAGTTCAATGAAGCCTTTCAACTCATCGAAAAAGAAATCCAATCAGAAAAAGACCAATCCATACTTGCTTCCAAATTAGTCGATACAATACAAAAAACAGAATTCAAAAGCGAATATACCAGAGACAGACTCATATCTGAAACCGCTACCTATATAGAAGAATATTTTACAACAAATAAGATAGATGGAACAACATTCTTTGAAGAATTCCAAAAGAATTTCTTTATCAATCCAGAAGAAATAGCCTAACTTGTTTTAATAGAACATGGTGTAAAAACACAACATGGTGTAGCATTGCTGCATTATATACCTTCAAAACGATAAATATATATGTGAAAAATCACATAGAAGATGATATCAAACATCTTCAAAATAAACTTAAAGAACTTTCAACCAAGTCGAAAAGATTCTTCTGTAATAAGAAAGAAGTTGAAAGAGAGTTTCTTGATATATACTTTAAACTAAAAGCTAAACAACAAGAACTCCAAGAATTGTCCAAATAAGAAAGGAGTATATTTTACTGTCCAACAATTCTTTTTATTCCCCTATGGACATATTTGCTTATCTTGGACTATTCTTCTGTGTTTATCTCTGTATAAGAATATTCTTGGAAGATGAATTATAATAAGATTTCTCTATATCATATTATATATTCCCTTATATAATTCTTATTATATTATTATTAATCTTAATCTTAAAACAAAAAATATCTTATTACACTTAGTTGCAACAAGAAATTTTTTGGAAAAATTTTGGGAAAAAATTTTGAAAAATTAGAGCCAATGCTCAATACAAGAAAATATGTTATTGATAATTGGTTTTCATATAGGTTGTAATTAACTTGGAAATCTCTTGACCAAAGATTGTTTCAAACGATTGTTTGAATCCCCCGAAATACTTCTTCCCCATGCTTATAAATGTATCAGGTCTTAGGGGACTTGGCAATAGTTTTTTGAATATTCACAAGAAAGTATGAATCTTATTTTCTTGTCGGCGCCTGGCGCCGAAATTCTATTTGAAAATCATGAAACATATTTTCTTGTTGGAAAATATCCGTACGAAAAGTACGAAAAAATCCTTTGACAGGTAAGATCTTTTCCTATAGCTTTGTTTTCATGGACCAAGAACCTGTCTTCGTACTAGCTCAGAACATCAATACCATTAATAGTCTTAAGGGATGGATATATAATCCTCCTGTATTCTTTGTACTATTTGCATGGGTGATGGCAACTATTGTCAGTGTTAAGATTATGGATACAAAACCTTTTAAATGGGTTTTGGTCTTGACAGTTCTTCTTATTATCTTTAGAGTATTACCCATGCATAACACAACACCTGTAATGACTGAGGAACAAATCACTCAAGTTGCTACTCAAGTGGCGAATATGAATGCTACGAACAGTGTGCCCTTGCCTTCTGTTGTGCCTGTGGCAACGCCTGTCAGGGTGGCTACTCCTAATCAAACACCATCAGCCCAATTGATTACTAACTAATATGAAAAAAGGATTTCAATTTATGAGTGAATATGCAGACGAAGAATATGGTTGGGAACCCAAGCCTCATGTGAACATTCATGGAGAATGGGTTCCTATGGATGATGTCCAATTCGAGAACATTGAAGAAGATATGCTCGGAAGGGATACTGTAACTGTAACCTATAATGGAGAAAGGTTCAAATCTTTGGTCACTCTGCGATAATGCAACATGGTGTAAAAATAACACTTGATGTTACCTCAAAACGTGATATAATGTATTAATATGAATAGTGGATTCTGGTGGAACAAAAACTGTATGAAGTCAGATGATAGTTTCTGGCCTCATCTTTCTAAAGATTCAAGAAAGCAAATGCTTGGAACCTATGATGAATTTCTTCGTACTCAAAAGAAAATGAAGAGAGTAAAGATTTCTGATGAAGAGGAAGGAGGTGAAGAATAAATGACAAAGGAGATTCGCTATAACTTGGTTGATTTTACTGATGGTGAGATCAATCGCAATACGCCCAGAGACATCAAAATGGAAGTTCTTTCTGAATACATCAATCCTGAGAAATACTCTTTCTTGGGTTTTGATAAGAACGGTTCCGTTTTGCGTCTCCGTCCTCGCTTTCACAATATCCGTGATCGCAAAGGCCGCTTCGCAGTTCGACGTAAGAAGTAATCTGGGTTTCGTTTAGAAGCATGGGCGACCAGAGGGGTCGTTCAAACACAAAGGATCCTGTGAGGTAATTCTCGCAGGATCCTTCTTTTTTGTCAAGAGTTTTTTTTGATAAAGGGTTATCGTGAAACTTATTTTCTTGTTGGAAGGTATTTAAACGTTCGTTTTTTTACAGAGATTAACACTGACCAGACAAGAAAGTATGAATCTTATTTTCTTGTCGATTTGGCCTACCCCGAAAAAACCTGTTGACCCCTGAATGTGTACCTGATAAAACTGTCCACGATGAATACACCAACCACCCAAGAAGCCAAAGAGATGATCCAATGGCTCTTCTCTACGGAAACCCAATACGACGAAACCTTCGAGGCGGCTAAACGTCGAAACGAAGTCACCGCTGCTTTAGTGCAATGGGCCAAAAATTCCATTGACACCAAAACAGCCAACCACTATAACACCACCATGACAACTAACGAACTCGTCCGTCATATCTTCTTCAAACTCGATGAGGAAGAGAATGGTTACAATGTTCCCAAGATGCAACGATTCGAAGACGGGATCGTTTGTGTCTTCGGAAAAAAAGTCTTGACCATTTCCGTGTCAGACATTACTGATGCATACAAACCTGATGCATACAAACAATAAACCCAATATGAAAAAACTAAACAAAGAACAACGGAAGGCTCAACGCCTTCGTCGCAAGTTGGACAACTACATCACCGAGTTGCATAAACTCTACAAGGCACACCTTGAGGAACTTAATGCTCTCTCCGTCGATCTTTCTCGTTTCGAGAATGGTCATGAACCTCTACCCCGCTAATCTTATGCATCAATACAAAGTTCACCTGCCCCAACGAAACAACTGGGA
>Ga0315900_10000786_pt1 | contig 52616 bp, 49 predicted proteins | sample LakEriMetagenome_FD_203521 | JGI IMG/M metagenome (GOLD analysis project Ga0315900, IMG submission 203521) | Freshwater fungal communities from buoy surface, Lake Erie, Ohio, United States - Buoy 12 MA114 | ecosystem: Environmental > Aquatic > Freshwater > Lake > Lake biofilm | place: USA: Lake... | reverse complement strand
GGTGTCGATGCGCAAGGCCGAGACCGGCCCGTCACCGATGTGGAAGCAGATCCAGCGCGAGGAGGCCCGCAAGGGCGCTGCCGAAGCCCAGCCGGCACCCGCAGCCTGAACCGCTGGCCGCCGCGTGACCCGGCTGATCGCCTGCCGTGACGTCGCCCGACGCCGGTGCGGCCGCCAACCGGATCGAGTTCGACGGCACGCTCGTCGCCTCCGAAGGCCTGCGATTCACGCCCGGGGGTGTCGCGGTGGTCGATGCGGTGCTGGCGCACCGCTCGTCACAGCACGAGGCGGGTGCCGAGCGTCGGCTCGAGTTCGATCTGGCGGTGCGGTTCGCCGGCGAGGCGGCGCACCGGGTTGCCGCGATGCCCATGGGCAGGCCGCTGCGGGTCCGAGGCTTCCTGGCGCCGCGTCGGCGACAGTCGCGGCAACTGGTTTTGCATGTCAACGCATTTGAACTGATCGAGGTGTGATATGGCGTTCGTTCGCCGTGGTCCCAAGGATGGCAAGAAGAAACGGCCAGCGCAGAACGCGCTGTTCAAGCGCAAGAAGTTCTGCCGCTTCACCGCCGACAAGGTCGAGTGGATCGACTACAAGGACATCGAGGTCCTGAAGGACTTCATCACCGAGACCGGCAAGATCATTCCTGCCCGGCTCACCGGCACCAAGGCCCGCTACCAGCGGCAGCTCACCGAGGCCATCAAGCGCGCGCGTTTCCTCGCGCTGATGCCCTTCACCGACAACCACTGAGGCCGGAGACCAGCATGCAGATCATTCTGCTCGAACGTGTCCTGAACCTCGGCGTCCTCGGTGACGTCGTTCGCGTGAAGGATGGTTACGCCCGCAACTACCTGATCCCCACCGGCAAGGCGCGCCGCGCCACCGACGCGGCGATCAAGGAGTTCGAGGCGCGCCGCGCCGATCTCGAGAAGGCGCAGGCCGAACGCCTCGCGCAGGCTCGCGCCCTCGGCGAGCGCCTTCAGGGCAGCACCGCGCGCATCGCCCAGAAGGCGGGCGTCGACGGCCGTCTGTTCGGCTCGGTCACCAACGTCGACATTGCCGAGTCGCTCGGGAAGATCGGCTTTGCCGTCGAAAAGGCCATGGTGCGCATGCCCGACGGTCCGCTGAAGTCGGTCGGCGAGTTCGAGGTGCAGGTGGCGCTGCATTCCGATGTCGTCGTGACGGTATCGGTCGTGGTCTCGCCCGAGGCCTGATCGTCGTTCGCGCCACCTCCGGCGCGATGCGGCCATGAGCGGCAGCGACGACTTCCGCCGACCGGCCGACGCCGTCGACCGCGAGGTGGCGGCGCTGCGGCTGCCACCGCATTCGATCGAGGCCGAGCAGTCGGTCCTCGGTGGCCTGCTGCTCGACAGCCAGGCCTTCGATCGTGTCGGCGACCTCCTGCGCGAGGAGGATTTCTACCGACTCGACCACCGTCTGATCTGGCAGCAGATCGCGCGGCTCGTCGAGCGCGGGCAGCCCGCCGACGTGATCACGGTGCTCGAGGCCCTCAAGAACGCCGGCAAGGCCGATGAGGCCGGCGGGCTTTCCTATCTCAACGCGCTCGCCCAGGAAACACCGTCGGCCGCCAACATCCGGCGCTACGCCGAGATCGTCCGGGACCGCGCGATCCTGCGCCAGCTGATCGGTACCGCCGACGAGATCGCCACGCAGGCGCTCAACCCGCAGGGCCGCGATACCCGGCAGATCCTCGACGAGGCCGAGTCGCGCATCTTCCAGATCTCCGAGGACGGCGCACGGGGTGCGGCGGGCTTCCAGAATCTCCAGGATCTGCTCGGCAAGGTGGTCGCGCGGGTCGACGAGCTCTATGGCCGCGGGACCGGCAGCGAGGTCACCGGTGTGCCCACCGGCTTTGCCGATCTCGACCGCATGACCTCGGGCCTGCAGCCCGGGGATCTCGTCATCGTCGCCGGGCGCCCGTCGATGGGCAAGGCGCAGCCCGATGACGAGCCGGTGCTCACCGCCCGGGGCTGGCGCGCCATGGGCAGCCTGCGCGTGGGCGATGCGCTAGCCTCGCCCGACGGCCGTCCTTCGCGGGTCACGGGCGTCTTTCCGCAGGGGCGCCGCCCGGTGTGGCGCCTGCGATTTTCCGACGGCCGCAGCACGCGTGCCTGCGATGAGCATCTCTGGCGGGTCCACGATCGCGCGGGCGTCTCCCGGGTGCTCGACACCGCGGCGCTGCGCCGTCTGCTCGCGCACCGTGGCGCGCGCCCTGCGCTCGCGGTCGACCTGCCCGATGGTCGCTTCGGTGATCCCGAGCCCCTGCCGGTCGATCCCTTCGGCTTCGGGCTGCTGCTGCGCCCGGCGCTCGGTCGCGGCCGCGGTGCCGTGCCGCAGGCCGATCTTGTCATCGATGCCGCCCGGGTGGCCGCGCTCGGCGCCGTGCGGCCGATCGCCCGCGATGCAGGCCTTGACGAACCGGCTGCCGCACGGTCGGCGCCCGGGGCTGCCTCGACCGCATGGCCTGTACCCGGCGTTGTCGCGGTCGCGCGACCGCCGACCGACGCAGCCCTGGCGGCCCGACGTCTGCAGGCCCTCGGCCTGTGGGGGCTCGACGCCGCGCGGCTCTTTCTGCCGCGCTGTCTGCTCGAGAGCGATCGGCAGGCTCGCGTGGCGCTGCTCTGCGGCCTGCTCGGTCCACTGCCGGAGGGCTCGCGCGGTGCTCGGTTGCGCGTGTCCGTGGCCTCGAGCCGCCTGGCCGATGATCTCTGCCAGCTGGTGCGTTCGCTCGGTGGCTGGTGCCGTCCGCACCACCGATCCACCACCGGGCTGTGGTCGCTCGCGCTGATGCTGCCGGTCCTGCCCGGCCTCTCGGCGCTGCTGCGCCAGCTTGCCAACGGGCACGCTCAGCCGTCGGTTCGCCGCCCGGTGCTGGTGGCGATCGAAGCCGCCGGCCGCGCGCCCACCCGCTGCATCGCCGTCTCCCATCCGTCGCGCCTTTATGTCGCCGGCGCCCACGTGCTCACGCACAACACCGCCTTCAGCCTGAACATCGGCGAGCATGTCGCGGTCGATCAGGGGCTGCCGGTCGCGGTCTTCTCGATGGAGATGGGCGCCACGCAGCTCGCGCTGCGGATGGTCTGTTCGGTGGGTCGGCTCGATCAGCAGCGCCTGCGTACCGGCCGGCTCGTCGAGGATGACTGGCCGCGCCTGACCCATGCCATCCAGAAGATGCAGGAGGCGCAGCTGTTCATCGACGAAAGCCCGGCGCTCAATGCCCTCGAGCTGCGCGCGCGCGCCCGGCGGCTGTCGCGGCAGTGCGGTCAGCTCGGTCTGATCATCGTCGACTACCTGCAGCTGATGAGTTCGGCCGGCAGCGGCGAGAACCGCGCGACCGAGATCTCCGAGATCTCGCGCGGCCTCAAGGGGCTCGCCAAGGAGCTCAACTGCCCGGTGATCGCGCTGTCGCAGCTCAACCGTTCGCTCGAGCAGCGGCCCAACAAGCGGCCGGTGATGTCGGATCTGCGCGAATCCGGTGCGATCGAGCAGGATGCCGACGTGATCCTGTTCATCTATCGCGACGAAGTCTACAACCCGGACTCCGCCGACAAGGGCTCGGCCGAGATCATCATCGGCAAGCAGCGCAACGGGCCCATCGGCTCGGTGCGGCTCACCTTCGTCGGGCAGTACACCAAGTTCGAGAACTACGCCGCCGGTGGCTGAGTCGCCAGCCGCTGCCGCGCGTGCCGCGCCCGGCGCTGTCTCAGAGCACCTCGCCGGCGTAGTCGGCCAGCCGCGAGCGCTCCCCGCGCTGCAGCGTGATGTGGCCGCTGTGGGCCCAGCCCTTGAAGCGGTCGACCACGTAGGTCAGGCCCGAGGATCCTTCGGTCAGGTAGGGGGTGTCGATCTGGGCGATGTTGCCCAGGCAGACCACCTTGGTGCCCGGACCGGCGCGGGTCACCAGCGTCTTCATCTGCTTGGGTGTGAGGTTCTGGGCCTCGTCGATGATCAGGAAGCGACCGACGAAGGTGCGCCCGCGCATGAAGGACATCGCCTTCACCCTGACCCGCGAGCGGATCAGATCCTGGGTGGCCGAGCGGCCCCAGTCGCCACCGCTCTGGCCGTGGTTGAGCACCTCGAGATTGTCCTCGAGCGCTCCCATCCAGGGCTGCATCTTTTCCTCTTCGGTGCCGGGCAGGTAGCCGATGTCCTCGCCCACCGGCACGGTTGCGCGGGTCATGATGATTTCCTGATAGCGCCGCGCCTCGATCGTCTGGGTCAGCGCGGCCGCCAGCGTGAGCAGGGTCTTGCCGGTGCCTGCCTGGCCAAGCAGCGTCACGAAGTCGATCTCGGGATTCATCAGCAGGTTCAGCGCGAAGTTCTGCTCGCGGTTGCGCGCCGTGATGCCCCAGACTGCGTTCTTCTGGTGCGCATAGTCGCGCAGGGTCTGGAGCACGGCGCTGCGGCCGCTGATCTCGCGCACCTGCGCCGCGAGCGGGGTGTCGCCATCGAGCCAGACGAACTGGTTGACCAGCATGTTGGCGACCAGCGGCCCGCTGACCCGGTAGAAGGTATGGCCGCCCTGCTGCCAGGATTCCACGCCCTTGCCGTGACGCTCCCAGAAGCTGGCCGGCAGTTCGAGGCGTCCGCTGTAGAGCAGATCGGTGTCCTCGAGCACCAGATCGTTGCGGTAGTCCTCGGCGGGCAGGCCCAGCGCCCGCGCCTTGATCCGCATGTTGATGTCCTTGGACACCAGCACGATCTCGCGGCCGGCCATCGCGGACTGCAGGGCGCGCACCACACCCAGGATCTGGTTGTCGGCCTTGCCCGCCGGCATCGACTCCGGCAGCGCCGAGGCGATGGCCTGCGTCTGGAAGAAAAGCCGGCCGGTGGCCTCGCGGCTCCCGAGCGCCGAGAGCAGCAGTCCTTCGTCGATGCGGTCCTGGGCGGCCGCGATCAGGGCGTCGATCGTGCGGCTGACCTGCCGCGCGTTGCGGGCCACTTCGGACATGCCCTTCTTGTGACTGTCGAGTTCCTCGAGCGTGATCATCGGCAGGTAGATGTCGTGCTCGTCGAAGCGGAACAGGCAGCTCGGGTCGTGCATCAGCACGTTGGTGTCGAGGACGAAGAGCTTCCGCACGCCCGCCGCCGACGGCTCGACCACCGGGGCAGCCGACGCGACCGGCGCGACCGGGGTGGCAGGCTCAGCCGGCGTCGGAGCCGCCAAGGATTCGGCCGGCGCAGCCGGAACGGCCGCATCGACGGGGGCGCGTGCGCCACCGCGTCGCGCCCGCGGCGCGGGCGCAGGCGCTCGTGCTGCTGCCCGTGCTGCCGCGATTGCCGGCGGCGGGGCTTCCGGCGGTGATCCTGCGGGCGGTGCTGCTGCCGTGCCCACCGACGACATGCTCGCGGGCACGGCTGCGGGTATCGCCGCGACGGCTTCGGCTTCGCCCTCGGCTGCCGCTCCGACCGCGGCTCGGGTACGCCGGCGGTTTCGGGGGGCGGCGACGGTGGCAGGGTCGATCAGGATAGCCGGCTTGGTCGGAGCGTTGGGCAGGGGCATCGGGTGCCGGCGCGAGGCCGTTCGGCGGGAAGGCACGCGCCGGGGCGTGCCGGGCTGCGACGCGGACGCGTCACGACATCGATTGCACGAAGGCGAGCACCTCGGCGGCATGGCCGGGCACCTTCACGCCCCGCCATTCGCGCACGAGACGGCCGTCGCCGTCGATGACGAAGGTCGAGCGTTCCACGCCGCGCACCTGCTTGCCGTACATGTTCTTGAGCTTCATCACGCCGAACTGGCTGCACAGCACCTCGTCGGGGTCGGAGAGCAATGCGAAGGGCAAGCCGAGCTTGGTGCGGAAGCTCTCGTGCGAGCGCAGGCTGTCGCGCGACACGCCGCAGACGATGGCGCCCGCCGCGACGAAGGCCGGATGCAGGTCGCGGAAGTCGGCGCTCTCGTTGGTGCAGCCCGGCGTGTTGTCCTTGGGGTAGAAATAGAGCACCAGTGTGCGGCCGCGCACACCGGACAGCGTGAAGCTGCCCTGCGTCGAATCGAGGGAGAAATCGGCCACCGGGGTGCCTGCTGCCAGCGTCACGTCGGGCTCCTGCACGGGTCGCCGGCCGGCGCGGGCCGACCGGACGGGTCATGAATGTCGAATCGACGATAGCACAGCGCCATGACGGCGCTCAGTGCTGCGGGGGTATCAGCGCGGCCAGCACCTGACGGCCTTCGCTCATCAGGATGTTGTAGGTGCGGCAGGCGGCGCCGGTGTCCATGATCTCCAGCCCGATGCGCGCCGCCGACAGGCAGGCGTAGAGCCGGGGGTGGGCGAAATGCTGGCGGCTGCCGGTGCCCAGCAGCACGAGTTCCGGCCTCAGCGCGAGCATCGCCTCGAAGTCGACAGGCGAGAGCGCCGTCCAGTCGGGCATCGCCCAGGTGTGCACCGCGCCGCGCGGCAGCACCATCACCGCCTGGGGGTGGCGCACGCGGTTGACTTCGACCCAGCCCGGCCCATAGCCGGTCAGGGTGTTCAGGGAAGGGTCGATGACCGACTGCATCTTCATCGGGAAGCGCTCCGCGGGGCCCCGGAAACATCGGGCTAAACCCCTGATTATGCTACGATCATGGGTTCTTCTCGGGAGATTGCCATGACGTCGCCGCGCGAGTTCTCTCGCATCAAGCGCCTGCCGCCCTACGTGTTCAACATCACGGCAGAGCTCAAGATGGCCGCTCGCCGGCGCGGCGAGGACATCATCGACATGAGCATGGGCGATCCCGACGGATCCACGCCGCAGCACATCGTCGACAAGCTCGTCGAGGCGGCCACCAAGCCCACCACCCACGGTTACTCGGTGTCCAAGGGCATCCCGCGCCTGCGCAAGGCGATCGCCGACTGGTACAAGCGCCGCTTCGAGGTCGACATCGATCCCGAGACCGAGGCCATCGTCACCATCGGCTCCAAGGAGGGGCTGGCGCACATGATGCTCGCCACGCTCGACCGCGGCGATGTGGTCCTGGTGCCCAACCCGAGCTACCCGATCCACATCTACGGCGCCGTGATCGCCGGCGCCGAGACCCGCTCGGTGCGCATGACCCCCGGCGTCGACTTCCTCGCCGAGCTCCAGGCGGCGGTCGAGAGCAGCAACCCCAAGCCCAAGATGATGATCCTGGGCTTCCCGAGCAACCCCACCGCGATGTGTGTCGACCTGCCCTTCTTCGAGCGGGTGGTCGAGATCGCGCGCGCCCACAACATCATCGTCGTCCATGACCTCGCCTACGCCGACATCGTCTTCGACGACTTCCGCGCGCCCTCCATCCTCGAGGTTCCCGGCGCGCGAGAGGTCGCGGTCGAGTTCTTCACGATGAGCAAGAGCTACAACATGGCGGGCTGGCGCATCGGCTTCATGGTCGGCAACCGCGATCTGGTCGCCGCGCTCGCGCGCATCAAGAGCTACCATGACTACGGCGCCTTCACGCCCATCCAGGTCGCCTCGATCGCCGCGCTCGAGGGCCCCCAGGACTGCGTCGAGGAGGTCCGCCAGAAGTACCAGCGCCGCCGCGACGTGCTGGCCCGCGGCCTGATCGAATCGGGCTGGCCGGTCGAGGTGCCGAAGGCGTCGATGTACATCTGGGCCGAGATCCCCGAGCCCTACCGCGCCCTGGGCTCGCTCGAGTTTGCCAAGAAGCTGCTCAACGAGGCCAGGGTGGCGGTCTCCCCCGGCGTCGGCTTCGGCGAACTCGGCGACACCCATGTGCGTTTCGCCCTCATCGAGAACGAGCAGCGCATCCGTCAGGCGGTGCGCGGCATCCGCGACATGTTCCGCAAGGACGGCCTGATCAAGCTGGCCGCCTGAGTCCGTCGCCCTCCTCGGTGCGCTGCGGGTAACGCCCGCGCCGCATCGCTCCCACAGGACACACCATGAGCGTCGAGAAGTTCGGGCCGGTCAGAGTCGGCCTGCTGGGTATCGGCACCGTCGGCGGCGGCACCTTCGAGGTGCTCGCCCGCAACCAGGCCGAGATCACCCGCCGTGCGGGTCGGCGCATCGAGATCACCCGCGTGGCCGATCTCGATGTCGAGCGCGCCCGCGCGCTGGTGGCTGGCCGCGCGCAGGTCGATGCCGACGCGCGCGCGCTGGTGGCCGACCCGCAGATCGATATCGTGATCGAGCTGATCGGCGGCTACGGCATCGCGCGCGAGATGGTGATGGCCGCGATCGAGAACGGCAAGCATGTGGTCACCGCCAACAAGGCGCTGCTTGCGGTCCATGGCAACGAGATCTTCGCGGCCGCCTCGCGCAAGGGCGTGATGGTGGCCTTCGAGGCGGCGGTCGCCGGTGGCATCCCGATCATCAAGGCGCTTCGCGAGGGGCTCACCGCCAACCGCATCGACTGGATCGCCGGGATCATCAACGGCACCACCAACTTCATCCTGTCCGAGATGCGCGACAAGGGGCTGGCCTTCGCCGACGTGCTGCGCGAGGCGCAGCGGCTGGGCTACGCCGAAGCCGACCCCACCTTCGACATCGAGGGCATCGACGCCGGCCACAAGATCACCATCCTGTCGTCGATCGCCTTCGGCATCCCGGTGCAGTTCGACCGTGCCCATGTCGAGGGCATCACCGCACTGCAGAGCGCCGACATCCGCTATGCCGAGCAGCTCGGCTACCGCATCAAGCTGCTCGGGCTCACGCGCCGGCGCGTGGTCGATGGCCGTACGGTCGGCGTCGAGCTGCGGGTGCATCCCACGCTGATCCCCGAGCGTCGCCTGATCGCCAATGTCGAGGGCGCGATGAATGCGGTCTGGGTCAAGGGTGATGCCGTCGGCCACACGATGTACTACGGCAAGGGCGCTGGCGCCGAACCCACCGCCAGCGCCGTGATCGCCGATCTGGTCGACGTCGCGCGGATGCTCACCGCCGATCCCGACAACCGGGTGCCGCATCTCGCCTTCCAGGCCGAGTCGCTGTCCGACCTGCCGGTGCTGCCGATCGGCGAGGTGGAGACCGCTTACTATCTGCGGCTCACGGTGGCCGACGAACCGGGCGTGCTCGCGGACATCACCCGCATCCTGGCCGATGCCGCCATCTCCATCGACGCCGTGCTGCAGCGCGAACCCGCCGAGGGCGAGCGGCGCACCGACATCATCCTGCTCACCCATCGCACGATCGAGAACCGGGTCGACACCGCGATCGCGCGCATCGAGGCGCTGCCCACCGTGCTGTCGCGCGTGATCCGCATCCGCCTCGAGGAACTCGACTGAAGCACCGGTCCATGCGCTACCTGTCCACCCGTGGCGGCATGCCGCCGGCCTCCTTCTGCGACATCCTGCTCGGCGGTCTTGCGCCCGATGGCGGGCTGGTCGTGCCGGAGTCCTATCCGCGAATCGACGCCGCCATGCTCGAGGGCTGGCGCTCGCTCCCCTATCCGGCGCTCGCCTTCGAGATCCTGTCGCGATACGCCACCGACATCGACCCGGCCGAACTGCGCGCCCTCGTCGAGGCCACCTACACGGCGGCGGTGTTCGGTTCGCCCGAGATCACGCCGGTCACGCAACTCGAACCCGGGCTGCACCTGCTGCGGCTGTCCAACGGCCCCACGCTCGCCTTCAAGGACGTCGCGATGCAGCTGCTCGGGCGGCTGTTCGAGCATGTGCTGGCGCGCGACGGCAGCCAGCTCAACATCCTGGGCGCCACCTCGGGCGACACCGGCAGTGCCGCCGAGCATGCGATGCGCGGCCGGCGCGGCATCCGGGTCTTCATGCTCTCGCCCGACGGCCGCATGAGCGCCTTCCAGCGCGCCCAGATGTACGCGCTGCGCGATCCCAACATCGTCAACATCGCGGTCAAGGGCGTCTTCGACGATTGCCAGGACATGGTCAAGGCGGTCTCGGCCGATCTCGGCTTCAAGGCGGCCTACGCGATCGGCACCGTCAACTCGATCAACTGGGCGCGCGTCGTCGCGCAGGTGGTCTACTACTTCCGCGCCTATCTGGCGGTGGCGCCGCGCGTCGGCGATCCGGTTTCCTTCTGCGTTCCCTCGGGCAATTTCGGCAACGTGCTCGCCGGCCACATCGCCCGCAGCATGGGCCTGCCGATTCGCCGGCTGGTGGTGGCCACCAACGAAAACGACGTTCTCGACGAGTTCTTTCGCACCGGCGTCTACCGGGTGCGGGCCACGGCCGAAACCCGTCAGACCAGCAGCCCGTCGATGGACATCTCCAAGGCCTCGAACTTCGAGCGCTTCGTTTTCGACCTGCTCGAGCGCGACGGCGCGCGCGTGGCCGCGCTCTGGCGCGAACTCGACAGCCGCGGCGTCTTCAGCCTGGCCGACGACCCGGCCTTCGCCCGCATCGCCGGCTTCGGGTTCGCATCCGGGCGCAGCACCCACGGCAACCGCCTCGAGACCATCCGCCGCACCGAACGCGACTACGGTCTGGTCGTCGATCCGCACACCGCCGACGGCCTGTACGTGGCGCAGGCCTGGCGCGAGGCCGATGTCCCCATGGTCTGCCTCGAGACCGCGCTGCCCGCCAAGTTCGCCGAGACCATCCGCGAGGCGCTCGGGCGCGAGCCGGGCAGGCCGCCCGCCTTCGAGGGCATCGAGTCGCTCGGCCAGCGCTACACGCTGATGCCGGCCGACGTCGGCATGCTCAAGCGCTACATCGCCGAGCGCTGCGGCTGACGCCGCCGGCATGCAGGTCATCGGATTCGCCGGCTGGTCGGGTGCCGGCAAGACAACGCTGATCGAGCGGCTGATCCCGCGGCTCGTCGGTGCGGGCCGCCGGGTCGCGCTGCTCAAGCATGCGCATCATGATTTCGACGTCGACACGCCGGGCAAGGACTCCTGGCGCGCCCGCTCGGCCGGCGCGCTCGAGGTGCTGGTCGCCTCGAGCCGTCGCTGGGCGCTGGTGCACGAGCTGCGCGGGCAGCTCGAGCCCACCCTCGACGAGCATCTCGCCCGGCTTGCCGATCCCGATCTGGTGATCGTCGAAGGCTGGAAGCGCGCGCCGATCACCAAGATCGAGATCCACCGGGCGGTGCTCGGCAAGCCCTTGTTGCACCCCACCGATCCGCATATCGTGGCCATCGCCACCGACGACCCGATCGACAGCGCCCTGCCACGGCTGCCGCTCAGGCGGCCGGATCGCATCGCCGAATTCATTCTCGCGCTTCACGCCTCCCGTCATGCCACCGATGCTCAGACCCCTTGACGATGCGCTCGCCGAGCTGCTGTCGCTCGCGCAGCCGGTGGCCGATATCGAGCAGGTACCCACCGTGGAGGCGGCCGGCCGCGTGCTCGCGGCCGACCAGCGTTCGGGTCTCGACGTTCCGTCGGCCGACAACACCCAGATGGATGGCTACGCGCTGCGCGCCGCCGACGTGCCCGCGCCCGGCGTGCGCCTGCCGGTCTCGCAGCGGATCCCGGCCGGTCACCCTCCTGGGCGGCCGCTCGCGCCAGGCACCGCGGCGCGCATCTTCACCGGGGGCTTCATGCCCGAGGGTGCCGACGCGGTCGTGATGCAGGAGCAGTGCGAGGTCCAGGGCGAGGCGGTGATCGTGAATCACCCGCCGGCCGCCGGTGACTGGATCCGCCGCAGGGGCGAAGACATCCGTGCCGGGAGCCTGATCCTCGCGGCCGGCACGCGGCTCACGCCGCAGGCGGCGGGGCTGGCGGCCTCGGTCGGCCTTGCGGCGCTGCCGGTGCATCGGCGCGTTCGGGTGGGGTGTTTCTTCACCGGCGACGAACTCGTGATGCCCGGCGAGCCGCTGCCGCCGGGCAGCATCTACAACAGCAACCGTTTCGTGCTGGTGTCGCTGCTGCGAGCACTGGGTTGCGAGCTCACCGATCTCGGCATCGTGCCCGACAGCCTCGAGGCCACCCGCGCGGCGCTGCGCGGGGCGGCGGCCCGCTGTGACCTGGTCGTGACCTCGGGCGGGATGTCGGTGGGTGAAGAGGATCATGTGCGGCCGGCGCTCGAGGCCGAGGGCGAACTTCGCCAGTGGCAGCTCGCGATCAAGCCGGGCAAGCCGCTCGCCTGGGGGCGGATCCGCCGTGCCGGCCCCGCGGCCGACGCTGCGCACTTCATCGGCCTGCCCGGCAACCCGGTGTCGAGCTTCGTCACCTTCCTGCTGCTGGTGCGGCCCTTCCTGCTGCGGCTCCAGGGCGCCACCCGGGTCGAGCCGGTAGCACGCGCGATGCGGGCCGATTTCGACTGGCTGCGCCCCGATCGTCGCCGGGAATTCCTGCGGGCTAGAATCAACGCTGAGGGCGGGCTCGAACTTTTCCCGAACCAGGGCTCCGCCGTGCTCACCTCCACCGTGTGGGCCGACGGGCTCGTCGACACTCCGCCGGCCACCCCGATCCGTCGTGGCGATACCGTGCGTTTTCTCGCCTTCGCCGATCTGCTCGCATGAACGTCACCGTGCTTTTCTTCGCCAGCCTGCGCGAGACGCTGGGCACCGGGCGCGAGACCGTCGTCCTGCCCGAGACCGTGCGCAGTGCCGGCGCGCTGCGCGAGCATCTCTGTGGGCGCGGGCCGCAGTGGCAGCAGGCGCTTGGCGGCAGCCGGCCGGTGCGCGTGGCGGTCGATCAGGTCATGGTGGGTCCCGAGGCACCGCTCGCCGAGGGCGCCGAGGTGGCCTTCTTTCCGCCGGTCACCGGTGGCTGACGGTTCGGACCGCGGGCAGCCGGCGATGCGCATTCGCGTCCAGCACGAGGACTTCGACGCCGGAGCCGAGATCACCGGGCTGCGGCAGCACAACCCGCGGGTGGGTGCGGTCGTGGCCTTCGTGGGCACGGTGCGCGATCTCAACGAGGGGCGCGGCGTGGCTACGCTCACCCTCGAGCACTATCCCGGCATGACCGAGAAGTCGCTGTCGGCGATCGCCACCGAAGCATGCAGCCGCTGGCGCCTCGAGGATCTTGTCATCATCCATCGGGTCGGCGAGATGTGCCCCACCGATCAGATCGTGCTGGTCGCCGTCGCTTCGGCGCATCGTGGCGAGGCCTTCGCGGCCTGCGAGTTCCTGATGGACTACCTGAAGACCCGCGCACCCTTCTGGAAGAAGGAGGCCACGCCCGATGGCGAGCGATGGGTCGAGGCCCGCGACAGCGACACGCAGGCGGCCGATCGGTGGTCCGCATGACCCGGGGGCGGCCGGTGGGTGGCGCCGCCGGCCGCCGCGCAGGCGCGGCATGACCCCGGTCGGGGCGCTCGCGGTCGCGGCGGGAGCGGTGCTCGGCGCGTGGCTGCGCTGGCTGCTCGGGCTGGCGCTCAATCAGCCGGGTTCGCCGATTCCCGCTGGCACCCTGCTGGCCAACCTGGTCGGCGGCCTGCTGGCGGGCATGGCGCTGGCATGGTTCGAGGCCCATCCCTCGACCGACCCGGGCTGGCGCCTGTTCGCGGTCACCGGCTTTCTGGGGGCGCTCACCACCTTCTCCACCTTTTCGGCCGAGTCGCTCGCGCTGGTTCAGCGCGGCGCCTGGCTGGCGGCCGCGGCGCACAGCGCGGTGCACCTGGCAGGCTGCCTGCTGGCCGCGGCGCTCGGCTTCCGGCTGTTGCGATGACGGTCGATGCCGCCCCGGCCTGGCTCTGGATCGCCTTCACGCTGGTGGCGGCCTGCTCGCAGACCTTCCGCAACGCGATGCAGCGCAGCCTCACCGCCCGGCTGGGCACGGTGGGCGCCACCCATGTGCGCTTCCTGTTCGGTCTGCCCTTTGCCTGCCTGTTCGTCGCGCTGATCCTCCTGTTGTCGGCGCCGCCCCGGGCGCTCGCCTTCGGTGCCGACTTCTGGGGCTGGGTGGTGGTCGCGGGGCTCACCCAGATCGTGGCCACCGCGCTGATGCTCGCCGCGATGCAGTTGCGCTCCTTCACCGTGGCCACCGCCTACGTCAAGTCCGAGCCGGTGCTGGTCGCGCTGCTCGGCTTCGTCTTTCTGGGCGACCGTCTCGGCCTGCTGGCGCTCGCCGCGATCCTGATCGCCACCACCGGCGTGCTGCTGATGTCGGTAGCGCCGGCGGTCGGCGGGGGCGCTGCCGCGCAGACAACGGCGGCCGGGGGCGGAGCACCCGGCGTGGCGGCGGGCTCGCGCTGGCGCGCGGCGCTCTTCGGCATCGGTGCGGGTGCGATCTTCGCGCTGTCGGCGGTCGGCTTTCGCGGCGCGGTCGTGGCCCTGGGCGACGACGCGGTGCATGTGCGCGCGGCGATCACGCTGGTCATCGGGCTGGCAATCCAGAGCGCGGTACTGTCGGCCTGGCTGCGGCTTCGCTCCCCCGGCACACTGGGCGAGATCCTGCGCGCCTGGCGGCCCTCGCTGGCGGCCGGTGCGCTCGGTTCCTTCGCCTCGCTGTGCTGGTTCACCGCCTTCGCGCTGCAGACCGCTGCCGCGGTGCGCACGCTGGCGCTGGTCGAGATCCTGGTGGCGCAGGCGATCTCGCGCCGGCTCTTCGCACAGCGCGCCAGCACCGGCGAGGCCGTCGGCCTCGCGCTGGTGGTGCTGGGGGTGGCGGCGCTGCTGCTGGGCGGCTGAGCCGCCCAGCAGGCTGGCCTCAGCGTCCGCGAAACACCGGTTCGCGTTTCTCGACGAAGGCCTTCGAGGCCTCCCGGTGATCTTCGGTCTGGCCGCAGTGCACATGGTGCGTGGCCTCGAGATCCAGGCAGTCGTCGACCTCGCCGGCCATCGCCCGGTTCAGGTTCTCCTTCATGTAGCGATAAGCGACCGTCGGTCCCTTGGCCAGCCGCAGCGCGATCTCGCGGGTGCGCGCGGCGAGCTCCTCGGCCGGGCACACCCAGTTGGCCAGGCCCAGGCGAAGCGCCTCGTCGGCACCGATCCGATCCGACAGGTAGTAGAGCTCGCGCGCCTTGGCCGAGCCGACCAGCTGCGTGAGGAAGTAGGTACCGCCGTAATCGCCCGAGAAGCCGACCTTCGCGAAGGCGGTGGTCATGATCGCGGTGCTGGCCATGATGCGCAGATCGCAGGCGAGCGCCAGCGACAGGCCGGCGCCGGCTGCCGCGCCCGGCAGCGCCGCGATCGTCGGTTTGGGCATCGTGAAGAGCTTGCCGGCGGTGGCCCGCTGGTTGACCCGCTGGCGGTGGATCGCGCCGTCGATGGTGTTGTCGCCGACGGTGCCGTCACCGCGCGCGGCCATGCCCTTGACGTCGCCGCCGGCGCAGAAGCCCTTGCCGGCGCCGGTGAGCACGATCACCTTCACCGCGGCGTCGAGTTCGGCGGCCGCGAGCTGGGCGGCGAGCGCGGCGGTCATCTCGCGCGACATCGCGTTGCGGGCGTCGGGGCGGTTGAGCGTGAGGGTGAGCACGCCATCGTCGAGGCTGGCGAGCAGATCCTGGGTTCCGGTATCGAGGGTCGTGGGCATGGGTGGCTCTCCTGGCGGGCGGATCGGGACGTCCGATCTCACTATTTCCATCCCTCGACTGCCCGGCTCGCGGCTCTTGTGGACAATGGCGAAGACACTCGCGCACCCCAGGACAACGACGGAGGAATCCCGATCATGCTGCAGAAAGCCACGCCATCCGGTTCCGGTTTTGGATCCAACCCGCAGGACGACCTGCACGATCTGCGGATGAGCGACAAGTCGATGCCGCTCCTGGAGCAGGTCAAGCGCTTCGTCGCCGAGGTCGTCGACCCGATGTCGGAGAAATTCCATGAGCTCGGCGAAGGCCGTGCCGACCCCTGGAGCTATGTGCCCGGCCAGCTCGAGCTGCTCGAGGAGGCCAAGAACGAGGCCAAGCGCCAGGGCCTGTGGAACTTCTTCCTGCCCAACGCCGAGACCGGCGAGGGCCTGAGCAACCTCGATTACGCCTACATCGCCGCCGAGCTCGGCAAGAACCCGCTGGCCTCGCAGTGCCTGAACTGCTCGGCGCCGGACACCGGCAACATGGAGGTGCTCGAGCGGGTGGGCACGCCCGAGCAGAAGGAGCGCTGGCTCAAGCCGCTGCTGAACGGTGAGATCCGCTCCACCTACGCGATGACCGAGCCGCACAACGCCTCGTCGGACGCCAAGAACATCGGCATGCGCGCGGTGCTCGAGGGCGACGAGTGGGTGCTCAACGGCGAGAAGTACTACGCCTCGGGTGCCGGCGATCCGCGCTGCAAGATCCTGATCACGATGGTCAAGACCAGCCCCGACGCGCCGCCGCACAAGCAGCAGTCGATGATCCTGGTGCCCAAGGACACCCCGGGTGTCACCATTCTTGGCGGCATGATGGTGTTCGGCGACCTCGACGCCCCCCACGGCCACATGCACATCCGCTTCGAGAACGTGCGCGTGCCCAAGGAGAACATGCTGCTGGGCGAAGGCCGTGGCTTCGAGATCTCGCAGGTTCGCCTGGGACCGGGCCGCATCCACCACTGCATGCGCCTGATCGGCCAGGCCGAGAAGGCGCTCGACCTGATGCTCAAGCGCGGTCTGTCGCGCGAGGCCTTCGGCAAGAAGATCATCTGGCTGGGCGGCAACATCGAGATCGTCTCGCGCGCCCGCATCGAGATCGAGTCGATGCGCCTGATGGTGCTGAAGGCCGCCAAGGCGATGGACATGCTCGGCAACCGCGAGGCACGGGTCTGGGTCCACATGGTCAAGGCGATGGTGCCCGAGCGCGTGTGCCAGATCATCGACCAGGCGATCCAGATGCACGGTGCCACGGGTGTGTCGCAATGGACGCCGCTGGCCCGGATGTACGCCCGGGCGCGTACGCTGCGCATCGCCGACGGTCCGGACGAGGTGCATCACCTGGTGGTCGGCCGCAATGAGGTGCGTCGCCTCGAGGCCTCCGAAGAGGACGTCACCGCCTCGATGGTCTGGCGCAGCTGAGCGCCGGCCCGCGGGTCGCCTGACGGCGGCCCGCCTCCCCGGAATGGCCTGCCGTCACCCCTCGGCGTGCCAGCCGGGCGCGCCGCCTCAGCGCGCGCCGAACCGGATCTCGCCGAACAAGCCCTTGCGGTCAGCCGGCTGGCAGCGCCAGTACTGCCGAGGCGCCTGCACCGTGGCGCCGAGCTCGGCCGCGGCGCGCCAGGCCCACCTCGGGTCGTTCAGGAAAGCCCTTGCCACCGCGATCAGGTCGGCCTTGCCGCTGGTGAGGATTTCCTCGGCCTGACGCGGCTCGGTGATCAGCCCGACCGCCATCACCGGCATCCTCACCGCCTCGCGGATCGCCGCGGCGAAGGGCACCTGATAGCCCGGCCCGAGGGTGATCCGCTGCTTCGGGCTGATGCCGCCGCTCGACACGTCGATCCAGTCGCACCCCAGGCGCTCGAGAGCCTGCGCCAGCGCGCAGCTGCTCGCGAGGTCCCAGCCGCCGTCGAGCCAGTCGGTGGCGCTGATCCGCACCCCCATCGGCTTGTGTGCCGGCCAGGCGGCTCGCATCGCCGCGAAGACCTCCAGCGGAAAGCGCATCCGGTTCTCGAGGCTGCCGCCCCAGGCGTCGGTGCGCTGGTTGGCCACCGGGCTGAGGAACTCGTGCAGCAGGTAGCCGTGCGCTGCGTGCATCTCGATCGCGTCGAAGCCGATGCGATCGGCCCGGCGCGTGGCCTGCACGAAGGCCTCGCGCATCCGGACGAGACCCGCCGTGTCGAGCTCGTGTGGGGCTGCCTCACCCTCGAGCTGCGGGATCGGCGAAGGCGCCACCGGTTGCCAGCCGCCTGCGTGCGCCGGGACCAGCTGCCCGCCCTCCCAGGGCCGGCCACTCGAGGCCTTGCGTCCGGCGTGGCCGAGCTGCAGCGCAAGCGGCACCGGCGAGACGCTGCGCAGCTGCGCGACGAGCGCGCGCAGCGCGGACTCGGTGGCCTCGTCGTAGAGTCCGACGCAGCCCGCGGTGATGCGTCCCGCCGCCTCGACGGCGGTCGCCTCGACGATCAGCAGTCCGGCTCCGCCGATCGCAAGCTGGCCGAGGTGCACGGTGTGCCAGGGTTGAACGATGCCGTCGACCGCCGAGTACTGGCACATCGGCGAGACGACGATCCGGTTGGGCAGCGCGAGGCTGCGCAGGGCGAGGGGGGAGAAGAGGGCGCTCATGGCTTGAAAGTGTGCCCCGTGACCCCAATTCCGAGTCAATCACTGAATGCACCCGGAGTCTCGAAGTCATGCGTCTGGACAAGCTCACCACCCAGTTTCAGCAAGCACTTGCCGATGCCCAGAGCCTCGCGCTGAACAACGACAACCAGTACATCGAGCCGCTGCATCTGCTGTCGGCGCTGGTCGGGCAGCCCGACGGCGCGGCGCGTGCGCTGCTCGAGCGGGCCGGTGTGCGCAGCGCATCGCTGAAGCCCGCGCTCGACGCGGCGATCCGCCGTTTGCCGCAGGTCTCGGGCACCGGCGGCGACGTCCAGGTTGGCCGCGATCTCGTCAACCTGCTCAACCTCGCCGAGAAGGAAGCCAACCGGCGCGGCGACCAGTTCATCGCGTCGGAGCTTTTCCTGCTCGCGCTGACCGAGGACAAGGGCGAGGCGGGGCGCATCGCCCGCGAGGCCGGGCTCGATCGCAAGTCGCTCGAGATGGCGATCGACTCGGTGCGCGGCGGCCAGAACGTCGGCAGCGCCGAGGCCGAGGGCCAGCGCGAGTCGCTGAAGAAGTACACGATCGATCTCACCGAGCGCGCGCGCGCCGGCAAGCTCGATCCGGTGATCGGCCGCGACGACGAGATTCGCCGCTCGATCCAGATCCTGCAGCGGCGCAGCAAGAACAACCCGGTGCTGATCGGTGAACCCGGCGTGGGCAAGACCGCGATCGTCGAAGGGCTCGCGCAGCGCATCGTCAACGGCGAGGTGCCCGACACGCTGAAGAACAAGCGCGTGCTGGTGCTCGACATGGCGGCGCTGCTCGCCGGCGCGAAGTACCGCGGCGAGTTCGAGGAACGCCTGAAGTCGGTCCTGAAGGAAGTGGCGCAGGACGAGGGCCGAACGATCGTGTTCATCGACGAGATCCACACGATGGTCGGCGCCGGCAAGGCCGAGGGTGCGATCGATGCCGGCAACATGCTCAAGCCCGCGCTGGCGCGCGGCGAGCTGCACTGCATCGGCGCGACCACGCTCGACGAGTACCGCAAGCACGTCGAGAAGGACGCCGCGCTCGAGCGCCGCTTCCAGAAGGTTCTGGTCGGCGAGCCGAGCGTCGAGGCCACGATCGCGATCCTGCGTGGCCTGCAGGAGCGCTACGAACTGCACCACGGCATCGACATCACCGACCCGGCGATCGTCGCGGCCGCCGAGCTCTCGCATCGCTACATCACCGACCGTTTCCTGCCCGACAAGGCGATCGACCTGATCGACGAGGCCGCGGCGAGGATCAAGATGGAGATCGACAGCAAGCCCGAGGCGATGGACCGCCTCGACCGCCGGCTGATCCAGCTCAAGATCGAGCGCGAGGCGGTGCGCCGCGAGACCGACGAGGCCTCGCGCAAGCGCTTCGAGCTGATCGAGCAGGAGATCACGCGCCTCGAGAAGGAGTACGCCGACCTCGACGAGCTGCTGCGCGCCGAGAAGGCCGCCGTGCAGGGCAGCGCGCAGATCAAGGCCGAGATCGACCGGCTGCGCGCGCAGATGGCCGAGCTGCAGCGCAAGGGGCAGTTCGACAAGCTCGCCGAGATCCAGTACGGGCGACTGCCCGAGCTCGAGGGCCGGCTCAAGGCGGCCAACGACGCCGAGGCGGGCCGCGCGGCCGGCGGCGGCGACCGACCGAGGCTGCTGCGCACGCAGGTGGGCGCCGAGGAGATCGCCGAGGTGGTGTCGCGCGCCACCGGCATCCCGGTCAGCAAGATGCTGCAGGGTGAGCGCGAGAAGCTGCTCGCGATGGAGGCGAAGCTGCATGAGCGGGTGGTCGGCCAGGACGAGGCCGTGCGTCTGGTGTCCGATGCGATCCGCCGCTCGCGTGCCGGGCTGTCCGACCCGAATCGCCCCTATGGCTCCTTCCTGTTCCTGGGTCCCACCGGTGTGGGCAAGACCGAACTGTGCAAGGCACTTGCGAGCTTCATGTTCGATTCGCAGGAGCACCTGATCCGCATCGACATGAGCGAGTTCATGGAAAAGCACTCGGTGGCCCGGCTGATCGGTGCACCGCCGGGCTATGTCGGCTACGACGAGGGCGGCTACCTGACCGAGGCGGTGCGGCGCAAGCCCTACAGCGTGATCCTGTTCGACGAGGTCGAGAAGGCGCACCCGGATGTCTTCAACGTGCTGCTGCAGGTGCTCGACGACGGTCGCATGACCGACGGGCAGGGTCGCACCGTCGACTTCAAGAACACGGTCATCGTGATGACCTCCAACATCGGCAGCCACGAGATCCAGCGCATGGCCTCGCACCCGGAGAGCAACGATCCGGAGCTGATCAAGGAGGCCGTGATGATCGAGGTCAAGAAGTCGTTCCGGCCGGAGTTCGTCAACCGGATCGACGAGATCGTGGTGTTCCACGGTCTCGATGCCCGCCACATCGCGTCGATTGCCCGCATCCAGCTGCGCACGCTCGAGCAGCGGGTCGCCGCACAGGGCATGACGCTCGAGGTGAGCGAGCCCGCGGTGGCCGAGCTCGCGAAGGTCGGCTTCGACCCGGTGTTCGGCGCGCGGCCGCTGAAGCGCGCGATCCAGCAGCATCTCGAGAATCCGGTCTCGAGGCTGATCCTGGAGGGCCGCTTCGGGCCGAAGGACGTGATCCCGGTCGACTTCCGCGGCGGGCGTTTCGTGTTCGAACGGATCGTGCACTGAGCACGCGGCGAGCGGCGCACATGGGGCAGGCTCCGAGGTCGCCTGCGGTCGCCCGGGGGCGGGCTGCGGGTTCTGGCAGAATCCGCCCTCGCTTCCGATCCTCGCGCAGTCCATGACCGACGCCCTGACCCCTGCCGGCCACGCCCGGGTGCTCGCCACCCTGGCCGTTGAACTCGCCGTGGCGCCGGGCCGCGTGGCCGCCGCCGTCGCGCTGCTCGACGGCGGTGCCACCGTCCCCTTCATCGCGCGCTACCGCAAGGAGGCCACCGACGGCCTCGACGACACGCAACTGCGGCTGCTCGAGGAGCGTCTGGGCTACCTGCGCGAACTCGAGGAGCGGCGCGCCTTCGTGCGCGAGACCATCGCCTCGCAGGGGCGCCTCGACGACACGCTTGCCGCGCAGATCGACGCTGCCGACACCCGTCAGCGTCTCGAGGATCTCTACCTGCCCTTCAAGCCCCGGCGTCGCACGCGTGCGCAGATCGCCCGCGAGCTCGGGCTCGAGCCGCTTGCCGACGCGCTGCTCGCCGATCCTTCGCAGGTGCCTGCCGAGGCCGCGCAGGTCTTCCTGCGCCCGCCCGACGCCGCCGGCGAGAACGGGGTGCCCGACGTCAAGACCGCGCTCGACGGGGCGCGCGACATCCTCGCCGAGCGCTTCGCCGAGCGCGCCGACGTTCTCGAGGCGCTGCGCACGATGCTCTGGGAGCAGGGCTGGATCCACTGTCGCGTGCTCGAGGACAAGCGCGCCGAGGCGATCAAGTTCAGCGACTACTTCGACCATGCCGAGCCGATCGCCGGAACCCCCTCGCACCGGGCGCTGGCGCTGTTTCGCGGACGCCAGCTCGGGCTGCTCGGGCTGCGCCTGGGGCTGGAGCCCGCACGCGACGAGCTCGTGCCGCATCCGGCGATGCTGCGGCTTGCGGGCGTGGTCGGTCTGGCTGCCGCGATCGGCGGCGGCCGGCCTGCCGATGGCTGGCTGACCGACGTCTGCCGCTGGACGTGGCGCGTCAAGCTGCTGCCGCATCTCGAGACCGAGCTGTTCGGCAGGCTTCGCGACCAGGCGCAGACCGAGGCCATCCGCGTGTTCGGTGACAACCTTCGCGATCTGCTGCTCGCACCACCGGCCGGACGCCGTGCCGTGCTCGGTCTCGATCCCGGGCTGCGCACCGGCGTCAAGGTGGCGGTCGTCGACGACACCGGCAAGCTGGTTGACACCGCAACCATCTTTCCGCATGAGCCCCGACGCGACTGGGACGGTGCGATCGCCGCGCTGGCCGCGCTCGCGGCACGGCACCGGGTCGCGCTGGTTGCGATCGGCAACGGCACCGCGTCGCGGGAGACCGACCGTCTGGTTGCCGACCTGCGCCAGCGCCACCCGGAGCTCGGCCTGCGCAGCGTCGTGGTGTCCGAGGCCGGTGCCTCGGTCTACTCGGCCAGCGAACTCGCCGCGCACGAGTTTCCGCAGCTCGACGTGTCGTTGCGTGGCGCGGTCTCGATCGCCCGACGCCTGCAGGACCCGCTTGCCGAGCTCGTCAAGATCGATCCGAAGTCGATCGGCGTGGGCCAGTACCAGCATGATGTCGGCGAGCGCGAACTCGCCCGGCGCCTCGATGCGGTGGTCGAGGATTGCGTCAACGGCGTTGGCGTCGATGTCAACACCGCGTCTGCGCCGCTGCTCGCGCGCGTGTCGGGGCTCGGCGCGCAGGTGGCGCGACGGATCGTGCAGTGGCGCGACGAGCACGGCGCGTTCGCCGATCGGCAGGCGCTGCGCGCAGTGCCGTACTTTGGCGACAAGGCCTTCGAGCAGGCCGCGGGATTCCTGCGGATTGCCGACGGTGCCAACCCGCTCGATGCCAGCGCGGTCCACCCCGAGGCCTACGGCGTCGTCGAGCGCATCCTCGCGAAGGCGGGCATGACGGCGCGTGCGCTGATCGGCAACCGCGACGCCCTGCGTCGGCTGCAGCCTGCGGCGTTTACCGACGAGCGCTTCGGTGAGCCCACCGTGCGTGACATCCTCGCCGAACTCGAGAAGCCCGGTCGTGATCCACGCGGCGAGTTCGTGGCCGCGCAGTTTCGCGACGGGGTCGAGAGCCTCGCCGATCTGCAGCCCGGCATGCAACTGCAGGGCGTGGTCACCAACGTGGCGGCCTTCGGTGCCTTCGTCGACATCGGCGTGCACCAGGATGGGCTCGTGCATGTGTCGGAGCTCGCCGAACGTTTCGTCCGGGATCCGCGCGAGGTCGTGCGTGTGGGGCAGGTGGTCAGCGTGCGGGTTCTCGAGGTGGACGCCGCGCGTCGGCGCATCGCGCTCAGCCTGCGCCCGCCGCGCGCCGACATGACGGGTGCCGGTGGCGCCCGTGATGCGGGATCGCGTCCGGCACGCGAGGCGCTCCCTCGGTCGCGGCCAGCTCGTGAGCCGGCGTTGCGGGCAGGGCGGGCGGGGCACGCCGACGGCGGCGCTGCCACGGCGCTTGCCGACGCGTTTCGACGCGCGGGCAAGCCGCGCTGACGCGGGCGCCGGCCACCTGCCCCGGTGATCCGCGGCGGGTGCGCGGGCGGCTTGCGCGCAGCCGTCGCGCCGTCGACAAAGTGTGGTCTACTTCCGCGCGCGGGCGCCGGCCCGTGCCTCCTTCCCGCACCCGTCCACCGAGCCCGACCATGAAATTCCGCTTCCCCATCATCATCATCGACGAGGACTGGAAGTCCGAGTCCTCGAGCGGTCTCGGCATCCGCGCGCTCGCCAAGGCGATCGAGGACCAGGGCATGGATGTCGTGGGCGGCTTCACCTACGTCGACGTCACGATGGTGGCCAACCAGGCGGCGCGTGCCTCGGCTTTCGTGGTGTCGATCGATGACGAGGAGATCAACGAGGATGGCGCCGAGAGCGATGCACTGCAGGACCTGCGCAAGTTCATCGTCGAGACGCGCCGGCGCAACGCCGACATCCCGATCTTCCTGTTCGGCGAAACCCGCACCTCGCAGCACATCCCGAACGACATCCTGAAGGAGCTGCACGGCTTCATTCACATGTTCGAGGACACGCCGGAATTCGTGGCGCGCTACATCATGCGCGAGGCGACCAATTACCTGAATTCGCTGGCGCCGCCTTTCTTCAAGGCGCTGGTGCACTACGCCAACGACGGTTCCTACTCCTGGCACTGTCCCGGGCACTCGGGCGGGGTCGCGTTCCTGAAGAGCCCGGTGGGCCAGATGTTCCACCAGTTCTTCGGTGAGAACATGCTGCGCGCCGATGTCTGCAACGCGGTCGACGAGCTCGGCCAGCTGCTCGATCACACCGGTCCGGTGGCGGCCTCCGAGCGCAATGCGGCGCGTATCTTCAGTGCCGACCACCTGTTCTTCGTGACCAACGGCACCTCGACCTCGAACAAGATCGTCTGGCACAGCTCGGTAGGCACCGACGACATCGTCATCGTCGATCGCAACTGCCACAAGTCGGTGCTGCACGCGATCATGATGACCGGCACGGTGCCGATCTTCCTTCAGCCCACCCGCAACCAGCAGGGCATCATCGGGCCGATTCCGCTCGAGCAGTTCGCGCTCGACAGCATCCAGCGCAAGATCGCCGCCAACCCTCTGGTGCGTGACAAGACCGCGCGGCCGCGCGTGCTCACGATCACGCAGTCGACCTACGACGGCGTGCTTTACAACGTCGAGCGCATCAAGGAGGCACTCGGCGATCACGTCGAGAACCTGCACTTCGACGAAGCGTGGCTGCCGCACGCGGTCTTTCACCCCTTCTATCACGAGTTCCACGCGATCGGCCCCAACCGGCCGCGCAGCCGCGAAGCGATGATCTTCTCCACGCAGTCCACGCACAAGCTGCTCGCCGGCCTCTCGCAGGCCTCGCAGATCCTGGTGCAGGACGCCGAGACCCGCAAGCTCGACCAGTACCGCTTCAACGAGGCGTTCCTGATGCATACCTCGACCAGCCCGCAGTACGCGATCATCGCGAGCTGCGACGTCGCCGCCGCGATGATGGAGCCGCCCGGGGGTACGGCGCTGGTCGAGGAGTCGATCTACGAGTCGCTGGCCTTTCGCCGCGCGATGCGCAAGGTCGACGCCGAGTTCGGCAAGGACTGGTGGTTCCAGGTCTGGGGGCCCAACCATCTGGCCGAGAACGGTATCGGCGAGCGAGGTGACTGGTTCCTCGAGTCGAGCGACGACTGGCATGGCTTCGGCCAGCTGTCATCGGGCTTCAACATGCTCGACCCGATCAAGGCGACGATCTGCACGCCCGGCCTCGACATCCAGGGCAAGTTTGCGCCCTGGGGGATACCGGCGGCGATCGTCACGAAGTACCTTGCCGAGCACGGCGTCGTGGTCGAGAAAACCGGCCTCTATTCCTTCTTCGTGATGTTCACGATCGGGATCACCAAGGGCCGCTGGAACACGCTGGTCACCGAGTTGCAGCAGTTCAAGATGGACTACGACGGCAACCAGCCGCTGTGGCGGGTGATGCCGGAGTTCGTGCAGAAACATCCGCAGTACGAGCGGGTGGGGTTGAAGGATCTCGCGCAGCAGATCCACGAGGACTACCGGCGCCATGATGTCGCCCGGGTCACGACCGAGATGTACCTCTCGGACATGGTGCCGGTGATGAAGCCTTCCGATGCCTTCGAGTGTCTCGCGCACCGGCGCGTCGATCGGGTCCCGATCGACGAGCTCGAGGGGCGGGTGACCACGATGCTGGTCACGCCCTATCCGCCCGGCATTCCGCTGCTGATTCCGGGTGAACGCTTCAACCGGGCGATCGTCGAGTACCTGCAGTTCGCCCGGGGATTCAACAGCCGTTTCCCGGGTTTCGACACCGATGTGCACGGCCTGGTCATCGACGAGGCCGGAAGCCACTTCGTCGATTGCGTGCGGATGGGCAGCTGAGGCGGGTTCAGCGCCGGTCGGTGACCAGGCGCGTGCCGCTGGCGATGTCGTAGAGGGTTCGTCGTCGCCGGTCGATGAGCGCCCAGGCGAAGGGCAGCGCCACCAGTGCGAGCGCGGCCCAGTGCACACGGGCGGCGAGCCCGAGCGCCACGACCCAGCCCGCACTGGCGGCAAGGTAGCGCATCAGCGAGCGCCGGGTACTGGCAGGCCGTCCCTCGCGGTCGACGAGCACGACACTCATGGTCTTCATGGGCAGCGTGCGCCGGCCATTGGACCAGAACCAGACGAAATACAGCCCGAGCACGCCGAACATGAACAGCTGGAAGGCGTGGCGCAGCAGCCCGGGCTGGCCGGCGAAGCGGGTGAGCGCCGAAAACCCGTAGGCAAAGAAGAACACCACGGCGAACAGGATGACGCCTTCGTAGGCCACGCACATGAAGCGCCGCCAGAGGTCGGCGCTGGCGGCCTCGCGAAGATCGCCACGGACGGCGGGCGGCGTGAGGGCGGTCTCGGCGCCAGGCTGGTCGGCAGGGTTGTCGGGCATGACGGGGTCGGTTCGGGCCGCGGTCGATGGGGAGCTGCAGCGGCCTCGCCCGGGTCCGGCGAGGCGCGGTGACCTCAGTCGGCAGCCTCGGTTGCGCTGCCCGGGTCGGCCGCGGGGGTGGATCCGGGCGCAAGGGGTGCAGCGACCGGCGCGGGTACGGCTGGCGCTGGCGCTGGTGCAACGCTGCTGGCGGCCATGGTGGTCGGACGGGCCCCGCCCAGCGGGCGCGCTGCCTGCTTGGCCAGACCGGTGGCGGCGCCGGCATGTCGGGCACCGGTGTTGCTGGTCCAGCCGTTGTCGCGCAGGACCGTTTGCTGTTCCGGCGTGAGTTGGCGGTAGCTCTCCCAGGTGGCGAGCCGTTCGTCGCGATCGAGCGACTTGGCAAGCCGGTAGTTGTCGCGGGCCATCCGCCGTTGCTCGGGGGACAGCGCCGCCCAGGCGCGAATGCGCTGCAGCGCGGCTTCGCGATCAGCGGTCTTCATGCCCGGCATGCGATCGGTGAGCGTGAGCCACGACCGTTTCTTGGCCGCCGGCAGGCTGTTCCAGACGGGTTGCAGCGGCGCGAGCGCCTCGCGCTGGAAGGCGGTGAGGTCGGCCCACGCGGGCGAGGTCAGCGGCAGGCCAACCCTGGCCGGCACGGCTGGGGCGGGTGAGGCGGCCGGTGTCGGGGGCGCGGGCAGCAGCGAGCCTACCCCCATCACGAGCACCGCCAGCGCCTTGATCAGGCGGCGGATGCGGCTCGCGGGTGGGTGGGCTCGCATCGCTCAGTCCTGACGGATGTTTTTCAGGAAGACGCCGAATCCACGGTCGGTGTAGGCCGCCAGAGGAACGTCATCGGAGAGCATCGCGCTGTCGATCTCGGCGATCTCGTCGGCGGCTTCGGAGTCGTTCCACAGGGCGATCGCGTAGAGCCCCGCCGCGAGCACCAGCACGGGCAGGGTGGCGAGGCCGAGCCGCCACCAGCGTGCCCCTCGGGCATCCGGATCGGAGGCACCGTCGGCGAGCACCGGGCGCGGCGCGGGTTGCGCGGCAGTGCGGGCGAGCGGGCGGTGCCGCGCGAGCGCGGCCGTGCGCGCCATCTCGAGGCGATGGGTGACGCTGTAGGGAAGGCGGGAAACCGACGCGTCGAGGGCGCTGCGGATCTCGCGTTCGAGGGATGTGTCGGTTGTCATCGGAAACCCCTGGCCTTCAGGGCAGCGGCCAGTGCGTGGCTCGCACGGGAGCAGTGTGTCTTGACGCTGCCTTCGGAGCAACCCATGGCAGCAGCGGTCTCGGCGACGTCGAGATCTTCCCAGTAACGCATCAGGAAGGCTTCCCGTTGACGTGCCGGCAGCCGGGCGAGTTCCTCGTCGATCGCCTCGAGGAGTTGCCGCCTTTCCATGGTGTCGGCCGCGCTCGAACTCGCGCTGCCCTCGCCAGCCGCCTCGATGGCTTCGAGCGGGTCCCGCTCGTCGCCATCCTCGCCTTCGGGGATCAGCGACGACAGCAGCGTGGTCCAGGTATTGCGAACCTTCTGACGCCGGAAATGGTCGGTGATCGCGTTCTGCAGGATCCGCTGGAACAGCATCGGCAGTTCGGCGGCGGGACGATCGCCGTAACGCTCCGCCAGGCGAAGCATGGCGTCCTGGACGACGTCGAGCGCCGGGCTTTCGTCGCGCAGCGCGTAGACCGCCTGCTTGAAGGCTCTTCGCTCGACGCCTGCCAGAAAATCCGACAGCTCCTGTCGTGTGGCCATGGGCGTGGGGTCTGGGCGGTGCGCGGGCGATGGCAGACGCGGGATCCTAGCAGACCGGGCCCGCCACACCGGCATTGCGCCGCCGCCGCTCGCCTGGCGCCCTGGGTGACCGAGGCCAAGCCCGGCGCGGCTTGACGCCGATCCGCCTTTGGCGTAGGGTCGCGCCCTTCCGCAGACGGCTGCCGACAGCGTGTGCTCGTCACCCGACGGGCGTCGCCCGAGCCGGCCCTGCGGCAATCCCCAGCACCGATCCGGCCCACAAGGCCGGAGCCGGGCTACCGATCAATCTCGCAGGTCCCGTACCAAGGCCTGCGTCGGGGCATCCCCAGGGGGTGCGCTGGCGCCGGCGGGCGGGCTCCCTGGATCTTGAAAGGCATCTTTCATGGAACTCACCGGTGCAGAAATCGTCGTTCGCTGTCTCCAGGAGGAGGGCGTCGAGCACGTCTTCGGCTATCCGGGTGGCGCGGTCCTCTACATCTACGACGCCATCTTCCAGCAGGACAAGGTCAACCACATCCTCGTGCGCCACGAGCAGGCCGCGGTGCATGCCGCCGATGCCTACGCACGCTGCACGGAGAAGGTCGGTGTCTGTCTGGTCACCAGCGGTCCGGGCCTGACCAACGCGGTCACCGGCATCGCCACGGCCTACATGGATTCCATCCCGATGGTCGTGCTCTCGGGCCAGGTGCCCACGCACGCGATCGGTCAGGACGCCTTCCAGGAGTGCGACACGGTCGGCATCACCCGGCCCTGCGTCAAGCACAACTTCCTGGTCAAGAACGTCAGGGATCTCGCCGACACCATCAAGAAGGCCTTCCACATCGCCAGCACCGGCCGCCCCGGCCCGGTGCTCGTCGACATCCCCAAGGATGTCACGCGCGAGAAGTGCCGCTTCGAGTACCCGAAGAGCGTCCAGATGCGCTCCTACAACCCGGTGGTCAAGGGCCACCAGGGCCAGATCAAGAAGGCGGTCCAGCTGCTGATGCAGGCGCAGCGGCCGATGATCTACACCGGCGGCGGGGTGATCCTCGCCAACGCGGCGCCCGAACTCAATCGGCTCGTCGATGCGCTTGGCTTCCCCTGCACCAACACCCTGATGGGTCTGGGCGGTTATCGCGCCTCGGATCCCAAGTTCGTGGGCATGCTCGGCATGCATGGCACCTACGAGGCCAACATGGCCATGCAGCACTGCGACGTGCTGCTCGCGGTGGGTGCGCGCTTCGACGACCGAGTGATCGGCAACCCCAAGCACTTCGCCCAGAACCCGCGCAAGATCATCCATGTCGACGTCGATCCGTCGTCGATCTCCAAGCGCGTCAAGGTCGACGTCCCGATCGTGGGCGATGTTCGCGAGACCCTCAACGACCTGCTCGCGCTCATCGAGCCGCAACTCGCCGCCGGAACCGGGCCCGATCGAAGCGCGCTCGGCGCCTGGTGGAAGCAGATCGACCAGTGGCGTGAACGCAAGTGCCTGTCCTACGACACGAGCGCCGATATCATCAAGCCGCAGTACGTGGTCGAGAAGCTCTGGGAAGTCACCGGCGGCGATGCCTTCATCACCTCCGACGTCGGCCAGCACCAGATGTGGGCCGCCCAGTTCTACCGCTTCGACAAGCCGCGCCGCTGGATCAACTCCGGCGGTCTGGGCACGATGGGCGTGGGCCTGCCCTACGCCATGGGCGTCAAGCTCGCGCATCCCGACGCGCAGGTCGCGTGCGTGACCGGCGAAGGCTCGATCCAGATGTGCATCCAGGAACTCTCGACCTGCAAGCAGTATCACCTGCCGGTGAAGGTCGTGAACCTGAACAACCGCTACCTCGGCATGGTGCGGCAGTGGCAGCAGATCGAATACGGCAGCCGGTACTCGGAGTCCTACATGGACGCACTGCCGGATTTCGTGCGCCTGGCCGAGGCCTATGGTCACATCGGCGTACGCGTCGATCGCAAGGCCGACGTCGAACCGGCGCTGCGCGAGGCTTTCGGCACGAACCGCGACCGGCTGGTCTTTCTCGACATCATCACCGACGCCAGCGAGAACGTCTGGCCGATGGTCCAGGGCGGCAAGGGCCTGACCGAGATGATCCTTTCCTCCGAAGAACTCTGAGCGCGGAGGCTACGATGAAACACATCATCTCCGTCCTCCTCGAAAACGAGCCCGGTGCGCTGTCGCGTGTGATCGGCCTCTTCTCGGCGCGTGGCTACAACATCGAGTCGCTCACGGTGGCGCCCACCGAGGACACCTCGCTGTCGCGCCTCACGATCGTCACCCGCGGGTCGGATGACGTGATCGAGCAGATCACCAAGCATCTCAATCGCCTGATCGATGTCGTCAAGGTCGTCGACCTGACCGAGAGCCCCTACATCGAGCGCGAGCTGATGCTCATCAAGGTGCGCGCCGTCGGCAAGGAGCGTGAGGAAATCAAGCGCATGGCTGACATCTTCCGCGGTCGGGTGATCGATGTGACCGACAAGACCTACACGATCGAACTCACCGGCGACGGCAGCAAGCTCGACGCGTTCATCGAGGCGCTCGATCGTTCGGCGATTCTCGAGACCGTGCGTACCGGCGCCTCGGGCATCGCCCGCGGAGAGCGGGTACTCAAGGTCTGACGTCCGCGAGGCACTGCGCGGGCTGCGGCCTGCGGTTTCCGCCTCTTTCCGTGCGCCGCCCGCGGCGCCTCCGATTCGACCCAGGAGATAACGCGATGAAGGTTTTCTACGACAAGGACTGTGATCTGAAGCTCATCAAGGGCAAGAAGGTCGCGATCATCGGCTACGGCTCGCAGGGCCATGCGCACGCCCAGAATCTGAATGATTCCGGTGGCAAGGTCACCGTCGGTGTGCGCAAGGGCGGCCCTTCGTGGGACAAGGTCAAGAAGGCCGGTCTGAAGGTGGCCGAGGTCGCCGATGCGGTGAAGGGCGCCGATTTCGTCATGATGCTGATGCCCGACGAGCACATCGCTGCGGTCTACCGCGAGGATGTCGAGCCCAACATCAAGAAAGGCGCCACGCTTGCCTTTGCGCATGGCTTCAACATCCACTACGGCCAGGTGATGCCCCGCGAGGACATCGACGTGGTCATGGTCGCCCCGAAGGCGCCGGGTCACACCGTGCGTTCCACCTACGCCGGGGGTGGTGGCGTGCCGATGCTGGTTGCGGTCCACCAGGACCGCTCGGGCATCGCGCGCGACCTCGCGCTCTCCTACGCCTGCGCGATCGGCGGCGGCCGGGCCGGCATCATCGAGACCAACTTCCGCGAGGAGACCGAGACCGATCTCTTCGGCGAGCAGACCGTGCTCTGCGGCGGCACCGTCGAACTCATCAAGATGGGTTTCGAGGTGCTGGTCGAGGCCGGCTACGCGCCCGAGATGGCCTACTTCGAGTGCCTGCATGAGCTCAAGCTGATCGTCGACCTGATCTACGAGGGCGGCATCGCGAACATGAACTACAGCATCTCGAACAACGCCGAGTTCGGCGAGTACGTGACCGGGCCCAAGGTGATCACCGAGGAAACCCGCAAGGCGATGCGCGATGCGCTGACCTTCATCCAGACCGGTGAGTACGCCAAGCAGTTCATCCTCGAGAACCGCGCGGGCGCTCCCACGCTGCTGTCGCGTCGTCGGCTGATGGGCGAGCATCAGATCGAGGTGGTCGGCGAGCAGCTGCGCGCGATGATGCCCTGGATCAAGGCCAACAAGCTGGTCGACAAGAGCCGCAACTGAGCGGACTTGCCCGGGGGGGAGTCCCCCCGGCGCTATACTCGGTGCCATGCCGGAGTTGCTTGCGCCACCCCCGATCCCGCGTCTGCCCACCGAGTGGCAGGACTGGCTTGCCGGCAACGTGGTCCGGGGGTGCACGGACGCCGACATGCTCGAGACCATGCGCGCCAGCGGTTTCGATGACCACTACGCCCGGGTGGCGATCTCGGTGGTACGGTCGATGACCGAGCGGGTCCAGCAGCAGGCCCCCGAGATGCTGGCTGCCGCCACGGCGGCGCCCTACCGTGCCGATCCCCTGCGCCTGCCCCAGGCGGCGCGGGTGCGCGCCGCCGATCGCGACATCGGCATCGGATTCGCACTGGCCGATCCCGCGATCGCGCTGCTCCACGATCTTCTGTCCGCGCAGGAGTGCGATCGCCTGATCGCGCTTTCGGCCGGCAAGCTCACCCGATCGAGCGTTCTCGACCGCCAGACCGGGGGCGACGAGGTCAGTCCGGTGCGCACCAGCGCCGGCACCTTCTTCGAGCGCGGCGAGAATGCGGTGGTGGCGCGCCTCGAGCAGCGCATCGCCGCGCTCACCGGCCTGCCGGTCGAGCACGGTGAGCCCCTGCAGATCCTGTACTACCGGCCCGGCAACGAATACCTTGCCCACCACGACTGGTTCGATCCCGCCGATCCCGGGAGCGTCGAGGTGCTGCGCAATGGCGGCCAGCGCCTGATCACCCTCGTGATCTATCTCAATGCCGTCGAGGCGGGCGGCGAGACCCGATTCCCCGAACTCGGCCTGGACATTCGTCCGCACGCCGGCAGCGCGGTGTATTTCGAGTACATGAATGCCGCCGGTGAACTCGATCGACGCTGCCTGCACGCCGGTGTGCCGGTGGCGCGCGGCGAGAAATGGATCGCCACCAAGTGGATCCGTCAGGGCCCCTTCCTGCGATGAATCCCCGGCGCCGTTTCCGCTCGCTGCGACTGGCGCGGCCCCCCGTCCCGGGGGAGCCGCCGCGCCGTGCACGCGGCATCTACCTGCTGCCGAATGCCTTCACCACCGCGTCGCTCTTCTGCGGTTTCTACGCGGTCGTGCAGGCCATGAACGCGCGTTTCGACTACGCGGCGGTTGCCACCTTCGTCGCGATGCTCCTCGACAGCCTCGACGGTCGGGTGGCGCGTCTCACCAACACCCAGAGCGCCTTCGGCGAGCAGTACGACAGCCTGTCCGACATGGTGTCCTTCGGCGCCGCGCCGGCGCTCATCATGTACGAGTGGACGCTGCGTGGTCTTGGCAAGTGGGGATGGCTCGCGGCCTTCGTCTACTGCGCGGGCGCGGCCCTGCGCCTGGCCCGCTTCAACGCGAACATCGGCGTCGTCGATCGGCGCTATTTCCAGGGGTTGCCCAGCCCGGCGGCCGCGGCCCTGGTCATGGGGCTGATCTGGATCGTCACCGACCTTCGCGAAACCCGCTGGATCACCGCCTCGCCGGCTGATCTCGCCTGGGTGGCCTGGGTGGTCACGGTGTACGCGGGCGTCACCATGGTCTCCAACGCGCCCTTCTACAGTTTCAAGGACATCAATCTGCGCCGCAGCGTGCCCTTCATCGTGGTCATCGGCATCGTGCTGCTGTTCGTGCTGGTGTCCAGTGATCCGCCGGTGGTGCTGTTCTCGCTCTTCGTGCTTTACGGCCTGTCCGGGTGGGCGGTGGCCTTGTGGCGCTGGAAGTCCGGGCGTGGCTCGCCCTGGGGCAAGGCTGCCACCGCGCCGGGTCCGGGTGGATCGCCGACCGCTGCCGCCTCGGGTGCAGCGGCCTCGACGCCGCCTCCCCCTGCGCCGACAGCCGATCGCGACTGAGCCGGCCGCGGCGCGCCGTGGTCGCCGGGGCGCTCATTTGACCGCGCAGCGCGGCGCCCACTACACTTGCGGGTTCCCCTCAACATGCTCAGGCGCAGTCTGCCGTTCCCCAGGTGATGGATTCGCAGCGCTCGAACGTCCGCCGGCCCCTGGTCGTGGGCAACTGGAAGATGCACGGCACGCTGCTCGCCAACGAGCGCCTGCTGGCCGATCTTCGCGCCCTCATTGACGCCCCGATCCTCAGCGGCGTCGATGTCGCGGTGCTGCCCCCTTATCCCTACCTCGCCCAGACCGGTGCATGGCTGCGCGATGCCGGGGTTGCCTGGGGTGCGCAGGATGTTGCCGAGCAGGCCGACGGCGCGTTCACCGGGGAAGTCTCTGCCGCCATGCTGCGCGACCTGGGTTGCCGCTGGGTCACGGTGGGTCATTCCGAGCGCCGCACCCTCTTTGGCGAGCGCGATGAGCGGGTGGCCGCGAAGGCGGCACGCGCTCTCGGTGCCGGACTCGGTGTCATCGTCTGCGTCGGCGAGACCCTCGACGAGCGGCAGGCGGGCCTCACCGAGCCGGTGCTCGCGCGCCAGGTGTCGGTCCTCGCCGGCCTCGCCGACCAGGCCATGCGCGATGGCGCGGAGCTGGTCCTTGCCTACGAACCGGTCTGGGCGATCGGCACCGGGGTCAGCGCGTCGCCGCAGCAGGCGCAGGCAGCCCATGCCTGGATCCGTGCGCGTCTCGCCGAAGCCGGTCTGCCGGCCGCGTCGACGCGCATCCTCTACGGCGGCAGCGTCAAGGCCGACAACGCCGGCGCGCTGTTCGCGATACCCGACATCGATGGTGGTCTCGTCGGGGGTGCTTCTCTCGATGCGCAGGCCTTTGCCGCCATCTGCCATCACGCTCTCACTGTCTGAACGGAATCGCGCATGAGCCTCCTGATTTCCCTGATTATGGTCGCCCAGGTGCTGAGTGCGCTCGGCGTGATCGTGCTGGTGTTGTTGCAGCACGGCAAAGGAGCCGACATGGGCGCGGCCTTTGGCGGTGGCTCGTCGGGCAGCCTGTTCGGGGCGACCGGCTCGGCCAACTTCCTGTCGCGTCTCACGGCAGTGCTCGCCACGGTTTTCTTCATCAGCACGCTCGCCCTGTCCTTCACGAGCAGCCGGTCATCCGGCCAGGGGCGCAGTGTGATGGAGCAGCCAGCGTCCAACACCGGCGTGCCGACCGCACCGGCGGCTGCGGGTGACAGCGCTCCCGCCGCAGGTGCGCCGGCCGCGGGCGTGCCCGCTGCGCCTGCCACCGGCGTGCCGGCGGCATCGGGCGCCGCGGTTCCGGCGGCGCCGGGTTCCGCAACCGGTACGCCTGCCGATGCGGCAGTGCAAAAAAGCGGGGCAGGCGCCCAGATTCCGAAGTAGAATAAGCGGCTGTCGGGGTTGTCTCCCGGCATCCACGAGCCGACGTGGTGAAATTGGTAGACACGCTATCTTGAGGGGGTAGTGGCGAAAGCTGTGCGAGTTCGAGTCTCGCCGTCGGCACCAACAAAGCGGTTCTCCGGCCGGCTTTCAGCCGGGGTTCTTCAGCCCGCCGCGAGGCTCCTGTCGCGGCCCGCGCCACGCGCGGTCCTTCAGGCATCGTCGCAAGCGCCCGAGCCACACCCGAGCCAGGTCTTCCAGTGAGTCTCGAACCCTATCTCCCGGTTCTGCTCTTCATCCTCGTCGGCATCGCGGTCGGCGTGGGGCCCATGGCGATCGGCAAGCTGCTCGGTCCCTCCAGCCCGAATACCGAGAAGCTCTCGCCCTACGAGTGCGGTTTCGAGGCCTTCGAGGATGCGCGCATGCAGTTCGATGTCCGCTACTACCTCGTGGCGATCCTGTTCATCCTCTTCGATCTCGAGATTGCCTTTCTGTTTCCCTGGGCAGTCTCGCTCGATGCGATCGGTTTCTTCGGGTTTGCGGCCATGATGGTCTTCCTGGCCGTGCTGGTCGTCGGCTTCGTCTACGAATGGATGAAGGGCGCCCTCGACTGGGAGTGATCCCGTCGGGCCAAGCCCGTACACGCGCTCGGAGCGGCACAGATGAGCATGGAAGGAGTCCTGGGTGAGGGTTTCGTCACCACCCAGATCGACAAGCTGGTGAACTGGACCCGGACCGGGTCGCTGTGGCCCATGACCTTCGGTCTGGCCTGTTGCGCGGTCGAGATGATGCATGCCGGCGCATCCCGCTACGACCTCGACCGCTTCGGCGTGGTGTTCCGGCCGAGTCCCCGGCAATCCGATCTGATGATCGTCGCCGGTACGCTCTGCAACAAGATGGCGCCCGCGCTGCGCAAGGTCTATGACCAGATGCCGGAGCCTCGGTGGGTGCTGTCCATGGGCTCCTGCGCCAATGGCGGTGGCTACTACCACTACTCCTATTCGGTGGTGCGGGGTTGCGACCGCATCGTCCCGGTCGATGTCTACGTGCCGGGCTGCCCGCCTACCGCCGAGGCGCTGATCTACGGGATCATGCAGTTGCAAAGCAAGATCCGGCGCACCAGCACGATCGCCCGCTGAGGACTCATGACCGCCCTTGAATCGCTTCGCCAGGCGCTCGCCGAGGCGCTCGGTGAGCGTGCCCGCCGCATCACCGAGGCCTTCGGCGAGATCACCGTCGAGGTCGCCGCGGTCGATCTGCCGCAGGTGGCCTTGCTGCTGCGCGACGCCCCGGCTCTGGCCTTCGATACCCTCATCGATCTCTGCGGTGTCGACTATCGCGACTGGGGCGACGGCGCGCATCAGGGTGCCCGCTACGCATCGGTCATGCACCTGCTGTCGGTCACGCGCAATCAGCGCTTGCGGGTGCGCACCTTCTGTCCCGATGACGACTTCCCGGTGGTTGCCTCGATGGTCGAGGTGTGGCCTGCGGCGGGCTGGTACGAGCGCGAGGCCTTTGATCTCTACGGCATCGTCTACGAGGGTCATCCCGACCTGCGCCGCATCCTCACCGACTACGGTTTCGTCGGTCATCCGTTCCGCAAGGATTTTCCGGTTTCCGGCTATGTCGAGATGCGCTACGACCCTGAACAGAAGCGCGTGATCTACCAGCCGGTTTCCATCGAGCCGCGCGAGATCGTGCCGCGCGTCATCCGCGAGGAAGGCTACGGCGCCGGGCGCTGAGCGCCCCACCGTCATCCGACGCCATGGCAGACATCAAGAACTACACCCTGAATTTCGGGCCGCAGCACCCCGCGGCCCACGGCGTGCTGCGGCTCGTGCTCGAGCTCGATGGCGAAGTCGTGCAACGTGCCGACCCCCATATCGGCCTGCTGCATCGTGCCACCGAGAAGCTCGCCGAAACCCGCACGTACCTCCAGAACGTGCCCTACATGGACCGTCTCGACTACGTGTCCATGATGTGCAACGAGCACGCGTACGTGATGGCGATCGAGAAGCTGCTCGGCATCGAGGTCCCGCTGCGGGCGCAGTACATCCGCGTGATGTTCGACGAGATCACGCGCATCCTCAACCACCTGCTCTGGATCGGCGCGCACGGCCTCGACGTCGGTGCGATGGCGGTGTTCCTGTACGCGTTTCGCGAGCGCGAAGACCTGATGGACTGCTACGAGGCGGTGTCGGGTGCGCGAATGCATGCCGCGTACTACCGTCCGGGCGGGGTCTACCGCGATCTGCCCGAGCAGATGCCGCGGCTGCGCGAGAGCCGGCTGCGCAACGAGGCCGCGATCCGCGACTACAACCGCGATCGCGAGGGCTCGATGCTCGATTTCATCGAGGCCTTCACCCAGCGTTTCCCGGGTTGCGTCGACGAATACGAGACGCTGCTCACCGACAACCGCATCTGGAAGCAGCGGCTGGTGGGCATCGGTGTGGTCGATCCCGATCGCGCGAAGGCGCTGGGCTTTACCGGCCCGATGCTGCGTGGTTCGGGTGTCGCCTGGGATTTGCGCAAGACCCAGCCCTACGAGGTCTACGATCTCGTCGACTTCGACATCCCGGTGGGTCGCAACGGCGATTGCTACGACCGCTATCTGGTGCGTGTGGCCGAAATGCGCGAGAGCAACCGGATCGTGCGCCAGTGCGTCGAATGGCTGCGCAACCATCCCGGACCGGTCATCTCCGACAATCACAAGGTAGCGCCGCCCGCGCGTGTCGGCATGAAGAGCAACATGGAGGACCTGATCCACCATTTCAAGCTCTTCACCGAAGGCTTCCATGTGCCCGCCGGCGAGTGCTACGCGGGCGTCGAGCATCCCAAGGGCGAGTTCGGCATCTACCTGGTTTCCGATGGCGCGAACAAACCCTACCGGCTGAAGATCCGTGCTCCGGGCTTTGCGCATCTGCAGGGGCTCGACGAGATGTCGCGCGGCCACATGATCGCCGACGTCGTCACGATCATCGGTACCCAGGACATCGTCTTCGGCGAAATCGATCGCTGAGTCTCTCATCCCGCTGGAACCCGACATGAGCGCCGTTCCCCAAGCCGCGAAACTGCTGTCGGATGCGTCCTATGCGCGCATCGATCGCGAGATCGCGAAGTTTCCCCCCGACCAGAAGCAGTCGGCGGTGATGGCCGCGCTCGCGATCGCCCAGGACGAGGTCGGCTGGGTGTCGCAGGCCGTGGTCGACGATGTGGCCCGCGTGCTCGGCATGCCACCGATCGCGGTGTGGGAAGTTGCCACCTTCTACAACATGTACGACACCCGGCCGGTGGGGCGTTTCAAGCTGGCGGTGTGCACCTGCCTGCCCTGCGCGCTGCGCGATGGCGCCAAGGCTGGCGAGTATCTCAAGCAGAAACTCGGTATCGACTACAACGAAACCACCTCCGATGGTCTGTTCACGCTCAAGGAGAGCGAGTGCCAGGGAGCCTGCGGTGATGCGCCGGTCATGCTGGTCAACAATCAGCGGATGTGCAGCTTCATGAGCGCCGAGCGCATCGATGCGCTCCTCGAGGAACTGAAAGCGAAGGCCTGAGCATGGGAGCCCATGATGTCGGGGCCGACCTGGCCCGTGTGCGTGCGATGGAAAGCTGTTTCCATGGTCGTCACATCAATCCGCAGATTCTCGCCGGCCTGAATTCGCCGGATGCCTGGCATCTTGCCGATTACGAGGCGCGCGAGGGTTACCAGGCGTTGCGCCGCATCCTCGCCGAGGGCATCACGCCCGAGCAGGTGATCGCCGAACTCAAGGCGGGATCCCTGCGGGGGCGTGGCGGCGCGGGCTTTCCCACCGGCCTGAAGTGGAGCTTCATGCCGCGGCAGTTTCCCGGCCAGAAGTACCTGGTCTGCAATTCCGACGAGGGCGAGCCGGGAACCTTCAAGGACCGCGACATCCTCCGCTACAACCCGCACATCGTGATCGAGGGCATGATCATCGCGGCCTACGCGATGGGAATCACGGTCGGCTACAACTACATCCACGGCGAGATCTTCGAGGTCTACGAGCGTTTCGAGCGCGCACTCGACGAGGCGAGGGCGGCCGGCTATCTCGGCCCGAACATCCTCGGCTCATCCTTCTCCTTCCAGTTGCACGCCTTCCACGGTTACGGCGCCTACATCTGCGGCGAGGAAACCGCGCTGCTCGAGTCGCTCGAGGGCAAGAAGGGCCAGCCGCGCTTCAAGCCGCCCTTTCCGGCGAGCTTCGGGCTTTACGGCAAGCCCACGACGATCAACAACACCGAGACCTTCGCAGCGGTTCCCTGGATCATCCGCAACGGTGGCGCACAGTACCTGGCCGCGGGCAAGCCGAACAACGGCGGCACCAAGATCTTCTCGGTCTCCGGCGACGTCAATCTGCCGGGCAATTACGAGATTCCGCTGGGTACGCCCTTCGCGAAGCTGCTCGAACTCGCCGGTGGTGTGCGCGACGGGCGCAAGCTCAAGATGGTGATCCCGGGCGGCTCCTCGATGCCGGTGCTGCCAGCCGACATCATGATGGCCACCGACATGGACTACGACTCGATCGCCAAGGCCGGGAGCATGCTCGGCTCGGGCGCCGTGATCGTCATGGACGAGACCCGCTGCGCGGTGAAGTCGCTGCTTCGTCTCTCGTACTTCTACTACGAGGAGAGCTGCGGGCAGTGCACGCCCTGTCGGGAGGGTACCGGCTGGCTCTACCGGATGGTCAACCGCATCGAGCACGGCGAAGGGCGTCCCGAAGATCTCGACAGGCTCAACCAGGTGGCCGACAACATCCAGGGCCGCACGATCTGCGCCCTCGGTGATGCCGCCGCGATGCCGGTGCGCGCGTTCCTGAAGCATTACTGGGACGAGTTTGCCTGGCACATCGAGCACAAGACCTGCATGGTTCCGACCTACCTGTGATGCGGACCATCAACCTGGACATCGATCGGGCGCCCCCACCCCATGCTTGAACTCGAAATCGACGGCAAGAAGGTCGAAGTGGCCGAAGGCAGCATGGTCATGCATGCGGCCAACCAGCTCGGCATCTACGTGCCGCACTTCTGCTATCACAAGAAACTGTCGATCGCGGCCAATTGCCGGATGTGTCTGGTCGACGTCGAGAAGGCGCCCAAGCCGATGCCGGCCTGCGCCACCCCTGTCACCAACGGCATGAAGGTCTGGACCGCCTCCGAGAAGGCGATCAAGGCCCAGAAGGGGGTGATGGAGTTCCTGCTCATCAATCACCCCCTCGACTGCCCGATCTGCGACCAGGGCGGCGAGTGTCAGCTGCAGGATCTCGCCGTGGGCTACGGCGGCTCCACCTCGCGCTACGACGAGCCCAAGCGGGTGGTTTTCCACAAGCCGCTCGGTCCGCTGATTTCGGCCGAGGAGATGAGCCGCTGCATCCACTGCACCCGTTGCGTGCGCTTCGGCCAGGAGATCGCCGGCGAGATGGAGCTCGGCATGGCCGGGCGTGGCGAGCACGCCGAGATCGTGAGCTTCGTCGGGCGCACCATCGACTCCGAGCTGTCGGGCAACATGATCGATGTCTGCCCGGTGGGTGCGCTCACCAGCAAGCCCTTCCGCTACACCGCGCGTACCTGGGAGCTGTCGCGCCGCCGCTCGGTGTCGCCGCACGACGCCCTTGGCGCCAACCTGATCCTCCAGGTCAAGGCCAATCAGGTGCTGCGGGTCGTGCCCTTCGAGAACGAGGCGGTCAACGAGTGCTGGATCGCCGACCGGGACCGCTTCGCCTACGAGGGCCTCGCTGCCGGCCGTCTGTTGCGTCCGCAACTGAAGCAGGACGGTCGCTGGCACGAGGTCGACTGGCCGGTGGCGCTCGAGTACGCGGCGCACGCGCTGCGCGATGTGCGCGATCGCTCGGGTGGCGCCGCCATTGGCGCGCTCGCGTCGCCGCAGTCCACCCTCGAGGAGCTCGCGCTGCTCGCGCAGCTCGCGCGCGGGCTCGGCTCCGAGAGCATCGACTACCGCCTGCGGCAGCGCGACTTCTCGCTCGATGCCAGCGCTCAGGGCGCGCCCTGGCTGGGCATGCCGGTCGCCGGGATCAACTCGCTCGATGCGCTGCTGATCGTCGGCGCCTTCCTGCGCAAGGACCATCCGCTGCTTGCCGCGCGGGTCCGTGCCGCGGTCAAGCGCGGCGCGCGCGTGGGTCTGGTCCACGCGGTTGCCGAGGATCTCCTGATGCCGGTGGCCGCTCGTGCCACGGTGGCGCCCGGCGCCTGGGCGCGCGCGCTTGCCGGTGTGCTGGTGGCGGCGCTGCGCGCGGCCGGCCGCGAGGTGCCCGCCGCGCTGGCCGGTATCGAACCCTCGGCCGAGGAAGCCGCGCTGGCTTCGGCGCTCGCCAGTGGTGAGCGTCGAGCGGTCTGGCTGGGCAATGCGGCGGTTCAGGCCGACGACTTCGGCGTGCTCGCGCGTCTCGCTCGGGCCGTGGCCGAGGCCACCGGCGCCACCATCGGCGTTCTGGGCGAGGCTGCCAGCAGCGTCGGCGGGTGGCTCGCCGGCGCGATTCCCGGGCCGGGTGGCCTGAATGCCCGTGCGATGGTCGAGCAGCCGCGCTCGGCCTATCTGCTGCTCGGTGTCGAGCCCTCGCTCGACCACGGGCTGCCCGCGCAGGCGCGTGCCGCGCTCGCGCAGGCCCGTACCGTGATCGCGCTCAGCGCCTACGATTCCCCCGAACTGCGCGAGTCTGCCGACTGTCTGCTGCCGGTCACGCCCTTCAGCGAAACCGCCGGTACCTTCGTCAACACCGAGGGTCTGGCGCAGTCCTTCAACGGGGTGGTGCGGCCGATGGGCGACTCGCGCCCCGCCTGGAAGGTGCTGCGGGTGCTCGCCAATCTGCTCGGCCTGCCCGGCTTCGATGCCGACAGCGCCGAACAGGTCCGCGATGGCGTGCTCGCCGAACCGGTGGCTGCGCGCTTGTCCAATGCCTTTGGCGGCGACCAGTCGTTGCCGTCGCCGACGGTGGCCGCGCAGGGCTTGCAGCGCATCGCGCACGTCATGCCCTACGGCGGCGATGCCGTCGTTCGTCGCGCCGAGAGCCTGCAGCGCACGCGCGCTGCCCAGGCGCCGGTCGCGGCCTTTCACCCCGACACCCTCGCCTCCCTCGGGCTGGCGTCGGGCGACATCGTCTGCGTCGAGCAGCCCGGCGGCAGCGCGTGCGTTCCCGCGCAGGCCGATGCCACGGTCGCGCCGGGCGCGGTCTGGCTGGCGGCCGCGCACCCCGACACCGCGGGTCTCGCCGCGCTCGCCGGCCCGGTGTCGGTTCGCAAGGCCTGACCAGGAGCCCTCATGGACGGTCTGCTGCTGCACATCACCACCACCGGCCAGTCGATCTTCGGCGCGGCCTGGCCGGTCGTCTGGAACCTCGTCAAGATCGTGCTCGTGGTGTTGCCGCTGCTCGGTTGCGTGGCCTATCTCACGCTCTGGGAGCGCAAGATGATCGGCTTCATGCATATCCGGCTCGGACCCAACCGGGTGGGGCCCTTCGGCCTGCTGCAGCCGATCGCCGATGCGCTCAAGCTGCTCACCAAGGAAATCATCGTCCCGAGCCAGGCCAACCGGCTGCTCTACATCATCGCGCCGGTCATGACGATCATGCCGGCGCTGGCGGCCTGGGCGGTGGTGCCCTTCGGGCCGGACATGGCGCTGGCCAACATCAATGCCGGGCTGCTCTTCCTGATGGCGATCACCTCGCTCGAGGTCTACGGCGTGATCATCGCCGGCTGGGCGTCCAACTCGAAGTACGCCTTCCTCGGCGCCATGCGCGCCTCGGCCCAGATGGTGTCCTACGAGCTCGCGATCGGTTTCGCGCTGGTCGTCGTGCTGATGGTCTCGGGCAGTCTGAACATGACCCAGATCGTCGTCGGCCAGGGCAAGGGCTTGTTCGCCGACATGGGGCTGAATTTCCTGTCGTGGAACTGGCTGCCGCTGCTGCCGATCTTCGTCGTGTATTTCGTGTCGGGTGTCGCCGAGACCAACCGGCATCCCTTCGACGTCGTCGAGGGTGAATCCGAGATCGTGGCCGGTCACATGGTCGAGTACTCGGGCATGGCCTTCGCGATCTTCTTCCTCGCCGAGTACGCGAACATGATCCTGATCTCGGTGCTGGCCGCGATCATGTTTCTCGGTGGCTGGTATCCGCCGGTCGACTGGCCGGTCTTCAACTGGATTCCGGGCTGGATCTGGCTCGGCATCAAGAGTTTCATCATGGTCTCGATGTTCATCTGGTTCCGCGCGTCCTTTCCGCGCTACCGCTACGACCAGATCATGCGGCTGGGCTGGAAGATCTTCATCCCGGTCACGCTGGTCTGGCTGGTGGTGGTCGCGATCTGGATGCAGACCCCGCTGAACATCTGGAAGTAAGCGCCAGCCCTCCACAAGCCCGCAAGCCGGAAAAGTCACGGATCTGCCATGCAAGCCGTACGCGAATTCCTCTCCAGCTTCATGCTCGCCGAGCTGCTCAAGGGCATGCGCCTGACCGGGCGTTATTTCTTCGCGCGCAAGATCACGCTCCAGTACCCCGAGGAAAAGACGCCGATGTCGCCGCGCTTCCGCGGGCTGCATGCGCTGCGCCGCTATCCCAACGGCGAGGAGCGCTGCATCGCCTGCAAGCTTTGCGAGGCGGTCTGCCCGGCGATGGCGATCACCATCGAGTCCGATGTCCGCGACGACGGCACCCGTCGCACCACCCGTTACGACATCGACCTCACCAAGTGCATCTTCTGCGGTTTCTGCGAGGAGTCCTGTCCGGTCGACTCGATCGTCGAGACCCACATCCACGAGTACCACGGCGAGAAGCGCGGCGATCTCTACTTCACCAAGGAGATGCTGCTGGCCGTCGGCGACCGCTACGAACCCGAGATCGCCAAGGCCCGGGAGGCCGACGCGCGCTTCCGCTGAGCGCTCCGGCGCGCTGCTCACCGACCCGATCATGGACGCCAAGACCTTCCTGTTCTACCTGTTTGCCGCGATCACCGTGCTGTCGGCACTGCGGGTGGTCACCGCCCGCAATCCGGTGCACGCGGCCCTGTTCCTGGTGCTCGCCTTCTGCACCGCGGCAGCCATCTGGATGCTGCTGAAGGCCGAGTTCCTCGCGATCACGCTGGTGCTGGTCTACGTCGGTGCGGTGATGGTGCTCTTCCTGTTCGTCGTGATGATGCTCGACATCAATCTCGACCAGATGCGTCAGGGCTTCTGGCGCAATCTGCCGGTGGCACTGTTCGTCGGCGTGGTGGTCGTGCTCGAGATCGCGGCCGTGCTGATTCACACCTTCGCAGGCGTGCGCGATGCCGATGCGCCGCCGACGCCGCCCGGCTACAGCAACACCGAGGCGCTCGGCCAGCTGCTCTACACCGAGTATGTCTATCCCTTCGAGATCGCCTCCGTGGTGCTGCTGGTGGCGATCGTTGCGGCCATTGCGCTGACCCTGCGTCGTCGCAAGGACAGCCGCTACAACGACCCCGCTGCCGCCGTGCGTGTCCGCGCGGCCGATCGGGTGCGCCTCGTGCGCATGCCGGCCGCCCCGCGCAAGGACGGCAGCCAGGACTCCGCCTCATGAGCCTCACCCTCGCCCACTATCTGGTGCTCGGCGCGATCCTGTTCGCGATCAGTGTCGTCGGCATCTTCCTGAACCGGCGCAACGTCATCATCATCCTGATGGCCATCGAGCTGATGCTGCTGGCCGTCAACCTCAACTTCGTCGCGTTTTCGCATTTCCTCGGCGACGCGGCCGGCCAGATCTTCGTCTTCTTCATCCTCACCGTGGCCGCCGCCGAATCGGCAATCGGCCTGGCGATCCTCGTGGTGCTGTTCCGCAACCTCGAGACGATCAACGTCGAGGATCTCGACGAGCTCAAGGGATAGGACCCGCGCATGAAGACCGCCTACCTGCTCGCGGCGTTTGCTCCGCTCGTCGGAGCCGTGCTCGCCGGCTTCTTCGGCCGGCGCATCGGTCGTGCCGGCGCCCACACCGTCACCATCCTCGGGGTCGCGGTGTCGCTGGTGGCCTCGCTCGTCACCTTCGCCGACGTGATGGCCGGCAACACCTTCAACGGCACGCTGTATGCGTGGTCGGTGATCGGCGATCTGCGCCTCGAGATCGGTTTCCTTGTCGACACACTCACGGCCACGATGATGTGCGTGGTGACTTTCGTGTCGCTGATGGTGCATGTCTACACCATCGGCTACATGGAGGACGACGACGGCTACCAGCGCTTCTTCGCCTACATCTCGCTGTTCACCTTCTCGATGATGATGCTGGTGATGTCCAACAACTTCCTGCAGCTGTTCTTCGGCTGGGAAGCGGTGGGGCTCGTCTCTTACCTGCTCATCGGCTTCTGGTACACCCGGCCGACGGCGATCTACGCCAACATGAAGGCCTTCCTGGTCAATCGGGTGGGCGACTTCGGCTTTCTGCTGGGCATCGGGCTGGTACTCGCGCACTTCGGGACCATGGACTACGCCCGAGCCTTCGAGGTCGCGCCCACGCTGGCCGAGCGCACCATCCAGATCATTCCCGGCGTCGACTGGTCGCTGATGACCGTGACCTGCATCTGCCTGTTCATCGGTGCGATGGGGAAGTCGGCACAGTTTCCGCTGCATGTGTGGCTGCCCGACTCCATGGAAGGCCCCACGCCGATCTCGGCCCTGATCCACGCGGCCACCATGGTGACCGCGGGCATCTTCATGGTGGCCCGTATGTCGCCGCTGTTCGAGCTCTCCGACGCCGCCCTGGGCTTCGTGATCACCATCGGCGCGATCACGGCGCTGTTCATGGGTTTCCTCGGGATCATCCAGAATGACATCAAGCGGGTGGTCGCCTACTCGACGCTCTCGCAGCTCGGCTACATGACCGTGGCGCTGGGCGCGTCGGCCTACTCGGTGGCGATCTTCCACCTGATGACCCATGCCTTCTTCAAGGCGCTGCTGTTCCTGGCGGCCGGATCGGTGATCATCGGCATGCACCACGACCAGGACATCCGCAACATGGGTGGTCTGCGCAAGTACATGCCGATCACCTGGATCACCTCGCTGATCGGCTCGCTGGCGCTCATCGGCACCCCGTTCTTCTCGGGTTTCTACTCGAAGGAATCGATCATCGAGGCCGTGAAGTTCGCGCAGGTGCCGGGTGCGGGCTTCGCCTATGTCGCGGTCGTGGCCGGTGTCTTCGTGACCGCCTTCTACTCCTTCCGGATGTATTTCCTGGTGTTCCACGGCAAGGAACGCTGGATGCAGCCCGCCCATGGCGCGCACGGCGACCCTGATGATCACGCCACCCACGACGACGCGCACCACCACGGGCTGGGACCCAACGATCGACCGCACGAGTCGCGGCTGGTGATCACGCTGCCGCTGGTGCTGCTCGCGATTCCTTCGCTGATCATCGGCGCGGTTGCCATCGAACCCATGCTGTTTGGCGACTTCTTCAAGGGTGTGATCACGGTACTGCCCTCGCATCCGGCCATGACCGAGATCGCCGGCCACTTCCACGGCTGGGTGGCGATGGCCACCCACGGCGTGGTGACGCTGCCCTTCTGGCTGGCGGTGGCTGGCGTGGCCTTCGCCTACTACTGCTACCTGATCAATCCCGCGCTGCCGGCGGCGATCCGGGCAGCCACCGGTGGGATCAACCGGCTGCTCGAGAACAAGTACTACATGGACCGCATCAACGAGGTGGTCTTCGCCGGCGGCGCACGCCTGCTCGGCACCGGCCTCTGGAAGGCGGGCGATCAGGTCCTGATCGATGGCATCGCCGTCAACGGCCCGGCCCGTCTCACCGGCTGGATCGCGTCGCTCGCGCGCCTCGTGCAGTCGGGCCTGATCTACCACTATGCGATCGCGATGATCGCCGGCATCGCGGTGCTGCTCTGGTGGTTCGTACCCCTCGTCAAGCGCTGAGCGGCTCGAGCGCCCTATAAGGTCGTCTGTTGACATGAGCTCCGGATTTCCTCTTCTCAGCGCCGCGATCTGGATTCCGATCCTGGTCGGGGTCTTCCTGCTGGCGGTCGGCAACGATCGCAGCCGTGGCGTGGTTCGCTCGGTCGCGCTCGCCGGCGCGCTGGCCGGTCTGCTGCCCACCATCCCGCTGATCACCGGGTTCGACAATGCCTCGGCGGCGATGCAGTTCGTCGAGAAACTCTCCTGGATCGAGCGTTTCGGGGCCCATTACCACCTCGGCGTCGACGGGTTGTCGATGTGGTTCGTGCCGCTGACCGCCTTCATCACCGTGATCGTCGTGATCGCCGGGTGGGAGGTGATCGAGGACCGCGTGGCCCAGTACATGGCGGCCTTCCTGATCCTGTCGGGTCTGATGGTCGGCGTGTTCACCGCCCTCGACGGCCTGCTCTTCTACGTGTTCTTCGAGGCCACGCTGATCCCGATGTACATCATCATCGGCATCTGGGGCGGCCCCAACCGGGTCTACGCGGCCTTCAAGTTCTTCCTGTACACGCTGCTCGGATCGCTGCTCACGCTGGTCGCGCTGATCTATCTCTACCTGAAGAGCGGCTCCTTCTCGATCCTCGCGTGGCATGAGCTGCCGCTCGCGATGAACGAGCAGATCCCGATCTTCCTCGCGTTCATGGTGGCTTTCGCGGTCAAGGTGCCGATGTGGCCGGTCCACACCTGGCTCCCCGACGCTCACGTCGAGGCGCCCACCGGCGGCTCGGTGGTGCTGGCGGCCATCATGCTCAAACTCGGCGCCTACGGTTTTCTGCGTTTTTCGATGCCGATCGCCCCCGACGCAAGCCATGCGCTCTCGGGCTTCGTGATCACGCTGTCGCTCGTGGCGGTGGTCTACATCGGCCTGGTCGCGCTGGTCCAGACCGACATGAAGAAGCTCGTGGCCTATTCGTCGATCGCCCACATGGGTTTCGTGACGCTGGGCTTTTTCATGTTCAACGCGCTCGGCGTGCAGGGCGCGATCATGCAGATGATCTCGCACGGCTTCATCTCCGGCGCGATGTTCCTGTGCATCGGGGTGCTCTACGACCGGATGCACTCGCGGCGCATTGCCGACTATGGTGGCGTGGTCAACACGATGCCGATGTTCGCCGCCTTCTTCCTGTTCTTCACGATGGCCAACTGCGGGTTGCCCGCCACCTCGGGCTTCGTCGGCGAGTTTCTGGTGATCCTCGGCGCTGTCCAGTACAACTTCTGGATCGCTTTCGCCGCGGCCACCGCGCTGATCTTCGGTGCGGCCTATTCGCTCTGGATGGTCAAGCGCGTGGTCTTCGGCGCGGTCGCCAACGATCAGGTCGCGCAACTGAAGGACGTCAACCGGCGGGAATTCGCGATGCTCGCGGTGCTCGCCGCCGTCGTCCTGTGGTTCGGCGTTCACCCGCGTCCGCTCACCGACGCGACCGATGCTTCGGTCGCGGCGCTGCTCCAGCACGTGTCCGTCTCCAAGATCAGGTAATCCACGATGGACAAGCTCAACCTGCTCGGGGCGCTGCCCGAGATCGTGCTGCTGCTCGCCACCTGCGTGGTGCTGCTTGCCGACGTCATCCGCGGCCGGGGCGCCCCTGTGGAAGGTGTCGATCGCCTGGCTTACCTCGCGCTGCTCGCGGCGCTGCTTGCCTGCGTCTCGCAACTCGGTGCGCCGGTCGACTATGCCTTCGGCGGGATGTATGTCGGCGACGACCTCGCGCGTCTGCTCAAGCTCTGCGCCTGCGTGGCCACGGCGGTCACCTTCGTCTATGCGCGGGCCTACATCCGCGAGCGTCAGATGTATCGCGGCGAGTTCTACACGCTCGCGCTCTTCTCGCTGCTCGGCCAGATGGTGATGATCTCGGCCAACAACCTGCTCGTGGTCTACATGGGTCTCGAGCTGATGTCGCTGTCGCTTTATGCGCTGGCGGCGCTGCGGCGCGACACCGGTCGGGCCACCGAAGCCGCGATCAAGTACTTCGTGCTCGGCGCGCTGGCCTCGGGCTTTCTGCTCTACGGCATGTCGATGCTCTACGGCGGCACCGGCAGCCTCGATCTTCCCGACATCGCCAAGGCGATCGCCACTGGCCAGGCCAACCGCACCGTGATGGTGTTCGGCGTGGTGTTCCTCGTGGCCGGGCTCGCGTTCAAGTTCGGTGCCGTGCCCTTTCACATGTGGGTGCCCGATGTCTATCAGGGCACGCCCACCGCGGTCACGCTGCTGATCGCGGGTGCGCCCAAGCTTGCTGCCTTCGCGATCGCGTTCCGCCTGCTCGCCGAGGCGCTGATCGGGGTAGCGGCCGACTGGCAGCAGATGCTCACGGTGCTTGCGGTGGCTTCGCTGGTCGTGGGCAACCTGGTGGCGATCGCCCAGACCAACCTCAAGCGCATGCTGGCCTACTCGACGATCGCGCAGGTCGGCTTCGTGATGCTCGGGATGCTCTCGGGCGTGGTCGGCGGCGACGCGCGCTACGCGCCCGAGGCCTACGGCGGCGCGCTCTTCTACATCATCACCTATGTGCTCACCACGCTGGGCACCTTCGGTCTCATCCAGCTGATGGCGCGTGCCGGCTTCGAGGCCGAGGAGATCGCCGATCTCCGAGGTCTGAACCGCCGCAGCCCCTGGATGGCGCTGGTGGCGCTGCTGCTGATGTTCTCGCTGGCGGGCATTCCGCCCACGGTCGGCTTCTACGCGAAGCTCGCGGTGCTGCAGTCGGTGGTCGCGGCCGGCATGATCTGGCTGGCCGTGCTCGCCGTGCTCGCCTCGCTGGTGGGCGCCTTCTACTACCTGCGGGTGGTCAAGACCATCTATTTCGACGAGCCCACCGACACGGCCGCGCTCGTGCCGGGTACCGCAGCCCGCGCGGCCATGGGTATCAACGGCGCGCTGGTGATTGCGCTCGGGCTGCTGCCTTCCCCGCTGATGACCGCCTGCCTCGACGCCGTCCGGCAGGCGCTCGGCAGCTGACAGCGCGGGCACCCGGAGGCTGACCGCAATGTCCGGGCGCCTCGACGAGATCACGCTCAGCTCCGAGCTCGTCTACGAGGGCGCGTTCCTCAAGATCCGCAAGGACCGCGTGCGCATGCCCGATGGCAGCGCGTCCGGGCGCGAGTACGTGGTGCATCCCGGCGCGGCCGCGATGGTGCCGATCTTCCCCGACGGTCGGGTGCTGATCGAGCGGCAGTTTCGCTACCCGCTGCGCGCCGAGTTCATCGAGATTCCGGCCGGCAAGCTCGACCCGGGCGAGAGCTCGCTGCAGACCGCGCGTCGCGAGCTGCTCGAGGAAACCGGCTATCGCGCCGCGCAGTGGGCCTTTCTCACCACCATCCACCCGGCCATCGGCTTTGCCGACGAGCGGCTCGACATCTTCCTGTGCCGCGAGCTCGAGCACGTCGGGCGCCAGCTCGACGACGGCGAGTTCCTCGAGATCGACATCGTCACGCTGGGCTGGCTGATGGACGAGCTGCGCGCCGGTCGCCTCACCGACGTCAAGACGCAGATCGCCGTGCACTGGCTCGAGCGCATCGTCGAGGGCCGGTGGGCCTGGCCCGCGTTCGACCTGGGCTGATCCGAAGCACGCGCCTGGCCGGCGGTGCGCTGCTGGCCGCGGCTGTGGCCCAGCCCGTGGCAGCGCAGTCGTCCGACGAGGTGGCCGTCGAGCCACTCGAAGCGGTGGTGGTGTCGGCCAGTCGGGTGGCGCAGCGCAGCCTGCAGGTACCCGCCGCCATCCAGTCGGTCGACGCCGCCCTGATCCGCGAGGCCGGCCCGCAACTGCAGCTTTCCGAGGTGCTGAGTCGGGTGCCCGGCATCACGGCGCTCGACCGCCAGAACCAGGCCCAGGACCTGCAGCTGTCGATTCGTGGATTCGGTGCGCGCGCAAGCTTCGGCATCCGCGGCGTGCGCCTGATCGTCGATGGCATTCCGGCAACCATGCCTGACGGGCAGGGGCAGGCCGGTACGCTCAGCCTGTCGGTGATCGAGCGCATCGAGGTCCTGCGCGGACCGTACGCGGTCCTTCATGGCAACGCCGCAGGCGGGGTGGTGCAGGCCTGGACGCTCGATGCGCCGGCGCGCGCGCAGTGGCGCTTCGACGCGGGCGCGGGCGCCTACGGCTCGACCCGGTTCGCCGGGTACGCCGGCGGCGGCGCGGGCGACGCTCGTCTGTTCGTCGAGGGCTCGCGCCAGGCCACCGACGGGTTTCGCGAGCACGGCGCCGCGCGCCGCGAGCAGGTCAATGGCAAGCTGCAGCTGGCCCTGGCCGAAGCCAGCCGCCTCACGGTGGTGGCCAACGCCTTCGAGCAGCCGATCGCCCAGGACCCGCTGGGCCTCACCCGCGAGCAGATGCTCGCCAACCCCCGGCAGGCCGATCCGGCGGCCATCGCGCAGGACACCCGCAAGCGCGTCTCGCAGCATCAGGTGGGCGGTGTGCTGACGCACCGGTTCGATGCCGATGCCAGCCTCGCGGTGCGCACGTACGCTGGGCAGCGTGCCGTCTTCCAGACCCTGGCGATACCGCCGGCCGCGCAGGCGTCGGCCACCTCGGCGGGCGGGGTCGTCGACCTCGATCGCGACTACGGCGGGATCGGGCTGCAGATGGCGCGGACCCTGCGGGTCGCCGGTCTGCTGCTGACCACCGTGTTCGGCGTCGATCACGACCGCCAGGCCGAGCGGCGTCTGGGCTACGTCAATGCGGCGGGCGTGCCGGGCGCGCTCAAGCGCGACGAACTCAACCGGGTGGCGAACACCGATGTCTACGGGCTTGCCAGCTTGCGCCTTGCCGGTGGCTGGCGGCTCGATGCCGGCGCGCGCGCGAGCACGGTGCGTTTCCGCTCGGACGATCGTTACATCGTCGCGGGCAACGGCGATGACAGCGGTGCCGTGAGCTACCGGGCCACCTCGCCGGTGCTGGGCGTCTCGCGAGCCTTGTCCGATGACGTGCACGCGTACGCGAGCCTGGGGCGCGGCTTCGAGACGCCCACCTTCGCCGAAATCGCCTACCGGTCCACCTCCGGAGCGCTCACGGGCCTGAACCTCGGTCTGCTCGCGTCGCGCAGCACGCAGGCCGAGCTCGGGCTGAAGTGGCGCGGCGCGCAAGGGCAGCGCATCGATGCCGCCGTGTTCGCGATACGCACGCGCGACGAGATCGTCGTCGAGGCCAGCAGCGGCGGGCGCAGCACCTTTCGCAACGCCGGCAGCACCCTGCGCGAAGGCCTCGAGATCGCCTGGACCGGAAGGCTCTCCGAGACGCTGAGGGCGCGCGCTGCGTTGAGCTGGCTGGCGGCGAGCTTTCGCGATGGGCGGCCGGCCGCCGGTGGCTTGCCAGCGGTGGCGGCCGGTAACCGGCTGCCCGGCACGCCCGAGCGGCTGTTCTTCGGCGAGCTGGTGTGGCGCGTCGCGCATGCGGATGCCGCCTTCGCGGGTGCATCGGCCAGCGCGATGCCCGCCGGCATGCACGCGGCGCTCGAACTGCGCCACCGCGGGCGGATGATGGTCGACGACGCCAACAGCGACGCAGCACCGGCGGCGACGTTGGCCAGCCTGCGGCTCGGCTGGACGCACGAGCGCGAGGGGTGGCGGCTGCAGGCGCTGGCCCGCATCGACAACCTGACCGATCGGCGTCACGTCGGGTCGGTGATCGTCAACGAAGCCAGCCGCCGCTACTTCGAGCCCGCACCCGGGCGCCAGGCATGGCTGGGGGTGTCGGTGAGCCGGGCCTACTGATTGACGCGCCCGGTCGCACGACGTAGGTTGGGCCGATGCCTTTTCGTTCCCTTCTGATGACGTCCCTTCGGGCCGCCGGCCTGGTGACGCTGGCCTGCGCGCTTGCGGCCTGCGCGCCGGTTGCGCCCGATGTCCGCACGCAGCCGGGCGTCG
>Ga0315900_10000785_pt1 | contig 52641 bp, 41 predicted proteins | sample LakEriMetagenome_FD_203521 | JGI IMG/M metagenome (GOLD analysis project Ga0315900, IMG submission 203521) | Freshwater fungal communities from buoy surface, Lake Erie, Ohio, United States - Buoy 12 MA114 | ecosystem: Environmental > Aquatic > Freshwater > Lake > Lake biofilm | place: USA: Lake... | reverse complement strand
GCCAGTCGAAAGAAATCCTGAAACATTTATCAGCAAAAGGAAAATTGTTTTCGTTTGACCAAGATGAAGATGCAAAAGCAAATATTCCTGATGATAAACGTTTAACTTTTATTCCGCACAATTTCAGATACATTTCAAACTATCTTAAATTATATGGCATAACGCAAGTAGATGGAATACTAGGAGATTTAGGTGTTTCTTCTCATCAGTTCGATAAAGGTGAACGAGGATTTTCTACTCGTTTTGATGCCGACTTAGATATGCGAATGAATCAGAAATCTGATTTAACCGCTAAAAAAGTATTGAACACCTATGATGTAAAAAAACTCACAGCAATGTTTAGAGAGTATGGAGAAGTTGATAATGCATTTCGTTTGGCAAACATCATTTTTGAAGCTAGAGCAAACGGTAGTATTGATACAACTGCACAGTTTAAAGAATTGATTAAGCCTTGCACGCCAAAATTTGAAGAAGGAAAATATTTAGCTAAAGTATATCAAGCTATTCGCATTGAAGTAAACCAAGAGATGGAAGCCTTAAAAGAATGCTTAACACAATGTGTGACTCTTTTAAAACCTAATGCAAGATTAGTAGTCATGAGCTACCACAGCTTAGAAGATAGGTTGGTAAAGAATCTGATTAGATCGGGAAATATTGAAGGAGTTGAAGAAAAAGATATAGTGTTTGGAAAAATAACAAAATACTTTAAGTCTTTAACAGCAAAACCAATTGTGCCAGATGCAGAGGAGATAGAAAGAAATTCAAGAGCAAGAAGCGCAAAATTAAGAATAGCGGAACGAATTAAGAATTAAAAATTCAGATTTAAGAATAGAGAAAGAAATCATATTTCTCAAATCATAAATCTTAAATAATAGATGGCAAACAAATTTAGAGAAATATCCAAACAAGAAGAACTAGAAGAGTTAGAAGAACTAGTGGAACAAGAAGAACCACAAGTTGTATCTAAACCTTCTAAACCAGGAAAGAAAGGCGTGTTAGCTAAAGGACTTTCGAGAATATTTGGCGGTTCGTTTTTAAGTGATGACAGAGCGGTACAACATATTCCGTTCATTTTGTTTTTAGGACTTATTGCCATTTTATACATCGCAAACGGTTACTATGCAGATGATAAAATTAGAGAAGTAAATAAAGTAAGTAACCAAATAAAAGAATTACGCACAGAATTCATTTCATCAAAGTCTGATTTAATGTTTGTGAGCAAACAAAGTGAAGTAGCAAAAGCAGTAGCACCATTAGGTTTAAAAGAGCCTGTGGTGGCACCAATGAAAATTGAAATGGATAGTATTAAAAGAAAATAGTTGTTGGTTATTAGTTTTTTGAGAATCACATATCAAATAACTTAACTCTAACAACAAACAACAAAATATAATTGGAAAACAAAAAAGACATATTATCAAGAACGTATTTAGTGTACATACTTTTATGTGTGTTCGCTTTATCCATTTTTTATAAAATGTGCGTCATTCAATTTAAAGAAGGTGCCGAGTGGAAAGCAAAAGCAGAAGCTTTCAATACGCAAGTTCACGAAATACAAGCCGTACGTGGAAATATTTTTGACATTAATGGAAATTTATTAGCCACTTCCCTTCCCTACTACGAAGTGGCAGTAGATATTAATGCTCCATCTATTGATAAGAAATTATTCGAAGCAAAAGTTGATTCATTAGGCACTATGATTGCTGATTTATTTAAAGATAAATCAGCTAAACAATATATTAAACTATTGCGGAAGGCGCGTAAAAGCGGCGACCGTTATGTGGTTTTAAAGCGCAACGTTCCATTTAAAGATTTACAAACATTAAAAACATTTCCAATTTTCAAGAAAGGCAAACGTGGAGGTTTAGTAACGCTGCAAACCAATAAACGTGAGCGTCCATTTAAAATGTTAGCGGCTCGTACAATTGGCATGTCTCGCGAGGGAGTAAAGCCAGTAGGATTAGAAGGTGCTTATGATACATTACTAAAAGGTATAAGCGGACAACGTTTAATGCAAAAAATTGCTGGCGATGTTTGGCGCCCAATAAATGATGAGAATGAAGTTGAACCAAAAGATGGTAGTGATTTGTATACAACCATTGATATCAATATTCAGGATGTAGCTGAAAATGCTTTAATGAATACGTTGATTAAAAATAAAGCATCGCATGGTTGTGCGATTTTAATGGAAGTAAAAACTGGAGAAATAAAAGCCATTGCCAACTTAACACGTGATGGAAAAGATTCTAGTGCGTACTCTGAAAGTCTAAATTATGCCATTGGTTACGCAACTGAACCAGGCTCTACATTTAAGTTAGCCTCCTACTTAGCTGTCATGGATGATTACAATTTAAGTTTAGATGAAAAAATTCCAGTTGGTAACGGAGAGGTAGTTTACTACAACAAAACCATTAAAGATGCGCATCCTCCTGAGACACCAGTATTAACATTAAAGCGCGCCTTTGAAGTATCATCTAACGTAGCCGCTGCTAAAACCATTGTAAAATATTATTCGAAAAACCCTCAACAATATATTGATAAATTAAAATCATTTCATTTAAACGAAAAATTAGGTTTGGCAATTCCTGGAGAAGCAAATCCACTAATAAAAGAAACTAAAAGTAAAGATTGGTCAGGTTTATCTCTTCCTCAAATTAGTTACGGTTATGAGAGTTTAATTACTCCATTACAAACACTAACTCTTTACAACGCAATTGCTAATGATGGCAAAATGGTGAAACCTCGGTTTGAAAGAGAAATTAAACATAATGCGAAAACCGTAAAAACATTTACCACAGAAATTATTGCTGAACAAATTGTAAAACAATCAACGGTAAAAAAAGCAAAGGAAATGTTAGAAGGTGTAGTAGAAAATGGAAGTGGAAAAGGATTAAATATCACAGCTTTTAAAGTTGGAGGAAAAACAGGAACAGCGCAAATTGCTAGAGTTGGTGCCAAAAGAGGAAGTGGAAAAACGGCCTACGGTGATGTTGGTGACAGAAATTACCAAGCCTCTTTTGTAGGATATTTTCCAGCGGATAAACCATTATACACATGCATCGTGATTATTAATTCCCCTAGTAATGGTATTTATTATGGTGGTTTAGTAGCTGGTCCAGTATTTAAAGAAATTGCAGAAAAAGTGTACTCAAGTAGTTTAGATTTTTTAGAACCAATTAACAACAAACAAAATTTATTAACCAAAGCTCCAGGAAGCATCAAATCAAAAAATGATGAAATGGTAATAGCTTCTAAAGCTTTGAAATTGCCAACTAAATCAACAGCTACTGAAGATGATTATGTATCAAGAAATCCTTCTGACTCAACTCGTATTTCATTACAAACAAACAATTTAGAAAGTCAGTTAAAAAAAGGAATTGTTCCCAACTTAAATGGATTGTCGGCTAAAGATGCTTTGTTTTTACTAGAAAATTCAGGCTTTCATGTAAAGTTATACGGAATAGGTTCAGTTAAAAAACAATCGATTGAAGCAGGACAAAAATTTAATAAAGGAGATAAAATAACATTGATACTTAGCTAAAGTGAAATTGAAATTATTAAGCGACATATTATATAAAACACGATTAGAAGAAATCATTGGCTCTACCAATGTGGCTATCTCATCGGTAACATTTGATTCTCGTAAAGTAAAAAAGGATTCTTTATTTATTGCAACAAGAGGAACGGCATCTGATGGACATCATTATATTGAACTAGCTATTGAAAATGGCGCTGTGGCCGTTGTTTGTGAAGATTTACCAGAGACTTTAAAAGAGAATGTGACTTATGTAAAAGTCTTGGATTCTTCAGCTTCATTAGGATATATTGCTTGCAATTTTTATGACAATCCTTCTGAAAAATTAAAATTAGTTGGTATTACAGGAACAAATGGTAAAACAACAACCGTTACTTTACTATTTAATTTATTTAGAGGCTTAGGTTATAATGTGGGTTTATTATCTACTGTAGAAAACAAAATCAATACAACCGTTATTCCTTCTACACACACAACGCCAGATGCTTTAGCCCTAAATGAATTACTAGCAAAAATGGTTGAAGCTGGCTGTCAGTATGCGTTCATGGAAGTAAGTTCTCATGCTATTGTTCAGCACCGCATTACTGGATTGAAATTTACTGGAGCTGCATTTTCAAATATTACTCACGATCATTTAGATTATCATAAAACATTTGAAGAATATATCAAAGCTAAAAAAATGTTCTTTGATAATCTACAAGATGATGCTTTTGCATTAACGAATAAAGATGACCGTAACGGCTCAGTGATGTTACAAAACACGAAGGCTAAAAAATATTCTTACGGATTGAAATCAATTGCAGACTTCAAATGCCGTGTGGTTGAAAATCATTTGAATGGTTTACTATTAAATATCGATAACCAAGAAGTATGGGTAAAATTAATTGGTTCATTTAATGCTTATAACGTATTAGTAGTTTACTCAATTGCTTTATTATTAAAACAAGATAAGGTTCAAGTATTAACTACGCTTAGCAATTTAAATTCTGTTGAAGGACGTTTTCAATACATTAAATCAAAAAATGGCATCGTGGCCATTGTAGATTATGCTCATACTCCGGATGCTTTAAAAAATGTTTTAGAAACTATTAAAGATATTAGAACTGGAAACGAGCAAGTCATTACACTTGTTGGTTGTGGTGGAGACAGAGATGCAGCTAAACGTCCTATCATGGCTCAAATTGCTTGTGAGTATAGCAACAAAGTAATCTTAACAAGCGACAATCCTCGCAGCGAAGATCCAGAAGACATTTTAAATCAAATGCAAGCAGGAATTAGCCCTGTGGAAATGAAAAAAACGTTACGCATTAGCGATAGAAAAGAAGCAATTAGAACATCCGTTGCTTTCGCTAAAGAAGGTGACATTATTCTAATTGCAGGAAAAGGTCACGAAAAATACCAAGAGATAAAAGGGGTGAAACACCCATTTGATGATTTTGAAATTGTAAAAGAAAACTTTAACACACTAGAGATATAATATGTTTTACTATTTATTCCAATACCTTGATCAACACTTTAACTTTCCTGGAGCAGGAGTGTTTCAATACATCTCATTTAGAGCTGCTTTAGCATTGTTATCCTCGTTGATTATCACCATGGTGTTCGGAAAACGAATTATCAATTTCATTCGCAAAAAACAAATTGGAGAAACTATCAGAGAATTAGGTTTAGAAGGGCAAAACGAAAAAGCAGGAACACCAACCATGGGTGGTCTAATTATTTTGGCTGCTATCATCATTCCTACTTTACTATTTGCTAAAATACATAACGTATATATCGTATTAATGCTAATCTCAACTGTATGGTTAGGTTGTATTGGTTTCTTGGACGATTACATTAAAGTATTTAAGAAAAACAAAGAGGGTTTAAAAGGTAAATTTAAAGTTGTTGGACAAATAGGTATTGGTTTATTAGTAGGTGCGGTATTTTATTTTCACCCAGATGTAGTAATTAAAGAACGAGTTACAGCTAACAGTTCAAGCTATTATGAGCCTTCAAACTTTGATGAAGCAACGGGTATTCAAAAAAACCTGACTATCCCTAAATACTCAAAAACACCTACAAAAACAATTAAAACAACCATTCCATTTGTAAAGAATAATGAATTTGATTATGTGAGTGTATTATCCTTTATGGGCGATAGTGCTGTAAAATACGGATGGTTAATTTTTATTCCCATTGTTATTTTAATTGTGACTGCTGTTTCAAATGGAGCTAACATTACTGATGGAATTGATGGATTAGCAGCAGGAACAAGTGCCATCATCGGCACCACATTAGGTATTTTGGCTTACGTAAGTGGTAATACTGTTTTTGCAGATTACTTAAACATCATGTACATACCAAACACTGGTGAGTTGGTGGTATTTATGGCAGCATTTGTTGGAGCATGTGTTGGCTTCTTATGGTACAATGCTTTTCCTGCACAAGTATTTATGGGAGATACAGGAAGTTTAGCATTAGGCGGTATCATCGCCGTGTTCGCTATCGCTATTCGTAAAGAATTATTGATTCCTATTTTATGTGGGGTATTCTTAATCGAAAATTTATCAGTGATTATGCAAGTGTTTTATTTTAAATACCAGCGTAAAAAACACGGATTGGAATTTGCTAAAGCAAACCGCTTATTTAAAATGGCGCCACTGCATCATCATTACCAAAAATCAGGTTTTCATGAATCAAAAATTGTGATGCGTTTTTTCATTATCGGAATCATGTTAGCAGCACTAACGATAGTAACATTAAAATTAAGATAAGATAAAAATTGAACGAACGAATTGTGATATTAGGTAGCGGCGAAAGCGGAGTTGGCAGTGCAATATTAGCACAGTCAAAGGGCTTTAGCGTGTTTGTATCCGACAAGGGTTTGATTCAAGATAAATATAAATCAGAATTACAAAAACATAATATCGCCTTTGAAGAAGGTACTCATACGGAGGATTTAATATTAAATGCAACTGAGATTATCAAGAGTCCTGGTATTCCTGACAAAGTAGAGTTGATTAAAAAAGCGAAAGAAAAAAACATTCCTGTGATATCTGAAATAGAATTTGCAGGACGTTATACAAATGCTAAAAAAATATGTATTACTGGTAGTAACGGAAAAACCACTACTACTCTACTCACTTACCACATCCTTCAAAAAGCTGGATACAATGTTGGCTTAGGTGGTAATGTAGGAAAGAGTTTTGCGTATCAAGTAGCAACCGAAAATTTTGATTACTATGTTTTAGAATTAAGCAGCTTTCAATTAGATGGCATGTATGATTTTAAAGCCGATGTAGCGATTTTATTAAATATCACTCCAGATCATTTGGATAGATATGATTATAAGTTTGAGAATTACGTCGCTTCTAAGTTTCGTATTACTCAAAACCTAACTGAAAAAGATGCCTTTGTGTATTGTGCAGATGATGTAGCTATAGAAGAATACATGCAACAACATCCTATCAAAGCTGAACGCGTTCCGTTTAGCATTAAAAAAAAGATAGATGGAAATGGTGCTTTTTTACAAGAAAATGAAATAACCCTTAATTATAATAATAACCCTAAACCCTTAATTATGACCCTAGAACAATTGGCTCTTGCTGGTAAACACAACGTTTACAACTCTATGGCTGCTTCAATGGCAGCGCGTATCGTAGACATACGTAAAGACATTATCCGCGAAAGTTTAGAAGACTTCGTGAATGTTGAACACCGTTTAGAATTTGTTGCCTCTATTAATGGCATCGAATTTATTAACGATTCAAAAGCAACTAACATTAACTCTACTTGGTACGCATTAGAAAGTATGCAAAAACCAACCGTTTTAATTTTAGGTGGACAAGACAAAGGAAACAATTACGACGAATTACTTGACTTAGTAAAAGAAAAAGTAAAAGCAATTGTTTGCTTAGGTGTTGATAATAAAAAAATCATTAAAGCTTTTAAAGGTTCTGTAGAAACTATTATGGAAGCTGGTTCTGCTACTGAAGCTGTTGCTATGTGCTACAAATTAGCAACTAAAGGTGATGCTGTTTTATTATCTCCAGCTTGTGCAAGTTTTGATTTATTCCAAAACTATGAAGACAGAGGTGTTCAATTTAAAGCTGCTGTTAGAGGTCTATAATCATGAAGGAGATTGCATTAGGTCAGAAAACGTTCTCTATTAATAGAGAAACAGACCACAATTTTGAATTTGTTGCTACTATAAATGACGTCACGTTCATTAACGATTCAAAAGCAACAAATGCAAAACATGCTGTTGAAAGTATTAACTCTTTAGATGCAGAGATAGTATTGATTTTAGGTGGAGATGATTTAAAAACTGATTACTCGTGGTTTAACAATATCAATTACTATAACGTTAAAACCGTTATTTATTATGGCCGTCGTTTCGCTGAAATAAAAAACATTTTCAGTAAACATGTGATGGTAATTGTAGCTGATAATTTAGAAAGTGCTGTAGAAGTTTCGAAAGCAAAGGCTATTAAAAACCAAGCGGTTTTATTTTCGCCAGCGTGTCCAAGCTTCGACCCTTTTGATAATTACAAAAACAGAGGTAACAAGTTTAAAGAACTCGTTCATAAATAGACCGAATAGTTACGTCACCCTGAACTAGTTTCAGGGTCTCATAAGATGCTGAATCAAGTTCAGCATGACAATATTGTCAGTCTGAGCGTAGTCGAAGACAAACAACAAAACATAAACTAATGAAACAATTATCATACTTAAAAGGAGATAGAGTTATCTGGGCAATAGTGTTCCTATTGTCGTTGCTATCTATTTTGGCGGTATATAGTTCGGTTGTAACATTAGCTTATAAATATAAACAAGGGAATGCTTTTGCGTATTTAATAAAACATGCTGTCACAATTTTTGGTGGTATTTTTATTATGTATATCGTGCACAAATTAAAATATACTATATTTTCAAAAGTAGCACAAATAGGCATTTTCTTAGTGATTCCATTATTACTTTTTACCTTATTGAAAGGTGTAAGTGCTGGTGAAGCAAGCAGATGGGTTGAAATACCAGGGTTAGGGTTAACATTTCAATCCTCTGATGTAGCGAAAATTATTTTATTAATTTTTGTTGCTCGCACATTAACCATTCGTCAAGGTCAATTAGAAGATTTTAAATCGCTAATTAAGTATTTATTAATTCCAGTTGGGTTTATTTGTTTATTAATCTTCCCCGCAAACTTTTCTACAGCAGCTTTATTATTTGCAAACTGTTTATTTTTAATGTTTGTAGGAAGAGTAAAAGTAAAATTCATATTATATATATTAGGCGCTTGTATTGGTTTTGCATTATTCTTAGGAATTATCATTTACCAGTTTCCAGATTTAATTCCACGTGGCGCCACATGGAAAGCTCGTATAGAAAATTTCAGTAAAGGCGATTCGAAAAGCAATTATCAAAGTGAACAGGCTAAAATAGCTATTGCAACTGGTGGTATAATTGGAAAAGGTCCCGGACAAAGTACACAACGTGCTTTTTTACCACAAGCGTCTTCCGATTTTATTTATGCCATTATTATTGAAGAGTACGGCTTGTTTACAGGATTTGCATTGCTATTCTTATACATGATTTTATTATTTAGAGGAATTAGAATATTACGAGACTCAGAAAAAACATTTGGCGGATTAATGGCAGTTGGTTTAAGTTTTAGCTTGGTATTTCAAGCATTAATAAATATGGCGGTAGCGGTTAATTTATTTCCTGTAACTGGTCAACCACTTCCATTAGTAAGTATGGGAGGAACCTCTATTTGGTTTACTTGTATTGCTATTGGTATAATTTTAAGCGTAAGTAAAGCAAACGAAGATAGCACTGGAAAAGAAGAACAAGAAGTGATTACAGAATAATGATAGTCACCCTGAACTTGATTCAGGGTCTCATAAGATGCTGAATCAAGTTCAGCATGACAAAAAATAAAAAAGTGACAACAATTAAATGAAACCATTAAAAGTCATATTAAGCGGAGGCGGCACAGGAGGACATATATTTCCTGCCGTTGCTATTGCCAACGAAATAAAAAAGTTAGTACCTCATGCTGAAATTTTATTTGTGGGTGCTTTAGGCAAAATGGAAATGGAAAAAGTTCCAGCTGCTGGTTACAAAATCATTGGTGTTCCAATTGCTGGATTACAACGTAAATTCACTTGGGCTAATTTAAAATTACCATTCCTTATTATACAGTCTTTATTAAAAACACGCAAAATTGTGAGCGAGTTTAAACCAGATGTTGTTGTTGGAACTGGCGGCTACGCCTCTGGGCCATTATTAAAAGCAGCAACGTCAAAAGGAATTCCAGCATTATTACAAGAACAAAATTCTTACGCAGGAATTACTAATAAGATATTATCAAAAAAAGCAAGTAAGATTTGTGTAGCCTACGAAGGCATGGAGCAATTCTTTCCTAAAGAAAAAATAATTTTAACTGGCAATCCTGTTCGACAAGATATTACTAACATTACGGCTAAACGCGACGAGGCATTTGAGTTTTTCGGATTAGACAAAAACAGAAAAACAATTTTAGTAGTTGGCGGAAGCCTTGGTGCTAAAGGCATTAACGAAGCTATGGGCGAAGGCTTACAACAATTAGCCGATAACAATATTCAATTAATTTGGCAAACTGGTAAAACGTATTTCGAAACTGCTAAGCAACAAACTTCTAATTTCGAATCAAGAAATATTAGAGCGGTTGATTTTATTACGCGCATGGATTTGGCTTATGCTTTTGCAGATGTAGTCATTTCTCGAGCTGGAGCTGGAGCTATTTCCGAATTATGTATTGTTCAAAAGCCTAGCATTTTAGTGCCACTATTAACAGCTGCCGAAGATCATCAAACAAAAAACGCGATGTCTTTAGTGAATAAAAAAGCAGCCATTTTAGTAAGAGACGATCAAGCAAAAGCTAACTTAATGAAGGAAGCTATTGCTTTAGTAAATAATACATCATTACAACAAGAATTAAGTAAAAACTGTGGATTGCTAGCTTTACCTAATTCAACGAGTATGATTGCCAACGAAGTTTTAAAATTAGCCAACTACACCTTGTAATGAATATCCTGGACTATAAACTATATTATTTCTTAGGTGCTGGCGGCATTGGTATGAGTGCTTTGGTACGTTATTTTAATCATTACGGCAAAACCGTTTATGGTTACGATAAAACAGAAACCGATTTAACTAAACAATTACATGAAGAAGGTTCTCAATTACACTTCAACGAAGATGTTGCTTTGGTAAAAGACCTATTCTCAAACTATAAAAAAGAAGAGATATTAGTCATCTACACGCCTGCGGTTCCAAAAGATCATGCAGAGTTTGTGTACTTACAAGAAAACGGTTACCAATTACAAAAACGAGCTTGGGTATTAGGAGAAATCACGAAGCAGTTCCGCACCATTGCTATTGCTGGGACTCATGGTAAAACAACCACTACCACCATGGTAACACATATTTTAAAAACAGCAGGTATTAATTGTTTCGCCTTTTTAGGTGGTATTTCTCAAAATTATAATACCAATTTATTACTGGGAGATGCTAACGATAAAGATGCTTACGTAGTAGTTGAAGCTGATGAGTACGATCGTTCCTTTTTAACTTTACATCCATATATTACTGTTATTACTAGCGTTGACGCTGATCATTTGGATATTTATGGAGATAAGGATGCCATGCACCAAACTTATACTCAGTTTGCTGGTCAGGTTCAAAAAGATGGTTTTTTGATTGTTAAAAAAAATGTTGATAACGATTTGAGTCTCAAGGTTAAACGCCTCATCTACTCACTAAATTTAGATACGGAATATTCTGCCGATTCTATACACATTGCTGATGGTGAATTTTGTTATAACATCAACAGTCCTATAGAGTCTGTAAGCCACGTCGCCATTGGGTTACCTGGTTTACATAATGTAGAAAATTCAATTGCAGCAGTGGCTGTTGCACAACAATTAGGTATTAAGGGCGATGTGATAAACAAAGCCTTACGTTCTTTTAAAGGAGTGAAACGAAGATTTGATTACCGAGTAAAATCAAAATCGGTTGTGTACATAGATGATTATGCTCATCATCCGGAAGAATTGAGAGCTGCCATTACCGCAGCAAAACAATTGTATCCAGATAAACAAGTGACAGGCATTTTTCAACCTCATCTATTTTCACGCACCCGTGATTTTGCAGATGGTTTTGCGGAGAGTTTAGATTTGTTGGATGTATGTGTGTTGTTAGATATCTACCCTGCCAGAGAAAAACCAATTGGAGGAATCAATTCGCAGATGTTGTTAGATAAAATGAAAAGCACCAACAAGTTTTTAGTAAAAAAAGAAAACGTGATTGACTTTTTAAAAACACATCCACCACAAGTAGTGATGACATTAGGTGCAGGAGATATAGACGCGTTGATTTTACCGATTGAAGATTTATTAAAAGAGAAGTTGGAAAAATAAAGTTTTGAAACGTTCCGTCATTGCGAGGGAGGAACGACCGAAGCAATCTGTTCTATGTTTGAGATTGCTTCACTACGTTCGCAATGACGAGTACAAAAACAAAAATGAAAAAAATTAATTTTAGAAAAATAGTAGTTATCGTTCTTTGGATTATTGGATTATCAGGTCTACTTGCGTCATTAGCTTTTGCCACTGGCAAAGAAAAAAACGTGGTAGCTGAAAACTTATACGTGTCGGTAAACAACACTGAGGTTAACACATTTATTGATGAAGAAGATGTAAAGGAGTTTTTTAAAGACAGAAACGATTCTATTTTACATACCTCTTTAAAAAATATTGATGTTAATGGTTTAGAGAAAGCTTTAAACTCTCACCCCGCTGTTGAAAATGCAGACATTGCTGTAGATGTAAATGGAGATGTAACCATTGATGTAACACAACGCACACCATTAGTTCGAGTAATGAACATGGACGGCGAAAGTTATTACATTGATGACAAATCAAAACTAATGCCTTTGAGTGATAAATACACCGCACGTGTATTGATAGCTACAGGATACATTATTGAACCATTTGCTTCACGCTACCAGTTTTCGGTAAACGACATCGCCAAACATGAAGTGTTTAGCAAAGTAAGTGTGTTAGATGATATTTATAATATCTCTGCCTTTATTGCTAAAGACTCTGTGTTAGCAAGCCTGATACATCAAATAAATGTGACGCCAGATAAGGAATTAGAGTTATATCCTTCTATTGGCAATCATAAAATAATTTTTGGCGAAGCCAAAGACTTTCAAGAGAAGTTTGACAAGTTAAAATTGTTTTATACCGACGGATTAAATAAAACAGATGGTTGGAATAAGTATTCAACTATTAATATAAAATATAAAAACCAAGTGGTTTGCACTAAAAAATAAGTTTATGGACAATAAACCAACACAAAAACAAATGCCAGAAAATGCAGAACTAGTAGTAGGTCTTGACATTGGAACAACTAAAATTGCCGCTATCGTTGGTTATAAAAACGAACACGGTAAAGTGGAAATTTTAAGCATTGGTAAATCCGAATCACTTGGCGTGCACCGTGGTGTAGTGGCTAATATTGAGCAAACTATTGAGTCTATTAAAGCGGCTATTAAAATTGCTGGCGATAAAGCAAACATTGATATTGAAGAAGTTATTGTTGGTATTGCTGGGCAGCATATTAAAAGTATGCAACACCGCGGAATGGTGACTCGCAAATCATTAGAAGAAGAAGTGTCTCAAAACGATGTTGATCAATTAATTGATAACATGCACCGTTTAGTGATGAGTCCAGGTGAAGAAATTATTCACGTGATTCCTCAAGAATATATTATTGATAACGAAAGTGGAATCCGCAATCCAATTGGGCATTCTGGTATTCGTTTAGAAGGAAATTTCCACATCATTACTGGACAAGTTAGTGCAGTGAAAAACATTTTTAAATGTGTAGATAGAGCAAAATTAACAACGGTTGATTTACACTTAGAGCCATTAGCAAGTGCTGATGCGGTGTTAAGTGATGAAGAAAAAGAAGCAGGAGTTGTTTTAGTGGATATTGGTGGAGGAACAACTGACGTGGCTATTTTCTACGATGGTATTATTCGTCACACTGCTGTGATCCCATTTGGTGGTAACATCATTACTGATGATATTAAAGAAGGTTGTGGCATTATTAAAACACAAGCAGAACAATTAAAAATGCGTTTCGGTTCAGCTTTAGCGCAAGAAAATCAAATGAACGAGGTGATCTCCATCCCAGGATTAAGAGGTCGTCCACATAAAGAAATTTCGGTAAATACATTAGCGCAAATTATTCAAGCGCGTATGGAAGAAATTTTAGAGTTCGTATTATTTGAAATTAAATCTTCTGGTTTCGAACGCAAATTAGCTGGAGGCATCGTAGTCACAGGTGGTGGTTCTCAATTAAAACACTTACCTCAATTAGTGATGTTAACTACTGGTATGGATTGTCGTATTGGAACACCTAACGAACACTTAGCAGGTGCTGACGATGAATTAAAAAATCCAATGTATGCAACAGGTGTGGGCTTGGTAATGAAAGGTATTGAAAAATACGAGCGTGAATTAAAACGCGGCACTAACTCTACTAAAGCGGTAGAAGAAAAAGTGTTAGTAGAAACAGTTGAATCAAAACAAAAAGCAGAGAAAAAAGTAACTGGTCACTCTAAACAAAAAGTAGGAAACTTCTTCGACTCCTTAATTAGCAAAGCTAAAGATTGGATGAGCGACGATGTGGAATAATAAATGAAAATTAAACCCTTTCCCCCTTTGAAGGGGGTGTCCGCAGGACGGGGGATGTAAATAAAAAAAGTAAAAAGAATAACAAGAAGAATTAAAAATTTAAAACTACATACCATGATGCAATTTGAATTACCACAAGAAGAAAGCTCAATTATTAAAGTAATTGGCGTTGGTGGCGGCGGAAGTAACGCTGTTAATCACATGTTCCGTTTAGGAATTAAAGGTGTAGATTTCATTATATGCAATACCGATAAACAAGCATTAGGCAAAAGCCCAGTGCCTCATAAAATACAATTAGGTAACTCTTTAACAAGAGGATTAGGAGCAGGTGCTAAACCTGAGGTTGGTCGCGACTCTGCTTTAGAGAGCATTGAAGAAATTAAAGACTTATTAAAAGACAATACCGAAATGGTATTTATCACAGCTGGTTTAGGCGGTGGTACAGGTACTGGAGCTGCTCCAGTAATTGCGTCTATTGCAAAAGAGTTAGGCATCTTAACAGTTGGTATCGTAACGATTCCTTTTTCTTTTGAAGGAAAAAAACGTAGAGAGCAAGCTGAGAAAGGCTTAGAAGAAATGAAAAAATACGTAGATACGTTAATCGTTATCGGTAACGATAAATTACGTGAAATCTACGGAAGCTTAAAAATGACCGAAGCATTTGCTCATGCTGATAATGTATTAACAAGCGCAGCAAAATCAATTGCAGAAATCATCAGCTTACACATGCATGTAAATGTAGATTTTAATGATGTGAAAACTGTTATGCAAGATAGCGGTGTTGCTATCATGGGTTCTGCAATTGCAAGTGGAGAGAAACGTGCTTTACGTGCTGTTGAGAATGCATTGATTTCTCCATTATTAAATGATAACGATATTTCTGGTGCTCGTCACGTGTTATTAAATATCATGAGCGGAAGTGATGATATTGAAATGGATGAGTTTGGTGAGATTACTGATTTTATTCAAGAAGCAGCTGGTGGTACTGCCGAATTAATTACTGGTTACGGTACTGATCCTTCTTTAGGTGATAACGTTTCTGTAACAATTATTGCAACAGGATTTAATTCAAAAATTAATTCAGGTTACGAAGCACCAACTTTTGCAGAGCGTAAAATTGTTCGTTTAGATGAGCCTACTGTTGATAAAGTGGAACCAGTACAAACTTCTATTATTGACGAAATACAAACTAACGAGCCATTTGTATTTGTAAAAGAAGAAACAGTTGAAACACCAATCATTAATAAAGTTGAAGAGCCAACTGCTCCAATTGTAAACGAAGTTAAGGAAGACACTTCGATAAACTCAGTGGACGAAAAACCAGCTTTTAAAGTATATTCTTTAGATGAGCCAGTAAACGAAACTCCTACAACGTTTGTAACTGAAACAGTAGTTGAAGCTTCTAAACAAGAATTTATCATTAATGATATTTCTTCTAATGAAGAAGAAGTAAACGAAATCATCCAAGCTGAAAGCAATAGCCGCGAAGAGCAAATTCGTTTGGCACAAGAGCGTATTAAAAAATTAAAAGAGTTGACATTGAAAATGAAAACTCCTGAAGGGTTAAACGACTTAGAAAAAACATCTGCTTGGCAACGTAAACAAGTAAACTTAGATAATACAAGTTCTACGCCTTCTACAGATTCTCAAGTATCTCGTTATACTTTAGGAGAAAACAATGAGATTAGACCAAACAACTCGTTTTTACACGATAACGTTGATTAGTTATTAAACTATCACAAAAAAGAAACCCTCATCTGATAAACGGATGAGGGTTTTTTGTTTACTAAATAATTCCTATTGTGGAAAAATTCAAAATGATACATAAAAAAGTTTCCTACATTTGTTATATGTAAATTATAGTATTAAAAAAACAAAACCCCGTTTGCAGACGAGGTTTTGTAAATGAGTGATAGTTGATCTAACATTTATTTGTAAAATCATAAAGTTTACACAGCTAATGAGACTGTTTTTGGTAAATGAACCTCAAAGGCACCTATACACACATTTTAGTATAATAAGAGGCGAGTTTTACTTGCCTTTTTTATTTTATTACAAGAACTAGTTTAAAGGTACTCTCATTCAATTGGATTTTTAGAAAATCAAATTAACATTACGGCTGTTTTTTTAACATTGCAAAAAACACTTAGTTTGTTATCAAAATCAATAAAAACACTTGATTATAGGGAGATTCAAATGATTTGTAATAAAAAGTAACAAAAAGAGATTCGTTGTATTTGTTTTACATTTCCACACAGAAAATAGTTTACAGCAAGTATTTATTAAACTATATTCAATAAGCAACTAAAAGCAAAACACCCAACAGACTATGAAGACCTGTTGGGTGTGATACTTGTTAACTAAACAAACATTTATGTCGCTTACGAATGCGTTCCCAATAGTAAACATAGTATAAGTATAACACTTACACATGCTTTATAAGAAGTTACATCATTCACAGTATTTAAAAGCTAGTACAAAAAACCTAAATCAGTAAAAATAGTTTACTCTATAATTAATTTTTGCGTAGAGTTGATATAATCATTATTTAATCTTACGCTATAAATACCAGCAGGTAAATTAATGTTATTTATTTTCACCTCTCTTTGGTTACTAACTTCAATTACTTTTTCAAAAACATTTTTACCTGTTATATCATATACATTCAAATTAATAGCGGTGTCGTATTGTTTATCAATACTTACAATTAAAGTTTGGTTTTGTAATAAAGGATTCGGGAAAACAGAAAATTCAATCTTATCGTAAAAGTCAACAGCAATAATATTGGAATAAGTGTACGTTTCATCAAAATCAGTTTGCTTTAATCGATAATAATTTGTCCCACGGATTGGTTTGATGTCATTTAATTGATAACGACTCATGGTGGTTGTATTATTTGCCTTTACAGTTCCAATAGGAGTAAATTCAAATCCGTCGTTACTTTTCTCAACGGTAAAAAAATCATTATTAATCTCCGAAGCTGTTTTCCAATACAACTCCACTATTCCAGTATTAGCTTTACCGTCAAAACTAATAAGCTCAATAGGAAGCGGACCCGCTGATGAATTAATAATTCCCAAATTACCACTTCCTGGCGCAGCTGCTCCATTTGCTGACACAGAACAACCCGAACAGCTAGATCCTCCTGCACCAGCAGCCGTACTTGTTGTAACGTTAGTAGTGGGTTGTGCAATGGAATAAATAACTACACCTTGGCCACCGCCGCCACCGCCGCCATGCACACCAGAAGTAACACTAGAGCCACCGTTACCTCCATTTGACGAAACAGTTAAAGGACACGTTCCAGTAACACTAAAACTACTTACTTGCAATAAAATAGAACCGCCAGCTCCAGCTCCACCACCGCCATCATTTGATCCATTAGCAGCTGTGGCGCCGTTAGCAGAAATTGAAACAGCACATGCGCCAGTAGTTCTGATATTTGCAGCTTTAACTAAAACAATACCGCCACCCTTTCCACCTTCTGTTCCATTACCATCATTTTGGTGCCCTGCACCGCCGCCGCCGCCCATAAAAATGCGAGTGGCAGATATGTGTCCATTTAAACTAATACCACCTAATCCACCAACACTAGGGCTACAACCTGTTCCTGCAGGAACCCAACCCAAGCCACCACTTCCACCTGCCGAATAATTTCCACCGCCACCGCCGCCAGAGTTCACATCATTACCGCCACCGCCGCCATTTATAATTTTACCTCTAGCTCCTGCAAAAGCCGCATTTGTTCTTTTATAAATTCCTTCCCCTTTTCCCGAATAACGAGTTGCAATGGCTGTAGCATAAGTAGTAGATTCGCAAGCGGTATATCCATTTGGATTTTTTGTTCCGCCAGCAAAGCCAATTCCATTTGCCGATATGCTATTATTTAATGTTAATGTATTAGTAACCTGAATCCCTATAACACCACCTACATTGCCATCCCACACCAATCCTGAAATTGTTGCAGTGGTTGTATAATTAGCTCCTAAATCTCTTAATGTAATTAATTGTAAAGACGAGTTTGTGCCCGTATTATAATTTCCTGCTAGAGGCGATGAAAATGTAATAGTTGTTGGAGTTCCAGCTGCTGGAGACCGAGCACTAATAATTCCAATCTCATAAACACCTGCATTAGCAATAGCTCCTAAATTACCAAAAGCAGCTATATTAGTTGTATTTGTTCCAATCACATCATCCTGCATCTGCATAATAATCACAGTACCACCAACTGTAAATGTATGGCTAGTTTGATTAACATTTGTAACAGTTAAAGTAGTTTTCGCTCCATTAATATTAGTCACTTTAGCATAAGCATTTAATATTTGTGCTTTAGTACTAAGCGAAATTACTATCAGAATTAAAATTAAAAATTTCATATTTTATATTAAGTGTTTAAAAATAAGCAATTTAGCTGATATAAAAAAATTGACTTCACTAGGTTTTATCAAAAAAGCGATAATAATAAGTAATTTCAAATTTGAAATATTTATAAAACAAACTATAATATTTTAAACGAACACTAAATTACCTGACAAAATTCTGTGTCTTTTTATTAGTATAACGTTACACTCATACAAGATTTACATTATATGCATCAATTTTTACTTTATATATTCCTTATACTTTCTGCTATTTCATTTGGTCAAGCAACAAAGATTAAGGTCAAAAAAGAGAAAGAAAAAAAAGAGAAGCCAGTTAAAGCAGATTTTTACCACAATCAAACCATTGATTTTTATTATGGTTATCGTGTTTATGAAAAAAGCTATTATAATCAAATTAATAGCATTGATAAAAAAGCAGATGCAAGTCTTCCGCTTCAAATTATAGGTGCAGGTGTATCTGGCCACAATTATAGCATTGGCAGAACAAGTCGCATCTCATCTCAGGTAAACTATTATAAAGTGATTCCAACTCGAATCACAATACAAGATAGTTTAAATACTAAAATCTCAGGCTATGTCATAGGTATGGGTTTCGGTATTAGCTTGGCTAATGATAAAAAAACAATAGGTTTAACTGGCTATTTAGGTTTTAACACAGGTCGAACCACCCTAAGCAAGAATGAGTACATTTCTCAAAAAAATCAATTCTTTTCTCCAAAAATTATGATACAACCTAAATTAATCATCAAACGAATTTCTATTTCTGTTATCTTAGAAGCAGAATATGATGTTACTAATCCTGGTTGGAACAGACGTATTTTTGAAAGAAAAAATCCTTATTTATTAAGACCTTTTCATCAAAATTGTTTCACTGGTTTAGTGAGCATCGGTTATAAATATAACTAATCAACTATATGAAAAAAATATTAATCATTCACGCACATCCTGAACCAAAATCATTTTGCAACAGTTTAAAAAACGAAGCTGTCACCTATTTTCAATCGCAAGGTGCCGAAGTAAAAGTATCTGATTTATATACGATGGGATTTAATCCAGTTGGAGATAAACATGATTTTACAAAACTACAAAATCCCGACTTCTTTAAATACCAAATGGAACAAGTAAATGCTCATCAAAACAATTTTTTTACACTTGAACTAAAAACAGAAATAGAAAAATTAGAATGGTGTGATACCATCATCTTTAATTTCCCATTATGGTGGTTTGGATTACCAGCTATTTTAAAAGGATGGGTAGATAGGGTATTTGCCATGGGTGTAGTTTATGGATCAGGAAAAGGAGTTTATGATAACGGAACATATAAAAACAAAACCGCATTTTTAACATTAACAACTGGTGGACCTGAAATTGCTTATGGCGACAAAGGTAAAAACGGAAACTTAGAGACCATTTTATACCCTATACAACATGGGATGTTTTATTTTACTGGCATGACTGTTATGCCTCCTTTTATTTGTTTTTCACCAGCACGTATTACTGATGAAGAACGTAAGCTCCAATTAGATTTATATAAAACCTATTTAAAAAATCTAAAAAATGTAGCTCCGATATATAAAGCCTCAGTGTAATTTAAGGTAGAAAAATTCTTTTTCCATAATTTCTACAAAATCAAGTTGTAAATTGTTTTATAATAAAGCAATAGAAATCTCATTGTGAACGATTTTTTTCATTTTGTATTAGACAAATGGATTGACTATGACAGTATATTTCTTTAGCTTAGATTAACTAAACACTAAAGTCATGAATAGAATTTATTTAAAAACAGTTGTTGTTTTACTTTTAACATTAACAACATCAGCTTTCGCCCAAAACTCAAACGACGGTTTATGGAGCAAATTAGACAGTAAACAAATAGAAGGAGATAAAGTACGAAGAAGTTCATTTCCTTCTTCCTACTATTTATTTCAGTTAGATTTAAATCAATTAAAAGCAAAGCTTGTAAATGCTCCAGTTTTATTTGCAAATAATAATCAAGCAGATTTAATAATTGAGTTTCCTAATGTTGAAGGTAATTATGAAAAATTTAAGGTATTTGAATCTTCTATCATGGATCCAATTTTGGAAGCAAAATATCCTATGATAAAAACATACGCGGCACAAGGTATTGATGATCCAACTGCTACGATGCGTTTTAGTGTAACTCAATTTGGATTACACACAATGTCTTTATCTGGTATCAAAAGCACTGCATTTGTAGATCCATTCACAACTGATTTAGCTACATATATAGTGTATGACAGAAACAGCTTAGGCGCAGATCCTCAAGGTTTTCAATGTTTAACAGATGACGGTGTTAATTTGCCATCATTACAACGAAGCAGTGGAGATGGAAATTTATCTGTTCAAAATATAGATGATCAAAAGTTAAGAACCTACCGCTTAGCACAATCTTGTACAGCAGAGTATGGAAATATTTTTGCGGGAACAGGCACTGTAGCTCAGCAAAAAGCCAATATTCAAGCTCAAATGGCCATTACTATGAATAGAGTAAATGGTGTTTACGAAAGAGATTTAGCTATTAAAATGGTATTTGTAGCAAACAATGATTTGGTAATTTATAATGGTAGTACCACAGCTGATCCTTGGAGTAATGAATGGAATACCAAAACTGCACAAACCATTGACGCTGCAATTGGCGTTGCAAATTATGATATAGGACACAACTTTAATACAACAGGCGGCGGAAACGCTGGTTGTTTAAGCTGTGTTTGCTTAAGCACATCTCAATCAGGCACACATAAAGGAAGAGGCTACACTGGCCGTTCAAATCCAACTGGTGATGCATTTGATATTGACTATGTAGCTCATGAAATGGGGCATCAATTTGGTGGCTACCATGTTATGAATACTTGCAGCAGAAGTGGAAATGGCACGACCGAGGTTGAACCAGCTAGTGGAAGTTCTATTATGGGATATGCAGGTATTTGTGGCGCTAGTGCTAATGTTCAAGCGAATAGTCATGACGATTTTAACTACGTTAATATTCGTGACATTAGCAGTAATGTAAAAACTGGCAACAGTAGTTCTTGTGCAGCTATCACAACTTTAACAAATACGCCTCCAACTGCAAGTGCAGGTTTAGATTATACAGTACCTATTTCAACAGCATATATATTGGAAGGAACAGCAAGCGATGTTAATGGAACTGCATCTCTTACTTACAACTGGAGCCAAAATGATCCAACTCAATCTCCAGGGAATGCAGCGCCTCAACCTACCTTTGCAGTAGGGCCATTATACAGATCGTTTTCTCCGTCAACATCACCAAACAGATACATGCCAGCATTGGCTACTGTTCTATCTAACACATTAAATTCAACTTGGGAAAAAACTCCATCGGTTGCTAGAACGATGAATTTTTCTTTTATCGTCAGAGATAATCATGTTGGTGGTGGACAAACCGCTTCTGATTTAATGAAAGTAACCGTAAGTGCAGCGGCAGGTCCTTTTTCTGTAACATCACAAAACACGGCTACAACATGGACAGCAAGTACAACTCAAACTATTACTTGGAATGTAGCAAACACAAATACTGGAGCAGTGAATACTCCAAGTGTAAATATTTTCTTATCAACTAATGGAGGATTACTTTATCCTATAACACTTGCTACCAACGTTCCAAATAATGGATCTGCTGTGATAACTGTTCCTTCTGTCACAACAACTACTGGCCGTTTAATGGTGCGTGGTGCAGGTAATATTTTTTACGATTTAAATAATGCCGCTCTTACTATTGTTCCTGGTGTAGCCGCTGCACCAGCTGCTAACTTTAGTGTAGCTGCCGCTAATTTATGCACTTCCTCAAATATTCAGTTAAATGACTTATCAACTAATGCACCAACAACTTGGACATGGACTGCCACAAATCCTACTGGAGTAACTTTTTCAAATGTAAATGCGCAAAACCCAACAGTTACATTTGCAAATGCAGGCACCTATACCATTTCATTGATTGCAAAAAACACTCTTGGTCAAAGTACTTCTAATAAAACAGTAACAGTAGTTGCATCACCAACAGTAGCTGTTACAAGTTCTACAATTTGTTCTGGAACTGCTGCTTCATTAACAGCAAGTGGTGCAACAACTTATAACTGGAGTAATTCAGCAACTACAGCTAGTGTTTCTGTTTCTCCAGCAACAACAACTTCATATACTGTAACTGGAACAACTAATGGCTGCACAAATGCAAAAGTTGCTACAGTTACTGTAAAAGCTACTCCAACTGTAGCTGTGAGTAATGCAACTATCTGTTCAGGAAATTCCACAACATTAAATGCAAGTGGCGCAACTACTTATAGTTGGAATTCAGGCGCGAGTACATCTAGTATTTCAGTTTCGCCAACAGCAAATACAACTTATACAGTTTTAGGAACTACAAATGGATGTACTGGAACTAAAACCGTAAATGTTACAGTTAAAACAACACCTACAGTGGCTGTAAATAGTCAAACAATTTGCGCTGGAAATAATGCAATTTTAAATGCTAGTGGTGCAACTACATACAGCTGGAGTTCAGGAGCTACGACTTCTAGTGTTTCTGTTAGTCCGAGTTCAAATACTACTTATACAGTAACAGGAACAACCAATGGTTGTTCTAACTCTAAAACAACTAATGTCACTGTAAATCCATTACCAACTGTCTCTTTTGCATTAACTACTACTTTAGTATGTATTAATGACGCGACGGTTTCCTTAAGTGGAACACCTAGTGGAGGAACTTTTGCTGGAAATGGAGTAACTGGAAATGTATTTGATCCTTCTGCCGCTGGAGCAGGTGCTCATACTATTACCTATAATTATTCTGATGCTAACACTTGTACTAATTCAGATTCAAAAATAATGACAGTTGATTTATGTACAGGAATTACTGAGTTAAACAACAATACATTTGTGGCATATCCAAATCCAACAACTGGCAACTTTACAATTGATTTCAATAAGGCTATTAATAATGTTATTGAAATTGAAGTATACGATGCTATTGGTAAATTAGTTTTAGCACAAACATCTTCAAACAATCGCACTATAATTTCTCTGGAGCAATTGGCAAAAGGTATTTACAATGTTAGATTAAAAGACAATGGTTCTTATACGACCATCAGAGTCATTAAAGAATAAAATACTACAACACTAAAACAAAAAGCCTCATTCGCCAGCTGGCGAATGAGGCTTTTTTGTTTTTTAATAAATTATATCTGTTTATTTTTACTTAAAAAGTTGTAATTTAGAATACGGGATAAAACGATGAATAAACTTATTTCCATATTGTTTATTAGTATCCATTTGGTTTCTTTCTTCTCTTGTAAAAAGGATGCTAAAACAGAACCAGATACTGGTTTTAATACACCTGTAAATACAGACTTATATGCATACGCCTATTTTAAACCAGGCACTTATTGGATATACCAAGATAGCATCAGTGGAATTTTAGATAGCGTCTATATAACCTCTGCAAACAAAGGCACCTATACTAATGGCGATGCCGAAGTAGCTCAAGGCTATTACCGTGGCACATTTAGTTGGTTTAAATGTGAAATGATAAGTAGTTACGATCATTATAAATATCAAAACTGGATGGACCAAAGTTATGAGGTTACGAGTAATACTCCTATTGTCAAAAGAGTAAAAATACAAATGCCAAATAGTGGTACTTCAGGAGGTACAACAATTAATTTAGCAATAGTGCCAGTTGGTAAAATATTATATGTTCAATTGGATCATGTTTTGTATGAAACATTTTATTCTAACTTCAATGTAAAAAATATAAATTTCTTATTCACTCAAAAATGGTATAACTTTAATAGTAATTGTGATGATGATCAGAACACTTATTATTACATCGCAAAAAATGTTGGAATTATTAGGCGCGAACAATTGGATAGTAATCGAACTTGGAATTTAATAAGATACAACATCATACAATAACTTAAAAACAATTAAACTTATTACATTACGATATCTTGTGCATTCAAACTGCTACATCGTTCAAGATAGTTAAAGGAGATGATGATAAATTATAATTAATAAATGAAAAGCCCCTTATCAAATAGATAAGGGGCTTTTTTGTTATCAATAAATTAAATCAATTTATTTTTTAGCAGCTGCATAAAGCTCGCTAACTTTTGTCCAATTAATCACATTAAAAAATGCAGCCATATAATCAGGACGACGGTTTTGGTAATGTAAATAATAAGCATGTTCCCAAACATCCATTCCTAAAATTGGAGTTCCTTTACAATCTGCAATATCCATTAAAGGATTATCTTGATTTGGTGTTGAGCAAACACATAATTTTCCTTCTTTAACACATAACCAAGCCCAACCTGAACCAAAACGAGTTGCTCCTGCTGCTGCAAAATCAGTTTTAAATTTTTCAAACCCACCTAAATCTGTTTCAATAGCTTTTGCTAAATCACCAGTTGGAGCGCCGCCAGCATTTGGTGCCATAATTTGCCAAAATAAAGAGTGATTATAATGTCCGCCACCATTGTTGCGAACAGCCATTGGGAATTTAGAAATGTTTTTGCAAATATCTTCAATGCTCATTTTCTCAGCATCTGTTCCTGCAATTGCATTATTTAAGTTTGTTACATAAGCTTGGTGATGCTTGCTATGGTGGATTTCCATTGTTTTAGCATCAATGTGTGGTTCTAATGCTGTGTAAGCATAATCTAATTTTGGTAATTCAAATGACATATTGTTTTGTTTTTTGGGTTTATATTATATTTGTTTTAATTGTGTGATTGTTTGTGTTGGATTGGCACTTCCAAAAACGGTATTACCTGCTACTAAAACATCAGCTCCTACCGAAACTAATTTTTTGTAGTTATTTAAATCAACGCCTCCATCAATTTCGATTAAAGCTTTAGATTTTTTTTCGGTAATTAATTTTTTAAGCGCTGCTACTTTTGTAAATGTATTCTCAATAAATTTTTGTCCGCCAAAACCTGGATTTACACTCATGACACATACTAAATCAATGTCAGCAATGATATCTTCTAGTAAATGAATAGACGTGTGAGGGTTTAACGCAACACCTGCTTTCATTCCTGAATTTTTAATATTTTGAATGGAGCGGTGCAAATGTGTACAAGCTTCTAAATGAAAAGTTAAAACCTCAGCACCTGCATCTTTAAATTGTTGAGTATATCTATCCGGATCTACAATCATTAAATGCACATCCAAGGGTTTTTTAGCATGTTTTTGAATAGCTTTTAAAACCGGAAATCCAAACGAAATATTTGGAACAAAAACGCCATCCATAATATCAACATGAAACCAATCGGCATCCGAATTATTTATTAATTCGATATCACGTTGTAAATTTCCAAAATCGGCTGATAAAACTGAAGGTGCTACTAAATGCGACATAATTATATATTGAAGTCCAAAAATATAAAATTAAACACATTTTAAAGCGTTTTTGTTTTTAAGCCTTATAAACAATTGATTAAAAAATCAAAAAAAAGGAGGCCAAACACAAGCCTCCTTAATTTTCACTAACGTACACACTAAACTATCCTAAATAGCCCATCAAAACTTTACTTCGTGAAGCATGTTTCAATCGACGTACTGCTTTTTCTTTTATTTGACGAACTCTTTCTCTGGTTAACTCAAACTTTTCGCCAATTTCTTCTAAAGAATGGGAGTGACCTCCACTTAATCCGTAATATAGTTTCACTACATCGGCTTCTCTGGCAGTTAATGAGGTTAAAGCCCTTGAAATTTCATTTCTTAAACTCTCTAACATCAATTCATTATCTGGAGATGCTTCATGTTTATTTTCCATCAACTCATACATACTTCCTCCATCTTCAACATTTGTTCCCAAAGGTGCATCCATACTCATGTGGCGCCCTTGGTTTTTCATAGTTTCTCGAATATCTTCTGGTAAAATATCTAAAATTTCTGCAATTTCCTCGGCAATTGGTTCACGCTCTAACTCTTGTTCCAACTTAGCGAAAGTCTTATTAACTTTATTAATAGCTCCAATTTTATTTAAAGGTAAACGTACAATACGAGACTGCTCAGCTAATGCTTGAAGAATTGACTGACGAATCCACCAAACGGCATAGGAAATAAATTTAAAACCACGAGTTTCATCAAAACGCTGAGCCGCTTTAATTAAACCCATATTGCCTTCATTAATTAAGTCAGGCAAACTTAATCCTTGATTTTGGTATTGTTTAGAAACCGACACCACAAAACGCAAGTTGGCTTTTACCAATTTATCAAGTGCTTTTTGATCGCCTTGTTTAATTTTTTGAGCAAGCACAACCTCTTCATCTGCCGTAATTAATTCAACACGGCCAATATCTTGTAGATACATATCTAACGAAGCCGTTTCTCGATTAGTAATCTGTTTGGTTATTTTTAGCTGTCTCATGTCTCAAAAATTTAAAAATTAAACTAAATAAGGACTAAAACACTGATTCATAGGCTTTCTCGGTGTTTCTGTATTGTATTACGTCCAAAATCGAATTTAGTTACATGGTTTTGAGTGAAAGCCTATTTTAAATGATTGAATGAACATTTTGGTTTAGGGGTATTTTTTCTATCCGCCAGTTGGCGGATTAAATTGTTGAAAAATGAAGGGTCATTTTAAGTAAAATATGGATTTCTACAGAATTTAAATTCCGATATTTAGCCTAGATATGTTACAGAATTTACGCATACAAAATTTTGCCCTGATTGAAGAAACGGAAGTTCGATTGAACCAAGGTTTAACGGTTATTACTGGAGAAACTGGTGCTGGTAAATCCATTTTATTAGGTGCTTTAGGTTTAACTTTAGGGAACAGAGCCGATGTAAGTTCACTTCATGATAAAGCAAAAAAATGTATTATCGAAGCACAATTCAATATCAAAGCTTATAATTTAAAAACCTTTTTTGATAGTAATGAATTAGACTTTGAAGAAATTACCTCTATTAGAAGAGAAATAACACCTGAAGGAAAATCTCGTGCTTTTATCAATGATACACCAACTACTTTAAATGTATTAAAAGAATTAGGTGATCAATTAATTGATATTCATTCTCAGCACGAAACATTATTACTAAAAGAAACTAATTTTCAATTTGAATTAGTAGATGCTTTTGCACAGACTACTCAATTATTTGCTGATTATAAAAAACAATTCAGTCAGTTAACTAAACTAAAAAAACAATTAGAAGATTTAACGGCTCAGGAACTGCAAGCAAAAAAAGAATTAGATTATTTTCAGTTTCAATTTAATGAGTTAGAAGAAGCGGCTATTAAAGTTGGCGTTCAACAACAACTAGAAGAAGAAAGTGAAACTTTAGAAAATGCAGAATTCATTAAAGGCAATTTATCAAAATCATCATTAGAGATTAATGGTGGTGATGAAAATATTGTTTCGGCATTAGCACTAGTTAAACAACAGTTACAATCTGTTTCAAAATTTGGCAAACAATTTAATGAATTATTTGAACGCGTTAATTCGGTTAGTATTGAATTAAAAGAATTAGCGAAAGATATTGATGCTTGCGAAGAAGACGTTGTTTATGATAATGTTCGTTTAGAAGAAGTAAATACACAACTAGATAAATTAAATCGTTTACTAAAAAAACACGGCGTTAATACCGAAGAAGAATTATTAGTAATTAAAGATGAGATTGAAAGTAAATTACAACAGTTCTCATCTTTGGAGTTAAGTATTGAAAAAACGAATAAAGAAATTATTGCTTTAGAAAAACAATGCAAAACTTTAGCAAAAGATTTATCTGACAAACGTCAAAAATCAACAGCTGGGATTGAGCAAAATATAAAAACGATGCTAACCAGTTTATCAATGGCTAATGCTCAATTTAAAATTGATTTAAAACCATTAGATAACCTAACATCAAATGGAGTAGATGCTATTTCGTTTTTATTTACAGCCAATAAAGGCGCAGAATTTAAAGAATTACACAAAACAGCATCGGGCGGAGAATTATCGCGTTTGATGTTGTGTTTAAAAGCTTTATTAGCAGAACGAACTGCTTTACCAACTATTATTTTTGATGAAATTGATACAGGAGTCAGTGGTGATGTGGCTGATAAAATTGGAAATATTTTATTTGCCATGGGTAAAACCATGCAGGTAATCACGATTACACATTTACCACAAATGGCAAGTAAAGGCAGTAATCATTTATTTGTCTATAAATCGGACAGTAAAGACAAAACAACATCAAGTATTAAGCAATTAAACAAAGATGAACGTATTGCTGAAATAGCAAAAATGTTAAGTACAGGTACTCCTACAGAAACAGCATTAAAAAACGCAAAAGAATTACTAAATGCTTAATTAAAGCATAATTAGTATATTTGCACAACTAAAATAAACACTATGGCATACAACTTATTAAAAGGAAAACGCGGTATTATTACTGGTGCATTAGATGAAAATTCTATCGCTTGGAAAGTGGCTCAAAAATGTCACGAAGAAGGCGCTACATTTACTTTAACAAACGCTCCCATCGCTATGCGTTTAGGAGAAATCAATAAATTATCAGAAGAAACTGGCGCGAAAATTATTCCAGCTGATGCAACAAATATGGAAGATATTACCAAACTATACACCGAATCAATGGATGTATTGGGTGGTAAAATCGACTTCGTATTACATTCTATTGGAATGAGCGTAAATATTCGAAAAAACATTCCTTATACTGAATTAAATTATGATTTCTATCAAAAAGGAATTGATGTATCAGCTTTATCATTTCACAAAATGTTAGCAGCAGCTCACAAATTAGACGCCTTAAATGAACACGCTTCGGTTGTTGCACTTTCATATATTGGAGCTCAACGTACATATCCTTTTTATACTGATATGGCTGACATTAAGGCTATGTTAGAATCTATTGCTCGTACATTTGGTTACCATTACGGGAAACAAAAGAAAGTACGTATCAATACTATTTCTCAATCCCCAACAAAAACATCTGCTGGTAATGGAATTAAAGGCTTTTCTGATTTTTATGATTTTGCTGATTTACAATCTCCATTAGGAAATGCAAGTGCTGACGATTGCGCTGCATTCACAGTAAGTATGTTTTCTGATTTAACTCGTATGGTAACTATGCAGAACTTATACCATGATGGCGGTTATAGTAACACTGGGATTAGTACTGAACTGTTAGAAAAAGTTCAAGGATAACCAACTTAAAATATAAATAAATGCTCTTCAGCTTAAACTAACATGGCAACATACAGTTTAGATATTAACGCTGAAGAGCATTTTGATTTTGATATATTCTCAATTACCTGCACCGAGAGTATTTACAGAGTGGTTCATGAACTCAATCAAGCGTTAAACATAGATTTACAGCTAAACGATCTATTAGATTTTACTCACAAAGAAGGTGAAGATTTTTATTTTCCTCTATACACCTTTACACATGATGAATTGAATATTGAATTTAATTTATTGCCCAATCAAACTTCTTTTCAACCAAAAATTGAAGGCTCCCAACCAAAAGAATTTGATTTATTTGCAGGTGATGTAGAACAAACTACTCGTTTAATCCCCGAACTAGAAAACTCTGATTATTTTTTATTAATAAAAGGAGACAACAGATATTTATACAATCACACCATTTTTGAATCTATTAAATTAAATCCAGCTTTTATTATTGTTCACGAAATATTTGTAGAAGATTTAAAGGACAAAAAAGCGAAAGGTAATTTATTGTTTTAAAGTTTTTATCAAACCAATCAAAGCCACTACACTCCAAGTGCCTTCTAAAATAATAAATGGTAAAGAGTTCAATAATACGCTACCATAACAAGCAAAAGCACCACCAACTATATTTAATACAAAATACAATTTGCCATTATCTGCAATATACTTAAAGGTGTTTAAAAAAAAGGCAAGTAGAATTAGTGATACTCCTATAGTGCTTATGATGTCCTTGTAAGTCATTATAGTTGAGTTTGATTAATCCCAATAGATTTTAAATGTTCCCAAAATAATGGGTATGATTTAGAAACTACTTCTGCGTTTTCAATGATTATATTTTCATGTAGCAAACACAAAGGCGCAAAACTCATTGCCATTCTATGATCGTTATAAGTTAAAATAGATAAATGATTATTTGCTACTGTTTTTTCATTCCTCGATTCAATTGAATGATCATTCGTTTCGATAATGTATCCAAATTTCTTTACCTCATTTTGTAGTGCTACAATTCTATCAGTTTCTTTCACTTTTAATGTTTGTAGTCCAATAAATTTAAATGGCACTTCTAATCCAATACAAGTGCACACAACAGTTTGAGCAATATCAGGGCATTGGATAAAATCTAATTTCAACTCTGATGTACTACCTTCACCGATTTTTGAAATAGTAATTTCATTATCACTAAAATGAGTTTCTATACCAAAATTTTTATAGATGATCTCACTAGCAGAATCTGCTTGTAAACTATTTTTAAATAAACTTTTAATTGTTAATTGAGTCCCAGTATTTGATAAGCTCACTATACTGTAATAATAAGACGCAGCACTCCAATCACTCTCTACAATGAATGTTTTTTTATGATAAGCATAAGGAGTTGGTTCTACAACAATCTGATTATCTTTCCAAACAACGGATGCTCCAAATTCTTTCATGAGTTCAATCGTCATGTGAACATAAGGTTTAGACACTAACTCATCTTTAATGGTTAATTCTAATCCGTTTTTTAAATAAGGAGCTACCAATAAAAGTGCAGAAATAAACTGACTACTGACTTTACCACTTATTTCTACTTCACCACCTTGTAATTGCTTCCCTTTAATATGTAACGGAGGAAATCCTTCATTATTTTTGTAAACAATATCGGCGCCAAGTGTTTTTAAAACATCAACTAAATCTTTGATTGGACGTTGCTGCAATCTTTCAGAACCAGTTAGTTCATACTCTCCATCCTTTAAAGAAAGAAATGCAGTCAAAAAACGCATGTCGGTACCTGCGTGACCTACGTCAATTAAATTAGTAGAAGTATATTTTTCAAGGGCTTCTTTCAAATGTTTGGTGTCATCTGAATCTGATAAATTTTGAATCGAAAAATCTAATCCTGATAAGGCTTTAATAATCAAAACTCGATTACTTATGCTTTTAGAGCCTGGTAAATGAATTTCACCTTTAATTTGTTGTTTTGGTTTATGCAGTTTTATATTCATTAAATTTTAAACCCAATAGTTAGTAGTAAAAAATGTCCGCTAATAAACATGCTGCTTGGCGCGAAAGGTTCGTTAAAATAAAAAGGAGAAAGTGCATACTTAAATTGTAACTCTGCATACACAGCATTATGCATCAATGGCGTGTTTTTTTGAAAACCTGCACCTAAAGTAAAAAAAGAACTATTAGCTTTACCAAAAGCAGGATTTTTGAACTTTATCAAAGCGTATTGATTTACAATATCATTGCCATTTTCGGATACATTTAAGCGTCCGTCAATTATCCATCTGTAATTATAGCCAGCAAAAATATAACTTGATAAAAGAGAATTGGTTTCTTTTTGGAAAGAATGTTTTAATAAAATCGGGAAATCTAATTCATGAATCGTAAGATTATATTTATATTTTAATCTTTCGGGTGTATACAATTTCAAACTATCACTATAAAAATAGTAAGAATTAAAACTCACTCCGTGAAACATATACTCTACTCCAACCAATAAAAAATTTTGGTTATTTCTATCTAATCTAATCTCTTCTTTCAATGAAATATTAAAGGCCATCTTTGCCCTAGATCCTGCAGTGTGATTTTTATTTGTTTGGTAAATAGACACTACAGGAGAAAATCCAATTCTTGTTTTTACTATAGGATTTTTCCGCCTGTTGCGTAATCTCTTCCCTCCGTCTTCTTGAGCATCAAGGCTAATGCATAAAAAAATGAAAGCAAAGCAAAGCAAATATTTTAATTGGCTATTCAAGGTTGTAAATATACAATTTAAAATAATTGTGATTTTGTAAAGAAACCTAAATTACTTTACAACTGGAGCTTTATACAAAGGGACTGTGCTACATGGTTCTCCATACATAATAGATTTAGCAAACGGTCTTAATCCTTTAACTAATTCTACATACGCGTTTGTGCTAACAGGCAAGTTGCTACATCCTTTAATTACAACACGCTTGTCTTTATAATCTTCGTAAACAATAGCCAATAAGGCTTCATTAAATACAATTGCTTCTAAAGTTTCTAAATTTCCAAACACTACTTTTTTAGCAAAAGGTTCTAAAGCAATGCTTACTAACATAAATGCCCATGTTGGAATAATGGCATCGGCTGAACAGGTAATGGCTACAAATTTATCTTGATATTGAGTCCAATCGTGTTGTTTAATAAATTCTCTGAAATCTTTTTCTTTTAAAATAAGTTCATTAAATAAAAGAGGTTTTATATCAAATAATACCCTTTCCCCCTTAGGATAAAACTCTTCTAAGTCAATCGTTATTAAACCACTGTTAGCTACTTTATTTATGATTTCGTCTGACATGGTATTTAGTATTAATTTAAAACTACATAAAGCCAAGCTCCAATTGAGCTACTTCACTCATCATCTCTTTTGTCCAAGTAGGCTCAAAAGTTAAAGTTAATACAGCAGATTTAATGCCTTGTACTAATTTTAATTTATTCTCTACTTCGGCAGGTAAGGTTTCTGCTACTGGACAATTAGGCGAAGTCAAGGTCATTGTAATCTTAAGATCATTGTCGTCATTTAAGTCCAACTCATAAATTAATCCCAATTCCCAAATATCCACAGGGATTTCGGGATCATAGCAAGTTTTGATTTCATCAATCACTCGCTGCATTAATTCGGTATTTTTTGTTATGATGATTGCACTCATTTGATAGATATAACCAATTAATGTGGTTATTGTTTATTCTTAAAATTTATAGTCCTTATATCCTTTTGTAAATTCCGCGTCTTCAATTTTTGGATTTACTTGTAAGAAATGATAATCGTATTGTTCAAATAATCCTTTATCGTCTAATATTTTAATACTTATAGGTAAAAAATATAATTGATCAATGTATAGTGTTACATGTTTTGCATATGCATTTGGTACTTTTAAAACTTGGCCTTTTTTCAATATATGAAAATAGTCGTTTAATTTTGGATTAACCTCCAATATCATGTATTCACTAATATGTAACTTACGAGCAATTGATGTAATACTTTCATTTTCTCCAACGGTATAATTTTCGTAAGCAAAATCTTTGTTGTCGATAATGATTTTGTAACATGGCCTGTTATTTATTCGTTCTTCACCTTCCAACTTAAAATAAGTATCAAACTGATCCATTTTTTTAAGAGCGATATATTCGATGATACTTGCAAAATAATCAACGCCCATTTCGTTTAGCGTATGGTGTTGATCTTGGCGCATTAAATAACCTAAAGGATCTAGACTTAAATTTACATAAGGAAAAGAATTAGGCTTGACATAGGCTTTATTATTATTCCAGCCTTGAACCCACAATAATTCGATGCCTTTAATATAAAGATATATTTTACGTGGCTTTCTGCTTAACTTTACAGAAGACTCATAGTGATTGAACCCTTTCTTTCCCCTTTCAATGATTTTTAAACTGTATTTAAGTCTCTCTAAATCATGAATTGATTTAACCATTTTAAATACAACTTCTTTCGCATTCATCTCTTGCTTTTGAGCAACATATGAGTTACAAAAAAATAAATTGAACAAAAGGCCAATAAATATGTAATTTCTAACTTTAAACATGGGCTGCAAAGGTAAAATAATCTTTAATAAATTTAAAGTTATTTAAATCATATCTAAATAAATAACTTATTGTTTAACAGCTATTTAGAAATTATGCAATTCTACGATATATCTCATTAAAACAAATCTAAAAAAAACCGCACAATGTTAAAAAGATGTGTAAAAGCTGTTTATTTCTATTAACAATTCTTAATCCATTGGTAATAAGCTTATTAGTTTATAACGTTGATTTTAGCTAAATTCACAGGTGAATTCATGTTAAAAAAGCGGTACATTCGACGCACAAAATGTTACACTATAACCAAATAACCAATTTAATTGCTGAACTTTTGTTTAAGCATGACTGCGTTATTGTGCCTAATTTGGGTGGTTTTGTAGCTAGAAATTATCAATCAAGTTTTAGTAAAGGCAGTAATTTGCTTTATCCTCAATCCAAACATATTCTTTTTAATAAAAACTTAATTCATAATGATGGTTTATTAGTTTCTGCTTTAATGCAGCAAGCTAATATCTCTTCTATCGAATCAAGTAAACAAATTGAAGATTACAAAGATTATATTCAATCTTTATTATCAGCCAAAAAACGTTTCGAGTTAAATAACATTGGATTATTATATATAGATGCAGAAAATATACTCCGTTTTGAAGCAAAAGCAGATGTTAATTTTCTATTAGATTCATTTGGTTTTGAGCCTGTGATTGCTAATGAATTGATTATTGAGCAAGAGAAGCCAATTGTTGTAAAACAATTTGAAGATAGAAAAGCAATTGTTGAAACTGTTGCTACTCCTAAAAGAAAATCCTACGCAAAAATGGCAACCTTGGCTATAGGCGTTCCTGTGACCTTAGCATTTTTATTATTTGCGGCTTATTCGAAGCCAATGAAGCCATTCTTAGAATCTTCATTTAATCCTTTTTATACACCTGAAAAAACATACAGTCCTAATAAATCAAGTTACAATAAAGCTGTTTTTATCCATGAAATCGAACAATCATCTTTATTAGTTGATGCTAATGGCTATGCTTCTTTTAAGTTAATTGAAAACGGGAACGTATTAATTGCCTCTATCAATGATAGCGTTGCTAAAGTTGATAAAACAGAAGTGGTGAAACCGTTATACTCATCAAAAAACACTAATGCATTTGACGGCAAATATCAGGTAGTAATAGGTTGTTTTGGAGTAGAGGAAAATGCGAATAAACTAGTTGAAGATTTAAAGACTAAAAATATTACAGCAGCAATTAGTGGTTTAAATAGCAAAGGCTTGCATGTTGTAAGTTGTGGTGGTTTTGATTCAAAAGAAGAGGCGAGTAATTTATTATCATCTATCAGAACTAATTTTCCGAATGCATGGGTAATGGCTAAATAATCTTATTTAGTCATTATAAAATCTTCTTTCTTTTCTTTTCCATTTTTAAACCCAAGCATCACCACATTTACAGTGGTATCAGAAAGTATTTTGTATGTTACAATTGAAGGATAATCTCTAAACGGATTCTCAAATGTAAATAACTTGCGTTCTTGTTTCGTTAATCTAAATTCCACATCCTTATTGTCATTTTGATTTTTGACATTAAAGTACATAAATACACCTTCGGCTGTTTGCATCAATTTCATCCTTTGTCTAAATAATGTATCGTGGTTATCGTTATCTAAAAAATAACCTAATCCCAAGTAAGTTGAACTATCCACTTTTTTCCACTTTTCGGTATAATTCCCATAATTCGAAATCAACTTATAATTTCCTGTAAACCATTTGAAAGACGAAGTTTTTTCTGATGATTTACTGATACCCTGAGTTTCATCAGAACAAGCAGTTAAAAAAAACAAAACTACAATACAATTAAATATATGAATTTGCGTTTTCAATATAATAAAAGTAGTCTTTATAAAACACATACCGCATATAAATAGTTAAATTGTTTTCTTTATCTTCGCATTGTTGAGAAGTTTATTCATAGTTATATTTTGTATTTTTTTTGGAAATATAGTTTTCGCTCAATCGGACTCTGTAAAATATAATCCAAAAGAGGAAATCGTTTATGACGGAAAACGATACAGGGTTCATAATAGTTGGCTATCTGTTGGTCCAGGCGCTGGTTATAATACCAAGTGGCCGCGAGATGAAAGAAACCTTGGTGCTGATTTTACATTTCCTGTAAAATTACATCATTTTAGAGTGGGCGCATTTATGAGTGGAACTAGTTTTTCATCTCCAAATAACTATAGCTTTCATTTATGTTACACTTTAAGGAAAGAAAGAGAAAAATATAATCTATCGGCATCTATTGGTCCATCAACTTCCTATTTCAGAAGACCATTAAGCGATTCATTAACCCACAATTTAACTACTGTATATAACGAAGCTGGATTACACGCATCTGTTGAAGCAGTTTATAAATTTAAATATGATGTAGGAATTGGTATGCAAGTTTTTTGCGACTACAATCAAGTTCAAATGGTATATGGTGTAAGATTAATCGCCTTTTTTTCGGGAGCTTACAGAGGCATAAAATACGGATATCGTGCTCCAGCAAAAAAGAAATAATTTAGATACAGATTTTATGATCGTAGGACAAGGCATTGCCGGTTCCATCCTATCACTGTCGCTAATCAAAGCTGGTTATTCAGTAACAGTCATAAATCAACCCACACTTTCATCAAGCTCAAAAGTTGCAGGCGGTATCTGGAACCCCATTGTTTTTAAACGATTAACTAAAAGCTGGATGGCAGATGATTTGGTTCCTGAACTAATATCCTTTTATACATACTGGGAACAACAATTCAACACTTCTCTCATTTGTAAACGTGAAATCATTAAACCATTTACCGAAGAACAAGAAAAAAACCTTTGGATAAAAAAATCTGCAGATAAGGATATAGAAAATGTTTTTTTAGATAAGGAAACGTATGAGAATTATCAACTTGATGAAAACTATCAAGTAAAATCATACTCCAAAGTTTTACATGCGGGAAACCTAGATGTACCAAAATTTTTAGAATGTACTAAACAATATATAAATCAATCACATACTTTTATTGAGGAAGAGTTTGATCACAATCAATTAGATGTTTCTGCTGCTAAGGTGAGCTATAAATCGATTTCTGCGAAGCACATTATTTTTTGCGAAGGATACTTAATTTCTAAAAATCCATACTTTAATTGGATTCCGATGAAACCAGCAAAAGGCGAAACCCTAACTATTGAGAGCCAACATATCAATTTAAATACTGATATTTTCAATAAGGGCTTTTTTATCATGCCCATTGGTAATCATTTATTTAAAGTTGGAGCCACCTATGAGTGGAACGACTTAAATGATTTACCAACCGAAAAAGCAAAACAAGAATTAGTCACAAAAATTAACGCTGTCATTTCCTCTCCTTACAAAATAATTTCCCACGAAGCAGGTGTTCGTCCATCTGTTATTGATAGAAGGCCCGTAATTGGTCCTCATCCTGTGTATAAACACATTTATGTATTTAACGGTTTAGGAACAAAAGCGGTTATGATTGCGCCTTATTTTGCCAAACAATTTGTAGATTATCTTCAAAATAAAGCTAACATTGATGCCGATGTGAATTCAAATCGGTTTCTATAATTGCATATCTCTTCATTTCTTTTATTTTTTATGTTGAAGATTCTTTTTACATTAGGATATTAATCTAATTATGCGTCAACTGTTTTCTAAATACTTCTTCCTATTCGTATTTGCGTTTCTAAATTTATTTATAAATGCTCAGCAGAAAGATAGTCTTGTTTCAAAACCAAATGAAGTAAAAGAAGATATTAACGTTGCAAAAAAAAGAAAATTCATTTATTTAATTTCTGACAGATTAAGTGATGATGATAAATTTGATGTATTTAAATTATCTCCAAGTTCACAAACTCCAGCTTTAATTGTTATCAGAGGTCATATGGAAGTGATTGGAAATGCCAACGGGAAAAAAGCAAAAATTAGTGTCTATAATGTTTCGAATAACGAATTAGTTGGAGTATATAATTCAAGTTCATACACGGGTAAGTATTTAATGATATTGGCTCCTAACGTAAAATATTTATTTAAGGTAGAAGTGTCTGGTTATGGTACTACTCAAGAATACGTTGAAATACCTTTGAAAATTGATTACGAGATTTGTCAACAAGATTTAAAAATTAAACTAAACGAAAAAAACAAACCTGTTTTGATGATTAACAGTTTTTTTGCTGATGAAAATGAAAAAGTATTTTATTTAAAATCGGTTATTGACACTTCTAAAATCAATGGAGATAGCCAAGTTTTTACAAATGAAGAAATAAAAAAACAAATTAATAAAACTGGGCAATCAAATAATATTGATGAACTTGTAAAAAAGCAACAAGAAGAAGAAAAGAAAAAACCCGAAGAAGCATTAGCTGCCTTTAAAAATAATGATTTTGAAAAAGCACTTGAACTCTACGGAAGTTTATTGAAAAATGATGTGGGCGATCCTTTTGTGAATTATTACTATGGCGTTTGTTTATTAAAACTAGACAGAAATAAAGCAAAAGCTATCTCTTCTTTATTAATAGCTTCAAATGTAAAAGAAGTTCCTGTTGATGTTTATTACTATTTAGGACGGGCATATCACTTATCATATCTATTTCAAGATGCCATCAAGGCTTATGAGCAATTTAGGGGTAGAGTAAAACCATACGATTTTGAAGGACTAGATGGTCCATTGCTTCAAAAAAATTGTTTAAATGGAATAAATTTAATGAATGATCAAGTAAATATCGAAGTGGTAAAAAGAACCTCTACGCAACTTGACAATATCTTATCTAACTACAATCCTGATTTAATTAATGAAAGAGTAAGACTAAAAATGGATTTTTTTAATTCATCCATTGATAAGAAAAGAAATGCAAAGCTATTCATGAGTAACAATACATCCTCTGAATATTACCATTCGAGTTTTGGCGAAAAAGAACAAAAACATTTAGATCTATATAAAAACACCTTATTGCCTTCTGGCAGTCTTGGTCCAAATCAAATTTTAGGTCCGGAGCTTAACACGCCTTATGATGATAGTTATCCTTATCTCACAAAAGATGGCAATACTTTATATTTTTCATCAAAAGGACATAACAGCATGGGTGGCTATGATGTTTTTAAATGTACTCGTAAAGATAGTTTATCCCCTTGGTCGAGACCAGTAAATTTAGGCTATCCTATTAATTCAACTTACGATGACATTTTATTTATTCCAGATGAAAGCAATCAAACGGCTTCTTATTGCAGTAATAGAAGAAATAATTCTTTTGAATACATCCAAATTCGAATGCCTCAGCAAGCCATTACAAATTCTATCATAAAAGGGAGTTTTAGTACCTTGGATTCTGTTCCAAAAAAGGACGCCTACATCACCATTTTTAATTCAAATACAGGAGAGATAGCTGGTGTATACAAAACTAATCCCGCCACAGGTCAATATTTAATGATACTAGTATCTGGAACTAAGTACGATATGTCTGTTGAATCTGAAGGTTACTCAAGTCTTACTAGTTCATTTGAAGTGCCAGACAAAAAAGGAGAATTTGAACTTAAACAAATGATTAAGCTTCAAAAAACAGGCGCTCAACAAACCATTAAAGTAAATAATTATTTTACGGAAGCAGAAGCCGCAAAAATTTCGTTTGATGCACCTGCCGCAAAAACTACTGCTAAAACAATCGAACAAAAACCTATTAAATCAAAAAAACTAAAACGTACCGTTGAGCAAGCCGAAAAAGACAAAGAAGATTTAGCACTCGCTTTAAATTTATATAATCAAGAGGTGTACCAAGAAGCCGCCTTGGTGTATCAAAATTTAGAATTATATATCGACTTAGAACCCATTGATCAATACCGATATGGCGTTTGCTTATTTAAAACTAAAAAAGATAAAACAAATTGTATCACAGCGCTAGAAGCTTGCTTGGGAATGAAAACAGTACCTATCGAAGTGTTTTACTTCTTAGCAAAGGCTAACCAGCAAAGTTACCGATTTAGCACTGCAATAAATTACTATAAAAAGTACATGGCAGTATGTACACCTCAAGACATTAAAGTATTGAATCTTGAACAAGAAATTAAATATTGTCAACACGGAATTAAGTTAGTGAACAATCCAGTTGTTTTAGAAGTATATGGTAAAAAGCATGTCGATCAAAATGCCATTCAAAACTCATTAATGCAAATTGAATCGGGGGCCAAAATTTTAGTAATTACGGATGATATGCGTTCGTCTATTGATAAAAAGAAAGAATTTAAATCCCTATTATTTTTATCACCCGATAAAAACACAGTACTCTACTCTAGTTATGGTGAAGATGAATCGAATGGAAAAGATATATACCAACTTAAAAAGATGGCAAATGGCAAATGGGCTCCTATTCCATTAAACATAACAAGTGTTAATACTCCTTTGGATGAAGAGTATCCTTGCTTATCAAAAGATGGTAAAACCTTATACTTTTCATCAAAAGGCTATGAAAACATGGGTGGTTATGACATTTTTAAAAGCGAATGGAATGAATCTACTCAAAGTTGGTTGACTCCCGTTAATATGGGTTCTCCAATTAATTCTCCTTTTAACGATATTTACTTTTTAGAGTAATTTTTAACCTAAAATAATTTTTGTTTACCAATAAAATGAATTAATTTGGAGTAGTATAATATGCTACCCCATAAACCCAAAATAAAATTAATTGGCCGAAGAGAATTTGTTAGTTTTCCTTTATTAGAAATAAATAAAGTAGAAGCTAAAATTGATACAGGCGCCTACACATGTGCTATTCACTGCAATAATATTGTTTTAAAAACACAAGGCGAAAAACAAATTCTCACCTTTCAGTTATTAGATGATAGAATCTATCGCTTTGAGGAGTTTAGTCGCAAAAAAATAAAAAATTCGTTTGGTGAAATGGAAGAGCGCTATATTATTAAAACCTTAGTAGTTATTGGACGAAAAAAAATAAAAACAACCATTTCACTAAGTGATCGCGAAAATATGCGCTACCCAGTGCTTATTGGAAGACGATTACTTAAAGGAAAATTCATCATAGACGTAAATTTAATTTACACGAATGGATTACATTTAAATACTTTATTAATATAAAACATGAAAATCGCCATTTTATCTCGCAACAAGAATTTATATTCTACCAAACGTTTAATTGAAGCGGCTGAGCTTCGTGGACATGAAGTATTAGTGCTTGACCACATGAAATGTGTATTGGTAATTGAACAAAGCCGGCCTCATATTTACTATAACGGAAAAGAAGTCACTGGCGTTAATGCTGTTATTCCTCGTATTGGCGCTAGTGCTACCTTTTATGGCTCTGCTGTTGTTCGTCAGTTTGAAATGATGAAAATTTTTACAGCTGTTGAATCTCAAGCCTTAGTTCGTTCAAGAGATAAACTGCGTAGTTTACAAATATTAGCGCGCGCAGGTATTGGTATGCCAAAATCGGCTTTTGCGAACGAGCCAAAAGACATTGAATCGGTTATTGCTAGTATTGGTGGCGCGCCATGTGTGGTAAAATTATTAGAAGGCACTCAAGGCATTGGTGTTATTTTAGCAGAAAACGATAAAGCTGCAAAATCGGTTATTGAAGCCTTTTTAAAATTAGATGCTAATATGTTGGTGCAAGAATATATTAAAGAATCGAAAGGAGCTGATATACGCGTGTTTGTGGTTGATGGACAAATTGTAGGTGCCATGAAACGCCAAGCTAAAGAAGGAGAATTTAGAAGTAATTTACATCGTGGTGGAACAGCATCACTTATTCAGTTAAGTGATGAAGAAAGAGCTACTGCCATTAAATCAGCAAAAAAATTAGGACTAGGAATTGCTGGTGTTGATTTATTGCAAAGTAATAGAGGTCCTTTAGTAATGGAAGTTAATTCTTCGCCAGGATTAGAAGGTATTGAAGGTGCAACTGGTATTGATATTGCAAGTAAAATTATTGAATATGTGGAACGTAATGAATTTAATGCCCCTGGACAATAATGCAAGATTTCATCATCAATAACCAAACCATTAGTGCGGGAGAAAGCAAACAAATTGTTTTAAACTCATACGAACTTCACACCAAAACAAATATCGAAATCCCCGTATTTGTTTTTAGAAGTAAACATAAAGGCCCAACTCTTTTGCTATCTGCTGGGATGCATGGCGAAGAAACCAATGGCATTGAAATCATCCGTAAAATAATTACGCGTGATGAAATAAAACACTTAAACTGTGGAAACATCATTGCCATTCCAGTTATCAATAGTGTATCTTTTTTATTTGGCAGCAGAGATTTACCCGATGGTAGAGATTTGAACCGTTGTTTCCCAGGCACCAAAAATGGATCATTTGGAAGCCGAATTGCTTATGATTTGATGAAACACATTGTACCCTTAATTGATTTTGGTGTTGACTTTCATACAGGTGGAGCAAAAATTAGTAATAGCCCTCAAATACGATGCGTGTTTGAATTTCCGGAAAATATTGCTTTAGCAAAAAAATTCTCACCGCCCTTAATCATTGATAGTAAATACCGCGAAGGAACGTTTAGAAAAGAAGCCGCTAAAAAAGGTAAACCTATTTTGGTATATGAAGGAGGAGAAAGTATGCGCTTTGATTACTCTGCCATTAACGAAGGCGTAAACGGATGCTTACGTTTAATGAAAAGCTATCACATGATTGATATTGATATCCCTAAAAATCATGCGGTAAAAATTACCAAAGATACTTGGATAAGAGCAAACACGAGTGGCCTATTTCACATGAACAAACTAAATGGTTCTTATGTATCTAAAGACGATTTATTAGGTGTGATTTGTAATCCTTTTGGAAACATTGAGCACAATATACTTTCAACCGTAGATGGTTATATTGTAGGTATCAACAATCAACCAGTCGTCAATCAAGGCGATGCGTTGATTCATATTGGAATGGAAGAGTAAACAGGTGCACTATGTTTCTTTATAAAAAACAATATCATTACGTAACGTGATTGTTTTTGTTTATTATTTATATAATGAAAAAACTAAACGCATAAAGTTTTTGACAAATAGAGTCAATCAATTGCTATTGTGAATTATAATTGGCTTATTTGTTAAGCTAAAACAAGCTTATGCATAATCAAAATAGAATATTTAGAGTATTACAACTCATTGCTATTTTACAAAAAGCACCTGCAAAAACAATACGCCATTTAGCAACCCTTTTAAACACGACCGAAAGAACAACTTACCGATATTTAGATTTAATAAAACAGTTAGGTTTTGATTTACAAAAAGACACATTTAACAAATACTTTATTGTAAACAACAATAGCAATACAGTTGGTTTTACAGAGCAAGAAGCAAATTTATTAAATCAATTATTGCAAAGCAGTGCCAAACACAATAAATTGAAAGAATCTATTCTTAAAAAAATATACCTTAATAACAACATTGCCATTAGTGGTACCAATTTATTAAAAGTTCATTTAGGTAAAATTATTGAAACCCTAAGTAAGGCCATACTTACCAATAAACAAGTGGTTTTAAAAAAGTATCACTCAGCTAATACCCAAACCATTAAAGATAGACTGGTTGAACCTATTAAATTTACAGATAATTACACCGCACTGGCAGCATACGAAATTGAAAGTAGCGAAAATAAATATTTTAATATTGAGCGAATAGCTGATGTTAAAATAACTACTAAACCTATTGAGTTTAAACAAAAACATAATTATAACACACCCGATGCATTTGGCTTTGGCGCAACAACAAACTGTTACAATATAAAATTACGTTTAAACTTGCGCGCCTACGTTATTTTAAAAGAAGAATACCCAATGGCAATACCATTTTTAAAAGCAGAACCCAAAAGCAATAACACCTATTTATTAAACATAACGGTAAACGATTTTAAACCAATAACTCGTTTTGTAATAGGTTTAATTGATGATGTTGAAGTGCTTGGAAATACAGAGTTTAAAGCACATTTAAAAGATATTACCAAAAAACTGTTAAACAATACGCTAAACATACACGCTAATAAAACATCACGAAACAAAAGCAAAATTGAATAAAAAAAGAAAGCGAGAGTTGCCTCCCGCTTTAGATGTTTTCACAACGGAATAATCCTTATTGTGATTTGCTTTCAAAATGTGATACAATACTACAACATAATAATTATATAAAAAAATAAATATGAAAAAAATTTTAGGATTGGATTTAGGGACCAACTCGATTGGGTGGTCTTTAATTAAACAAGATTATGAAAATAATGCTGGTGAGATAATAGGCCTAGGCAGTAGAATTATTCCTATGTCACAAGAAATAATTAATGATTTTAATAAAGGCGCATCTATTTCACAAACAGCTTCAAGAACAGGATATAGGGGGGTAAGAAGATTACTTGAACGAAATTTATTAAGAAGAGAACGACTTCATAGAACTCTAAATATTTTAGGTTATTTGCCTGAACACTTCGCAAATCAAATAGATTTTGAAAAAAAATTAGGTCAATTTATCGACAATAGTGAGCCAAAAATAGCATATAAAGAAATTAAAACTTCTGACAATAAAATACAACACGAATTTATATTCAAAAAAGCATTTGAAGAAATGCTAGAAGATTTTAAGACACATCAGCCGAATTTACTATTAAATGATAAAAAAGTACCTTATGATTGGACAATTTATTATCTACGTAAGAAAGCATTAACTGCTAAAATAGAAAAAGAAGAATTAGCTTGGTTACTATTACATTTTAATCAAAAACGAGGATACTACCAATTAAGAGGAGAAGAAGAAGAAGACACACCAAATAAATTAGTAGAATTTCATGCATTAAAAGTAGTTGAAGTTACTGCTGATGAACAACAAAAAGGGAAAACTGATATTTGGTATAATGTAATTTTAGAAAATGGATGGATTTACAGAAGATCAAGTAAAGCACCTTTATTTGATTGGAAAGGCAAAATACAAGAATTTATAGTTACCACAGAACTTAACGATGACAAAAGTATAAAACTAAATAAAGACGGTAATGAGAAAAGAAGTTTTAAAGCAGTTGACTCAGAGCTAGACTGGGTTGCAATTAAAAAAAGTACCGAAGAAAAAATTGACAAAAGCAAAAAAACCGTTGGTTGTTATATTTATGAAACCTTGCTCCAAAATCCTAATCAAAAAATTATTGGCAAATTAGTTCGTACAATAGAACGAAAATTTTACAAAGAAGAATTAAAACAAATCCTAGAAAAACAAGTACTAGAACATCCTGAATTACAAAACAGAAAACTCTATAATGCTTGTATAGAGGAACTTTACGAAAACAACACAGCACACAGAGAAAACATAAAAGAGAAAAACTTTGTTCATCTATTTGTTAACGACATACTGTTTTATCAACGACCATTAAAAAGCAAAAAATCATTAATTAGTGATTGCCCATTTGAGCAAAGAACATATTTAAAAGATGGTAAAAAAGAAATACAATCTATAAAATGTATCTCAAAATCTAACCCTTTATTTCAAGAATTTAGATTATGGCAATTTATACAAAATATTAAAATCTATCAAAAAGAAAAGACAATTGATGGAAAAATACATAGTGATGTTAATGTAACAACTGAGTTTTTAAAATCCGAAAACGACTACACTAATCTTTTTGATTGGTTAAACGAACGTAAAGAGATAGATCAAAAAGCATTTTTAAGATATCCTGGATTTAACCTAAAAAAGAATGCTGAAAATTATCGTTGGAATTATGTAGAAGATAAATCATATCCATGTAATGAAACACATAATGCTATTCTAAATAGACTTTCTAAAGTTCAAAAAGTACCTTCTGATTTTTTAACGAGAGAAAAAGAACAAGACTTATGGCATATACTCTATTCTGTTGAAGATAAAATAGAAATTGAACAAGCACTTAAATCATTTGCTATTAAAAACAATTTAAGTGAAGATTTTTCGGAAGTTTTCAAAAAAATAAAACCTTTTGACACTGATTATGGAGCGTATTCAGAAAAAGCTGTAAAAAAATTACTTCCTTTAATGAGAATGGGTAAGTATTGGGACGAGTCAGCGATCCACCCTCAAACAAAAAACAGAATAGAAAAAATCATTAATGGAGAAGTTGATGATAAAATAAGAGATAGAGTTCGCGATAAAGCTATCTATCTAAATACTATAAATGATTTTAAAGCTTTGCCTCTTTGGCTAACCTCTTATATTGTTTATGACAGACATTCGGAAGATAGTAATGCAATGCAATGGAAGAAACCTGAAGATATTGAAAATTTCCTAAAAGAATTCAAACAACACTCTTTACGAAATCCAATTGTTGAGCAAGTGATTACAGAAACACTTAGAGTTGTAAAAGATATCTGGAAAACTTATGGTAACGGTTCGGCAAATTTCTTTGACGAAATACATATTGAATTAGGAAGAGAAATGAAAAACCCAGCGAACATCCGCGAGGATATGACTAAAAAAATGAGTGCAAATGAAAATACGAATCTTAGAATTAAAGCACTTTTATCAGAGTTTTTAAACGATGCGTCTTACGAAAATATTAGGCCTTATTCTCCAAGTCAACAAGAAATACTGAAAATATATGAAGAAGGAGTGCTTAATTCAGAGGTCGAGATTAATGAAGATATTTTAAAAATTAGCAAAACAGCGCAGCCTTCAACCTCTGAACTTAATAAATATAAATTATGGTTAGAGCAAAAATACCGTTCGCCTTACACTGGAGAAATAATCCCATTAAACAAATTATTTACCTCAGCTTATGAAATAGAACATGTAATACCTCAATCGAGATATTTTGACGATTCATTAAGTAACAAAGTTATTTGCGAAGCCGAAGTTAATAAAGACAAAGATAAAAGTACAGCATACGAATATATAAGAGATAATCACGGTAAAAAAATTGAGTTATCGTTTGGTAAGGTTGTGACCATTTTTGAAGAAAAAGAATATGAAGATTTTGTAAAAAGAAATTATGCAAAAAATAGAAGTAAATTAAATAAATTGATGATGGAAGAAATTCCTGAATCATTTATTCAACGTCAATTAAATGACAGCCGTTATATAAGTAAAGTAGTCAAAAATTTATTATCTAGTATAGTAAGAGAAGATGATGAACAAGAAAGTACATCTAAACATATTGTCTCAAGTAATGGTAACATTACTAATGTACTGAAACAAGATTGGGGTTTAAATGATGTATGGAATGACATTGTTTCTCCACGTTTTGAACGTTTAAATGAATTAACCAAGAGTACTAATTTTGGTGAATGGACAAATAAAAATGGTAAACGTGTTTTTCAAACACAAGTGCCATTAGAACTACAAAAAGGATTTAATAAAAAACGAATAGACCACCGCCATCATGCATTAGATGCTTTAGTAATAGCCTGTGCTAGTAAAAACCACATTAATTATCTAAATAATCAATACGCTAAATCAGACACAAATCGTTATGATTTACAGAAAAAGTTAAGAAGGCATGAGCAAGTTGAAATTACTGATAAAAAAACAGGCGAAAAGAAAAAAATAAATGTTGCTAAAGAATTTTTTAAGCCTTGGGATAACTTTACCATACAAGCAAAAGATTCCCTTGAAAATACTGTTATTAGCTTTAAACAAAACTTAAGGGTGATTAATAAAACCGTTAATTATTATCAAAAATGGGTTGCAGATGGTAACGGAGATTTAAAAAAGCAAATTGTAAAACAAGAAGGCAATAACTGGGCAATTAGGAAGCCAATGCATAAAGAAACCGTTTCTGGAAGTGTTTCTTTACGTAAAATAAAAAATGGTGTATCTCTATTAAATGCTATTGATAATTATGAAATGATCGTAAATAAGTCTTTACGAAAAAAAATTAAACAGCTGATTGAAGAAAAAAATGATAAAAAGAAAATTCAAACATTTTTTAAAAACTTAGAAAATAAATGGAATGATAAAGATGTAACAAAAGTTGATTTATATTATTTTGACAATGATAATGTGGCTTCGCGTACAAAAATAGATGAATCATTTACATCAAAGTTTATTTCAGAAAGCGTAACTGATACTGGTATTCAAAAAATTCTGTTAAAGCACCTCGAAAAATATAGTGAAACAAATGGCAGTAAAATAATAGAGCACCCTGAATTAGCCTTCTCACCTGATGGTATTGATGATTTAAACAAAAATATTATTTCATTAAATAACGGAAAGTTTCATCATTCAATACAAAAAGTAAGAACTTACGAAGCAAAAGGTAATAAATTTAAAGTTGGACATACTGGCAATAAAAAAGATAAATATGTAGAAGCAGCAAAAGGAACAAATTTATTTTTTGCCATTTACAAAGATGAAAAAGGAAAACGGAACTATGAAACTATACCATTAAATATTGTTATTGAAAATCAAAAACAAGGCGCATTACAAAACATAAAGCCAGAATTTTGCTCAGTACCAACCAAAAATGAAAAAGGTGATAGCTTACTATTTCACTTATCGCCAAATGATTTAGTGTACGTTCCAACGAACGAAGAATTTGAAAACCCGAACTTAGTTGATTTAAAAAAAATTTCAAAAGAACAAATTAATAGAATTTATAAAACCGTAAGTTTTACTAATACACAAGCCTTCTTTGTTAAAAATGAGGTTGCAAACACCATTGTAAATAAAGTTGAATATTCTGCTTTAAATAAAATGGAACGTGGAATAAATGGAGAAATGATAAAAGATGTTTGTTGGAAAATAAAAACAGACAGATTGGGTAATATTTTAAATGTATTAAAATGATAAAACGCACACTCTACTTCGGTAACCCATCCTATTTGAGTATCAAAAACGCTCAATTAAACATTCGTTTGCCCGAAGTAGAAAAAAACGATTTATTACCAACCGAATTTAAACGAGATGCTTTAGCTACCATACCAGTTGAGGATATTGGCATTGTGATAATTGATAATCCACAAATTACTTTAACAAGTGGCTTGCTACAAGCCTTGCAAGAAAATAACGTAGCCGTTATTATTTGTGATTACCGCCACATGCCACAAAGTTTATTATTACCCATTGAGGGTAATAGCATACAACAAGAGCGTTACGATGCTCAATTAGCCGCTAGCGAGCCGCTCAAAAAACAATTGTGGCAACAAACCGTCATTCAAAAAATAAAAAATCAAGCAGCTTCTTTAGATAGTCTTAGTTTGCCATCCGATTATTTAATTCCCTTACACCGCAATGTAAAAAGTGGAGATACTGATAATTGCGAAGCTACTGCCGCGGTGTATTACTGGCAAACCATTTTCAGGCATGTCAACGGCTTTGTTCGGCATCGCGAAGGTCCACCACCCAATAATTTTTTAAATTATGGCTACGCCATACTAAGAGCTACCATGGCTCGTAGTATTGTAGCCGCAGGCTTACTTCCTACCCTTGGTATTTTTCATAAAAACAGATATAATGCCTATTGCCTAGCTGATGATTTAATGGAACCCTACCGCCCTTATGTTGACCAAATCGTACATCAAATGGTAGCCGAAATGGGAATAACAGATGAGATGACCAAAGAACATAAAGCCATTTTATTAAAAATACCCGCCATTGATGTGACGATTGATGGTGAAAAAAGCCCTTTGATGTTAGCTACACAACGCACTGCGGTAAGCATTGTTAAATGTTTTAATGGCGAACAACGCAAAATTTTGTACCCTGAATTATAAATAAATTTCCGTCCTATTGATTAAGTCATGCTGAACTTGTTTCAGCATCCCTAACAAAACAAAAAATAATAAGACCCTGAAACAAGTTCAGGGTGACAGATACACCAAGAGTAAACAAGAACAAAATGAACCTAAACACCGAACGCTTAAACGCCTACCGAGTTATGTGGACATTAGTGATGTATGATTTACCAACCGAAACCAAAAAAGAACGAAAAGCGGCTGCTCGCTTTCGTAAGGAATTGATGCAAGATGGTTTTAGTATGTTTCAGTTTAGTATGTATGTTCGCCATAGTGCCAGTAGCGAAAATGCAGATGTACATAAACGACGAGTAAAAACCCTTTTACCTGAACATGGCAAAGTAGGTATTTTACAAATTACCGATAAACAATTTGGGCAAATTGAGTTGTTTTATGGGGCAAAAAAACATGATTTACCGGATGTACCTCAACAACTGGAATTGTTTTAACAATTTCGTCATTTCGATCACGATTTTTTAGCGTTAGAAACAATCACAAAAAGAGATTTTATAATACTATATTTGAAATTAATCGTCGTACCTCCTCGTAATGACGAGAATAGAAACAAAAAATCCGCCTCTTCGGCGGACATTTGTTCGATAAAACCTCATTTTTGCTATTGATAAATTTCCTTAAAACAGTTGATTTTATTGTGGTTTTCGACCTATATGGTGTTTATCAATAAGTCAAAGATACATTTTGAAAGCAAATCACAACACTATCAGTACTCATCCTATAACGTTGGATGGTGTTTATCAATAAGTCAAAGATACATTTTGAAAGCAAATCACAACTCACAATCACGACGCTACAACATATTAACAGGTGTTTATCAATAAGTCAAAGATACATTTTGAAAGCAAATCACAACACTAACAGCAGGTTTAATATAAAATCTTTGGTGTTTATCAATAAGTCAAAGATACATTTTGAAAGCAAATCACAACGTGATGGTAGTTTAGTTTATGCCGTTCTTAGGTGTTTATCAATAAGTCAAAGATACATTTTGAAAGCAAATCACAACCGGCTACTGCAAGTTCTTATGCGTCCCGTGGGTGTTTATCAATAAGTCAAAGATACATTTTGAAAGCAAATCACAACATTTAACTGTGAGAACTCACACTCCAAAAAGGTGTTTATCAATAAGTCAAAGATACATTTTGAAAGCAAATCACAACAGATAACGGTGTTGTTTATGTTGTTAAATTGGTGTTTATCAATAAGTCAAAGATACATTTTGAAAGCAAATCACAACGAATCAATGCAAGATACGTCGGTTTGGATGGGTGTTTATCAATAAGTCAAAGATACATTTTGAAAGCAAATCACAACAATTTGCGCTTTGTTGGCTGTTTCCTAGTAGGTGTTTATCAATAAGTCAAAGATACATTTTGAAAGCAAATCACAACGAATTCCCTCTTTGAAGAGGGTGCCTGAAAATAAGTCAAAGATACATTTTGAAAGCAAATCACAACGCTTTTGATAATCAAGCTAGCATAATTTCAGGTGTTTATCAATAAGTCAAAGATACATTTTGAAAGCAAATCACAACAGCACTTACAACAGTAGCTGTTGCATTTCCGGTGTTTATCAATAAGTCAAAGATACATTTTGAAAGCAAATCACAACACAACCTAATAAATAGAGATAGTAAATTTGGGTGTTTATCAATAAGTCAAAGATACATTTTGAAAGCAAATCACAACGCCTTCTACGTTCATGAGATGAACCAACTCGGTGTTTATCAATAAGTCAAAGATACATTTTGAAAGCAAATCACAACACCAGCAGCTTCAAACGCATCATCCGTTCTGGTGTTTATCAATAAGTCAAAGATACATTTTGAAAGCAAATCACAACCACAATTTGGTTGTTTACTGAATCCGTTTTGGTGTTTATCAATAAGTCAAAGATACATTTTGAAAGCAAATCACAACAGAGATTATCTAATCTATTTTTAATATTTAGGTGTTTATCAATAAGTCAAAGATACATTTTGAAAGCAAATCACAACCATAGCGTGTTCAGGACGTACCCTTCCATCGGTGTTTATCAATAAGTCAAAGATACATTTTGAAAGCAAATCACAACAGGCATTATAGAAGATGTTTCACTACTACCGGTGTTTATCAATAAGTCAAAGATACATTTTGAAAGCAAATCACAACTGCTATGGTTAAACATATTACCGATTCAACGGTGTTTATCAATAAGTCAAAGATACATTTTGAAAGCAAATCACAACTGTTTGATTATCATTACCTAAAGTAGCGTAGGTGTTTATCAATAAGTCAAAGATACATTTTGAAAGCAAATCACAACACTAATTGGTTGCATCTGTTTAGCTTTCTGGTGTTTATCAATAAGTCAAAGATACATTTTGAAAGCAAATCACAACAACGGCTGCTAATGAAAACGCATGAATAACGGTGTTTATCAATAAGTCAAAGATACATTTTGAAAGCAAATCACAACCCAAACCTTTACGTTT
>Ga0315900_10000783_pt1 | contig 52804 bp, 45 predicted proteins | sample LakEriMetagenome_FD_203521 | JGI IMG/M metagenome (GOLD analysis project Ga0315900, IMG submission 203521) | Freshwater fungal communities from buoy surface, Lake Erie, Ohio, United States - Buoy 12 MA114 | ecosystem: Environmental > Aquatic > Freshwater > Lake > Lake biofilm | place: USA: Lake... | reverse complement strand
TGAGGAATACCAACAAGCTGTAGAATAGCGCTCATCTATTTGCATCCATACCATGAATATCCAATTCAAATGCGTCCCATTTCAAGAACTTAATACGCCTGAATTATATGAAATAATGGCCTTAAGGCAAGAGGTATTTATTGTCGAACAAAATTGCCCTTACTTAGATGCCGACGGTAAAGATAGGAACGCCTGGCACCTATTATGCAGGCAGGAAGATGGCAAGTTAATCGCCTATACCCGGCTGTTACCAAAAGGCATATCTTACCAGGATTACCCTTCTATAGGAAGAGTTGTGAATAGCCCTGAAGTGCGCGGGCAAGGCGTAGGTATCCTATTAATGGAAAAAAGTATAGCGCTGTGCCGCCATTTGTTCGGGAATGAACCCATCAAAATTGGAGCACAGCGCTACCTCAAAACGTTTTACGAAGAGCGAGGCTTCGTATCTACCGGGGAGGAATACCTGGAAGATGGCATTCCCCACCTAAAAATGATCCGTCCAGCCGATTAGAACGGATTCTGAATATCTGGATTGTTGATGAAAGCCGTATCCGTCAACGTATGTAAAAAAGCAACGAGTGCCTCTTTGTGGTAGTTGGTGAAGATAGGCCTTTTGTTAATCAATAAGTTCATATTCGGATCGGCATTTGGAGCGCTGTGCGCCCGAAACAGGTAATGCTCCATTGATTCTTCCAGCGTGGCAAAACGGCCGTCATGCATATAGGGAGCAGATAGGGCGATATTACGAAGCGTTGGGGCCCTGAATTTCCCTTTATCAGATGGATTTCCAGTCACCGCTTGTTGCCCAATATCCGTAATTTGATCAAATGGATCCAAACCATTGTTAAAAAACCTTCCACCAGTTAAGGTACCCGTTCCATGACAGTGGAAGCACTCCGTATCCGGTAGTCCCAAATCAAAGCCCTCATCAAAAAACATAAGTTTGCCATCCAATGCTTCATCTTGCAACAACTGGGTTTCTCCTGCCAAATAACGGTCGTACACCGATTCTCCACTGCTGATCAGAATACGCTCAAACTGAGCAATTGCTTTCACCGCCAGCACCTTGGTAATCTCAGAACGGTCCGAAATTCCAAATGCTTTGCGGAACAAGGCGGGGTATTCAGGATGCGCCTTGAATTTCTCAATCACATTTGGCCAGGTAGTGTGCAGTTCAATCGGATCCTCAATGGGGAGCAAAGCTTGCGCCTCAAGGGTGGAGGTTCGTCCATCCCAGAACAATCCAGTATTGACGTAAGCAATATTAAGCAGGCTCATAGAGCTCCGTTTGCCCGCTATCCCATCGATTCCCACCGAGACTTTTTTCCCATCCGTAAAATTGAACTCCGGCAAATGGCAAGAAGCACAAGACATCGTGCTATCTGCGGATAGAATTGGATCATAAAACAACCGCCGGCCTAATTGCACCCCATCGTACGTCATTGGGTTGTCAGCAGGCACCGGAACCTCCGGAAAATGAGCGGGTTTTTTGATCAGATAAGCCTTGGGATTGTACGGAATATCCGCCAAATCACCTTTGGGCTCTGCGGGAGGCGTGTCCTCACAGGATGCCAAGCCCACACAGAGTGCAACAAGTCCTAGATAAAGAGTAACGCGCATCTTATTTTAATTTTGTAGCCCGACCAAAGTTGTCCATCAGAATAGTAGCCACCCGAACATCCGTCGCCAAATTAGAGGTAAACTGATTGGATGGAATCGTCATGTCAAACCATTGATTATCGGCCTGAAACAAGTCCTTTAGATCAAACTCTACCGTCAATTGAGTAGCATCGCCTACCTGTATCTCTTTCTGGAATTCATATTCCCGGTAGACCTTATCAGAACCACAATGATAAATCAAGAAAATATCAGGGATACCATCGTTGTTCTCATCTCCTTGACCCTCAATCTTATTGAAGATGTAACTTTTCCAACCTGGCCAGAATTCCACCTCCTTGTTTAAGGGGTGCCCTGAAGGAAAATCAGCTGGAGCCTTGGAGTTCAGCGAAGGTTTTACCCCATAACCCATTTTGACCCCTGTGTACGTTCCTTCCTCCGCTTTTACCCGAATAGTTACATCAATTGAGGTGTCATTGGGGGCGTTCTGAGGCGTAAAATCAATGTATTCTACTTCTGAGAGCAACACCTCTTGAGTGCCATTTTCTGTCTGCTTTAACAGGCGAATATCGGAAAAATAGGAAGTGAACAACGAAAACTGAACTTTATAGTCAGCATAAGGATAATCTATGTTCTTAACCAACCGATTCCCATCGTAAAGCGCTTTGAACGTAATATCAAATTCACGAACAACCGGCTCTGGATCCTCCGTTTTATCACAGGCAGCGAAGAAAAGGGCCGCTAGAACCACCAAAATTCCGTTTATTAATTTCATAACCCAATGTAATTTATGTGTTTATTGTGAAACATCGAAACTGGTACTTAGGTTGGAAATGATCTTCGATTTCCAAACCGTTTGATCAGAATTAGCAAAGTTAATCCCTTTAAATAATTCATAGTAATTGACAGTCAGGTTTATTCTAAAATCGAAACCCGTTTCTTGCTCGAGCCAAGTCATCCTCTGAAGAAAAGGAGCTTGCCCACCAAAATCAGCAGCCGTAAATCGGAGGGTGTCTGCCAAAGTGGTTTGCGAAGAATCCTTGGCGACCACCATTTGCATCCAAACGAATTGGTCTTGTGGGTTAAGCCATAAACTATCCGCTTGGCGGGCAAGCGGATGCCCACCAGGTGCTAAACCAGAGATGACCCGATTGCGCGAAGCCGAAAGCCCTAGGCGGCATTCAAACTGTTCAAACACCCCACTTTTCCGAAAAGTTCCAACCTTGTATTCCGTCGGTATCCGGCGAATTAGGAGTACGTCGGTTGCAAAGGCCTGATTGATCGTATCCTCTTGTACACCAAATGTTTGCATCCGCAAACTATCCGCTACACCATACGGAATCCCATTTTGATAAAAGGAAAAATCGGACAAATAAAAGGCAATGCTTCGGACCCTGAACCATTGTCCCAAGTCATTTTGGTAGGCCGTATCAGGGCGCCAAATGGAACCATCGTATTCTTGATTGACGGTCAAAATCAATTGTGGGTATACACAGCAACCATCCTCACAAGGCGCATCCGCGCTAACATCCAGGTTGGTTGCCTCGATATCTAGGCAACCACGGGTAGGCGGTTCACAACCAGTTGCCCCCAGCAGCCAGACGGCTGCGACCAAACACAAGAGAAGACGCATATTATTTTCGTTTTTCCATCTCACGCATGACGGACTTGATATATTGTTTTACCTGTGTAGAAAATTCTCGTTCCAGCATCCAGTAATAATAATTGGGCTCCTTTTTGAAGACTTCGGTAACCGGCTGCCCGGCATATTTCCCAAAATTAAAAATCACGATGCCATCGTGCTGGACCCGCAGCTTTTGGGTTGCATCGATGAAATTAAGGTCATTTGTAAATTCATGAAGGACTTGTACATCTCTTTTTATGGGTGCTTCGATGATTTGCCCATTTTCATCCAACAAATCCTTCCCCTCGTATGCATTCAATTGCCCCTTGAACACCTCAATCGTAGCACGCACATCCGCCAGCGCATCGTGGGCATCTTCTAGCTCCTTTTGGCAATATAGCCGGTAAGCTGCTTTTAAGGTTCTGGGCTCCATTTTATAAAAAATCCGCTGCACATCAATCAGCCTTCGTTTGGAAAGATCAAAGTCCATACCTACCCGAGCAAACTCCTCCATGAGCATCGGGACGTCAAACCGGTTGGAATTGTACCCCCCAAGGTCCGCATCCCCAATAAAATCCCAGACTTTCTGTGCCACCTGTTGGAAAGTAGGCTTATTCCTCAAATCGGCTGGGGTAATACCGTGAATGGCCATGGACTCTGCTGAAATAGGAATCCCAGGATTAATCAGGGAGGACCATTCCTGAGGTTCTGAGCCGTTTTTAGGTAATTTCACCATGGCTAGCTGTACAATTCGATCCCGAATAACATTTAACCCCGTGGTTTCCAGGTCTAAAAAAACCAGATCACGGGTCAATTGGAGTTCTTGCATAAATTGGTTCACAAGATAAAGAGGTGTAAAAAGTAAGGTTCTATGGGAAGGTGTGCTACTCGGGCGAGAATTAAATGAATCTCCGCCCAAAAGTTACGATCCGCTTCGTCGCAAATTTCCAACTCCTTTCGTTATAAATGATCAGAAGTTCCGAATTTCTTTTTTGCCCCTCTTTCTGCTTTTTTTAGAAACAACCTCTACATTTGCAACAACGAACTTTTAATGATAACCATTTTTTCCGAATCAACTTATTCAAGATCGAAATGTCCCAACAAGAAGCATTTATAGCAGAAATTACAGCTGGGTACCAGTTTTCAGGTACATCCATTGTGCTAGGAGCAGCCATGCTGGAGGCAAAGGCCTTGGACGGCCTGCAGGTAAAAGTACCCCTTCGCACGTTGAATCGGCATGGACTCATTGCAGGTGCCACTGGAACGGGTAAAACCAAAACGCTGCAAGTGTTAGCCGAACAACTGGCTGGAAATGGGGTTCCGATGCTACTTATGGACATCAAAGGAGACCTTTCCGGGGTGGCAGCTGCCGGGTCTGAAAATCCTAAAATTACCGAGCGTATTCAAAAAATAGGGCTTGATTGGAAAGCAACCGCCAATACCGTTGAATTTCTCAGTCTATCCAACGAAAAAGGGGCTCGCTTACGAAGCACAGTCAGCGAGTTCGGCCCAGTACTCTTTAGCCGCATCCTTGGCCTTAATGATACCCAAGGGGGCGTAGTGGCCGTTATTTTTAAATACTGCGATGACCGTGGCTATCCGTTATTGGACTTAAAAGATTTCAAAAAGGTACTGCAGTACCTTAGCAATGAGGGGAAAGCAGAAATTGAAGCCGAATTTGGTCAGTTCAGCAGCGCCACAGCAGGAACCATCCTCCGAAAAGTGGTGGAAATGGAACAACAAGGCGCAGACCTCTTCTTCGGCGAGCGCTCCTTTGATGTGAACGACCTCCTCCGCATAGATGAAAATGGCCGTGGAATCCTGCACATCGTTCGACTAACCGACATCCAAGACCGACCGAAATTATTCAGCACTTTTATGCTGCAGCTGCTGGCTGAAATATATGCTTCCTTCCCCGAAGAAGGGGATGTCGAACAACCCAAGCTCTGTATCTTTATTGACGAAGCCCATTTGGTGTTTCAAGAGGCTTCCCCAGCCCTCCTCCAACAATTAGAAGCCATTATTAAATTAATCCGCTCCAAAGGAGTAGGAATTTTCTTTATTACCCAAAATCCAGCAGATATCCCAGATGCTATATTGGCTCAATTAGGATTGAAAGTACAACACGCACTCCGGGCTTTCACCGCTAAAGACCGAAAGTCAATCAAATTAGCAGCCGAAAACTATCCAATGACAAAATGGTACCAAGTGGAGGACCTGCTGACTCAATTGGGTATTGGAGAGGCGCTCATCAGCGCGTTGAATGAAAAAGGGATTCCTACCCCACTCGCCCATACCCTGCTCCGACCGCCCCAAAGTAGAATGGATATTTTAAGTGTAGACGAAATTGACCAATTGGTGAGCTCCTCTCCGCTGGTTCGAAAATACAATGAGGTAATCGACCGGGAAAGTGCTTACGAGATATTGACCACCAAACTCAACCAAGCTGCTACAATAGAAGAGAAACAAACAGGCCCTTCTTCTGGTAAATCCTCCAAAGATGAAAAAAATGTCCTGGAACAAGTGTTAGACAACCCGCTCGCCCGACAAGTTGGACGCACCGTGGCCCGGGAGCTTACCAGAGGATTATTAGGAGTACTTGGACTAACCGGCAGCAGCCGAGGCAAGAAGAAATCCGGATGGCTTTAAATCCTTTATCACAAGCATTCGTACATTCATTGTTGGTTTTTTCAAAATAACTTGAGTCATGTCTAAACGTAAATTCACAAAACAAGAACAGAAAGTACACGATCAGGAAGACAACAAAAAATTCCTGATCGTTGTAGCAGTGGCTACCCTCGTCTTAGTGGCACTAATGTACTTTATGATGCAATGAACCTGATTTCCGGCTACTTCGGCTTCAAGTAGCCGGAATCACTTCCTTTTCGTTTAGCTAAGTCGGCGCTTGTAGTCGCTGTAACCAAATTTACGGACTACATCTAAGTTACCATTTTCTCTTACAATGGCAATCGAAGGATGACTCACCCCATTAAAGGTGGTTGTTTTAACCATCGTGTAATGGATCATGTCTTCCAGAATCAACCGCTGTCCAGCCTTTAGGGGGGAGGAAAAACCGTATTCTTCCATGTAATCTCCACTCAAACAACTCACCCCACCTAATCGATACCGGTATTTAGCGTCTGGCGATGGCTCCAATTCTGCTCCTCGCACCCGCGGCTTATACGGCATCTCAAGGGTATCAGGCATGTGGGCAGTAAAGGAAACATCCAACAAGGCCGTTTTCATCCCATTGTTCTGCACTACGTCCAGTACCGTGGTCAGAAGAAAACCCGTCTCCCAAGCAACCGCACTTCCGGGCTCTAAGATAACCTCGAGGTGGGGATATTTAGAACGAAATGCTTTTAACACCCTGATTAAATGTTCTACATCATAGCCTTTTTTCGTCATCAAGTGGCCTCCCCCGAAGTTTACCCATTTTAATTGCGGGAAAAAAACGCCAAATTGCTGTTCAAAATGCTGCAGCGCTGTTTCCAAGTCCTGACTTGTACTTTCGCACAGCACGTGAAAATGCAATCCCTCCACTCCTTCCGGTAGTCCCTTCTTGAAATGCTCAACGGTCATTCCCAGGCGGGATTGAGGATCACCGGGATTATAAAGGGCAGTTGAAACCGGGGACCATTGGGGATTAACCCGAATGCCCATGCTGATGTGCTCAGGATGTTGCTGAACTTTTTTATAGTATTTTTTATACTGGGAAATGGAGTTAAAAGTAAGGTGACTTGAATATTTCAGGATTTGTCCAAACTCTCGTGGCGTATAGGCAACGCAGTAGGTATGGGCTTTCACTTTCATTTCCTCAAAACACAACCGAGCTTCGTGAAGAGAAGAGGCAGTGGCACCTTTAAGGTATTGTCTAACCAGCGGAAAAGCGCTCCACATTGCGAAGCCTTTAAACGCCAAAATAATTGACACGCCCGCATCTTGTTGAACGCGTTGCATCAACTCCAGGTTTTGGCGAAGCAAGGACTCTTCCAAAACAAAACAGGGAGAGGAGATTTTTTTAAGTTCGTTTGTCATAGGGGGGCAAAATTAAGCCGAGATTCCTGAATCAGAAAAAAAACCAAGAATGGTATTTATCTTATGGGTATTTACCTAAAAAAAACACCAGCAGCCTACAACAGACTGCTGGTGTTCTAAAGGATGAAAAAAGCGGTTTAGTCCAAGGTCAGCTCAAATTCCACCCTCCGGTTGATCTCCCTACCAGAGGCCGTCTCATTATCTGCCAGTGGGCGAAGGTCTCCAAAACCAGCATAACGCAAACGATTCGCTGAAATTCCGCGGAAAACAAAGTAATCATAACAAGCTTTTGCGCGGGCCGTACTCAGTCTTAAGTTGGTATCTTCATCTCCTACATTATCGGTATGGCCACCAATAGCCAATTTGTAATCCGGGTACTGACGCATGATCTCTACAATCTCGTCGAGAATGGAGTAAGACTGCCCTTTTAATCGATCGACACCGGACTCAAATTGTACAGCTTGCATGGCGAATGCCAAACGATCCTTCGTTTCTTTCCTGATTTCGGGACAGCCGCTGCTGGAAGCTGAGCCTTTGGTCGTAGGGCACTTATCCACATCATCTGGTACCCCGTCACCATCGGTATCTTTAGCAGCCGTGGCCTCTGGACAGCCCTGATTGCTGCTGCTGCCTTTCTGGTTCGGGCACTTATCCAGGTTATCTGGAACTCCATCCCCATCACTGTCTTTAGGTTTTTCCACGACTGGGCAACCCGCGTTGGCGGTTGATCCAGCTTTATCCGGGCAACGATCCAAATGATCAGGCGTACCGTCACTATCCGTATCCGGGCAACCTTCAAAGGTGCCTGCCTTATCTGGGCACGAATCAAAACGATCGGCAAAACCGTCCTTATCGCGATCTGGGCAACCCTTGGTAGCAGAAGGCCCCGCTTCGTTCGGACAAAGGTCGTCCTTATCTGCGATACCATCCTTGTCTCCATCTGGACAGCCGTTGACAGTCCCCGCAATTCCTGGACAAACGTCCTCGTTATCAGGAACACCATCTTTATCGGTATCCATTACTTTCGGGCAACCTCCATTTTCAGCTGCACCAAAGGTAGTGGGGCATTTATCTTTATGATTCGGCACCCCGTCACCATCGCCATCCGGGCAACCATTCACGGTTCCATACTCGGTTGGGCACTCATCGATTGAATTTTTGAAGCCATCTCCATCCGTATCCTGCTCAACGATTTTTTCTGGGCAGCCTTTATTGGAAAGTGGACCTGGCTCGTAAGGGCACTGATCATTTTTATCCGCGATTCCATCCTGGTCAATATCCGGACAGCCATTCACACTACCGGCTTGATCCGGACAATCATCCTTATCATCCGTGAATCCATCTTTATCGGAATCCATACTCTTTCGCTCAGGGCAGCCCTTGTTCTCCGCTTGACCAGCTTGATCGGGGCAGGCATCATCCTTGTCCGGAATTCCATCTAAGTCCGTATCTGGGCAGCCTTTCCAGGCACCTGCTACGGTTGGACAATCGTCTTCCTGATCTACCACACCGTCCTCATCGGTGTCTGGGCAACCTTTGATAGTTCCCGGGGTGTCTGGGCAGGCGTCTTCGCTGTCTTTCAAACCGTCGCCGTCCTGGTCGGGGCAACCGTTGGTATCCAATGGGCCGGGTGCAGTCGGGCAGTCATCCTCGGCATCTGCTACTCCATCCTTATCCATATCTGGGCATCCCAATGCAGAGGCAGTACCGGCTATTTTAGGGCATTTATCGAGGGCGTCATTGACGCCATCTTTATCGGAATCCACTTGAGAGGGATCTAATTTATGAAGCAAGAAAGTAAAGCCCAAGCTCGCCTGAAAATTATCTCGATTATTGTCAGCAATTGCTTTTCTGAACTCCCCTTGAGCAGTCAGGTAGGCATAATCATCAATTTTGAAATGAAGGCCACCTCCAACGGGGATGAGCAAATGAGTAGAAATGAGTTCATCATGGGCAAAGCCTAGACCAGCAAACCCAAAAGGAAGAAATTTAGATGTACTTTCGGTATTGCTTACCTGAGCAATCAGATCCGCGCTGTAGGTCAAGGTCTTTTTGTCCAAGGCGAGCGGCAATTTGGACAAACCTAGTTTAACCGGCAGGCCGAGGTTGACGTATTTGTGGACATTTCGAAAATAGCCCAGCTCAAATCCCTGACTGAGTGCGAGCTCTTGGTTATAAAATAAACCATAATCAAGGAAGTTTACTTTGGTAGACAGGGCATTTTTGTTGGTCGCGTTTTGAGCCGAAGAACGATTTGGGAGGTAAAGCGCGCATACAATCAACGCACAGGTAAAAATAGATCTCATTGCGAATACGATCGGTTGCTAATAATGATTAAATATGTTAGTACCACTCTACTACAAAAAATCGTACCAATTTTTTGGTAGTCCAGTTTTTACCCAGTTTTACGCTCCGATTTCGACCTATATTTTGTTAATAATTGCCAAAAAAAGGCTCATTTTCAATCTTTTCTGTCAATAAAATTCAAATGGTTTCTTTTAAAAAGAATTCCGGGCGATTTTTGGGCCGCACTTTTTTTTACCGTAATTATTACTACCTACCGTTATGCAACCATCTATCTTGGCAGGGCTTTGCCTTGCCTGCGGCCTCCTACTATCAGGCTGCTCCAAAGCCCCCACCCCATCTGAATGTTTGAGACATCAGTACGCCGAGGCATACTTTGACGGCGAAACCCTCTGGTGGAAAGACGAAATCCATGCTCAAAAATTTGAAGCCAGTTATGTTTCTTATTACAATGAAGAATGGTTTTATTTCCGTACCAACCAGCCGGTATGTTTTGAGTTTTTTGAAATTACAAAAAGTCCCAACCCTGTGCTTTGCCCAATTCAGCCACTCTCTTGGTCATGGGCCAGCTTGGGCAGTGAGTATGAACTGCGGCTGAAATTCCCTCCCTCCATACAGCCTTGTACCCAGGCATTTGGGCAGAACCCAGCCTGGTTTAGTTTCACCTTCAAAATTGCCTATCCTTGAATGCGCGCAAAAATGACTTATCTTCGACCTAGAAGCCGAAGTAAGTACCAAATCCAAAGTCGGAATTTGGATTTTTGAGTAGCGTAAAACAAACGCATTTCCAATTCCGGTTGAACCCGGCGTTGGTCAGGATGCCTCAGCGGAAAAGAAAGCGAACCAGCCTTTCGTCCAGCAGAGGCATTCTTCTTAGTAGTGTGGGTAGCCTGCAAATCACCTACTCCTACATTCTGAACCAGGTTGACCGAAGGTAAAATACAATACCCCCTCTGCAGAAGAATCGAAAAAAACCAAGCATACGCCCAAGATTGGTTCCGGCGCGCTCTGGTCGTCTCAAACTTATCCATCATATACGCCCCTGCCCAGCGGGAATCCAAAAATGAGTCCATTCCCGCAAATTGATCCAAAGCAGAAAGCCCAATGTCCATTTTTCGCCAAGCCCTTCGCCAACTTGCCCAACCCCACACCAACGAAAAATGAGTCCAATGATAATCAACCGGCTTAGGCCTGGTCCAATCCTCTGCCAAATTGGAAGCACTAATATGCATCACCATTTCGTCCCAACGGTACCTCAAAAGTAGTTCCTCACAATAGGGAAAAAAACTAAGATCCGGGATGCAATCATCCTCTAGAATAATCCCAAATTCTTCTGCCTCAAAAAACCAGTTTAATGCACCATAAACCCCCTCCCGAAGGCCTGCATTTGTCTCCCGAAAAAGGGTTTGAACCTCACATGGCCAATCCACCATCGATCGCACCACTTCCTTGGTCGCCTCTACCCGCTCCAACTCACCATTACGGGAAGCTCGAGGGCCATCCGCGTGCACATACAGCCGTCTCGGACGGACCTGCTGCAAAACTTCCATTAAACGAACAGTAGTTTCAGGTCGGTTAAAAACCAGAATCAAAACCGGAACCTCTAAACCAACTTCCGCAGACTGATTCATCACCGAATAAGCGTTACAAATCCTTTATATTCAAATAATTGCCCCCTAGGATCCTTGAACTGTACCAGGTAAACATATACCCCTGCAGGCGACAAACCTCCGGTCTGCTGCGCTCTGCCCGTCCATGCCTCGAACGGATTATCCGTTTCAAAAACCAGTTCACCCCAACGATTCCAAATGGTCATATTGAAATTAGTCGCCCCCTCCAAAGATCCTTTTCCTGCAAATACATCATTCGACCCGTCCCCATTCGGCGTAAATGCGTTTGGCATAAACCAACGCACTTCCGGAGAAACATCCATCCAACGCGAAATGGAATCTTTACAACCTTCCGGGTGGGTCACCACCAATAATACCCGGACCAAACCCGTATCCGGGAATTGAAACACAGGGTTCTGCTGATTGCTAATTCCATACCGATCAAACTGCCAAAACCAACGGTCGGCATCCTTCGACAAATCCATGAATGCTACGGTAGGCTCCAAACTCGTTGGATCAGACGGAGCATAGCTAAAATCAGCTACCGGTGAAGGGACCACCCGAATCAAATCTGAAAAAGAATCAGAGACCGTGCAGCCAATTGGGGAGGTAATCGACAAATTCACGGAATAAACACCTGGACTGGTATACGTATGAGTGGGACTAATTACCCCCGTAGAGCTCGCACCATCTCCAAAACTCCATTCAACCTGATAAGTGGAATCTAGTGGGATCGATAGGTTTTCAAACGTAATCTCCCCTGGTAAGCACCCCACAAAACTACTTGGACGAACAATTACCGTAGCTGGAGCCGGTAAATAAGTAATCGGTTTTTGGAGGACCTCTCGACAATAATTGGTGTCAATCGCCTCCAACGTAACGACTAAATTGCCCGGTACTGGGTAAATAAAGGATGGGTCGCGCTCCGTGGAAATTCCATTGGGAACCCCAAATTGCCAACTCCACTTCAAACCTCCCGCTTCCCCAACCGTTAGATTGGTAAACTGAACCGGGCCTGCTACACAAGTATCATAGGAATACGAAAAATCCGTTTCCACTCCAGGAAAAATCCGAACGACCACCCCTGCACTATCACTACACTCCGAACCAGGGTTTAACACCAGTTTACCCACATAAACGCCCGTATCCGGAAAGGAAATCAACGGACTCCAATCAACATCATTGAAGTATGGAGTACCCTGTAAATCAAAATTCCACTCAAAGGTGTTAATGAAATTGGGATCTAAACTGGTATTGTTAATGTACACCTCTTTCCCACCGCAAGACTTCAAATAATACGTCCGATCCAGGTAAATCAAAGAATCCCCCCCATCCAATCGCACTAAAACCGTCGGGTCACAGTCCGCCACGTTAAACTGAAAGTCGCGCCGGACTGTAGAAAGCTTGTCCCCATTTCGATATTCATCCACACAAACACCGACCACATAGCGGCCCACTTGAATGGGCGTTCCTGAAATCAACCCCGTCACCGGATGAACCACTACCTGAGGGTTGCCCCCCATTGGGTTAGTGGCTGAATACGTAGGTTGAATATACGGGACCGGGTCAAAAGGAGGAGGACAGGGTGGAATCGGTTGCGCACCACCACATTCTGTATAACCGGGGTTGGTCAAGACTGGACCTCCCCCATTCTCAGGCGCACAGAACCGGTACACCAACTGGTCACCATCCGCATCTGTTGCACTGTGGTTAAAATCAAGAGGACTATCTTTGCAGATAATCAAGGGAGGAAACTCGTTAAATACTGGCGAGTCATTGCAAAGTGCTTGCGCTTGCGCGGTAATTTCTACAGAATACGTGGCCCCAATGGATTCAGGTGTATAAATATTCAGAATGCTATTGTTCCGGCAACAGCGCTGATAAACAATAAAATAACTCTCATTAATTACTGGCAACTCCACATCAAAGCGGTAAATGCCCTCTTCCACACAAACAAATGGAATATTCTGAATGCATTTGGGTGTATCTGGAACAATGCGAGTAATATCAACATTATTGATAGTCACCGAATTGTAGAAACTATTGGCCGCTTCTGTTCCTCTATAAAAAGAAAAATAAGCGGGCGTATCAAAACCTGCCCCTCCAGCACCTGGATCACAGTCCCGATAAATCTTCATCGTAATCTGAAACAGACGAGTGTTTGGCCCAGAACCAGGACCCATACATTCGTAAGTGACTTCCCCGCCAATAATATGCTTAGACTCCAAAAAGCCCACAGAAGTGACTAGAACGATCAAAACCGAAAATAACCTTCCGCTGAATTGATTTCCAGTAAAAAAGGAAAATACTCCTCGCAGTTGCTCCATTCCGTTTAATTCAAGTTAATTGATGATATCCAACAAATTCATCGCACTAAAGTTGCAAATCCTTTGTATTCGTATTCTTCTCCACGGGGGCCTTTAAATTGGACTTGGTAGGTGTACACACCTGCAGGAGAAATACCCCCCGTCTGTTGCGCCCGACCGTTCCAACCCTCTGTTGGATTATTGGTCTCGAACACCAACTCACCCCAACGATTCCAGACTACCATCGAAAAATTGGTAACCCCATACATCATACCACTTCCCAAAAATTCATCGTTTTGTCCATCCCCATTGGGACTGAAGGCATTCGGCATGAACCACTGCACCCTGGGTTCAATTTCCAAGTACCGGATGATGGAGTCTTGACAACCTTCTGGATGGGTAACCAACAAGTACAATTCCACTTTGCCCGTATCCTGAAATTCTAGAATGGGTGGAATGGAATCATTGGTTAAAAACTGACCGTTTAATTCCCACCTCCACCGATTCGCATCCGTGGAAAGGTCCTTTACCTCCACCCTGGGGTTAAAAATATCTACCTTGCTGGGTGAAAATGCAAAATCAGCTACCGGCGGTGCATAAAGTTGCACTAAGTTAGTGAAGGTATCCGCAATTATACAACCAATTGGAGAAACTATTCCAACACTCACCGTATACGTACCTGGATTCTCATACAAATGTTCAGGACTAATCACCCCTGTATCACGACTGCCGTCACCGTAATCCCAAACTATCTTATAGGTATCATCAATCGGGGAAGAGAGGTTGTTGAAAGCTACTGTCCGAGGAGCACAAGCGGTCGCCCGATCCGGACGAATGATCACATACGGAGGTGCCGGGAAATAATTCACAAATTGATTGGCAATGTCCGTGCAACCATTCTTATCCGTAACCCGAAGTACCACAGGATACAACCCCGCTTCCATAAAATCATACTGCGGATTGGTTGCCACAGAAGTGCCTCCCGGAATCCCCAACTGCCAATGCCACTTGTTAACCACTCCGGCACCCGTGCTCAAATCCAAAAATTGAACAGGACCAGCAACACAGGTATCATAATCATAGGTAAAAGCTGCATTGATCTCCGGGAAAATTTCAACAGTAATGTTAGCGGTGTCCGAACACTGCCCTTGTCCATTGAGTAATAACTGTCCGTAATACGTGCCTGCCGTAGGAAAACTTATGGTAGGGCTCCAATCCGTTGTGTTGGAGTAGGGAGTCCCATTGAAATCAAACCTCCACTCAAAGGATTGTACTTGATTGAGCACATAACTCTTATTTTCCAAATAGACAGTTGGCCCATCACAAGTATTTAGGTAATAACCATTCGGCCCAACAGCCAAAGAATCCCCACCTTCCAAAGCAGCGATCACCGTCGGATCGCAATCGGCTACATTAAATTGAAAATCGCGTTTGATGGTAGATATTTTCACCCCATTCCTAAATTCGTCCACACAAACCCCTACTACAAATCGCCCAACCAATAAAGGGGTACCAGTAATCAAACCGGTGATAGGATCAATCGCAACCACTGGATCCCCTCCCATCGGGGCGGTGGGGCTGTAAAGTGGCTGTACAAAACTAACCGGATTGAACGGAGGACCACAAGGTGGATTGGGTACTACTGAATTACAGCCGTTTCCTCCAAAATTCATCCCACCACCTCGTTCAGGGGAACAGAAGCGATAGACCAGCAGATCCCCCTCCAGATCAGTTGCAGCATGGCTAAATGACAGGGGTACGTCTTTGCAAATGATAATCGGAGGAAAATTTTCAAAGGTGGGTGAAGTATTACAACCTACCTGTGCCTCCGGGGTAATTTCAACATAATAAGTAGCCCCAATATCGTCAGGGTTGTAGATATTTAGAATGCTATTGTTGCGGCAACAGCGCTGATAAACAATAAAATAACTTTCCGTACTGGAAATAGGTAGATCAACAGTAAAACGGTAAATCCCCTCCTGAACACAGGCATACGGTACGTTTTGAATGCAATTAGGGGTATCAGGGATTATTTGAGTGACCACCTCCGGCGACCGAGAAAAAGAGGTAAACAAATCATTGTCAGTGTACGAACCCTTGTACACACCGAATGCCGCTGGATTATCAAAATACGCCCCCCCAGCCTGTGGGTCGCAGTCGCGATAAATTTTCATGGTAATCCGATACGTATTAGCACTCGGATTGGAAGGAGAAAGTCCTAAACACTCATACGTCACTTCACCGCCAATAATATGATTACCCAACAATACGTTTGGTAAGCAAAAAAGTAGGAAAAAGGGTAAAAAACGAGTAAAACCAGGTGTAAATTGAACGAGCATGCAGCTGTGATTGATGAATAAATTAAAAGTTCCAAATAATTTCGGAATTTTGCCGTTCAAAAGTACGCTGTTGTACATCAATCCTTGAAGAAATCTATTAAATGTTCCTGTTAAGAGACGACATAAATGAAATTGCTTCCCTTTTCAAATCGGGAAAACTCATCTGCTTTCCAACCGATACAGTCTGGGCCATCGGTTGCGATGCCACCAACCCAGTCGCCATCACCCAATTGAGAGCCCTCAAACAGTTGCCAGATCAGGAAGGATTGGTGGTCTTAGCCGCAGATACAAAAATGGTCAAAGACTACGCAGCCCCACTTCCACCCAGAATAGAAACCCTTCTGGAATTGCACCAACGGCCCCTCACCTTGGTATATCCACAAAATCTACAATTCCCCAAAAATGTAACGGCAAAAGATGGAAGCGTAGCCGTCCGCGTGGTAAAAGAGGAGTTTTGTACCGCCCTGCTCCAAACCCTCGGTTTGCCCATCATCGCAACCACCGCCAACCTATTTGGCAGCCCCATCCCGAGCACCTTTGGAGGCATCAGCAGTGAAATACTAAAATCAGTTGATTACGTGGTCAAATACAAACAAGACGACAAGACACCAGGATCCCCCTCCCCCATCGCACGCTTAGATGCCTCTCAAGAACTTGAATTTATCCGAGAATAATACCATGAACCCTAAAATAATTGGCTGGGCGCTCGCCCTATTTGCCCTTTCCTTTATGATGAATAGTTGTACCGGTAAGCTCCGAAACAACTCCCTGGAAGCAGCTCCCAGACCTGCAACCGAAAACAGATCCGTCGATTTTTTGAACAATAAAATAGCCCTTCGGGAAAAATCCTTTCAAAAAATAAATTCACTGCAAGCAAAAGTACAGCTGAATACCCGCTCAGAAGAAATGAGTATTTCAGCAACAGGCACCCTAATTTGGAAACGCGATAGCCTCGTGTGGTTAAATGTCAAAAAATTTGGGTTCGAGGCACTCCGGGTACTCATCACCCCCGACAGTGTTCAAATCCTCAACCGGCTCGAAAAAAGCTACTCCAAAATGGCGCTCGAGAGCCTCCGACAACAATTTAACCTGCCAGAAACCAATACCTTCGATGCCTTGCAAAAAACCATCCTCGGACTACCGATCCAGGTTCCAAATGGAACAGCAACAACAAGCATCAAGGAAGAAAAACACCAGCTTCGGGTGGAATATCCCCAGTTCTGGGCAGATTATGCCATCGAAGAAGGGTCCTACCACCTCCGAAAAGAATTGTTTTTACTTAAAAAAGATAACTCTATGGTAGCACTCCTGCTTGACCGATATCAAAAAACCGAATTTCTTTCAGGGGCCTTCCCTTTTTCTAGAACCATAGAGGTAAATAGCCCAGCAACAGGCATCCAAACCACCCAGATAGAACTAGAATCTGTTCAACTTAACTCGAACCCAACCTACAAATTCGAAATACCCGACCACTACAGCCGTAAGTAATATGCCCAGAACGACTCTTTTTTTCTTCAAACTACTCTTGGCAAGCCTCCCATTGCTCAGCTTCTCCGCGCATGCCCAAACCAAAAGTGCTCTGGAAGAAAAAAGAAAAAAACTAACTAAAGAGATAGAAATCACAAGCTCCCTGCTCAAAAAAACGAAGAAAAATAAAACTGCAGCCTACGATCAATACGTAACTCTTCAAAACCAAATTGAACGAAGAGAATCACTCGTCCAAACCATCGAAAATGAAGTAGTTGCTTCTGAAGAAAATATTCTTCGGAACCTGACAATCATTCAATCCCTAGAACAAGACCTAGAAAAAATGAAACAGGAATACGGAAAACTTATCCGAAATTCCTTCCGCAGGCAATATTACGCCAACCCTTTACTCTTCATTCTATCTTCCGACAATCTTAACCAAGCTTTCCGACGCTGGCTTTTTCTACGCAAATACAACCGATTTAGGAACGGCCAAGTGGTCGCGATCGCCGCCACACAGGAAATGCTAAGTAAAAAAATAAACTCCATTGAAACAGAAAAGCAGGAAAAAGAATCCTTGCTTCTGGAAATGGTTGGTCAAAAAAGTAAACTCCAAAAGGAACTAGAGGAAAAAAATGGCCTACTCAAAGCACTCATCAACGATGAAGGAAAACTTCGCCAAGAACTAAAACAAAAACAAGCTGAGCGAGCACAACTGGACCGAATGATCGAGTCCGTCATTTCTGCCGAAATCGCAAAAAAAATTGCTAAAGAAAACGTTCAAAAGGATGTCCGCGAAAACAACCGAAAAAGAGCCGCTCCAGAAGAATCAAACACCAACTCCAAAAACCTGGAAAAAGTAGAAGACCTAGCCAGCAACCAATTCAAAAAGTTACGCGGTAAACTACCCTGGCCCGTAGAAGGTGGCGTAATAGCCCGTAGCTTCGGTCGGCAAAAACACCCCACCCTCAAGAATATAGAAATAACCAATAATGGGATCGACATTCGCAGCACCGAGGAAGCGCCTGTAAAATCCATTTTCGAGGGCGCAGTCGCAGGCGTACAATACATTCCGGGACATGACTATACCGTCATCCTCCAGCATGGAAACTACTACTCCGTCTATTCCAACTTAAGTGAAACTTCGGTCAACAAAGGGGATAAAGTAAATGCAGGAGCGGTCCTCGGGAAACTGAGCACCAACCCTATCTCCGGTGCCGCTGAATTACACTTTGAACTTTGGCAGGAAAAAGAACGCTTAAATCCTGCAAACTGGATAAAATAAAGCGACTCCACCTGTACAATACCAAATGGAGTCGCTTCAACAAATTACCCTTAAAATCACTATGAAATTGCCCCACTTATTTTTAACAGCCAAATAATTCCACAAATCGAACCTGCCGCCCAGAATAAACCGGCTATACTTGTAAAGAGCAAACCAACGGTGCCAATCAAGGGAATCCCCACAATCGTCAAAGCAAGACCAATAGCCCAACCCGCTAGCCAATACCACATCCAGCGATCTGGCTCTGTTTTAAAATCAACTTTTTCACCAGCAAAGCGCTTTTTCGCGAATAACTTCGCCTTCTGAAACTTGGAAACCTGTCCATGCTCAGCAATTGCCACATTCACTTGATCTGAATTTTGCTCTTTCCATTTTTGAAAAATACCCTGACGAGCCTCTTTTGTAGAAATAGCATTGCTCGCAGAAACAGAAATCGGTTGAGCCAAACCTAACAATAATCCAGCGAGTACTAAATAAAGTTTTGCAGTGTTCATGGTTAGTGAATTTTGAAATGAATCGTAAAGAAAGGTTAAGAAATGTATTAGTTATATTTCAATTATAAAACAATTCGGTTGAAGGCCTTCCAAAGGTATAGAAATTCAAAACAAAAAAAAAGCCCTTGTTAAAAAAACAAAGGCTTTTAAATAAATTTTAATTCCAAGTACTCGAATTATCAGGCAGATCGTGCAAAGCCGTTTCATTTGAACTGCTTTTGCGATTTCTCCACCACCAAAAAGCAATGCCGCCCACAATTAAATAAGGAGCAACCAACATATATAATATACCGGCATTCAAACCAGCACCACTGGTACCTCCATTTTGAAGATTGGACTCAGCAGACATCCGGCACATTGGACATTGTGACCAACTCACCGAAACAGCCACCATGGTCAACAATACAACAGCAAACCACTTGAAGACGAAACGTTTCATAGACCAAATTGAAATGGTGAACAAAAAAATAGAAATTACTGATAATACGGCTTTAACATCCAAAAGCATAAAGGACCCGTTATCGCCACATACAACCACAGCGGGAAAACCCACCGAGCCATCTTCCGATGCCGTTCGTATTGATGGGTGTACGCCCTAATAAAAGTGAGCAATATAAAAGGCAGAATGCCTCCAGCCAAAATAATGTGGGTAGCTAATAACAACAAGTAGACAGTACGGGAGGATCCCACAGCCGCCTTTTCATCCATACTTAACACCCCATCATGATTGGCATCACCATAAAGTATCTCTGGAGAGGTAGCGTGATACAAAACATAGGAAATCAAAAACAAGGCCGAGAAAAAGAGCGCAATGTAAATCATCTGGCTGTGCCGCCCATAATCCCCTTGCTTAACGTAATAAAAAGCGAGAATCAAGAATACCGCAGCCAATGCATTCAAAGAAGCGTGGAATGGAGGTAAAAAAGTAAAATCCATACCTAAATCCAACTTAGGCAAACTCCTTAAACCTCCCACCACTAACAAAACAACTGCCGAAAAAAGATAAGCAGCAATGTTGAGCCGCTTTTCCAGGATAAGGTTATTATCTGTATTCATAAAATATAATTATTTGTTAGGTAAGAGCAAAGCTATCTGTTGAACCATACGATCAACTTCTGCAGGATCCTGCGCATTGTAAAACCGCCGAATGATACCAGCGGTATCCGTAACCGCAAAATAATCCTCATAAGGACTGATCTTATTCTTAGAACAATAATAGTCAAAGCCATTCTTTAAAATAGTAGTCCAAGAACCCATACCACCTGTCCATACCCAAGTGGCCATCTCTGCACTTTCCTTCGAATCCGCATAATTCTTGAACGCCGGAGTCTGACCTTCCGCAATCAAGGCCAACCGAAAATCATTCTGATCCGAACCAGGCTTAAAACCATATTGTTTATGCAACTCTTCACACAAATCAATTATTCGTTGATTCGCAGGAGTTAAATCAGGCTGCTCTTCAAATTGATGAACAACACAAACCTTCCCCTTTAATAAATCCTCCTTCGAGCCATCCTGCCACACAACATAAGCAGCACGAATTTTACCATAATCCTGCAATTCGGACTGTGCCTGTACCCGCCATTTAAACCCATCCTTCAAGTAAATATAGGAAACAGCAGGGAACACCACCAATAAAAGGCCAATAATTCCATAAACAATCAGCTTATTGAGACCACTTGCCTTAACCTCTTTGTCTTGCATAATAAAGAAAAATCAAAAATAAAGAAATCAGTAATTAATAACAATATGGATACCTAACAAGAAAAAAGGCGAGGTGTTTAACCCCGCCTTTCTTTTATTAACCCTTAAGAGTTGAATAGTCCGGAACCAAAAGATAACCCTGCTTAGCCCCGGATGGAGCAGGCTGGACAACCTCTTCATTAAACTCACGGATTTGCTCCCGACGAGCTCCCCATGAAGTCCCTTCCTGAAAAAAGGCAATGAGCGCCCAAATAAGAAGTGACATTGGTAACAAGACACTTAATGCTAAACCGCGAACCTCGTGAGCCATGTGCATAAAGTGAAACACAATGAAATAAGCCTTGTAAATAGAAGCCCCTACCATTGCAAACATGTAAACATAATGTAAGGCGCCCTCCCATTTGGCACCGAAAAGGTGGCCTTTGGCCCAAAGGGCGATAAAAACTTCGACTAGAGTAATAATACCTAACAAAATCAGGCCTCGTACCACAAATCGCTTTTGTTCTTCGTATGATGTATGCTGAGCCATAACAGATATGGAAATATAAGGTCGTTAAAAAATAAGGTTTACAGAAGGTAGAACACAAGGAATACAAACACCCATACCAAGTCTACAAAGTGCCAGTACAAACCAATTTTCTCTACCATCTCATATCCATTCTTACGAGCAGCGTAAAGACCACTCGCCGCATTAATCGCAATAATAGCTAGGAACGCTACCCCAGAAAATACGTGGAAACCGTGGAAACCTGTGATAAAAAAGAACAAAGCGCCAAATGCCTTTGGACCAAATGGAACTTCAGACTCCTGGCCGGCCATCGGGCCGCTTGTATACTTTATTTTGGTAGAGTGCAACTCAGAAACATGATGGTCGCGATCTGGGTACAACAGTCCTTCTGCCGATAGCTCACCAGAAACTGGATCATTCGAAAGATGGTGTAAGGTGTAGTTATCACCCTTCTTGAAAGTGATAGGTGCACCATCAGGATAAGTAGCTTCCTTACCATCCTCCATCAAATAGACACCGTCGTGCAAATGACGACCAAATGGATTCTGGCGAATGGTCATATCTTCTTTAGCAATCAGAGTTGTCCATTCATACGCCTGACAACCAAGGAAGGTAGCACCTCCCAAAACCGTCATCACCATCCAGAAAACAACCCCGCGCTGATTCTCACGATGACCCTCTTGAACCGCACGTACCATCGTAACCGAACTGAAAATCAGAACGAATGTCATAAACGTAACAAAGATCAAGGGCCAGTGTCCACTCAAGAAAGGCGCCGTAGCAAAAACCCAATCGGGCTCCGGCCAAGTCGGCATACTAAAGCGAAGCGCTCCATAAGCGATCAAAAAGCCTGCAAAAGTAAATGCATCGGATACCAAAAAGTACCACATCATTAGTTTGCCATAACTTGCCTTAAACGGTTCTTTACCGCCATCCCAAGAGCCGGCATCGTGTTCGTGCGTTTCGTGTGCGTGTGCCACAGAAGTATCTGCCATTTTTTTACTGAATAAAGTTAGTTTCAATAGTTATATACCCCAATACTAAAGGTATAAAGCAAAAAAGATTATCAAATAGATCCAAAGTATATCTACGAAATGCCAGTACTGCAAGACCAACTCAAAACGCATCAAACGCCGAGGTGTTGGTTTCACAGGTAAACGAAATGCAAAGACCATGGCAACCACCAAAGCAACAATTCCGCCGAGTACGTGCGCAGCATGCACCCCTGAGATTAAGTAAATAAAAGAACTAGAGGGGTTAATCGTAAAAGTAGCACCCGCAGCGGTCATTAACATCCAACCTTGGTATTGCAAAATTACAAACAACCATCCCAAAACAAAGGTCGCAACCATCCACCGACGATATGGAACAGCAGCTGACCGTTTAAATGCCTGATATGACATCTGCAACGTGACACTGCTTAGCACCAATACAATTGTATTGATAAAAAACAAATCCGGCAACTTAAACTCATACCAATTACCCGCAGCCCGACGAACCACAAAAGCACTTGTCAAGGAAGCAAACATCATAATAATACTTCCTATGCCCACCCATAATGTCAATTTGAGTGGATGAATTTTATTGCTACTGTAACTAGAGGCTGTTGTTGTATTCATCTAAAAAAGACGGTCTAATAATAAGACTATTAACGTAACAGGCAAGTGAATAAAAGAGATAAACATCTGTTTGCGAGCACTCTCCCTGCTACAAGTAGTATGCAGTTTCCAACATGCAACCAACCAATATATATTCAACACCACTAGAAAGAGCGTCGCTGTTAACCCTACTAAACCCACCAACCAAGAACCAACAGACAATAATACCAAAGCCAAACAAAACATGGCGGATATACTGCCTACCGTCCGATCTTTCTCCCCACTACTGGATGGTAACAAATAAAATCCAGCCCTCTTGTAATCCTCATCCGCTAACCAAGCAACAGCCCAGAAATGAGGGAATTGCCAAAGGAACTGAATCATAAACAACATGATAGCAAAGGAGGTAAATTGCTGCTCATGTGCTACGGCACCAATCACATTAGGCAATGCACCCGGTATTGCTCCTACCCATACCGCCAGTGAAGAATAACGCTTCATAGGAGTATAAATAAAGGAGTAGCTAATTAAGGATAAGGTGCCTAAAAACCCCGCAAGAGGATTCAAAAGAGACAAAACACAAATCCCCAACAAAGCCATCACACCAGCGGTCAGGACAGCAGATGCAACGGACATCCGACCAGCCGCTAACGGGCGGTTTGCTGTACGTTGCATCAACCGATCATAATCACGCTCCAATACCTGGTTTAAAGTATTGGCAGAGCCAGTAACCAAAAAACCACCAACAGTCAATAAAACCAAGGAGAGCCAACTAAACTCAGATCCTGCAACAATAAAATAAGATAGTGCAGCAGAAAACAATACCAGGAGGGTTAACCGAAATTTTACCAATAAGGAAAAATCGGAAACCATCTGAGCAAACAAGCCCTTTGATGTACCTACACTGGCTGTAAAATCGTTGCGCTCCATAGTATAATTAGTGACCGTGATCCTTTTCGCCTGCTTTCAATGGAACATATTGAGGAATAAACTCCTCACCATCCTTACCGTAATCATATGCCCAACGCTGAACCGCAGGAATATTTCCTGGCCAGTTACCGTGTCCGGCGTCAATTGGAGTAGTCCACTCCAAGGTGGTTGCACCCCATGGATTTTTTACCGTTACTTTCTTACCACTGAAAATAGAGTAGAAGAAGTTAATGATAAACACAATCTGAAGGAAAAAGACTACAATCGCAGCCACCGTAATAAACTTATTCAGATCGGTGAAGTGCTTGAACGCATCAAAAGACGCTCCCATGTCATAATAGCGACGTGGTACACCCGCCATACCCGTATAGTGCATTGGCCAGAAAATAGCATAAGCACCAATCATAGTTCCCCAAAAGTGAATCTTACCTAGCGTCTCATTCATGAAACGACCAAACATCTTAGGGAACCAGTGATAAACACCCGCGAACATACCAAAGAAAGCAGCAACCCCCATCACAATGTGGAAGTGAGCCACCACGAAGTACGTATCGTGCAATTGAATGTCAATAGCAGAGTTACCCAAGAAAATACCAGTCAAACCACCAGAAATGAACATGGAAACAAAACCAACAGCAAACAAGCTGGGAGAATTGAACCGGAAGTTAGAACCATATATAGTGGAAATCCAGTTGAACACCTTTACCGCAGAAGGAACCGCGATAATCAACGTGAACACCACAAAGAAATTACTAATAAATGGATTCACCCCAGACATGAACATGTGGTGCGCCCAAACGATGAAGGATAGGAAACCAATCGCCAATATGGAAAATACCATCGCGCGGTAACCGAAGATAGGTTTACGTGCGTTTACAGAAAGAACTTCTGAAACAATACCCATCGCAGGTAGGATGATAATATAAACCTCTGGGTGGCCTAAGAACCAGAACAAGTGCTGGTACAAGATAGGACTACCACCGATACGATCCAACACCTGTCCACCGACAACAATCTCACTCAAGTAAAAAGAGGTACCCATTGAGCGGTCAAACATCAATAACAATACACCAGAGAAGAGTACTGGAAAAGAAAGTACACCCAAAATGGCAGTTACAAAGAAGGCCCAAATAGTCATAGGCATGCGCCACAAACTCATACCCTTAGTACGCATGTTCAACACAGTGGTGATGTAGTTGATACCGCCCAAAAGAGAAGAAACAATAAACATCGCCATACCGGCAATCCAAAGCGTCATACCAGTTCCCGAACCATCCGCCGCCTGAGGAAGCGCACTTAATGGAGGATATGCTGTCCAACCACCTGAGAAAGGACCCGTGCTAAGGAACAGAGAGAGGAACATGATTACCCCTGCAAGGAAAAAGAACCAGTAAGACATGGCATTCAACAATGGAGAAGCCATATCACGGGCACCAATCTGCAACGGAATCAAAAGGTTAGAAAAAGTTCCGCTCAAACCAGCGGTCAATACAAAAAATACAATGATGGTACCGTGCATGGTAACCAATGCATAGTAAAACTCAGGATCCAACTTTCCGATACCCGCCTCATTCACCATAATCCACTTACCTAAAAGTGGACGCAACCAAGCCATATCCGCTTCCGGGAAACCCAATTGAAGACGGAAAATAACGGACATCGCAGCCCCAATAAAGGCCCAGAATATACCTGTGATCAGGAACTGACGAGAAATCATCTTGTGGTCAGTACTGAACACATAATGGGTCAAAAAATTCGACTGAAACTTGTCGCCATGGTGGTGATCATGAAAATGATCGTTCAGGCCCAACTCTTCAGTGAGTTTTTCTTCCAACGTTTCTACAGCATTAACTGTGTGTGTCATAAACCAGATTTATTTTGTTATTGCCTAAGAGGCTCAGGTGCTTTCTTTGTAATATCAGATTAAATAGCAACAGTAGCTACTTTGTTCAAAACTTTCACTTCCACCCGACGATTTTTACGACGTCCATCTGCTTTTTCGTTGGAAGCCGTAGGTATTGTATCGCCCCAGCCAGTTGAACGCAAGCGAGCAGCAGAAATGCCACGACTAGTCAAGTAAGAAACTACAGAGGAGGCGCGCTGCTTGGAAAGTTCCATGTTAGCGGCTGCATCGCCTACATTATCGGTATGCCCCTCCAAAGAGATAGAAAGCGTAGGATATTGATTCAAGATGTCTAACAAGACGTCTAACTCATACTTACTATCAGTAGTCAGTGCAGCAGCACCAGTCTCAAAGTGAATACGATCCAAGCGAATTGGCTTTGCAGACGGATCATCTGAACCAGCAGCAGCAGAAACCGCTTCTGTCAGCTCCTTTTTAATAATAGCAGCTTCAACGGGAAGGGTAACATCCCAGTTAGGATCTTCGTTCTCTTTACCGTCTTTATTGTGGATCTGAGTTAAGTAAAAGGATTCTTGCGTCTTTAACCAGGCATCATACTCTTCTTGAGATACAACCTTGAAGATACGGCGCATCGAGTAGTGACCTTTTCCACACAACTCAGCACAAGCCAGCTCGTAATCAAACTTTTCCCAACGTTTAGGACCTGTTGGATCGGCTGGATCATACGGCTCGTTGAATTCAGGATACTTTTTCAATTCCTGACGCATCTCGGTGGTTGTTTTCACAGGAGTGAAAACAAAATAGGTAGGCATACCAGGAACAGCATCCATCTTCACACGGAAATGTGGAAGGTAGAAATTGTGTAGTACGTCTTTTGCTGTAATACGAACCCTTACCTTCTTACCAACAGGAAGATAAAGCTCCTGGCCAGGGATAATATCATCCCAGTTTTTGGAGTCCTTGAAGTCCTGACCAAGCTGGTTGTTCGCGCTGGTTAACTTATAGTCACGAGCACCCAATTTACCATCAGGACCAGGGTAACGCATAATCCAGTTGAATTGCTGGCCAGTAGCCTCAATCTCTAAGTAGTCTTCCCCTTCTTTGACATCCGCCATAACCGTATTCCAAGCGTTCAGACCGCGTACAACAAGAATGGCCATTACAACAGCTGGAATAGCTGTCCACCAAATTTCAAGACGATTGTCATGTGAAATAAAGGCAGCCTTACGGCCAGGCTTGTAACGGTATTTGAACGCAAACCAGAAAAGAGCAATGTGCGTCAGCACGAATACAATACCGGTGAAAAACAGTGTAACATTAAAAAGACTGTCTAAAACCGCACCGTGTGCAGAAGCCGAGGTCAATGGACCATAGCCCAGCATTACGTTTCTGTAATCATACGCAGAGATAAACACTGCAACCAAGAAAACAACCATGAAAACAAGGCCTAGCCCAGCATTCCATTTGCTGTTGTCTTTCATAACTTCCTGCTCTCCTTTGATTTGAGCAGTCAATTCAGTTACCTTACCGATCTGAACTAGTACGATCGAAATTAGAATTACACAGAGAAGAATAATGATAGCAGTCATTGCTGTCGTTTATTTTTTATTTAGCCCAAAGATACGTTGAAGCGATGCATTCGTTCACCCCTCCAGTATCTTCTTAGAATGATTCTAAATTAATGATGATCGTGACCAGAATTTTCCTCCTGTTCGCTTTCAATCAAGGCACCCGTTTCATGGTGCAAGCTTTCCTCCAAATAAGGATCCCGAGCTGGTAACAAGGAAGCTTTTGCAAGATTGGAGAAGAAAACAAACAAAAAGAGCGATAAAAAGCCAATCATAATACCTAACTCTTCCAAACCAGGAATTGAGTAACCGAGTTTGAACGACTTGCTCTCATCCACCGAACCATGATCACCATGTGCATCAGCAGCGTGCGCATCGGTAGCATGTGCATCTGCAGCATGCGCCTCTGAACCATGAGCTTCAGCAGCGTGTGCCTCTGCACCATGAGACTCAGCAGCAAGTGCCTCTGCACCATGAGCATCCGTCGCATGTGCCGAAGTGTCAGCAGATGTAGTAGTAGTCACAGGGGCAGCTGAGTGAGAGGTACTATGGCTGCTGTGCATTTCCATCGATTCATGAGCAGCAATTCGAGCTCCTGGCTTAATCATGTAGAAGAAATCCCACCAGTGACCGAAAAAGACAATCGCTGCAACGAAGAACATGGTACCAAACTTGCGTTTAGTATCATTGCGCATCAAGATGAAGAACGGAGTAATGAAATTCAGAAGAAGATTTCCCCAAAAAAGAATTGGATAGTGATTCATCCTTTCTTTGAAATAGATGGTCTCCTCACCGTTGTTTGAGTACCAGATCAACATAAACTGGTCGAACCACAGGTAGGTCCAGAACACACTGATACCAAACAAGAATTTACCCACATCGTGAACATGGTCGCGAGATACATATTCCATGTAGCCCTTTGACTTCAAATAAATGATCAACATTACCCCCAAAGAGATAGAGCCGAGCATAAGTGAAATCATAGAGTACCAAGCGAACATCGTACTGTACCAGTGGGTATCAATAGACATAACAGACTGCCAAATGAAGACACACACCAAGAAGCCGATCACCGGCAAAAAGGAAGCAGCCCAACGGCGCTGTTGCTTGTAATAATCGAGGGATGGAGTTTCCAAAGTATCCTGGTTAACCGAAGCACTGCGAATTTTCAGCGCCCAATAGTACCAAATTGCTAGGAAACCAACTGTACCTAATGTAAACCAGGTAGGATTTAAAAAAGATGATTTACCGGCAATAATACTATCATAGGCATCGGAACCAACCTCAGCAACACCACCAACATTCCAGTGGTAAAGGTGGTGAAGATGGCCCCAAACACCAGCCACAATAACAGCCATGAGAACAATTCCAACAACGATGAACATGGTCATCGCTTCCCAAACCCGCTTGATTGCGGTCATCCAGCCTGCAAAAGCAGTAATCTGGGCGCTTAGAAAAGCCAGTGCCATAAAGGATACCCCCGTGAAGAATACGGAATTGTGCAAAAAGTTGGTCCAAAAACGAGTATGATAATCATCGTCGCCAAAGAAGGTCATCACAAGACACACTAAGCCAATGGCCATACCGATTAGGAGCGTGCGTTTCGTCTTGCCTTCAAATACAAATTGTGTATTGCTGAGATTCATATGATAAGGCCGGTTTTGCCGGAAAATTTTTACTGTGAATAAGTTATATCGAATTCAATACATCCATTATTGAGCTACCACTTGAACTCTGGCAGGACCCGATGCAGTTCCTTTAGCAGGTCGTTCAAGATTACTCAATGTATTGTCCATTTCATCGTACTTTAAACCCTTCGCTTTCGCTTGAAGCGAACGAATGTAGTGGATCACCTGCCAACGCTCTTCAAATGATAGCTTATCAGAATAACCTCCCATGACGTTTTTACCGTACATGATGCCGAAATAATAACGGCCATTGCCTGCCGCAATCATGTCGTCTGCTATCAAATTTTTAGGCTGTGCAGGATATTTGGAGTCTGGCATTGTAACCAACCACCCTTGACCATCGCCTTTCTCGCCGTGGCAAATGCCACAGTAGATGTCATAGAGTGGTTTCGCCTTAGCCAAACCTGCCGCCGTGATGGGGAATGGATTTTGAACCATTTCCTTTTCACAGCGAAGACGTTCTTCCTCCGTATTGGCAAAATAAAAAGGAGCTTCTCCATTCACAGGTGCTGCGATAGCGTTAGAAGCATTAATGCCGCGAACAACATCAAGCGCAGATGCATCAGTGTAATAAACACCTGTAGCACCCCGAGCCACTGTGCCAGCTACCTTCGTACGAGGCGCAGACAAAGCTGACTTGGCAAAAACACTTTCATCATCCCAGTGATTGTGCTCATAAGCCGAATAAACATTGGCTTCGTAAGTAACAGGGTGAGCCATGTCAGGCATGTACTCATGTCCAGTTAGGTTTTTGCCCGCCGGGGAGCAAAGGGAAAAGAACCACGCTAATAGGGCTATTCCAACGATAGCGCCGATTATATTTTTCATTGTCAAAGATTGAAACGTTGATACAATGTAAACTACTGATGAAAACTTAGATCGTTTTAACGTTCACTTCAGCAGCTCCAGTTTTTCCAAAAAAGGAACGAATTTTCTCAGAATCCCGATCTTCTGTTTCTGTTACGTCAAACGCAATGCAGAACTTGTTATCGGTAATACGAAGGTCGAGTGTCTTCGCTTTTACACCTGGCCACAGACCACAAATGGTATAAAATGTAAGGGTCATACCCCATGCGGCAAACAAGACCGTCATCTCAAAAGTGATCGGAATAAATGCCGGAACAGACCAGTAAGGTTTACCACCAAAAACAATCGGCCAGTCACGCGTAAAAACATACGACATTACACCGAATCCAAAGGATGCTCCAATTGCACCGTAGATGAAACCAAGAATGTGAAGACGACTCTCTTTTAAACCCAAAACCGGATCCAAACCGTGCACTGGAAAGGGCGTGTAAACGTCCATGATATCCAGGTGGTCAGCGTTTGCGGCTTTTACGGCCTTCTTCAAATCTTCCTCGTCGTTGTAAAGTCCGTACAGAACTTTTTGTGTGTCGGAAGCCATCTATATAGAATAATTTAATGTTAGCAAAAATTGTGAATTCGAAATCAAACAATCATTAATGTTCAACCGTATGGTGTGCCGCACTACTACCCTTCTGCTGGCGCTCTTGGTACTCCTTACGTGCTTTTTCTACATACTGATTGCCCGCAACCTTTAAAATGGATTTCACCTCTGCAATAGCAACCACAGGAGCAACACGGGTAAATGTCAAGTACAAGGTAAAGAAAAGACCCACCGTACCAGAGAAAATGGCAATTTCAACCCAAGTTGGAGAGTAATAGCTCCAGGAAGAAGGCAAGAAATCGCGAGCAAGCGTAGTGGCAATGATCACAAAACGCTCAAACCACATACCAATGTTAACAACGATACTCAAAAAGAAGGTCCACCAAATACTGCGACGTATCTTCCTAGACCAGAATAACTGTGGACTCACTACGTTACAGAACATCATACCGAAATATGACCACCAGTAAACACCAAATACACGGTTATAAAAGGCAAATTGTTCGTAAATATATCCAGAGTACCAGGCAACAAATAGCTCCGTCAAATAAGCCACACCCACAATCGTACCAGTCAACACAATTACTTTGTTCATTGACTCAATGTGGTTCATTGTGATATACTCTTCCAACTTCAATACCTTACGGGTAATCAACATCAGCGTAAGTACCATGGCAAATCCAGAGAAGATCGCACCCGCAACGAAATAGGGTGGGAAAATCGTCGTGTGCCATCCTGGAATAACTGAAGTGGCGAAGTCAAAGGATACGATGGTGTGTACAGAAAGTACCAATGGCGTAGAGATACCTGCCAAAATCAAAGACAGTGACTCCCAACGTTGCCAGTGCTTGGCACTACCCGTCCATCCAAACGAAAATAATTCATACATTTTCCGACGGAAACCCGTCGCACGATCCCGCACAGTTGCCAAATCAGGTACTAAACCGGTGTACCAGAACAACAGGGACACAGAGAAATAGGTAGAGATCGCAAATACGTCCCACAACAACGGAGAATTAAAGTTGGTCCAAAGTGGACCGCGTGTGTTGGGGAAAGGGAAGATAAAGAATGCCAACCAAACACGACCCATGTGGAAGATCGGGAATTGTCCGGCACAAACTACCGCGAAAATGGTCATCGCTTCCGCTGCCCGGTTTACCCCGGTACGCCAGCGTTGACGGAAAAGCAAAAGGATCGCGGAAATAAGGGTTCCGGCGTGACCGATACCGATCCACCAAACGAAGTTGGTGATATCCCATGCCCAGTTAATGGTTCGGTTAGCTCCCCATTCACCAATACCCTTCCAAACTGTCCAGACAATGGCAAATAAATACAAACCCAAGAAGGCTGCAGAGAGCGTGAAAGCAACAATCCACTCACGCGATGGCGTGGTTTCGGTGGGCGTACATAAATCTTCCGTAATATCGTGGTACGATTTATTGCCTTCGATCAGAATGTGCCGTACGGGCGCTATTGGTTGAGACATATATAAAATACGTTCTTATTGTTCTTAATAATCTGTTTCCTCTGCCTAGTAATTAAGCGTCTAACGAAGTGTTGCTATTGCGCACTTTCGCCGTGTAGTGAACGCCTGGACGAACATTGATCTCCTCCAAAACCTGGTAAGCCAATGGTCCGCTGTTGTTACGACGTTTGTTCAATTCGCTATCCGGATTGTTCGCGTTACCGAAAACAATGGCGTTGGTTGGGCAAGCCGTTTGGCAGGCAGTGCGAACATCGTTATCTGCCACTGGACGGTTCTCTTGCTTAGCAGCCAATTTACCTTCTTGGATACGCTGTACACAGAAGGAGCATTTCTCGATTACACCACGAGTACGGACAGTTACATCTGGGTTGAGCACCATACGAACCAAGTTGTCCGCATAGAATGGCTTATCATCCCCTTCAACGTGGAATACGCGCTCTTCGTTAGAGCTCCACAAATCAGCAGTGGTGTAATCCAGCCAGTTGAAACGACGAACTTTATATGGGCAGTTATTTGCGCAGTAACGGGTACCAATGCAACGGTTGTAAGCCATTTGGTTCAAGCCCTCCATACTGTGTGGAGTGGCCGCTACCGGACATACGTTTTCACAAGGTGCGTTATCGCAGTGCTGACACATCATTGGCTGATAGACCACCTTGGGATTCTCGAAATCTCCGTAGAAATAACGATCAATCCGCAACCAAGTCATTTCGTGATGACGGTGTACTTCGTTTTTACCAACAACTGGAACGTTGTTTTCGGCCACACAAGCTACCTGGCAGGCGCCACAGCCGATACAAGCATTCAAGTCAACAAACATTTCCCATTTAACACCTGTAGAGAACCAAGATTCCCGCTCAGGATATAAGGTCTGCTGATTCAAATGGTCTGCTTTGTGGTGGAAGTCCGTCATCTTATCTGTTAGTCCAGTCACCTCGTTCAGGTTACCTGGGAAGATGATCGAACGATCCGTCAAAGCACCTTGGAAACCAAGTACTTTTTCATCTACATTGATGGTAGCCTCTCCATCCTTGCCTGTGACACCCATTGTATGGTGGTGCTGTACACAAGCGTAGGATTTATCCTCTCCAACTTTTCCAGAAACTGAAACATTTGAAGAGAAATATTGCGTATAAGCTCCTTGTTTACCCAACAAAGGATTAACATCTACACCATATCCTACTCCACAGCCACCGGAAGTTCTTCCCTGCCCTAATGCGATAGCTAAGGTGTTTGGAGCCAAACCGAAGGAGCGAACGACCGTGCAAGTTACCTTTTTACCATTCACGTCCATCTCTACCTGGTCACCATCGTTCAGGTTATTCCAGCCAGCAATTTTACTGTTGCCATCCCAGCTGTTCGGAACGCTGAGGTAGTTACCCCAAACGGTACGATTCACTGGATCGGGCATCTCTTGCAACCAAGGATTGTGTGCGTATTGTCCGTTTCCAGTGTTGACGGTTTCATAGAAAACCACCTCCAGCTCGGAAGAAGAAGGCTTGCTAACCATGGAAAGGTCAGGACTTACAGAACTGTTGGAAACGGTAGAAGCTGCTACTGGAACTTCGAAAATACCATCGTGCAGGCTGATATCCCAGAAAGCTTGAGGAGTCGCAAATTTGGATTGCTTTCCAAACAAATTGCTGGTCCAAAAAGCCTTAACAAATTCATAATAAGGCTGTTCAGCTGCACGGTTCAATTTAGCGCTGTCTGCCCACTCCAACAAGGAATGTTCTGCTTGGCGCGTTTTGAACAGGGGCGCAATGGTAGGCTGAATTAAACTGTAGTAGCCATTTTTGGGTTCTGCATCACCCCAAGACTCCAAAATATGGTGTGAAGGGGTAGCGTAATTGCAAAGAGCCGTTGTTTCATCCAAAACGCCGGAGAAAGAAATCCGAGTTGGAACCTTGGTCATGGCAGCCTTGAAAGCCTCGGCATCTGCACGATCGTAGGCAGGATTAGCGCCCCAAACTATCAAGCTTTGTACAGCACCCGCATTCATCTCATTCAATAGATCAGCAAACGCCTGATCATCACCTTGGCGCTGATTGGAATAGGCTGCGAACTGTACTGTTGCGTTCAAGTTACCTAGGGTCTCATTGATCTTATTGATCATGATTTGTTCAGCGAGGTTATTGGAATCGCTAACAACCAAGGAGCGGCCATGTGCTTTAGCCAGATCGGCTGCCACTGCATCCAGACCTGCTTTTGCTTTATCGTTCAAACCAGAGACACCTGGCTGACCAGTTACTTTTGAGTATAAATAAGAAATTGCCGCACCCATTTCACTTGGGCGAACAGCAATTCGATTATCGGCATTAGAACCTGTCAGGGACATGTAGCTCTCCACTTGGTAATGGCGAGACATCTTTCCAGCGCGTACATTCGCGGTCTTACGGTTCTCGGCATAAGCACGAGCGTATTCCACTGGACTAATCCAGGTTCCGAGGAAGTCGGCACCAAAGGACGCGATCACATCCGCCTTTTCAAAATCGTAATGAGGAACCACGCGCATTCCATAGCACGCTTTATTGGCATCCAACAAAGCAGAAGCAGAAACTGGATCGTAGGATACTACTTTTGCGGTGGGGTATTTTGCAACGAATTCAGCTAAAACGGCCTTTGCTGATGGACTCATCAGCGTTCCTGTCAGGATGCGTACATTTCCTGCAGCCAATTTTGCCTTAATTTCTGTATCCAGATCAGCCCATGACTTATCGGTAACAGCTCCGTCTGCCACCATTCCAGCAGTGCGTATGCGCTTAGTGTCATACAAACTAAGCACACTGGCTTGAGCCCGAGCGCTGGTACCGCCTTTGGTAACGCTGGAAATAGAGTTACCCTCTATTTTGATTGGACGACCTTCCCGTGTTTTTACCAACACAGAGCAGTAGTCACCTCCATCTACGATGGTAGAGGCAAAATAGTTAGCAACGCCAGGAACGATTTCATCTGGCTTGGAAACATAAGGGATTGCTTTCCGAACAGGTGTTTCGCAAGCAGCCAAGGTAGCTGCTCCCAGACCAAAGCCTAAAACTTTTAAGAAATCGCGGCGGCTGGCTTCCCATTTTCCGTCGGTTTCGACGGCGTTTTCCACGGTGAATTCCTGTTCAGCAGAACGAAGGAAACTTTCTTCGCGATTCAGATCATCAGAACTAACCCAAATACCGTTATCGTGGTGCATAATTGCTGATTTATATAATCCGGATAAACCGGTCGTTATTTAATAGGTTGAATAAATAAAGGAGTGATTAATAGTGGCATTTTTGGCACTCCAAACCGCCAATATCTTCTACAACTACTTTGCTGGCTTCCTCATCTGATTTGCCCACTGACTTTTTGTGCGCTTTGATGTATTCCGCATTGTAGTTTTTGTAGAATCCATTATCGAATTTCACCTCTGTTTCCCGGTGGCAGTTAATACACCAGCCCATTCCCAAAGAAGAGTGCTGATAAACAACTTCCATATTTTCAACAGGGCCGTGGCACTTTTGACAAGCTACTTGGCCGATATTTACGTGCTGGGAGTGGTTGAAATAAGCATGATCAGGAAGGTTATGAATACGTACCCACTCAATTGGACCTTGTATTTTTCCGTTTGAATCTTCTTTCAAGGCCTTTACAATGCCGTCCCACTGCTCATCTACTACTGCAATTCCATTTTCATCAAGTGAACTCAAGGACTTTTCAGACATATATTCTTGTGCAATCCACTTCTTGTACAAGTCTTCGATTTGCTTGTCCGTCCAGTTATCATAACCGCTAATGTACTGATTAGTAATTGGGTCATATCCCATGGATGCGAATATCTTCGTTAACTCAGCGGTTCCGTACTGACTTCCTTTCTTTACAGCTGCGTGGCAGTTCATACAAGTATTGGCTCCTGGAATGGAGGAATGCTTGGAACGGCGTGCAGAGTCGTGGCAGTATTGACAATCAATTTTATTAGTACCCGCGTGCAATTTGTGAGAGAACTTGATAGGCTGGTCCGGCTCATAATTTTGAGAACGTCCCATATTGGTTGCGTTGTCCACTGTTTTGTACCCGAGCACCAAAGTGCTTGCGAAAACAAGAAAAGCAATGAAGCCTTTGCTTGAAAGGGTATCCACCCAAGATTTGGATACTGGCAATTCACCTTCCGCTACCCGGGTTACATTTCCGAGGTGATCGATAATGCGCATCAAAGCAAATGCCAACAAAGAAAGCAACAAGGCCAGCCCTGCAAAAACCCACATAGAGTTTTCATCGCTAGATGATCCTTCAGCCGCCTTGTCCGCGCCAGTAGACACTGCCGCTGCTGGCTTCTTGTTGTACACATCATCAATGTACAAAAGCATACTTGCAATCTCCTCATCCTTCAAACCGGTGAAGTTGTTCATTAGAACCGGTTTCCATTGGTTCCAAAGTTCCACCGCACGAGGATGACCGGTAGCGATCAACGCCTGAGAATTGCGGATCCAAGAATAAAGTGCCTTGTCGTCGTTCCAACGCTCCCGAACCCCACCCAAGGCAGGACCCGTTAGCTTGTCTTTCATGTTTTTGTTATGACAAGAGGCACAGTTAGCAGTAAAGAGTTCCTTACCAGCGCTTATGGTCGGTTCGGCAGAAAGCGTAGAGGCTGCAATCAAAAGCGCGAAAACCCAAGAGATGCGTCTTAGCAACATATAAATAAGGTGTGTTATTTTTGGTACCTGAGCAACAGCTCGTTACTCATGGCGCAAAGGTATTTACTGAATGATTCCTTAACAACATTCTAACATAATTTAATTGGTTATTTAGACACCATCTAAACAAGCCTATTAGACTAGTTAAGGGTTTGTTAACTTGGCCGCAAAGGTAGTCAGGAGAACGATGATTGCAAGGAGTTTGTCAAAAAAAAGTAAGGAATTCCCAATTTTAAAAAAGATGTATTGACGTCAAATTAGAACCTTTTGGGATACCAGTTTGGAAAGTAGGATATTCTGCAAACGTATTGTTTTGCATTCTCTAAATCTTAAAAATTTATCGATAAAAATCACCACTTTTCAAAATTAATTTTTGCCAACAAATATTACTACTTTTTCATATCTCCCGATACTCCATAAAAAAACCGGTGGGAAGATCCCCCCGGTTTTTACCAGCCTAGGCTCCAAAGAGTTGATTCACTCCCCCACCCCTTCTTTTAGCTCGGACAGCACTAACTTAATTCTTCGCAACGATCGACCATAAGCATAATATATCCACCACTCAATAATCCCTAACAAAGCAGCAAAGCTTACCGTCAAAGTGAGCATAAGCCACCAAATAAATGAGTCCGGATCGGCTAGCTCCATTGGCGCTGCCTTTGAACCTTCTATGCTACCCACTATGAAACCAAAGGATAATCCAATTAACATAGAGGTCAAAGTAAAGGACCGATACACCTCTATCATCAACCGCAACTCATAATACAACCACAATAAATTCTCATAACTATCCAATGCCATCCGAGCGGTATGCCGATAAAATCGGAAAAACCGAATACCATAAACCAATATTACCACAGCATACACAAATAAAGCCAACCACAACAAAGAACTTATCAGCCCCTGTAGGTCCAGTAATAACAAAGCTACTACCGCAGCTACTACACCTATTAGTACGCTAAAAAATTCATACCGCATGCTACGATGCACCTTATCCAAAATCAACTGAGGAGATTTGGATGTTAGTTGATCCATACTGAAGCTTGGCTGCTCCCCGGGCTGGTCCTTCCAGTCAGAGGGTAGTGAATTAAAATTCATATCCATATTTCGAAAATTGATCTTTGAGTTTATCCTTTATACGAGTGAGTTTAACGCGGACATTCCCCTCTGATATCCCGAGACTATTGGCCATCTCGCGGCCAGACAGACCTTCCAGATAGAGGAAAATGACTGCGCGATCAGAGACTGGTAATTGATGTATTAATTGGAACAATAGTTCCAACCGCTCCTCTTTGCTCTCTGATTCATTGTCGGAGGTCAAGCTAAGTTCCTCCATTGGCAAGGTGGGGTTTCGCTGCGTCACCTTGTAATAAGTCAAAGCCGTATTTAAGCATACCCTGTACATCCAAGTGGAAAACTGACTTTGCCCCTGAAACGAAGCATAAGACTTCCACAGCTGTAAAGCCATTTCCTGTGCAAGGTCAGCCTGATCTGCCGCTGAATAAGCATATACCCTCACCAAACGGTAAATAATACCTCGGTGGGAATTTAATTGTCGAAGAAATACTTCCTCATTGGGCAACTGAGCCATGGATTTCATGCGCCCCGATTTTAGCGGTTTTCATACCCATCTTTCCAACCTTGAAGTATGTCGGGAAAATTAGTGTACACAAAGGCAAAAAGAACGATCGCCAACTGAATCAGCAACACCCCCCTTTGCCACTTGGGGCGTTCTTGCCAAGGCTGATCCACCTTAAACGGATCAAATAAAAAAGCAACACCCCAATGAAGTGCTAACTCACTCCAGTCCTGACGACTAAAAAAGGAATAGGCACCCAAAAGGATAAATCCAAGGTATAAATACAAATTTAACCGATGTTGCATAATGAATTACGTTTATAGATATCAAAAAATGTATAATAAGAATCACTTCGAAACATTTAAGCCTGCTGGATTAATTTGTATCCAACTCAACCAAATTGTTACAATCGATAGACCAAAACTCAAAAATAAATAAAGCAAATAGGAAAAAAGGCAATCAACGATTTATGCTTTTTCCTAGAGGTAAAAAAACAATCCATGTACTCGCTCGATCCAAGTGAAAGAGCACGAAATAAAACGACCTTGCATCAATCACTGGTTTCAATAACAAACCAATCAAAAGCATACTCATCACCAAAAAATGAGCTATTCATAAAAAACACAGCCCAAGGCGCTGCTGAGGCCTCAAAACAAGGGAGTATCCAAATTAAATTTTGTAATCGAGGCTAGATCTGCCGTCTTACTTAATTTTTTTTGGGGAAATGTGCAACAACGCTTTTTTTTACCATCATTCTTGTTTTACCTTTGCAGCCGATTTGAAAAAGGATATTTCCGTTTATGAACGCAAAAGTGTATACCAAGGTCTTTTTTTACTTGATTTTCAGTGGGTTAACGACTGCTTCCCTTGCACAGTCTCATGGTGATCATCACCCTGCGGCAGCGGGCTCAGAGCAGTCGCAGGTAGTTACAGACTCCACGACTGCCCCCGATACGCTGGTACACCTTGACCACAAGGCCAGTTGTGAAGAGCATCATGAAGAATTTAATGCGGGAGACAATGCAGTTCACCATATTTCCGACGCCAATGCGATCCACGTAATTGGCGATGTTTACTTCCATCTACCCTGCATTTTGTATGCACCAACGAATGGTTGGACCGTTGGAACTACTGCTGCGTTTCACCCACACCACCACGGGAATGGAGAAAACACGCTGAATGGATATGTACTCAATCATGGGGCTATCTACCGCATCAAAGACGCATCCATGGCTACTGGAGTACACACAGTTTCTTGTTTCACGAAAGAAACCTTGTTGGACACGGTAAAAAACAAACAAATAGAAATTCAATATGCCGTAATTAACGGCAAACCATACGAACTGGAATCTAAGACCACGTATGATGGTGGCTTGTTAGGAGGCGGAATTACTGGATTTTACGATTTCAGCATTACGCGGAACGTATTCACCATGTTGCTGACCTGTCTGATACTTGGGTTTTTGTTTATTGCTGTTGCCAAAGCGGCGCGGAATGGACGTGGTAAAGCTCCAAAAGGACTTCAAAATATGGTGGAGGTTTTAATTACCTTCATTCGCGATGATGTGGCCAAGCCAAACATTGGACACAAATACGAAAAATACATGCCTTACTTGTTATCGGCCTTTTTCTTCGTATTGGGATTGAATTTGATTGGTCAGATACCTTTCTTTCCTGGAAGTGCCAATGTAACTGGTAACATTTCAGTTACGATCATTTTGGCGGTATTGACCTTTTTAATCTCGACTTTTAGTGCCAATAAGCATTTTTGGGAGCACACCTTGTGGATGCCCGGTGTACCTACGGTATTAAAAGTGTTGATTTTGACACCGATTGAAATACTGGGTCTATTCCTCAAACCCTTCACCCTTTTGCTTCGACTTTTTGCGAATATTACGGCTGGTCACATTGTGATTTTGTCATTCGTTAGTTTGATTTTCATTCTAGGTCATTCTGGTGAAAGCACAGGAGGAGGTATAGCGGGAGTATTGGCATCTGTGCCATTGACCCTGTTTATGATGACGTTGGAATTATTGGTAGCGTTTTTGCAAGCCTTCATTTTCGTGATGTTAAGTGCCACGTACATTGGAGCTGCGGTAGAAGAGCCACACCACCATTAATAGATAAAAACAAATTATTATTCACAATTATATCTTACGTACGATTATGAGTTTCACAGTATTAGGCGCTGGCCTCGCTGTTATTGGCGCAGGTCTTGGCATCGGCCAAATCGGTGGAAAAGCAATGGAAGCTATTGCTCGCCAACCAGAAGCACAGGGTGATATCCGTTCAAACATGATCCTTACTGCGGCCTTGATCGAGGGTGCAGCATTGGTTTGCATGGTATTGGCTTTCTTCGTAAAGGCTGCCAACTAAGAAAAAGATTATCGGGCGGCGCGAAGCGATTGGCGACGCAATGCCCGATCTCTTTTCAACGAAAACGAGCCATTATAAAGTAATATCCCATTTTTTGTAAAATATAAACGCATCCTAGTAATATGGTATTTTTGGCTGGATTTCCTGTGATGATGCCCGATCCGGGTCTACTTTTCTGGACCACGTTTATCTTTCTATTGTTCTGGTTCATTATGAGCCGGGTCGCATTCAAGCCGATTGCGAATTCGTTGAAGGAGCGTGAAACAGACATCCAAAACGCCCTGGACGAGGCAAAAAAAGCCCGTCAGGAAATGGCTAACCTTCAGGCAGAAAACGAAAAGTTGTTGGCACAAGCTCGTGAAGAGCGTACGGCAATTTTGAAAGAAGCTAAAGAAGCTAAAGAAGAAATTATTGCAGAAGCAAAAGAACGCGCGAATGCAGAATACAAGCGCCGTGTGGAAAGTGCCATGCAAGATATCGAAAATCAAAAATTAGCTGCGATGGTGGATCTCAAAAACCAAACCGGCAAATTAGCGATTGAAGTAGCAGAAAAGATCCTCCGGAAGGAATTGACGAACAATCCTGATCAGGTGGCATTCGCCAAAAGCCTGGTTGATCAGATCAAATTGAACTAATTCCATTAAAGACAACAATTATGTCGGTAACCAGAATCGCCACCCGCTACGCTAAATCCTTAATCGACTTGTCCTCTGAACAAGGCAAATTGGAGCAGGTATATGCGGACATGCGCATGCTACAATCGGCAGTAAAAAACCGCGACTTATACCTTTTCCTGAAAAGTCCGGTCATTCATGCTGATAAAAAAATAGCCATTTTTTCTACTCTTTTCAAAGAAAAAATGGACTCCCTCACCTTGGCGTACATGAATCTTCTGGCAAATAAAGGCCGTGAAGGATACTTAGCAGATATTTGTACCGAATTTGTCAACCAATACAAGCTGCTGAAGCACATCACAACCGTGAAGGTCATCACAGCAGTTCCCCTGGAGGAAGCACTTTTGGCTGATTTACGTCAAAAAGTAGTCGCCAGTGGGATTACATTCGACAACCTGGAGATCCAACCTTCTGTAGACCCCAACCTGATTGGAGGCTTTGTGCTGGAGTTTGATAACAAACGCTACGACGCGAGTGTCGCCAGTAAGTTGGAAGAACTCAAGAACCAATTTAGTAAAAACTTATACATTAAAGAATTTTAATTAAATAAATTATCACAATATGGCAGACGTACGTCCGGAAGAAATCTCGGCAATACTGAAGCAGCAGCTATCCGGTTTTGGCGCCGACACTAACTTAGAAGAAGTGGGCACTGTATTACAAGTGGGTGATGGTATCGCCCGTGTTTACGGCCTCAACAATGCGCAGTCGGGCGAACTCGTTGAGTTCGAGAACGGCGTACGCGCCATCGTTCTTAACCTTGAAGAAGACAACGTAGGGGTCGTTCTAATGGGTTCTTCTGATGGTATCAAAGAAGGTAGTGTTGTTAAGCGTACCGGAATGATTGCTTCAATCGAAGTAGGTGAAGGCTTTGTAGGCCGCGTGGTGAACCCACTGGGTCAACCCATCGACGGTAAAGGTCCTATCACCGGAACAAAATATGAAATGCCCATCGAGCGCAAAGCTCCCGGGGTTATTTTCCGTCAACCTGTAAACGAGCCGCTCCAAACAGGTATCAAAGCGATCGACGCGATGATTCCAATTGGACGTGGTCAGCGGGAATTGGTAATCGGTGACCGTCAGACGGGTAAAACCGCGATTGTAATCGATACCATCCTGAATCAAAAGGAGTTTTACGAGCGCGGAGAAACCGTTTACTGCATTTATGTAGCATGCGGTCAGAAAGCATCTACAGTAGCTGCAATCGCGCGAACGCTGGAAGAGTACGGTGCAATGGCATACACCACGATCGTGTCTGCATCTGCCGCTGACCCTGCCCCACTCCAGTTCTACGCTCCATTCGCAGGTGCTGCAATCGGTGAATTCTTCCGCGATACAGGCCGTCCAGCGTTGATCATCTATGATGACTTGTCCAAGCAAGCGGTAGCGTATCGTGAGGTTTCCCTTTTGCTTCGTCGCCCACCAGGACGTGAAGCGTACCCTGGAGACGTATTCTACCTCCACAGCCGTCTTCTGGAGCGCGCTGCAAAGGTGATCAATAACGATGCCATTGCCAACAATATGAACGACTTGCCAGAAAGCCTCAAAAAGGCTGGCTTGATCAAAGGCGGTGGTTCTTTAACGGCCCTACCAATTATTGAAACACAAGCGGGTGACGTTTCTGCGTATATCCCAACGAACGTGATTTCAATTACCGATGGCCAGATCTTCCTTGAATCGAACCTGTTTAACGCAGGTGTTCGCCCAGCGATCAACGTAGGTATCTCCGTTAGCCGGGTGGGTGGATCTGCACAGATCAAATCAATGAAGAAAGTATCTGGTACCCTTAAGTTGGACCAGGCGCAATACCGCGAATTGGAAGCATTTGCCAAATTTGGCTCTGACCTCGATGCCGCTACCAAAGCAGTACTTGACAAAGGTGCTCGCAACGTGGAAATCTTGAAACAGCCTCAGTATAGCCCAGTTTCTGTAGAAAAGCAAGTTGCTATCATTTACTTAGGTACCAACAACCTTCTTCGCAATGTACCGCTGGATAAGGTTCGTGAATTTGAAGAATTGTTCCTTCAGCGCATGGAAGATAAACTTCCAGCCGTTCTGGAAGAATTCCGCAAAGGTGACCTTAAAGATGCAAGCTTGAATGCCATGAAAGAATTGGCTGCAGACTTGGCAAAAGGCTACGGTAACTAATTTTAACTCTGGTGCGCAGGAGGCTGCCCAATCTTTGTTCAGCCTCCTGCCTGCACCCTACTATCACACCATTTTTTACAACTAATAGCTCATCCAAATGGCTGGAGGTTTAAAAGAAGTACGCGAACGGATCAAGTCGGTTATTTCAACCCAACAGATCACCAAAGCCATGAAAATGGTTTCGGCAGCGAAATTACGTAAGGCACAAGGTGCAATTGTTCAAATGCGTCCGTATTCAGACCGTTTGAATCGCATGCTTTCGAATATCCTGTCTAATCTGGATGGAGATGCCACTACTTCGTTCGGCAAAGAGCGCGACGTAAAAAATACCCTCGTAGTAGTTTTTACTTCCAACAGGGGTCTTTGCGGTGCGTTCAATACCAACGTAAACAAAGAAGCGGTCAACCTGATTCGCAACAAATACGCAAAACAACATGCTGAAGGGAAGCTCACCCTCCTCTTCATCGGTAAAAAAGGCTTTGAGTATTTCCGCCGTCGCTTCTCCGATATTGCCTTTAACACCGACTTCATCCACATTTACGACCAACCTGCGTACGAAAATACAAGCGCGTTGGCCAAAAAGTTGATGGATGAATTCGAATCCGGGAAATACGACGCGATTGATTTGGTTTATTCCCGTTTCAAAAACGCAGCAACCCAAATTCCAACTGCAGAGCAATGGTTGCCAGTAGCCAAACTAGAAGTTTCAGGCGAAAAAACAACCAAAAAAGCGGATTACATCTTTGAACCCGATAAAGTTCAGTTGCTTGAAACCCTTGTTCCAAGCATTCTGCAATTGCAATTCCACAAGTGCATTCTGGATACCGCGGCTTCTGAGCACGGTGCCCGTATGACCGCGATGGATAATGCTACTGAAAATGCGGAAGAGTTGCTTAAGTCGCTCCGCATCAACTACAACAAAGCTCGTCAAGAGGCCATTACCAAGGAACTCAGCGAGATCGTAGGTGGTGTTGCTGCACTAGAAGGCTAGTTTCTCCTCCTTCAACTAAAAAAATCCCGGTGGTACGCCCCCGGGATTTTTTTTTTGCTTTTCTTATTAGAAGGTGGATTCGAATTGTAGAAGCAATACAGCATCCTACATTCTTCTAATTTACAGGTGCAGGCGGGCCTTTCTTTCTAACAATACTTCATTGCTCTCCACCCGTTCCGGATCTGGAACACAGCAATCCACCGGACAAACGGCTGCGCATTGAGGCTCCTCGTGGAAACCGACACACTCCGTACATTTATCGGGTACGATGTAATAATACTCGTCGGAAATTGGATCGAATTTCGTAGCAACATCCACCTCAGTTCCGTTCTCCAGTTGAAAAAGGCCTTTGAGCTCGTTTCCATCTGCTATTGCCCACACAACACCGCCTTCATAAATCGCATTATTAGGGCACTCTGGCTCGCAGGCGCCACAATTAATGCACTCATCCGTGATCATGATTGCCATAAGTCAAATAATGTTTGTTTTTGCGCTGCAAAGATACGTTGAGGATCACGCTCCTCCACCGAACTTTTTAGATTTATTGATAGACTATGGGATAATTCCAACCCAACTATGCTAAAACACACAAGGCCTCCCGGGGAGGAGGCCTTGTGCTATTCGAATGAAAAGAAAGGGCGCGTTACTTGATTACCCTCCGAATAAACGCTTCTAGCTTATGAGTGCGCTCTACGCGCTCTTCCAGTTCTTTGGCCTCTTCGCGGGTATCAAATTGATCAATGGCCACCGCAAAGAAGGGGGATTCTGGAAACTGCACAATAGCAGCGTTGGTATAACCCAATCCTTTGAGCTGCTGAACCCGCTTCTGAGCGTAGTCCTCTTGCAAGAAGGAACCAGAGATAACAAAAAACGCTTGTGAACCACCTACCAAATCGGTAGCGGGCGCAGGCTTGGTGGGAACGGAAGCTTTACCCGGAGTAGTTACCGGCTTAGCGGGTTCTTTTTGTTTGGTGGGGGGGGCGCCAACTACCTCAGGTGCTGGATCTGAAACTTTGCTGGGCTCCACATCCATATACAAGGTAGGCGATACTTTTTTGCCCGTAATCAGCTTAATCTCGGTCCGACGATTCTTGGAGTGTTCTGCTTCAGAGCAATTGGCTCCGTCGGTACAAGCATTCCTAAGGCGGGTTTCACCAAATCCTTGAGGGATAAGACGCGCTTTTGCGACGCCTTTATTAGCCAGGTAGCTAACGACCCCATTCGCGCGACGTTGACTAAGGTCCTGGTTGTAGCTATGCGTACCTCTGCTATCTGTATGGCTGGAGAGCTCCACTTTAACATCAGGATGTTGTTTTAATAGGGATAACAGCACATCCAAGTCCTTTTTCGCATCTGGGCGGAGCGTTGCGTCGTTGTAGTTGTAATAAATATTGGGCAACTCAATGGCGGAGTTGGGCAACAAAGGCGCCACGGTGATATTTTGCATTTTAGAAGGTCCTCCATTACCCGAATTCACCTTGGTAGTGCCCAGTAGTCGATCACCTTGGTAAAGGTCGAGGGTATAAGCGGTATTGGGTTCAAGGTAATATTGAATGTTACCATTTTCATCGGTAAGGATAGTATCCTTTTTTCCGAGAGGAGTGGTGAAGACAGCAGTTGCACCGGCCATTGGTGTATTGGTCAGGTAATTGAACACCGAAGCATTCCACTGTACCTTGTCTTTGGCACGCTCTAGGTAAACCGTTATTGGATTGATTCCCTTTTCAACCTTAATATTGATTTGCTTCGTTTGGAAGTTAGGCAACGAAACAGTAAGGGAGTAAGAGCCCTCCTCAACGGTAGCACTAAATTTCCCTTTTGCATCGGAGAAGCCTGCGATTGCAGCACTTGGTGGGATGGACTTCAGGATATCCTGACCGTCTTCTTTGACGACAGTAATCAAGTTCCCCGCATCGTCCCTGCCGATCACATCACCGACATCCAAGCTTAGAATTCGAACATCTGCCTTTGCTACTGCTTTGTTGCTGCCCTTTTCCAACACAGTCACCAGCACATTATCCTTCAATTCAATCGGCTCCTTGTCTGCTACAATGGGCTGTTTATCGGTAGAATCCTGGGGAAGTAGGTTTTGTTGAACAAAAGCATCAAGGTTACCGTCCTTTAGTCCGAAACTAAAGATATCGTCTTTTCCAACTCCAAAATTACCGGAACTGGAGAAATAGCCATTGATTTTATTTAGGTCCACAATCATTCCAAAATCATCTTCCGGCGTATTAAACGGGGCGGGCAAGGGCTCCAAGGTTCCCCAATCTCCATTTTCCAACTTGATTTGGAACAAGTCAAGCCCCCCCTTACCACCGTGTCCATTGGATGCAAAATAAAGCGTGTTGTCAGCGTGAAGAAACGGAAATACCTCATTGCCAGAGGTGTTGATTTTCGGCCCCAAGTTGACTGGTTCACTCCAAAGTGTCCCTAACTTATAGGATACATACAGATCCATCCCTCCAACTCCACCAGGCCGATTAGAGGCAAAAATGAGTTTGTCGCCATCGATATTCATTGCCGGGTGGCAGTCATCAAATTCACCATTGTTTAGATTCAGGTCAAAAGGGGCCGACCAGCCTCCTTCATTTTTAGAGGAGGCATAAAGCCTCATTTTCAGTTTACCATCACTGGCCAAAACCTCTTGTCCATCCATCAGACCATTCCGGGAGAAATAAATCATATCACCGGTTGGACTAAAAGAAACAGGACCTTCGTGGTACAGGGACACCAGTTCATTGGCAAAAACCGTTGGAGTAGCCAGATTGCCACTGGTATCTCTTCTTGAGAGCAGAATGGACATAGCGGGCAACTTTAGCACCTCATCCTCAAACTTCTCGGCGCCTGCGGTATTAGTTGAGATGAAAACAATACCATCTTCGTAAAAAATGGGACTGAATTCAAGCCCAGCAGTGTTTATATTGGTTTCATTTTTAATCTGTATCGCCACTTTTTGCTGCTGCGAGAACACACTGGTCCATAATCCAATCAAGCACACTAGGGTGACAAAATATCGGGGAGTGGTCATATTGATATGCTTCATATAGGTCAAAAAAATCAAAGGAAAAAACGGGGATTTGAAAGGTTCTTACGACTCTTGGAATTTTTCTTTGTCACAGTCTTTAAATCCGCCTGTACTAACAGCTCAAATGAACCAGCCGTATAATCACGTACTTTTGAAAGGGTGAAATCATAGGCAGCACCTACACCAACCAAAGGAGAGACCTGCCAAAAAGCGATCAAATCAACGGATTCAATACCCAGCAAAGCATCGGTTTCAAACACTCGGTTACCACCTAAACGGCCAGACAACCCTACCGTGAATTTTTCTCGAATGTCTAAATTGATGTTTAAATCAGCATCAAATGGAGCACCCTGAACATACTTGGCCAAGACCGCAGGTAATAATTTCAGGTCTTCATTAATAGGCAGAATAGCTCCTGCCATCAGGTAAAAGTGCCTGGATTCCTTCGCCGTTTCTACATTCGGGTCGGGATTGATCCCAATGGTATTCGTGTAGATTCTAGGCACTGAAAAGCCCATGTAAAGTCGTTGTGCATACGTAGCATATAAACCGGCACCGACATTACCATAAATATCGTTCGTACGCTGATTGGTCAGTGATGGATCGGTGGTAGGACCACCTGGGTCGCCTGTAATCGCATTTCCAAAATTAATCGAAAGAGAACGTACAGAAGCTTGAATCCCTGCCCGGAAAGAGAACTGATCATTTGCAACCAAATCATACGCATAAGCAAGTGATCCAGAAAAATCCCGAAATAAACCGGCGGACTGCATAGAAACCACAGCTCCTACCCCTACTCTATTTGAGAGAAAAGGAGAGTTGAAAGAGGCCAATGCCGATTGAGGAGCTCCTTCAAAACCATACCATTGGTTACGGTAAATACCGGAAACCGTAGGAACGCCTCTGGCACCAGCATAAGCAGGATTGAGCAGCAGTTTATTGTACATAAACTGGGTGTATTGGTGGTCTTGTTGTGCAGTTGCCCCCCAAGCCAACAAAACAAAATATAAGAGCGCTAATTTTTTCATTTCATTAAGTGATAAAGCATTAAAAAATACCAATGACATCCTTTTTACTACCGGAAAATGTGCACATACCCTTTTTTGGCAGGGGCTGTTTCCGTTTGTTTGAAGATGTAATAGTACACCCCGTCTGGCAGAAGAACACCCGGCTCATTGTTCAGGGTTCCTTTCCATGACTTGGCAGGCGTGTTATCATAACCCTCTGCCTCAAATACCTTATCGCCCCACTGATTAAATATAACCAGACTGTTATTGGGATATAAGCCCGAATACAAGCAAGGTATCTCAAAGAAATCATTGGTCATATCCCCATTCGGAGTGAATATGTTTGGAATTATATCACAGGTTTTGTCCTGTACCGTTATGGTCACAGAGGCCATATCACATAAGTCGGGGCAAGCTACAGAGCAAATTTCATAAATAAAGCTGTACACACCCGGTACGTTTTGGATATAAGTAAAGGTTCCATCCAAGGCATTGAACGTCAAACCTTCCAAGTTGCTCTTCAAGGTGATGGAAAGATCAGATGGAAGACTAATCAAATCGTTCAAGAGTACACTGGTTGCTGTTAAGGTATCTCCTCCTCCGATTAGATAGTCCTGGTCATTCTCGGCGGTGGGTTTGACGGCCAACAACACATTGGCGACTTCACTGGTAGCGGAGCAACCGTTGAGCGTTGCGGTAGCAGTATAAGCCCCTTGATTATCTTCGTCCAAACTCAAAATAGTCAATTGCGGCGCATCTGGGTAGGGACCTTCTGGACCCGTCCAACTATAAACAGCGCCTGGGATCCCTGCTACACTCACCTGAACAGTTTCATTCAAACAGCCCGGATTGGGTTCGATGAAGGGTGTACCGATTTCAAAAGGAACTACCTCGATATTAACGGCACACGACACCTTGTTGGCTGATTCATCCACGGCTTGGTACACAACTGTCGAGTTACCTACAGGCAATTCACCAGGGAGGGTAGGACCGGAGATCTGGCTCACTACAGGAGGATTACAATTATCGGTGGCAGTAGGCTCAATTAATGCTAAGTAAATACCCTCACAGCTAGCGATGGTAGCAATGGAGTCCACCATCATATTAGGATCACTCAAAATTTGACCAGCCGTATTGACAACGATACTCTCTGTTGGACAATCAAATACAGGAGCCGTTGGATCGGTCACTGTGATGGTGAAGGTTGCGGATATAGTACCTCCATTCGCATCCTCAGCAATGTAAGTAACCGTAGTTACACCCACCGGAAACAAATCACCTGGCTGATAATTGGACGTAATGGTAGGAGGGCTACAGAAACCTGCCACGGTGGGTGGGGTCCAAGTAGCGATCGCCTCGCAACCATTCAGGGTCTGATTAGCTGGGATATTAATAAAGCTCTCGGGCTGCTGTGCAATAATGGTAATCGTGATACTCTGCTGAGTGATGTTTCCACTCGCGTCCGTAACCCTGACTTCAATAACGGTCACCCCAGGAGGATAGTTGCCATTAAGGGCCCCAGTGTACGTAATTACTGGATTGGTATCGCAGTTGTCAGCGGCAGTTGGAGGGGTGATATTAACATCCGCTCCACATGGGTCGGCATCCGTAATGGTCACATCTGCAGGGAAGGTAAGAAATACAGGTGCGATTTGATCTTGGAGGGTAATGGTAAAAGAGCAAGTATCGCGATTGCCAGCAGCGTCAATTGCCACGTAAATCACCTCATGAACGCCCGCAGGGAAATTAAATCCTGGCGCGAAGTTTGAAAAGAGGGTATCTAAGGCGCAGTTATCGGATGCATTTGGCTTGGTCCAAGTAAGTACGGTATCGCAGCTGCTTAAAGGAAGCACAATAGTGATGTCTTGAGGACATCCAGTTATCACCGGTGGAATCGTTTCCGAAACTTGTACCGTAAACGTACAGGTAGCTGTGTTGCCAGCTTCGTCTTCTGCCGTGTATTGCACCACCGTTGGCCCTACTGAGAAAATAGCACCTGATGGGTGTGTGCTGGTAACCACAATCTCTTGCGATTCACTGCAGTTGTCCAATACAGTTGGAGCCACCCAAGTAGCTAGAGCGGAGCAAGTCCCTACAACGGGCACTACTTGGTTAGATGGACAAGTAATCGTTGGAGGAGCCACTTCTTCAACGGTAAGGGTAAACGAGCATGCCCCTACGTTTCCGGCAGGGTCAGTGGCCAGGTAGATCAAATTATTCGCTCCTACCGGAACCATTTCCAGTAGCGTTGGATCGATGATAGCCGTCAGGTTCGTTGCACAGTTATCCGTTACAGTAGCTGGGGGAACTACCGGGTTTTCAACAAAACAATCCGTTCCAGAAGCTTGAACGGTTAGGTCGGCTGGACAAGTTAGTACGGGATCTCCCGCGTCTACCACATTTACCTGGAATACACAGTTGATAGAACCTCCACCATTTCCAAGCTGGGTCGCATTCATCACCACCGTAGTCGTTCCAACAGGACGAACACTACCAATCGGGTAGTTATAGTTGTAAACAAAGGTCGCGTTCGGTACACAGGGGTTGCTTGCCGTTAGCAGTGGATAGGTTATTGGAGCAGAACAAGAAGTGGTCGCCTCAACTACTACCGCGCTAGTAGGACAATTGGGAATGCTCAAGGTGGTATTGGCATTCACTGTGACGGTCATCGAACAGGTACTCGAGTTATTTGAATTATCGGTCGCGGTAAAAACCACCTGAGTGGTACCGGTTGGATAAGTGTTATTCGCCGGAGCTGTGCTGGTCAAACTGGTTACGGTACCACAAGCATCAGTAGCAGTGGCTGGTAACAAAAAGACCAGCGCATTGCAGTTGGGCCCGCTGGGAGCAATTTGATTGGCCGGACAAGTAATTACTGGTGGCGTATTGTCTACACTGGTAAACAACCCATTCAAAAATTCAAAAGCCACTAGGTTACCTGCGTTATTGATGGCCTCCATTGGTTGTTCAAAAACCAAAGTACTCATACCATTCGTCGCCAGAACGTTGAAGGTAAGTGAGAATATAATTCCCCCATCCGGAATGTTCGGCCAACTACCTGTTTGACTTACTTCCAGGAAGTTTAAAAATCCTTGAGGCGCGGTGGAAGCTGCGTTGAAAAAACTCGCAGCGGAGATCCCTGTACCAGGATAAACTGCTGTAAAACCAGTATACCCCAAAACAGCAGGATTCCAGCGAACCCGGAAGTTCATCCCTGCAATATCATCAAAATTTGTTACTCGAAAGGGTATAGTAACGGTATTGCTGCCCCCGCCACAAGAAAACTGAACGGTATCAATTTTAAGCATAAATACTTCACCCAAGTCTACAAAAACCGAGAAGGAACAGGTGGAAGTATTTCCAGCAACATCTGTGGCGGTATAGGTTACTATCGTAGTGCCGCCCGGGAAGGTTCCGTTAGCTGGCCCTACTCCATTTCCATTACCGGCACTTGCGGGTGTATAGGTCAAACCAACGACCCCGGAACAGTTATCTGAAAGTGTCACTGGACCGATACCTGTTACTTCCGCAGTCGGAGCCCCCATCACCGCCATTACGGATTGGTTAGGCGGACATTGTATTTGGGGAGGAGTGGGGTCAATTACTTCAAATTCACCGGAAATGTATGCGGTTGGAATTGGGTTTAAGCTCAGATCTACAGAAAGCTGGGCCACCGGAGTGCTTGAAAAAAACAAGGCGGTATTTGCACCAGAACCACCCACTACCGAAAAGTACAGCCTAAACAGCAACGCATTTGGGGGAAGGGTATTTCCAGCTTGTAGATTACTGGTATTCCAAGCAAAAACCAAGGAAGCAGTATCTGGTGTATTCACAAAGTTTAAGTTGAAGTCGGTCGCCAAGTTAAGGCCCAAACTTCCGTTCAACATACCAATGGAATCGTATTCCAATACATCACTCAACCAACGTAGGGAGTATTGCGCACCAAAGATAGAATCAAAATTATACGTTGTAACATCAATGAAAAAGGATTGACCGCAGTTGGCCGTACCGGAGGAGGCCACAAAAATCAAACTATCACTCGCAGAAGGATCATAGCTCAATTGTACGGTAAATTGGCAAGTATCCAAGTTTCCACCAAAATCCTCGGTTGTGTACGTTACTTGAGAGGCTCCCATGTTGAAAAAATGGCCGCTGGCATCCGGGTCATTGGGGAAGTTAGCGACCGTCGCACCGGTCGAAGACCAACCGGTCATTTCGATCCCACAGGCTTCTACAATGGTAGGAGCGAGACCAAAAACCTGCTTGGAACCCGCTGCCAATACCGTAATATTCGGTGGGCAAGTCATGACGGGAGGGACAGGATCAATGGTTTTAATTCCCCCTATACTCAACGAAAAGGGAAGCGGTTGAAAGCTCACATTTGTGGCTACAATGGCTGCCGGGGGCGGATTTGGGAGGGCTGTTGTATCGAATGCCATGGTGGAAAAACCACCAGATTTCCGAACGACTGCTATTTTGAAAAGCGTATTGTTGTTAGG
>Ga0315900_10000782_pt1 | contig 52807 bp, 53 predicted proteins | sample LakEriMetagenome_FD_203521 | JGI IMG/M metagenome (GOLD analysis project Ga0315900, IMG submission 203521) | Freshwater fungal communities from buoy surface, Lake Erie, Ohio, United States - Buoy 12 MA114 | ecosystem: Environmental > Aquatic > Freshwater > Lake > Lake biofilm | place: USA: Lake... | reverse complement strand
CCGGGGGCCGGTCGCGGCGGGCCACGCCGCCCCGGCCCGCGCGCGCCAGCCTAGACCCCGAAGCGGCGCAAGCCCGCCTCGGTCAGCACGGCATCGAGGGGGGCGTCCGTCGGTTCTATCGGCACCTCGGGCACCTCCTGCGCGCCGAAGGCAAGACCGACCGCCAGCACCGCGCCCCCCGCGCGCAGCCCGGCCAGCGTGCGGTCATAGAACCCCCCGCCATAGCCGAGCCGCATCCCGCGCCCGTCGAAGGCCAGGAGCGGCACGATCAGAACCTCGGGCGCACACCACGCCCCCTCGGCCGGCACGAGGGCACCGAAATCGCCCGCGACCATCGCCGCATCCGGCGTCCACGCCCTGAACGCGAGCGGGGCGCCCCGCGCCACGATCACGGGCACGCAGACCCCGCCGCGATGGGCGGACATGGCGGGCAGGGGATCGGCCTCGCTCCGGATCGGCATGTAGCCCGCGAGCATCCGCCCCCGCGCGAGGTCGGGGAGGATCTCGGCCGCCCGCGCCGCGAGCTGCGCGCCGAGGCCAGGGACGGCCCCCGCTTCGCGACGGACGGCCTGCATCCGCTTGCGCAGGGCGGATTTCTCATCGGTCAGGGTCATCAGAGCAGCACCACCGTGGCAAGGCCCAGAAAGGCCAGGAACCCCATCACATCGGTCAGGGTGGTGACGAAAGTGCCCGATGCGAGCGCGGGGTCAAGCCCCAGCCGGTGCAGCCCGAGCGGCACGAGCACCCCGCCGAGCGCCGCCACGACCTGATTGCAGATCATCGCCGCCCCGAGCACGACGCCGAGTTCGGCGTCGCCGACGATGGTCCATGCCCCGAAACCCAGCACCACGGCGAGTGCGAGGCCATTCAGCGTCCCGGCCCCGAGTTCGCGCAAGATCGCGCGGCGGGCGTTGGCGCGCGTCAGGCTGCGCGTCGCGAGGCCCCGCACCGCCACCGCGAGCGCCTGCGTGCCCGCGATCCCGCCCGTCGAGGCGACAATGGGCATGAGTGCGGCAAGAAGCACGAGGGTCGAGATCGTCTGTTCGAACTGCGCGATCACCAGCGCCGAAAGCGATGCCGTCCCGAGATTGACCAAAAGCCAGGGCAGGCGCCGCCCGACGGTCGCGACGGCGCCTTCGCCGGCCGCGCCCTCACCTTCGACCCCGGCCAGGCGCAGAACGTCCTCGGCGTGCTCGGCGTCGAGAACCGCCATCGCATCGTCGATCGTGATCACCCCCGCAAGCCGCCCGGCCGCATCGACGACCGGCGCCGAGATGAGGTGATAGCGGTTGAACCGGACCGCCACATCCGCTTCGGCCTCGGTTGCGCCGATGGTGCGGAAGTTGCGCTCGCGCAGCGAGGCGAGCGCAACCTCGCGCCGGGCGCCGAGGATGCGCCCGAGTCCGACCTGCCCCACGGGGCGCATGCGGGGATCGACGAGGATCACATGATAGAACGCATCCGGCAGGACAGGGGCGGCACGCAGGAAGTCGATCGTCTCGCCCACCGTCCAGTGCTCCGGCGCGCTCACCGTCTCGCGCTGCATGAGGCGCCCGGCCGAGCCTTCGGGGAAGGCCAGCGAGGCCTCGATCGCCGCCCGCTCGGGCGCGTCAAGCGCCGACAGGACGCGCGCCTGCGCGGGGGCGTCGAGGTTTTCCACGATGTCGACGACATCGTCGGTCTCGAGCATGCTCAGCGCTTGGGCCAGCGCCGCGGGTGCGAGCGTGTCGACCAGCACGCTGCGCAGCGAGTCGTCGAGTTCCGAGAGAACCTCGCCGTCAATCTCGATCGACCAGAGATCAAGGAGCGCCCGCCGGTCGGCGGGGGGCAACTCGGCCACCACTTGCGCGGCATCTGCGGCATGCAGGCGATCCAAGAGGCGGGCCACTTCGGCGCTCTCCTCGGCCTCGAGCGCGTCGCGCAGCGCCGCCACGAGGCCGTGCCCCGGCCCCGGCATGGCCCGTCCCTCGCGCGGGTCCCGTCCTTGATCCGCCATTGCGCCCCCCGATCTGACGCCGTGCATGATACCCGCGAAACCCCGCAGGCGCGAGCGCCAAGCGCCCTTCCGCCCGCGCCGATGCGCCGCTAGGGTCCGATCCCGGGAGGGTCGGAGATGGCGCAACTTCTGATCGGGCAGACGCTGGCCTTCGCGGGCGATCCGACGGCCGAAGGGCCCGGGGCCGCGCGCCACGACGGCCGCGGCGGCGTGCTGATCGAGGGCGGGATCATCCGCGCGACCGGCACCGCCGATGCGCTGCGCGCGGCCCATCCGGCGGCCGAGGTCATCGACCACGGGGCGGCGCTGATCTCGGCGGGCTTCGTCGATGCCCATGTCCATTACCCGCAGACCGCCATCATCGCCTCGTGGGGCAAGCGGCTGATCGACTGGCTGAACGGCTACACCTTCCCCGAAGAGATGCGCCTGTCCGATCCCGCCTATGCGGCCGAGATCGCGGGGCGCTATCTCGACCTCGTGCTGGCGCAGGGCACGACCACGGTGTGCAGCTATGCCACCACCGCACCCGTGAGCGTGGATGCCTTCTTCACCGCCGCCGCCGCGCGGGGGATGCGGGTGCTCGCGGGCAAGACCTGCATGGACCGCAACGCCCCCGAGGGGCTGATCGACACGGCCGTGCGCGCCCATGACGAAAGTGCCGCCCTGATCGCGCGCTGGCACGGCGTCGGGCGGGCGGGGTATGTCATCACCCCGCGCTTCGCCCCGACCTCGAGCCCCGAGCAACTGCGGGTGCTGGGTGCGCTCGCGCAGGCGCACCCCGACTGCCGCGTGCAGACGCATCTGTCGGAGCAGACCGACGAGGTCGCCTGGGTGCGCGACCTCTTCCCGCGGGCGCGCGACTATCTCGATGTCTACGAGGGGGCGGGCCTCTTGTCGGCGCGCACCGTCTTCGGCCACGCGATCCACCTCGAGCCGCGCGAGCGCGACCGGCTGGCCGAGGTCGGCGCCGCGATCGCGCATTGCCCGACCTCGAACGCCTTCATCGGCTCGGGCCTTTTCGATCTGCGCGGGCTTGCCGAACGCGGCATCCGCATCGGGCTTGCAACCGACACGGGCGGGGGGTCGTCGTTTTCGATGCTGCGGACCATGGCCGCGGCCTACGAGATCGCACAGCTGCGCGGCCATGCGGTGCACCCGGCCGAGCTGTGGTGGCGCGCGACCGCGGGTTCGGCCGCGGCGCTTGGCCTCGGGGCGCGGATCGGGTCGCTCGCGCCGGGCTTCGAGGCCGACATCGTCGTGGTCGATCTGGCCTCGACCCCCGCCATCGCGCAGGCCGTCGCCCGTGCCGGCACGATCTGGGAGGCGCTCTTTCCGACGATCATGATGGGCGACGATCGCGCCATCCGCGCCGTCTATGTCGGCGGGCGCCGCGTGACCCCCCTTTCGTCCGCCGCGCAGGCAGGGTAGCGCGGCGGGACATATTTCAGTCCGGGGCATCCATGCGACCGCTCAGCTGTTTCAAGGCTTATGACATTCGCGGCAGGTTGGGCGAGGAGCTCGACGAGGAGATCGCCTATCGCATTGGCCGGTCCTTTGCCGCCGAACTCGGCGCCCGGCACGTCGTGCTCGGCCGCGACATCCGCCCGACCTCGGGGGCGCTCGCGGATGCGGTGGCGCAGGGGCTGATGGATGAAGGCGCGGAGGTCGCGGACCTTGGCCTCTGCGGCACCGAAGAGGTCTATTTCGCGACCGGCCACACGGGTGCCGCGGGGGGCGTCTGCATCACCGCCTCGCACAACCCCATCGACTACAATGGGATGAAGATGGTCGGGCGCGGCGCCGCCCCGATCGGACCCGAGACGGGCCTTGCCGCGATCCGCCGCCGGGCCGAGGCGGGCGCCTTCGGCCCCGCGCGCACGGGCGGGCGGCGGGTCGATGCGGGCGCGGTCCGGGCCGAATATGTCGCGCGCGTCCTCTCCTTCGTCGATCCGGCGGCGCTGCCGGCGCTGCGGGTGCTCGTCAACGCCGGGAACGGCGCGGCGGGCCCGACCTTCGATGCGCTGGCCGAGGGGCTGGCGGCGCGGGGCGCGCCGTTGACCTTCGTGCGCCACCACCACGACCCCGACGCGCGCTTTCCGAACGGAATCCCGAACCCCCTCCTGCCCGAGAACCAGCCGCTGACGGCCGATGCGGTGCGCGCGGCGGGTGCCGATCTGGGGGTCGCGTGGGACGGCGATTTCGACCGCTGCTTTCTCTTCGATGCGGCGGGCAGCTTCGTGCCGGGCGAATATGTCGTGGGCCTTCTGGCCGAGGCCTTCCTTGCCCGCGAGGCGGGCGCCACCATCGTCCACGACCCCCGCGTCGTGTGGAACACCCAGGATATCGTGGGCCGCGCCGGGGGGCGCGCCGTCGCTGCGCGCACGGGGCATGCCTATCTCAAGGCCGCGCTGCGCGAGACGGGCGCGGTCTATGGCGGCGAGATGTCGGCGCACCACTATTTCCGCGACTTCTTCGCCTGCGATTCGGGGATGATCCCCTGGCTCATGGTCGCGGCCCTGATCGGCCGGCGCGGCGAGGGGCTGGCCGAGGTGCTCTCCGAGCGGCGCGCAAGCTTCCCCTCATCGGGAGAGATCAACTTTCGCCTGCGCGACGCGGGCGCGGCACTGGCGGCGGTGCGGGCCGAATGGGCGCCGAAGGCGCAGGCGATCGACGAGCTTGACGGCCTCGGCCTTGCCTTCGCGGACTGGCGCTTCAACCTGCGGGCCTCGAACACCGAGCCGCTCTTGCGCCTCAATGTCGAGGGGCGCGGCAACCCCGCCAAGGTCGCCGAGATGGCCGAGGCCATCGGCGCGCTGATCCGGCAGGCGGGCGGGTAGCGCCCTCAGACCCGCCGCAGCGCGATCACGGCGTTGAGGCCGCCGAAGGCGAAGGCGTTCGAGAGGACGGCATCGACGCGGGCCTCGCGCGCCACGTTCGGCACGACGTCGAGCGCGCATTCGGGGTCGGGCTCCTCATAGCCGATGGTCGGCGCGATGATCCCCTCGCGCAGCGCCATGATGCAGGCGAGCAGCTCGACCGCGCCGGTGCCGCCGATCAGGTGCCCGTGCATCGATTTCGTCGAGGAGATCATCAGCCGGTCGGCATGGTGCCCGAAGGCATGGGCGACGGCGGCGCATTCGGTCTTGTCGTTGGCGGCGGTGCCGGTGCCGTGGGCGTTGATGTAGCCCACATCGCCCGGATCGAGGCGCGCATCGCGCATCGCCCCTGTCATCGCCCGCTCGGCGCCTTGCGCCGAGGGCATAACGATGTCGCCCGCATCCGATGTCATGGCAAAGCCCGCGACCTCGGCCAGGATCTCGGCCCCCCGCGCCCGGGCGTGGTCGTAGCTTTCGAAGACGAAGATGCCCGCCCCCTCGCCCTGCACCATGCCGTTGCGATTGGCCGAGAAGGGGCGGCAGGCGTCGCGGCTCATGACGCGCAGGCCTTCCCAGGCCTTGATCCCGCCAAAGCACAGCATCGATTCCGACCCGCCCGTGATCATCACCTCGGCCGCGCCCGAGCGCACCATCTGAAAGGCCAGCCCCATGGCGTGGTTGGAACTCGCGCAGGCGGTGGCGACGGTAAAGGTCGGGCCGCGCAGGTTCCATTCCATGCTGACATGGCTCGCGGCGGCGTTGTTCATGAGTTTCGGCACGACGAAGGGGTGGACGCGGTTCTTGCCCTCCTCATAGACCGCCCGGTAATTCTCGTCCCAGGTGTTCACCCCCCCGCCCGCCGTGCCGAGCACCACGCCCGAGGCGAGCGAGAGCGCATCGCCGAAGCTGAGCCCCGCCTGGTTGATCGCCTCGCGGGCGGCCAGCATGGTGAACTGGGTGAACTTGTCATAGAGAGCGATCTGCTGGCGGTTGAAGTGCCGCTCGGCGTCCCAGTCGTGGACCTGCGCCCCGATCTGGACGCCGAGCCGCTCCTTGTCGCGCAGCTCCAGCGGCCCGATCCCGAGCCGCCCCTCGCGCAGGGCTTCGAACGTGCCCGCCACGTCATGGGCAAGCGCGTTGATGGTGCCCGCCCCGGTGATGACGACGCGCCGCATCAGCCGCGCGCGGCCACGAGGGCCTCGACCGCCGCGAGCATCGCGCCGACCGACGAGATGTCGAAATCCCCCGCCGTCGGGTCGTTGGCGTTGAAGGGCACCGAGACGTCGAACGCCTCTTCGATGGCGAAGATCGCCTCGACGAGGCCGAGGCTGTCGAGGCCGAGGTCCTGCAAGGTCATCTCTTCGCGCAGGTCTGCGACGTCGAGCATGGCCTGCTCGGCGATGATGGCAAGCACACGGTCACGCACGATGGTCGTCATGGATTCCCCGTTGTGAAATGCGGCGCTGATGTAACGGTCCTATCCGCTCTTTGAAACAGCTTTCTGAAGCGCCGCCACCGCCGCCGCCAGCCGCGGCAGGCGGCGCAAAGCCTTGTTGATCTCGATCTGCGTTTCCATCTTCACCGCCGGATTGCCGAGGATCACCCGCCCCGCCGGAACGTTGGTGAAGATCTTGGTGGCCCCGCCCGCGATCACGTCGTCGCCCACGAAGATGTTGTCGTTGACGCCGCATTGCCCGGCCATCACCACCCGGTCGCCGATCCGCGCCGATCCGGCGATGCCGACCTGCCCGCAGAGCATGCAGTCGCGCCCGATCCGCACGTTGTGGCCGACATGCACGAGGTTGTCGAGCTTCGTGCCCGAGCCGATCTCGGTGTCGCGGATGGTGCCGCGGTCGATGCAGGCATTCGCGCCGATCTCGACATCATCGCCCAGCACCACCGCGCCCAGGCTGTGGATGCGCGTCCAGGGCTGCCCCTCCTGCCTCTCGCGCGTGCCGAGCGTCGCGCGCACCTCCTCGACACCCGAGCGTTCGGGGGTGACGAAGGAAAACCCGTCAGAGCCGATCACCGCCCCGGGCTGAAGGATGGCGCGCGCCCCGATCCGCACCCGCGCCCCCACCCGCACGCCCGCGTGGATCAGCGCGTCGGGCCCGATCTCGGCACCCTCGGCGACGCTCGCGTGCGGGGCGATGCGCGCGCGCGGGCCGATGCGCGCCCCCGCCCCGATGCTGACGAAGGGCCCGATCGCGGCATCCGCGCCAATCTCTGCCGTGGGGTCGACGACGGCGGCGGGATGGATGCCGGGGGCGATGCGCGGCCCCGGATCGAAGGCGCGGGTAACCCCGGCCAGCGCCAGCCGCGGCCGGGCGATCAGGATCGCGGCCCGCAGGCCGAGCGCGCGCCAGTCCGCCCCCTCCCACAGCACGGCGGCCTGCGCCTTGCCGGCGGGCAGCGCCTCGGCATAGCGCGGATCCATCGCGAGCGCGATCTCGTCGGCGCCCGCCATGGCGGGTTCGGCCGCGCCACGGATGCGAAGCTCCACCTCGCCCTCTGCCCGCGCACCGATGGCGCGCGCGATCTCGGCAACCGTGTGGCCCATCACCGCCTCCGCAGCCCTGCGGCCAGACCCTAGCCCTCGGCGCCCCTCTGCGCCAGACCCGCCTCGAGCAGCGCCTCATGGACCAGGGCATCGCGCCCGTAGACGTCGGGCCGGTAGCGCAGCACCCCGTCCTTGCCGAAAAACGCCGTGCGATAGTCGATGTGGATCGGCACGGGATCCTTGAGGTTGATGCGCACCTGCCGCCCGCTGTCGAGCGCGCGCCGGAAATCGGCCTCGGGCGTCGCGCTCTGGCGCGCGAGCAGCACATGCGCAAGGCCGAAGGGATCCTGCAGCCGTACGCAACCCGAGGAATAGGTGCGGCTGTCGCGCGCGAACAGATGCTTTTCGGGCGTGTCGTGCAGATAGATGGCGTGGCGGTTGGGGAACATGAACTTCACCAGACCAAGCGCGTTGGTATCGCCCGGAGGCTGGCGCAGCGTGAACGGGAAGGTGCCGGGGGTGTAGAGGGTGAAGTCCACCGCGTCGCGCGCCACCGCATTGCCCTCGGCATCGACGAGTTCAAGATGGGCAAGCGCCGTCGGATCTTCCTGCAGCGTGGGCAGGTAGTCGCGCCGCACGACGCCGGGCGGAACCGTCCAGTCGGGGTTGACCTCCATGTAGCGCATGAGGTCCGAGAATTCGGGGGTCTGCTTTTCGCGCAGGACCGCCCCCACGACGGCCGCAGTCTCGAAGGTGACCTGCCCGTCGTCGATCAGCCGGACACGGAAATCGGCCAGGTTGACGAGGATGTGGCGTGAACCGCGCGGCATGTTCAGCCAGCGCTCGCGCTCGAGCGCGACGGTGACCGCCCGCAGCCGGTCGCCATCGCCAAGATTGAGCGCCGCCACCGTGCGCTGTCCCACGACCCCGTCCGGATTAAGGCCGCTTTCGCGCTGGAACGCCTCGACGGCGGTCTGGAGCGCTGGATCGTAGACCGCTGGATCGCCCTCCACGGGCAGGACCGCCGGGTGGCCGAGTTCGGCCAGGCGCGCGCGCATCAGCATGATCGCCGGCCCCGAATCACCGGGCTCGATACTTTCGGAAATCCGCAGCGGTTCGGTCTGCGGCCTGTGCGCCGCGCGTACCGAAAGTTCGGCGCGCGCGCGCAGAAGCCGTGCATACTCGACCGTCTGCGGCGCAAGCCCCGCCAGATGCCGCGCCGGGTCTTCTGCGGCTGCGAAGGCCGCTAGCAGGGCGGCAGGTTCGGGGCGCGCGACCTCGCGCACCATCCCGCGCGCGACGCTGCGCGGATCGATCGCGCCCGCACTCAGATCTCCGCCGAAGGACAGCAGCGCCCGCGCCAAAGCTATCTCTGCCCGCGCGCGCGCCGTTTCGGTCGTCGCCGCCGCGAGTGCCGCGCGCAGTCCCTCGCGCCCATAGCGGGCGGCAGGCAGGCCGTGGGCATCCGCCTCGGCCAGTGCCGCAATCAGCGCGACACGGCGCGCGGAATCTGCCGGACCTGTGAAGATCGGCGCATAACCGCGCTCCCGAAAGAAGGGCCCGAGCACCGAATCGTCCGAGGTCTGGGCCGCCAGCGCCTGCGCGAAGGCGTCAGGCGCCGTGGCGGCAGCAGCCTGCGATGGGGTGGCTATGGCGCTGGTCTGCGCGCCAGCCACCGACACGCCCAGAGCCAGCGCCCCCGAGACTGCAAGTGCGACGACGAAAGCCCGCATAGTCCGCCCGATCCCCTGCCGTAGCCGGTCCAAGGCACCGCCCCGTCGCGGAACCTCACGGGTTTTCCTGATGCAAAGCGGCCCCAAGGTCCAGATCGGGTGTGCCGCAGCGCGGCGCCGGGCGCTGTGCTGTTGCCCGCGCGCCACGCCTTGCCCGACAGCGCAGAAGAGGGAATCAGCGGAATTTCGCCGACATCGCCCGATCTCGTTAAAATCATGTCAACAAGTGCTTGGGGGACCCGCAACTGCGTGGCATAAAAAAGGCGTCCAAAGGCGGATCAATCTCCGTCACGTCCGGGCAGATACGGCCCGTCTGCCGAAGTCGAAGAGGGAGAACCCATGATGCCAGATCGGATCCGCTCGGCGCTTGGTGGTCTGTTCGGCCTTTCCGGTACTTCCGAGGCCCTCCCGGCGGTCTCGATCAGTCGCCGCGCGATCCTCGGCGGTCTGGCGGCAGGTGTCGTGGGTGCGGCGCTGCCTTCGGGCGTGCATGCCTTCTCGCTCAACTCGGGTCGCGGCAACTTTCGCCGCATCCGCATGTACAATGGCCGCTCGGGCGAGAGCATCGATACCGTGTACTGGATCGATGGATCCTACATCCCCGAAGCGATGGAGGACATCAACCGCATCATGCGCGATGTCCGCACGAATCAGATCAAGGCGATTGACCCGGCCGTGATCGACATCCTCGCCGCCGCGCACAGCCTGATGGACGTGACCGAACCCTATTCGCTGCTCTCGGGCTATCGCACGCTCACCACGAACAACCGCATCCGCGAGAGTGGCGGGGGTGCGGCGCGCAACTCGCTGCACATCCAGGGGCAGGCGGCCGATGTCCGGCTGCGCTCGCGCTCGCTTCGGCAGATGGCGCGGGCGGCCGAAAGCTGCAACTCGGGCGGCGTTGGCGTCTATCACCGCTCGAACTTCGTGCACATGGATTGCGGCCCGGTCCGCACTTGGCAGTCCTGATCGCGCGCATCGGGGGGTGACGGCGCGACGCTCGCGCCCCATATTCCCCCCATGCTCAAGTTCTCTCCCTTTCTGCTCGCGATCGCCTATGCGGTGGTTCTCTATCATTTCTCGGTCTGGCGCACGCGTCGTACGCTTGATGCCAACTCGACCGAGCTGGTGGATCCGCTCCTGCGCGTCATGACCGACCGCATGGCCGAGGTGCTGGGGGTCGCGCATGTGCCTGTCCACATCTACGAGGTCGATCCGGTGAACGGCCTTGCCGCTCCCGATGGCCGCATCTTCCTGACCCGCGGGTTCTATCGCAGATATCGCGCGGGGGATGTGACAGCTGCCGAACTGGCAAGCGTGATTGCCCACGAACTGGGCCATGTCGCGCTCGGGCACACGCGGCGGCGGATGATCGACTTCACCGGGCAGAACGCGCTCTTCGTCTCGCTCGCGGCGCTTTTCGGGCGGGTGATCCCTGTCATCGGTCCGTTCGTGGCGGCCGCCGCGGCACGGCTGGTGACGATGCTGCTGGCCGCGCGGCTTTCGCGCGAGGACGAGTTCGAGGCGGACGCCTGGGCGGCGGCGCTGCTCACGCGGGCGGGGATCGGGACGGCGCCGCAAAAGGCGCTCTTTGCCAAGCTCGGCGCGCTGACGGGCGGGGGGGCGCCGGATGCGCCGGCGTGGCTCCTGAGCCACCCGCGCACGGCCGAGCGCATCGCCGCGATCGAGGCGCTCGAGGCGCGCTGGCAGGGATCGCTGCCGCGCGACTGAAGGGGGAAGGGGATGACGCGCGGCAATGTCCTGCTGGTCACGATCGACCAGCTTTCGGCGGCGGTGCTCGACGGGCCGCTCGCCGCCTTCGCGCGGACCCCGAACCTCGATCGGCTGGCGGCCACGGGCGCGCGGTTCGATTTCCACCATACCGTCACCGTGCCCTGCGGCCCGGCGCGCGCGAGCCTGTTGACCGGCCTCTACGCCATGAACCACCGCGCCATCCGCAACGGCACGCCGCTTGCGCGCCATCACGCGACGGTGGCGACCGAGGCGCGCAAGGCGGGGTATGAGCCGCTGCTGTTTGGCTACAGCGACATCGCCGCCGACCCCGAAGGGCGCGACCCCGAGGACCCGGACCTGCGCAGCTATGAGGGCGTCGCGCCGGGGTTTCGCGAGCTGGTCGAGATGCGGATGGAGACGGGTCACGAATGGCCTGCCCATCTGCGCGCGCGCGGCCACCCGGTCGACCCCGAGGACCGGGCGCCCGTGCCCGCCATCTATCGCCCCGTCGCCCCGCCTGGACGGCCGTCCCGCCCCTCGGACCCCGCGATCTACGCCGCCGCCGACAGCGATACCGCCTATCTGACCGACCGCACCCTCGCCGCCCTCGACATCCGGCGCGGTGCGCCGTGGTTTGCCCATCTCGCCTATATCCGGCCGCACCCGCCGCTCGTCGCGCCGGCGCCATGGAACACCCTCGTCGATCCCGCCGGCCTGCCCGCGCCCGACCTCGGGCGGCCCGACCATCCGCTGGTGCGGGCGTGGTTTTCGGCGCCGTCGAACGCGGGCCTCTTCTGGGGGTTCGACGGCGATTGCGCGGCCCTGCCGCCCGCGACGGTGGCGGAGTTGCGCGCCGTCTATCTGGGTCTCGTGGCCGAGGTCGACCATCACCTCGGCCGCGTGCTCGACTGGCTCGAGGCGACGGGGCAGGCGGGGCGGACGCTGGTCATCGTCACCGCCGACCATGGCGAGATGCTGGGCGAAAAGGGCATGTGGGGCAAGATCGTGCCCTTTGAGCCCGCGCTGCGCGTGCCCCTCTATGTCCGCGCGCCGGGGATGCCGGGGGGGCAGCGCATCGCCGCCCCGACCGAGTCGGTCGATCTCGCGCCCACGATCCTCGACTGGATCGGGCGGTCGGCGCCGCCCGCGATGGATGGCGTCTCGCTCCTGCCGCTGCTTGCCGGCGGGGCGGTGCCCGCGGGCTGGCGCGAGGGGGTTCTGGCCGAGATCGACTTCGGCCACCCCACCCGGCCGACCCCGATCCAGGCCGCCCTCGGCCTATACCCGGACCAGGCCGGCGCCGCCATCTGGCGCGACGCGCGCTGGAGCTATGTCCATTTCGCGGGCCCCGTCGCGCCGATTCTGTTCGATCGCGCCGCCGACCCACACGAGACGCGCGACCTCGGCGCCGATCCGGCCCACGCGCCGGTGCGCGCGGCGCTGCTCGGCCGGATCATGGGGCGGATGATGCGGCGGCGCGACCGGCGCCTCACGCATCTGAGCTTCGGCGCCTGAGGGGGCGCGTTGCCCCCGGACGCAGGACCGCCTATAGCCCGCCATCACGGGCCGGGATGGCCCTGAGGCCGACATGACCCCACAGCCCGACGACAGCCCCCGGGGCCTTGCCTTCGCGGTCTCGGCCTATGTGCTCTGGGGCTTCATGCCGCTCTATCTCTCGACGATCGCGCATGTCAGCCCGTCCGAGATCATCGCCCACCGCATCCTGTGGTCGATCCCGGTCGCGGCGGCGGTGCTGATCGCGACGGGGCGGACGGCCGATCTTGCCCGCGCGCTGCGCACGCCGCGGATGCTCGGGATGGCGGCGGTGACGGCGGTGCTCGTGGCGGCCAACTGGGGCATCTATGTCTGGGCCGTCACCTCGGGGCGGGCGCTCGATGCGGCGCTGGGCTATTACATCAACCCGCTCTTCAGCATCCTGCTCGGCGCCCTCGTTTTGGGTGAGCGGCTGGCGATGCTCCAGCGCGTCGCGGTCGGTCTCGCGGGGCTTGGCGTCGCGGTCCTGACCGTCGCCTCGGGCCAACTGCCCATCGCGGCGCTGGCGATGACGCTGACCTGGGGCGGCTACGCCTTCTTCAAGAAGCGTCTCCCGATCGGTCCCAACCAGGGCTTCTTGCTCGAGGTGCTGATCCTTGCCCCATTCGCGCTGGCTGCGCTCCTCTGGTTCGAGGGGACCGGGCGGGGGCATCTCTTCGCGGGCGATGCGTGGTTTCTGGCCGGCCTCGGACCCGTCACCGCGATCCCCCTCATACTTTATGCCCATGGCGCGAAGCTCCTGCGCCTCTCGACCATCGCGATCTTGCAATACATCGCCCCGACGCTCGTGCTCATCACCGCCGTCTTCTGGTTCGGCGAGGTGTTCGATACCCCCCGCCGCATTGCCTTCGCGCTCATCTGGGTGGCGCTCGGCCTCTATTCCGCCTCGCTCTGGCGCGGCCGTGGGGTGCTAACCCCGCCTTAACCGCGGCCATGCGAGGGGGGGGGCATGCGTGTCCTGCTCGCCCTCCTGCTTTGCCTCCTGCCCGCCTTGGCCGGGGCGGCGCCGCTTGGGTTCTCGATCGGCACCTCGAAGCCCGTGGTGGTGGACACCTCCGGCGGCGTGCCGCGGGTGTGGCTCGATTTTGGCGGGGGAGAGAGCCGGGCCGCGACCTATCGGGGCGGGTCGGGGACGCAGGTGCTGGAGTTCGCTTATGACGTCGTGGCCGGGGATTTTGCGCCCTCGGGGATCGTCGCGGCGGGCGAGATCGACCTCGCGGGCGGGGCGATCCGGGATGCCGCGGGGAACCCCCTGACGCTGACCTTCACGCCGCCGGACCTCTCGGGGGTGAAGGTCCAGACCTACCGCGCGGCGTGGACAACCGACCCGGTCACCGCCGCCAACGCCGCCAGCGCCGCCTTCGAGATCAGCAAGCCCCCGCCCGGCGCGAGTTTCGCCTGGGAAATCACCAGCGACGGCGGCGGCACCCTCTCCGGCTGCGGCACCATCGCCGCGAGCCCCCACCCGGTCACGGGCCTCGACCTCTCGACGCTCGCCGACGGCACGCTGACGCTGAGCGTCACCCTCACCACCCCCGCCGGGACGGGCGCGGCGCGGACGGCGACGGTGGCGAAATTCATGCCCTGGAGCCCGGCGCTCTTGCCGGCGCTGGCGCTCTGGCTCGATGCGGATGATGACGAAACGATTACGATAGATGGCTCCCGTGTCAGTCAGTGGCGTGACAAGTCGGGGAACGGGCGGCATGTCGGGCAGGCGGATGTGTCGAGCCGCCCGCTTCTCTCGGCATGGGGGTTCAATTCGAGGGACGGTCTCGATTTCGACGGGACCAACGACTTCCTGCAGAGTGCGGCATCGCTCACAACGGGAACCTATACCGGCCCCTTCAATGTGATCTGGGCCGCATCGCGCCGGGGCAACGGGGGAACCATCCTGACGGAGCGTTCGGGGGCGCTTGTGGGGATCAGTCAATGGTTGAGCATTAATGGAGCATACTTCATCTCATCTGACGGCGCAAATTACTCGTCAAACCATACGATGTCCGAAACTACGTTCGCAGCCTTGGACGCGAGTGGCGGTGTCGTCGCTCATCTTCATTCCCCAAGCATCAGGGACATTCTATTCCTCAACGGTTCACAACGGTCTGTCTTGTCTGCAACCGCGAGCAACATCACAGGGGGCACATCTCATTTCAGGATCGGCGCGCGGGAAGGGGGCGTAGGTCAAAGGTGGGATGGACTGGTCCTAGAGATCGTAGTGACGCTCGAGGCGCTGGGGGATGAGGACCGCCAGCGGCTCGAGGGCTATCTCGCGCACAAATGGGGCCTCCAAGGCAACCTGCCGGCCGACCACCCGTGGAAGGCCGCGCCGCCGTGACGGGGTGCGCGGCCCCCCTTGGCAGGGGGCGGGGCATGGTATAGAGGGTCGTGCCACCGCGCCCGGCGCGCTGCCGTAGCTCAGTGGTAGAGCACTCCCTTGGTAAGGGAGAGGTCGTGAGTTCAATCCTCACCGGCAGCACCAGATCCGCCCGGGGCCTGCGGCAGCGGCCCCCGGGAACTGTGCGGGGTGCGGAGGGCGCATGGAGATCCGGGTTCGCGATCTGGGATGCGCGCGCGGCGGCCGCGCGGTGATCGCGCATCTCACCTTCGATCTGGCGGCCGGCGAGGCCATCATCCTGCGCGGGCCGAACGGATCGGGCAAGACGACGCTCTTGCGCACGCTCGCGGGGTTGCAGCCGCCGACGGCGGGCGATGCGGGCGGGATGGCGGCGCAGGCCGTCTATGCCGGCCACGCCGACGGGGTGAAATCGGCGCTGAGCGTGGCCGAGAACCTCGGCTTCTGGGCCGAGGTGCTGGGCGCCCGGGCGGGCGCCGTCGAGGGGGCGATCGGCGCCTTCGGCCTGCAGGGGGTGCGCGAGCGGCCCGCCGGCTGGCTTTCGGCCGGGCAGCGGCGCAGGCTCGGGCTCGCGCGGCTTCTGGTCGATCCGCGGCCGGTCTGGCTGCTCGATGAGCCGACGGTCTCGCTCGATGCGGCGGCGGTCGGGACGCTCGAGGGGGTGATCGCGCGGCATCTGGCGGCGGGCGGGGCCGCCATCATCGCGACGCATGTCGCGGCGGGGCCGGCGGGGGCGCGGGTGATCGACCTTGGTGCACACGCGGCGCGGCCGGGGCATTCCCCGCGCGGGGCCTTCGACGAGGCGCTGGGATGATCGCGCTCCTGCGGCGAGATCTGCGGCTTGCGCTGCGTTCGGGCGGGGGGTTCGGGCTGGCGCTCGGGTTCTTCTTCATCCTGTGCGTGCTCGTGCCGCTCGGGGTCGGGCCGGACGGGCCGACGCTGGGGCGGATCGCGCCGGGGGTGCTGTGGGTCGGGGCGCTGCTCGCGTGCCTGCTTTCGCTCGACCGGATCTTCGCGCTCGATGCCGAGGACGGGGCGCTCGATCTGCTCGCGACCGCGCCGCTGCCGCTCGAGGGGGTGGTGATCGTGAAGGCGCTCGCGCATTGGCTGACGACGGGGCTGCCGCTCGTGGCGCTCGCGCCGGTGCTCGGGCTCATGCTGAACCTGCCGATGGCGGCGCAGCCCTGGCTCGTGGCCTCGCTGATGGTCGGGACGCCCGCGCTGTCGGTGATCGGGGCGTTCGGGGCGGCGCTGACGGTCGGAGTGCGGCGGGGGGGGCTGCTCTTGTCGCTCCTCGTGCTGCCGCTCTATGTCCCGAGCCTCGTCTTCGGGGCCGAGGTGGTGCGGCGCGCGGCCGGGGGCCTCGACCCCGCGACGCCGCTCCTGCTCGGGGGGGCGATCAGCGCGGGGGCGGTGGCGCTCCTGCCCTTTGCCGCGGCGGCGGCCTTGCGCATCAACCTCAGGTGATCGTGCCCCGCCGGGGTGTTGAGGGGGGCAGGAAAAACCGCTAGGTCAGGCGCATGTCAGTCTGGGAATACGCCAATCCGAAGCGCTTTATGGCCATCAGCGGGTGGCTCTTGCCGCTTGTCGTGCTGCTCGCGGCGGGGCTGACAGCGGTCGGGGTGGGCTGGGGGTTCTTCTTCACGCCCGAGGATTACCGGCAGGGCAGCAGCGTCAAGATCATGTATCTGCATGTGCCGGCGGCGATGATGGCGATCAATGCCTGGGTGATGATGCTGGTCGCCTCGCTCATCTGGCTGATCCGGCGGCATCATGTCAGCGCGCTGGCCGCCCGCGCGGCGGCGCCGGCGGGGCTGGTCTTCACCCTGGTCGCGATCGTGACCGGCGCGCTCTGGGGCCAGCCGATCTGGGGCACCTGGTGGGCGTGGGATCCGCGGCTGACCTCGTTCCTGATCCTGCTCCTGTTCTATTTCGGCTATGTCGCGCTCTGGCAGGCGATCGAGAACCCCGACACGGCGGCGGACCTGACGGCGGTGCTCTGCCTCGTGGGGTCGGTGTTCGCGCTCCTGTCGCGCTATGCGGTCAACTTCTGGTCGCAGGGGCTGCACCAGCCCGCCTCGCTCTCGGTCGCGCCGGGTGAGCGGATGGCGATGGTGTTCAAGCTGCCGCTCTATGTGTCGATGCTGGGCTTCGGGTTCCTGTTCCTCGCGCTGCTGCTGGCCGGGACGCGGACCGAGATCCGCGCACGGCGTCTGCGCGTGCTGCTCGAGCGCGAGCGGGCGGGCTGAGCGATGCCCGATCTCGGCACCTATGCGTTCTGGATCCTCTCGGCCTATGGCGCGTCGGCGGTGTTGCTCGGGGCGCTGGTGCTGTGGGTGTGGCTGCGGGGCGCACGGGTGCGGCGCGCGCTGACCGAGGCAGAGGCGCGGCAGGAGGGGCGCCATGGCTAGGTTCCCCATCCTGCTCGTGATCCCGGTCGCCGTGTTCGGGCTGCTCGCGGGCCTCTTCATGGCCGGGATGCTGCGCGACGATCCCGACGCGCTGCCCTCGACCCTTGTCGGGCGGCCGGCTCCGGCGCTGGCCCTCGGGCCGCTGCCGCCGACGCCCGCGCTGACGGATGCCGACCTGCGCGCGGGGCGGCCGGTCGTCGTGAACTTCTGGGCGAGCTGGTGCCCGCCCTGCCGGGCCGAGCATCCGCTGCTTCAGGAGTTGGCCGATACGGGCGTGCCGGTGCTCGGCATCAACTACAAGGACACGCCCGACAAGGCGGCGGGGTTCCTGGACGAACTCGGCAACCCCTATGCCCGCCTCGGGACGGATCCGCAGGGACGGGCGGGCCTCGACTGGGGGCTCTATGGCGTGCCCGAGACCTTCGTGATCGGCCCGGACGGCACGGTGCTGCTGCGCATCGCGGGGCCGGTGACGCGCCAGAACTTGACCGACACCATCCTGCCCGCGCTCGCGCCCTAACCAGCCCGCAGCGCTGCGCGTCGCGGCAAGAACACCGCAAGCAGCCCCGCCGCCGGGAGCCAGGCGCAGATCTCGAACACGGCCACGATCCCGCGCGCATCGGCGAGCAGCCCGAGTGCGGCCGCCGCGACCCCACCCACCCCGAACGCGAGCCCGAAGAAGATCCCGCCGATCAGCCCGACGCGCCCGGGCACCATCTCTTGCGCCATCACGAGGATCGCGGGGAAGGCGGCCGACAGCACGATCCCGATCGCGACTGACATCACGCCCGCGGCCACCGGTCCGACATGGGGCAGCATAAGCGTGAAGGGCAGGACGCCCAGGATCGAAATCCAGATGACCGCGAGCGCGCCGAAGCGGTCCCCCACGAACCCTCCCGTCGCGACGCCGACGACCGTCGCGCCGAGAAAGAGGAAGAGCATGAGTTGTGCGCCCTGTGTGCCGAAGCCGAAGCGCTCGATCAGGTAGAAGGTGTAGTAGCTGGTCATCGCGGCCGAATAGATGTGTTTGGAAAACACGAGGATGACGAGCACCCCGAGGGCCAGGCCGATGCGGCCGCGCCCCAGAGGTTCGGGTCGCACGGAGCTTGCGCGCTGCGTGGCCCGCTCTGCGAGCGCGCGCGCGTGCCATGCCCCGACGCGGCCGAGCACGATCACCCCCGCCACCGCCACGAGCGAGACGAGCGCGAGAGACGGCCGCCCCAGCGGGACGACGACGAAGGCCGCCAGCAGCGGCCCCACGGCATGGCCGATGTTGCCCCCGGCCTGAAAGAGCGATTGCGCCGTGCCGAAGCGCCCGCCCGCAGCCATGCGCGCCACGCGCGATGCCTCGGGATGGAACACGGCCGAGCCGACCCCGACCAGAACCGCGCCGATGACGAGGCCGGCATAGCTCTGGGACCACGCCAGCATCAGCACCCCGCCGATGTTCACCGCCATGCCCACGGCAAGCGAATGCGGCATCGCGCGACGGTCCGTCACGAGGCCAACCACCGGTTGCAGGATCGAGGCCGTGACGCTGAAGGCGAAGGCGAGAAAGCCGATCTGGCCGAAACTCAGCGCGAATTCGTCGTGAAGGACGGGAAAGAGCGCAGAGAGCAGCGACTGCACCACATCATTGAGCGTATGGGCCACGCTCAGGGCAAGGATCACCGCCCAGACTGTCCGGGCCCCGGTCGCATCCCCATCCGTCGCCACCGCAGACATCCGTCGCCCCCGCATCTTGGGCTTCCGATGACATGCCCGCGTGCGCCCCGCAAGACGCTCCGCTTCAGCCGCGGGTTCTGGTGATGATGCCTGTGGCCGCGGGCACCATGGCCAGCAGCACCGCAAGCAGCCCGAAGGCCGCGGGCAGACCCGTCGCATCCGCCACGAACCCGATGAGCGCCGGACCGATCAGAATGCCCGCATAGCCGACTGTGACCACCGCTGCGACGGCAAGACCCGAGGGCATCACGTTCTGCCTGCCGGTCAGACTGAAGAGGACGGGCACGATGTTCGACGCCCCGAACCCCACCAGCGCGAAACCCGCGAGCACAGCCCAGACCCCCTCGGCCGCAACCATGAGCGCGAGCCCCGCAACCCCGAGCACCCCGCCCGCGATCAGGGTGCGCCGAGGTCCGGCCGCCGCCACGATCCGGTCGCCTGTCAGCCGCCCGATCGTCATCGCCACCGAAAAGAGCATGTAGCCCAGCCCCGCCTGAGCCTGCGACAGAACCCCCTTGGCAAGGATCAGGAGCGCCCCCCAGTCGAGCATCGCCCCCTCGACAAGGAAGGTGATCGCGGCAAGGGCCGCAAGCCACAGCACCACCCCCCGCGGCAGGACAAAGGGCGCGGGCTCGCCCCCGCGGGCGCGCAGCAGGTGCGGCGCCGCCCAGATCAGGCACCCCAGCGTCACCGCGCTTGCCCCCGCCGCGGCCCCTACCGGCGCAAGCCCGAGCGTGAGCAACAGCGTGACGCCGCCCGCCCCCACCAGCGCGCCAAGGCTGAACATCGCGTGGAACCCTGACATGAGCGGGCGCGGCGCGGCGCGCTCGACCTCGACCGCGTGGATGTTCATGGCGACATCCATCGTGCCGAGCGCCGCGCCGAAGGCCATCAGCGCCAGCGCCAGCGCCAGCGGATCGCCGACAAGAACCAGAACCGGCAGCACCGCAACGAGCCCCGCCCCGCCCCCGAGGATCAGCGTCCGGCTGCCGATCCGGGCCGCGAGCACCCCCGTCACCGGCATCGCCACGAGCGAGCCGAGCCCGAGGCACAGCAGCATCAGGCCGAGTCCCGCCTCATCCACCCCCGCATTGCCCTTGGCAAAGGGGACGAGCGGGGCCCAGGCCGCCATCGCGAACCCGGCCGCGAAAAAGGCCAACCGCGTCGCACGGCGCGTCCCCGGCCGGTCGGCGCTCTCATCCATGATCCGCGCCCCCCCTGTCAGCCCCCGCGTCGAGCGCGCCGCGTGCGTCCCGCCGCCTGCCGACCGCATATCCCGAACACCCTCCGCCCGGCAATCCCGCAGCGGGGGCCCGGTGCATCGGGGGCCGGGCGGGCGCCGGCCCGATTGTCGCAGGGAAAGCAGCAGGCGGGGTTTCCAGCGGCTTCCTTGACAGGGAGGGGGTGCGCAGGTGCACCACCCTCCCGCACCGGTGCGGTCGTGAGGCGCGTGGCCGCATGGGGATGTCCGGCATGGTCAACTACGCCGCCGCGCCGCGTGCGCTCATGCCCGATTATCTGCGGCTTGCGGCCCTGTTCGGCATCGCGGTTGTCAACGTCCAGTTCATGGCCTTTTCCGCGCTGGGCGATTTCGCCCGCCGCGCTGGGGAAGGCCTGCGCGATGCGCTGACGATGTGGCTCGTGAACGGACTCGCCCTCTTGAAGACCTTCGGGCTCTTTTCCTTCAGGTTCGGCGTGGGGCTCGGCCTCATGATGCCGTCGGCGGAACGGCGTGGCCTCAGTTTCGGGCGCATCCATCGCAACCGCATGATCGGCCTTCTGATCCTCGGGGTGGCGCATGGCTGCCCGTTCTTTCGCGGCGACATCATTACGGTCTACATACTGACGGGGGGATCCTCTATCTGCTCCGGGGCTGGACGATTGGAGGTCTTGTCCGGGCCGGCGCGGTGCTCCTGATCGTGTAGGGCTGTGTCGCGCCCCTCTTGCTGCTTGCGGCGCCCGAAGCCTCTGCCGAGGCCCTGAGGCATGAGCACGCGGTCCTGACGCAGGGCGGTTTCCTCGAGGTGGTGGCGTTCCGAAGCCTCGCCTTTGCCCTGACCCTGCCGCCGCCGCTGTTCATTCAGGGGATCGGTGCCCTCGGGTGGTTCTGCCTCGGGCTTGCGGCGGTCAGGGTTGGTGCCATCCACGATGCGGCGCATCCGGTCTGGGCAGCGCTGCGCCGCTGGTGCCTGCCTGCCGGGGTCGCGCTGACGGTCGCGGCCGCGCTGGTCGCAACGCTGGGCTATCTGGGGGTGATCGCGGCACTGGCCCGCCCGCCCGGCCCGATCATGGCGCGCGTCCTCGCCGCGGGGGGGCGAGCCTCAGCGTCTATCTCGGCCAGTCGATCGTGATGTCGACCGTGTTCGCGGGCTATGGCCTCGGGCTCTGGGGAAGGCCCGACCGCCTGACGGCGACTGCCATCGCGATTGTGGTCAAGGCCGCGCTCATCCTCGCGCTGGTGCACTGGCGCGCGCGCTTTGCACTTGGGCCCTTCGAGTGGGGCCTGCGCCGGATCACCCATCCGGGGCAGCGCGGCTGAGGCCCCGGCCCGTGTTGTGCCCGCGCTTTCGCGCGGCTGGGGTGAGGGATGTCACCGACGGTCGCGCCGCGGTCTGCGATGCACGGCATGTCGTGGCGGGGGGCTGCAGCACCGGCGGAACGGATCGGCGATCCATGGTCCGGGCAGCGCGCGAAACCCGCCACGGCACCCTGCCCGGGACAGTGCTGCGGCGCGCGGCTGTCGGGGATCGTGCCGATGCGGATCTGCTGGCCGCAAGGCAGAGCCCCGCAGCGCTCCGCAGTCAGGTGCGGGGCTTCGATCCGCCCCCCTTCGGAGCTCCGCCCCGCGGCCCCCCTGCGGGCCGCGGTCTCGGCGCGCCGGGTTTGCCTGTGGGCGGCTTGCCGGGTCGGCGCAGGCTCTGACCCGGGTCGCGCGGATCGGGGCCCTTGGGCTTGGCAAAACGGGCGGGACGAGCCTCGGGCCCACCTGTGCGCCCACTTAAGGCGTCGGAGCGGCGCCGTTCCTTCTCTTCGGCACTCAGGCGTGGCTTGCGCGGTGCCGCTTCGCCTTCGGCTGGCGCAGCACGCAGGGGGCGTGAACCCGGACCGCCCGGCGGGCGCGCTGGGCGCCCCGGCCTTTCGTCGCGCGGTTTGTCATCGCGGGGACGGTCCGCTTTCGGCCACTCGCCACGGGGGCGTTCGGTGCGGGTATCCCCGCGCGCAGGGCGCTCGGCGCGCGATGGGCGATCCTCGCGCTGGGGCCTGTCCGCACGCGGCGGACGATCCTCGCGCGCGGGGCGATCCTCGCGCTTCCACTCCTCGCGCGGCGGGCGGGCGGGTCGTTCGGCCCGGTCGGGCCAAGCCGGGCGGGGCCGCGCGGATGCGGGTTTCCCCGGCCGGTCCGTGGCCCTGCCGGCCTCGCGCGGCGGACGATCCTCGCGCTGGGGCCTCTCCTCGTGAGCGGTGCCCGAACGCGGATGTTCCGCGACCTCGGTCGGGCGCGGGCGGTCGCTGGCGCGGGGGGGCTTGGCGGCCCAGGGTTTTGCAGCCGGGCGATCATCTGGCTCGCGCCGGGCGGGCCGGTCGGGCCTCGGCTGCCATTTGCCCTCGTCGCCCTCCGCGGCGCGCCGCGCAGGCTTGCGCTCTGTCCCGCCGCGCGCCGGGGCGCGTCCTTCGGGCCGCCCCTCGTTGCGTCGCGCCGAGGGGCGCGCGCCGACCTCGGGCACACCCTCGAGGCGGCGCAGCACGAGGCCTTCGTCGATCTCGATTTCGGCGGGCAGGCGCCCGGCGGCTGCGGCCGCGATCTCGATCTGGGTTTCGCTTTCGCGCACGCGGATCGCACCCACGGAGTCGCGCGTGATGTCGCAGGCCCGGCAGACCTTGGGCAAAAGCCAGCGCGCCTCGGCGCGGTCGGCGTGGCCAATGCCGAGTGCGAACCACACCGACGGGCCGAATTCGGGGCGCGGGGCCGGTGCGCCGCGCGGCTCGGGCGGCTCGACCTCGTCCTGAAGCACATCCGGGGCCGAGCGGCCCGCGCGCCAGAGGCGCACCACCGCTGCCGCCAGCGCACGCGGACCGCGGGTTGCCACGAGGTCCTCGACCAGCGCTTCCTCATCTTCGGTGACGGGCAGCGCGAGTGCCTCATGCGCCCCAAGGCGGGCGTCGTCGGCGGCCTGCACCTCGGCGGCCGAGGGCGGCTTGCCCCATTCCGCCGTGACTTTCGCCAGCCCGAGCAGACGCTGCGCCTTGCGCGTGTCCGAGGGTGCAACGATCAGGACTGACACGCCCTTCTGCCCCGCCCGTCCCGTCCGGCCCGAGCGGTGCAGGAGCGTCTCGGGGTTCGAGGGCAGATCGGCGTGGACGACCAGATCGAGCCCCGGCAGGTCGATGCCGCGCGCCGCGACGTCGGTTGCCACGCAGATCCGGGCCCGCCCGTCGCGCAGCGCCTGCAATGCGTGCAGCCGCTCGTTCTGGCCAAGCTCACCCGAGAGGACCACCGCGTTCAGCCCGCGGTTACCCATCCTTGCCGCCAGATGCGCGACTGCCGCGCGCGTCTTGCAAAATACGAGCGCAACGCGCGCATCATGCAGGCGCAGCAGGTTCAGGATCGCGTGCTCGCGGTCGCGGTTCCCGACCGAGAGGGCGCGATAGGCGATGTCGCCGTGCTGGCTCGATTCACCCCGCGCCACGATGCGCAGCGCCTCGCGCTGATAGACGCGTGCGAGATCCTCGATCGCGCGCGGCACGGTCGCCGAGAACATCAGGGTGCGGCGCCCCTCGGGCGCGGCGGCCAGCAGGAATTCGAGATCCTCGCGAAAGCCCAGATCGAGCATCTCATCGGCCTCGTCGAGCACCACCGCGCGGATCGCGTCGAGCCTGAGGGATCCCCGTTCCACATGGTCACGCAGACGCCCCGGCGTGCCCACGACCAATGCCGGCCCGCGATCGAGCGCGCGCCGCTCGGTGCGATAGTCCATGCCGCCCACACAGGTCGCGATGCCGATGCCCGTCGCGGCATAGAGCCAGTCGAACTCGCGCGCTACCTGCAGCGCAAGCTCGCGCGTGGGGGCGATCACAAGCCCGCGGGGCAGGGGGCCGCCATCGGTTGCGTCCCCGGCGAGCAGTTGCGGCGCGATGGCAAGTCCGAAGGCGACCGTCTTGCCCGAGCCCGTCTGCGCCGAGACGAGCAGATCGCGCCCCGCCGCATCCGCGCCCAGCACGGCGTCCTGCACCGGCGTCAGCGTGGCATAGCCGCGCGCCGCGAGGGCTTCGGCAAGGGCAGGGGGGGCGAGCATCGTCATGGGGGGATCCTTCGCCGCGGGTCGCGGCAGGGCCGCCAGATAGGCCCATTCGCGCCCCTTGTATAGGTCCGCCCGTTACATCCCCCGTCACACCCCGTCAGAGCGGCCGGATCTTGAGGCGCGCGATGCGGTTCTCGCGCCGGGTCATGACCTCGAAACGGAAGCCATGAAAGCTGAAGACCTGCCCCTCGGCCGGGATCGTCTGCGCCTCATGGATCACGAGCCCCGCGATGGTGTTGGCCTCGTCGTCGGGCAACTGCCAGTCCATCGCGCGGTTGAGGTCGCGGATCGTCATTGCCCCGTCGATGATGAAGTCGCCCCCCTCGGAACGCTGCGGGGCAGGGGCGGCGCGCACGTCGAATTCGTCCGAGATGTCGCCCACGATTTCCTCGAGGATGTCCTCGAGCGTGATGAGGCCGCGCAACGCGCCGTATTCGTCGACGACGAGGGCAAAATGCGCCTTGCGCTTCATGAACTGGCGCATCTGTTCGTCAAGCGGGGTGGTCTCGGGCACGAAATAGGGCTTGCGCGCGACCTTGAGGATGTCGAGCCCCGCCTCGCGCTCGGGCCCTTCGGCCTGGGCAAGGCGGTTGACCTCGCGCAGCAGGTCCTTGGCGTGGACGACCCCGAGGATGTTCTCGACCTCGTCGCGATAGATCGGCAGGCGCGAATGCGGTGAAGCGAGGACCTGGTTCACGATCTCGTCGGGCGGAAGTTCGGCGTCGATCATCTCGACCTGGCTGCGGTGGCGCATCACCTCCTCAACCGTTCGGTCTGATAGGTCGAGCGTGGCGAGCAGGCGGTCGCGGTCCTCCTTCTCCACCGCACCCTCGGAATGGCCGAGCGCGATCGCGCCCGCGATCTCTTCGCGCAGCGCGAGGATGTGGCTGTCGGGATCGGTGCGCACGCCAAAGACGCGCAGGATCCCGCGCACGAACAGCCGCACCAGTGTGACAATGGGCGAGAAGATGAGGATCAGGATGCGGATCACAGGCGCCACCCGCAGCGCCAGCGGTTCGGGGTTCGAGATCGCGAAGGTCTTGGGCAGCACCTCGCCGAAGATGAGCACGAGCGCCGTCATCCCGACCGTCGCAATGGCGACGCCCGAATCGCCGAACATCCGCGTGAGCAGCGCCGTTGCGAGCGAGGCCGACAGGATGTTGACGACATTGTTGCCAAGCAAGATGGCGCCGATCATCCGCTCGCTGTCCTCGAGCACGCGCATGGCCACGGCCGCGGCGCGCGAACCCTTGTCGGCCTGCGCCTTGAGCTTGCTGCGCGACGAGGCCGTCAGCGCCGTCTCGGACCCCGAGAAGAAGGCCGACATGACCAGCAGCGCGAGGATCGCGCCTGCCGTCAGCCAGATGCCGGTGTCGATGGGGGATGGATCCATGGTCTCAGTTCCTGAAGGTTGGGTCGGGTCGGCGCATCAGTCCCGCGCCAGAGGGTGGTGCGTTTTCACGAGGTCGCGCAGGCGCTCGTCGAGGACGTGGGTGTAGATTTCGGTCGTCGAGAGGTCGGCGTGCCCGAGCATGGTCTGGATCGAGCGCAAGTCCGCCCCGCCTGCCAGCAGATGCGTCGCAAACGCGTGACGCAGCACATGGGGCGAAACGCGCGCGGGGTCGATCCCCGCCGCCGCCGCAAGCCCCTTGAGCATGAGGAACACGCGCTCGCGCGCCAGATGCCCGGCCTTGCCTCTGCCCGGAAAGAGAAAGCGCCCCGCGCCGCGCGGTGTTGCCGCGCTGTCGATATGGGCGATCCACGCCGTGATCGCGCGCCGCGCGGTGTCCGACAGCGGCACCATCCGCTCGCGCCCTCCCTTGCCGCGCACAAGGATCGTCGCCGGATCGCCGCGCACGGCGGCAAGCGGCAGGGTCACGAGTTCGCTCACCCGCAGCCCCGTGGCATAGAGGAGTTCGAGCAGGCAGAGCGTCTGCACCCGAGCAGGCCCCGGCCCGATCCGCTCAGCCGCGGCGATGAGGGCGAGCACCTCGGCCTGCGTCAGGGTCTTGGGCAGACGCGCGGCCCGGCCCGGCCCCCCGAGTCGCAGCGCCGGATCGTCGGCCCGCCAGCCCTCGGCATGGGCGAAGCGGAACAGCGCGCGCACCGAGGCAAGCCGGCGCGCCCGCGTCGCCCGCGCCAGCCCGCGCGCATCGCATTCGACCAGATAGCCTTCCACATCGGCTTGCGCTGCGGTGCGGAAGTGGCTGCCCCTTTGGGCCAGGAATGATGCGAAATCAAGAAGATCCCGGCCATATGCAAGGCGCGTGTTGCGGGCTGCGTCGCGTTCGGCGGCGGCTGCCTCGAGAAAGGCTGAAATCCAGTGCTCCATCGCGGCCGGCCCACCGGCGAGGTCAACTGACGGCGCCATCTTCAGCCCCGCCGCTCGATCAGCAGGAGTTCGAGCGCAGCTGCCCGCGCGACCCGATCGAGGCCCACCGACCGCATCAGCGCGAGCGCCCCGGCAAGATCCCCCGCATCGCCCGCTGCTGCGGCATCGACGGCATCGAGCGCCGTCAGCAGCGCAAGCGCCGAGCGCCCGCGCGCCACTTCGGCAGCCATCCCCGGTGGCACGAAGGCCGACGGCTCGGCCGCCGTGAGGGCAAGCACCACATCGCGCGCAACGGGATCGGCGGGCAGGTCCGCCTCGATCCCGAGCGCGAGGGCGCGCAGCATCAGCCCCTCGGCGTCGGTCGGGCGGGCATCGGCCGCAATCCGGCGCGCTCCCTCGGACAAAAGCCCCACGCGAAACGCAAGCGCCGCGGCTTCGGGCGGCAGGTCGCGCTCTGCCAGGACCTCGCCATACTGGCGCGCGAAGGGCACGTGCAGCCCCGCCGCCGACATCGCCGTCCACGCCTCCCCGAGCGCGGCCGCAATGGCCACCCCGTCGCCGCTCTCGAGGGCGGCATCGAGTGTCCCGACCGCCGAGGCGCGCGTCCAGATACCGCCCGAGGCCGCCGGGCGCGCCTCGGTGTAGATCCCGAAGAGAACCCCGTGCCCGATCGCGCCGACGCGTGCGAGCCGTTCGGCCGCCTCGATGCGCGCCTTCCACCCCGCGCCACCGCCCAGATCGGCATGCGCGAAGGCAAGCGGCAGCCCCTGCGTCGGCAGCGCCTCGCCGACCGCCTCGAGTAGCCGCCAATCGAGCGGCGTCAGCGGTTCGGGCTGCGGTGGCGGCGTGTCACTCTCCTCGATCAGGGAGGGATCGAGGAAGAACGCAAGCAGTTGCGCACGCGCGGGATCGATCCGGTCCAGACTTCGCCCGATCTCGAGCGTGAGGGCGGCCGCGTTCCAGTCCCCCGCCCGGACGAGGCAGAAGACCCGCAGCGCCAGATCGCGCGCAAGGCCGGGGGCAGCGGCAATCTCGGCGCAGACGCGCGCCTCGTCGCCGATGAGCAGCGCCGTATCGAAGGCACTCTGGACCAGTTTGGGCGGCGTACGTCCGCCGGCCGAGCCCTGCGCGATGAGGGCCGCTGCCTGATCGACCGCCCCGGTCGCGATCAGCGCCTCTGCACGGGCCGCCAGCAGCGCGCCGCTCGCATCCGATCCTTCGGGCGGGGAGAACTCGGCCAGCAAGATCCGCCGATAGAGGTCGCGCAGCGCCGCGAGGGCATAGTCGCGCGGCGGCAAGATGGCCCCGATCGCCTCGTCCCGCGTCGCCTCGCCCCAGAAACCGGGCGAGAGCCCGGCGTCGGTTGCGGGGAACAGGCCGGCCGCATCCGGGCTCGATCCGGCAAGGACGGTCGTGCGGATCGCGCCGCCACCCTGGCCCGCAAGGGGGCCTGCCTCGATCGGCGCGGGGGGCAGGGGACCGGTCTGGTCGGGAATGAAGCCGTCCTCGATCGAATCGACCGGTGGCAGGCCAGGTTCGCTTTGCGCGTTTCCGCGTAGCCGTTCGGTCAGCCAGTCTATGGCCGAAATCGGCTCTTGCGCCCGCGCCTCGAGGCTCCACAGCAGAACCCCTGTCGCGGCCAGCAGCCCGACACCCTGCCTTCGGCCCCCTTCAGCGCCCATCGCCCGCCCCGCCTGCCAGCGGCGTCACCAGTTCGACGCGCTCGGGCGCAAGGTCGCCAAGATAGGCAAAGGTGACAAGCCCGACGAAGCCCGCGACGGCAAGCACGACCACAGCCTTCAGCATCCTCATTCCAGCACCCGTTTTCCGGTTCGCCACCTGCTCGTGCGACGATTCATATATGGCTTTTTGCCCGACTTCACGCCATTCAGCGCATGGACGTGAAGAAAGCGGGAAAGCCCATGGTCTGGCGGCTGCGCAAGACGGTTGTGCTCGTGGGGATGATGGGATCGGGCAAGACGGCGGTCGGGACGCAACTGGCCCGCGTGCTGAATGTGCCCGTCCTTGATTCGGACGCCGAGATCGAGACCGCCGCCGCCATGAGCATTTCCGAGATCTTCGCGCGCGACGGCGAGGCCTTCTTCAGGCTGAAGGAATCGCAAGTGATCGCGCGGCTTCTTGCAGGGCCGCCCGCGGTGCTCTCGACCGGCGGTGGGGCGTGGATGCAGCCCGTCAACCGCGCCGCCATCGCCGCCGCCGGCGTCTCGGTCTGGCTGCGCGCCGACGAGGCGCTGCTTTGGCAGCGCGTCCGCCACAAGACGACCCGCCCCCTTCTGCAGACCGAGAACCCGCGCGAGACGCTGCGCGCGCTCTGCGCCGCACGCAATCCCGTCTACGCCGAGGCCGATCTCGCGGTCGATGCCGAGGCGGGCCTCAGCGTCGAGGCGATGGCCGCGCGCGTGCTCGAGGCGATTGCCGCGGCCCGCCCCGATGCCCTTGAAAGGATCTCCGATGAACCCGGCTGAAACCGTTCGCGTCGACCTCGGCGCGCGCAGCTATGATGTCGTCATCGGCGCGGGACTGCTTGCGCAGGCGGGGGCGCGGATCGCGCCGCTCCTTGCGCGTCCGCGCGTCGCGATCCTCTGCGACGAGACGGTTGCCCGGCTGCACCTGCCGGCCCTCACGCGCGCCCTCGATGCCGCCGGGATCGCGCATGAGGCGTTGGCGCTGCCTGCGGGCGAGGGCACCAAGGGCTGGCAGGGCCTCATCCGCGCGGTCGAATGGCTTCTGGCCCAGCGGGTGGAGCGGCGCGACCTCGTGATCGCGTTGGGCGGCGGCGTGATTGGCGATCTGGCGGGATTTGCCAGCGCGATCTTGCGCCGTGGCGTGCGCTTCGTGCAGATCCCGACGACGCTGCTTGCGCAGGTCGACAGCTCGGTGGGCGGCAAGACCGGCATCAACACCGATGCCGGCAAGAACCTCGTCGGGGCCTTCCACCAGCCGAGCCTCGTTCTGGCCGACACCGAATTGCTCGCCACCCTGCCAGCGCGCGACTTCCGCGCAGGCTATGGCGAGGTCGTGAAATACGGCCTTCTCGGCGATGCCGACTTCTACGCCTGGCTCGAAGGGGCGGGGCCTGCGCTCGCGGCGGGCGATGGGGCGGCGTTGCGCCGTGCAGTCGCGCGCTCCGTCGCGATGAAGGCCGGGATCGTGCAACGCGACGAGACCGAAGAGGGCGAGCGCGCGCTCCTGAACCTCGGCCACACCTTTGGCCATGCCCTCGAGGCCGCGACGGGCTATTCCGACCGCCTGCTCCACGGCGAGGGGGTGGCAATCGGCTGCGCGCTCGCGTTCGATCTCTCGGCCCGCCTCGGCCTCTGCGCACAGGAGGTGCCCTCGCGGGTGCGGGCCCACCTCGCGGCCATGGGGATGAAGGCCGATCTGTCCGACATTCCAGGCGATCTGCCGGGCGACGATGCGCTCCTGAACCTGATGGCGCAGGACAAGAAGGTGCAGGACGGCCGCCTGCGCTTCATCCTCGCCCGCGACATCGGGGAGGCCTTCATCGCCAGCGACGTTCCAGCCGAGGCCGTGCGCGCCGTGCTCGAGCCTTCGCGCCGCAAGGTCTAGCGCCGAAGACCGTCGCGCGCGGGGATGGCCGCAGGCCAGACCGCGCCCCCGGGAGCCTCGTCCGATCAGCCGATCAGAACGGGATCTCGTCGTCGAGGTCGCCCCGGGCACCGCCGCCGCCAAAGCCTGCGGGCGCCTCGCGTCCGCCCGTCTCGGCGAACTCGCGCTCACCATAGGGCAGGGCGCCCCCGCCTGAGCCGCCGTCGCGCCCGTCGAGCAGCACCATCGTCGAGTTGTAGGGGCGCAGCACGACTTCGGTCGAATACTTGTCCTGTCCCGACTGGTCTTGCCACTTGCGCGTCTCGAGCTGGCCTTCGATGTAGACCTTCGAACCCTTGCGCAGATATTGTTCGGCTACGCGCACGAGGCCTTCTGCGAAGATCGCGACCGAATGCCATTCGGTCTTCTCGCGCTTCTCGCCCGACTGCTTGTCGCGCCAGCTCTCGGATGTGGCGATCCGCAGGTTGCAGACCTTGCCCCCGCCTTGAAAGCTGCGCACCTCGGGGTCGCGTCCGAGATTGCCGACCAGAATGACCTTGTTCACCGATCCTGCCATGATGCCCCCGCTTGTCGGCCCGTCGATGGCGCCCAATCTGGCGCGCCAGGGTTAATGAAGCCTTAGCGCCCTTGGCCCCCTGCTGCAACCGTGGCGCTGGCCATCCCGATCCTGCCCCGCTATGGTCGTGGAATGTCTGGTCGCGACCGAGCATTCATCCGCCCCCTTGCCGGCCCTGCCCCCCTCGCAGCGGTCTGCGCTGCGCTTCTCTGGCCCGCCATGCCTGCCGCCGAGGGGCTCAGCCGTTCCGCCAAGCCCCCGGCTGACCGTTTCGCCCCCGCCTTTCGGTTGATCGAGACGCGCTGGAGCAGCCGCTATGGCACCCCCGATCGCGACCTGCAGGCCCTGAAGGGGCGCGAGAGTGGCCCCTACGTCGCCGCGGCCCGCGACGCGGCGCGCCGGCATGGCGTGCCCGAGGATCTCTTCGTGCGTCTGGTCGAGCAGGAATCGGGATGGAACCATGAGGCGGTCTCTTCGAAGGGGGCGCGGGGCCTTGCGCAGCTCATGCCCGAGACCGCCCGCGATCTGGCCGTCGACAGCGATGATCCGGCGCAGAACCTCGATGGCGGAGCGCGCTATCTGCGGCGGATGTTCGACCGATTCGGCAGCTGGCGCCTTGCGCTCGCAGCCTACAACGCCGGGCCCGAGGCGGTGGCCCGCCACGGCGGCGTGCCGCCCTATCCCGAGACCATCGCCTATGTCCGCGCCATCCTCGGATCGTGACCGGATCGTGACGGCGCGATCATGGCTTGAGGGGGCATGAGCGGCGGCCTAGCATGATCGTCGTGGCCGCTTGCTGGAACCGGTAGACAGACCCGACTTAAAATCGAGGGCCTTCGGGCGTGGGGGTTCGACTCCCCCAGCGGCCACCAGTCTCTTCTCTTCCAGCGCACTGCACGGGCACCCGCGCCGATCTGACGCTGATCGCCCCCGCCCCGTCGATGCGGGGAAAACCGCGCGCGACGATGCATCGCGCTTCCGGGGCGTGCGTTGCCTTGCGTGCCGCCCTCTCGGGGCGCGCTCAGACGCGCCCCGCGGCTTTGAGGACCAGCGGATCGAGGCCCGCCCCCCCCGCCGCCACATAGGCCTTGAGGTCGGCGCGCATCCGCGGTTCCCAGAAGTCGCGCAGATGGGCGGCGACGCGGTCGGCCTGATCGGTGCCCGGCTGGCTGCGGAAGAAGCGGGCGATCTGGTTGGCCATGTGCACCATCTTGTCAGGCGACATCCGATTGCCCCTCCGCGATCCGCCCGGGATGGGCATAGACATCAAAGCCCCCGCCCCGCGCGAATGCCACGAGCGTCAGGCCTGCCTCCTGCGCGACCTGAACGGCCAGCGCCGTCGGGGCCGACACCGCGATCAGCAGCGGACAGCCCGCGGTCACGCATTTCTGCACAAGTTCCACCGACACGCGGCTGGACATCACCACGGCGCCGCCCGCCATCGACCGGCCGGACCGCGCCATGGCGCCGATCAGCTTGTCGAGGGCGTTGTGCCGGCCAACATCCTCGCGCACGACCTCGACGCCGCCACCGGGCACGAGGAAGCCCGCCGCGTGCATGGCGCCCGTCTGCCGGTGCTGTGCCTGACCTTCGTGCAGCGCCGCACTCGCCCCCGCGACATCCGCGCGCGACAGGATCGCGCCCCCCTGCGGCAGAGGGCGAAGCGGGCGCAGGGCCGCCTCGAGGCTGTCGATCCCGCACAGTCCGCAGCCGACCGGCCCCGCCATGGCGCGCCGACGCGCGCGCAGCGCCTCGGAGCGGTCGCCCGCAAGCCACATGCGCGCCTCGATCCCGCTCGCATGCGAGACGGTCTCGATCGTCTCGATATCGGCCGCGGATGACACGATCCCCTCGCCGATCGCGAAGCCCACCGCGAAATCCTCGAGATCGGCGGGGCTTGCAAGCATGACGGCCTGCGTCGTGCCCTCGAACACGAGCGCCACCGGCACCTCTTCGGGCAGGGTGCGGTGGACGGCGCGGGTGCCGTCGCGCTGGACCGACAGTCCGGGCAGGCTCGGCGTGGGGCGAGGAGCCGGGGCCATGGTGCTATTCCGCCGCGGGCAGGATGCGGCGTGCCCGTTCAGCCTGCGCCGCATAGTCGCGCTGCCACTCCGACGGCCCGTTCGAGGGGCTGACCTGCACCGCCGTCACCTTGTATTCCGGGCAGTTCGTCGCCCAGTCGGAATAGTCGGTGGTGACGACGTTGGCCTGTGTGTCGGGGTGGTGGAAGGTCGTATAGACGACACCCGGGCTGACCCGGTCGGTCAGTTTCGCGCGCAGCGTCGTCTCGCCCGAGCGGCTGGCGAGGCGCACCCAGTCGCCGTCCTTGACGCCGCGCTGCTCGGCATCGTGGGGATGGATCTCGAGCAGGTCCTCGTCATGCCACACGACGTTCGCGGTCCGCCGCGTCTGGGCGCCGACGTTGTATTGCGACAAGATGCGCCCCGTCGTGAGCAGCAGCGGAAAGCGCGGGCCGGTGCGTTCATCGGTCGCGACGTATTCGGTGATGATGAAGCGCCCCTTGCCGCGCACGAAGCCCTCGACATGCATGAGCGGCGTGCCCTCGGGTGCCTTGTCGTTGCACGGCCACTGGACCGAGCCCTTCTCCTCGAGCATGGCATAGGTCACGCCTGCGAAAGAGGGGGTGGTGGCGGCGATCTCGGCCATGATCTCGGAGGGGTGCGCGTAGCGCCAGTCCGCGCCCATCGCATTGGCCAGAAGCTGCGTGATCTCCCAGTCGGCATGGCCGTTACGCGGCGCCATCACCTTGCGCACGCGGTTGATCCGCCGCTCGGCGTTGGTGAAGGTGCCGTCCTTCTCGAGGAAGCTCGACCCGGGCAGGAAGACATGGGCGTAATTGGCGGTCTCGTTCAGGAAGAGGTCGTGGACGATGACGCATTCCATCGCCGCAAGCCCCGCCGCGACGTGATGCGTGTCGGGGTCGGACTGCAAGATGTCCTCGCCCTGGCAATAGAGGCCCTTGAAAGTTCCGGCGACGGCGGCATCGAGCATGTTGGGGATCCGCAGACCGGGCTCGGGGTCGATCGTGCAGCCCCAGAGCGATTCGTAGATCGCGCGCACCTCGGGCAATTTCACGTGCCGATACCCCGGCAATTCGTGCGGAAACGATCCCATGTCGCACGATCCCTGCACGTTGTTCTGGCCGCGCAGCGGATTGACGCCCACCCCCCGCCGTCCGATGTTGCCCGTCAGCATGGCAAGGTTCGCGATGCCCATCACCGTCGTCGAGCCCTGGCTGTGCTCGGTGACGCCAAGCCCGTAATAGATGGCGCCGTTGCCGCCCGTCGCATAGAGCCGCGCGGCCGCGCGAAGCTCGGCCGAGGGCACGCCTGTCAGCGCCTCGGTCGCCTCGGGGCTGTGGCGCGGATCGGCGACAAACTCTGCATAGTCCTGGAACTCGTTCCAGTCGCAGCGGGTGCGGATGAATGTCTCGTTCATCAGCCCTTCGGTGACGATGACATGCGCCATCGCCGTCACCACCGCCACGTTCGTGCCGGGCCTGAGCGGCAGGTGGTGCGCGGCCTCGACATGGGGCGTGCGCACGAGGTCGATCCGTCGCGGGTCGATCACGATGAGCTTCGCGCCCTGGCGCAGCCGCTTTTTCATGCGGCTGGCAAAGACGGGGTGGCCGTCGGTCGGGTTCGCGCCGATGACCACGATCACGTCCGCCGACTCGACGCTGTCGAAGTCCTGCGTGCCCGCCGAGGTGCCGAAGGTCTGGCCGAGGCCGTAGCCCGTCGGCGAATGGCAGACCCGCGCGCAGGTGTCGGTGTTGTTGTTGCCGAAGACGGCGCGCGCGAGCTTCTGCACGAGGTAGGTCTCCTCGTTGGTGCAACGGCTCGAGGTGATGACGCCGATCGACTTGCGCCCGTATGTCTGCTGGATGCCGCGCATCCGGGCGGCGGCAAAGCCGAGGGCCTCGGCCCAGTCCACCTCGCGCCAGGGTTCGTCGATCGTGTCGCGGATCATGGGCTTGAGGATGCGGTCCTTGTGGGTAGCATAGCCCCAGGCGAAGCGCCCCTTGACGCAGCTGTGCCCGTGGTTGGCCTTGCCGTTCTTCCAGGGCGTCATGCGCACGACGCGGTCGCCCTGCAGTTCGGCTTTGAACGAGCAGCCCACACCGCAATAGGCGCAGGTGGTGATGACCGACCGCTCGGGCGTGCCAAGCTCGATCACGGATTTTTCCTGCAGCGTCGCCGTCGGGCACGCCTGGACGCAGGCCCCGCACGAGACGCAGTCGGACGAGAGGAAATCATCCGCAGGGCCGCCCGCGGCAACGCGGCTCTCCCAGCCGCGGCCCGAGATCGTCAGCGCGAAGGTGCCCTGCACCTCTTCGCAGGCGCGCACGCAGCGGTTGCACACGATGCACTTCGAAGGATCGTAGCTGAAATAAGGGTTCGAGGTGTCCTTGGCCATCCACGCCCGGTTGGGCTCACCGCTCGAGTCGCGCGGCGCGAAGTGGTTGGCCAGCGATCCTCCCGGCGCGGCAGCATAGCGCACGTCGCGCAGCCCCACGGTCCCCGCCATGTCCTGCAATTCGCAATCGCCATTGGCCGAGCAGGTCAGGCAATCGAGCGGATGGTCGGAAATGTAGAGCTCCATCACCCCCTTGCGCAATTTGCGCACGCGGTCGGACTGGGTGCGCACCACCATGCCCGGAGCGACCGGGGTCGTGCACGAGGCGGGTGTGCCGCGCCGGCCGTCGATCTCGACCACGCAGAGCCGGCACGACCCGAACGCCTCGAGGTTGTCGGTCGCGCAGAGCTTGGGAATCGCGATGCCAGCCTCGGCGGCCGCGCGCATGACCGAGGTGCCTTCGGGCACCGTCACGGCGATGCCGTCGATCACGAGGCTGACCGGCGCACCGGTCCGGGCCGGAGTGCCCATGTCGCGCTCATCCATGGCCGGAATGATGAAATCCTTCATGGTGTCAGTCCTTCTGCGGGGCGCGTGTGTGGGCGACGAGGGCGTTGGCGTGGCCGTGGCCGAGCCCATGCGCGGACTTGAGCCAGGCCACGACCTCCATGTGCCGCGCAGCCTGTTTTTCGGCGATGAGGTCGATCCAGTGGCCGACCGGATACCCGTAGGTCCGTTCGATCGAAGGGAAGTAGGATTCAGGGCCCTTGATCTTGTCCGTCATTCGGCTGCCTCCCGCGCGACGCGGAAATCCTCGGGGAACTGGCGCAGCGCGCTCATCACCGGGAAGGGCGTGAAGCCGCCGAGCGCGCAGAGCGAGCCGTCCTTCATCGTCTCGCAGAGGTCCGACAGGATCCCGACGGCAGCAGCATCGCCCGCCGCGATGCGGTCGATCGTCTCGACCCCGCGCACCGCCCCGATCCGGCAGGGGGTGCACTTGCCGCAGCTCTCGATGGCGCAGAACTCCATCGCGAAACGCGCCATCGCGCGCATGTCGGCGCTGTCGTCGAAGACGACGACGCCAGCATGGCCGATGAGAGCGCCCTTGCGATCGTATTCTTCATAGCCGAAGGGCGTGTCGAACTGCGCGGGCGCGAGATAGGCGCCAAGCGGCCCGCCCACCTGTACGGCCTTGATCGGCCGCCCTGATGCCGTGCCGCCGCCGATATCCTGAACGATCTCCGAGAGTGTCAGGCCGAAGGCCGCCTCGAACAGCCCGCCGTGGCGGATGTTGCCGGCAAGCTGGATCGGGATCGTGCCGCGCGACCGGCCGAGCCCCAGATCCGCGTAATGCTGCGCGCCGCGCGCCAGAACCACCGGCACGCTTGCAAGCGTGATGACGTTGTTGACGACCGTGGGGCGGCCCATGAAGCCCTCGATGGCCGGCAGCGGCGGCTTGGCGCGCACGATGCCGCGCTTGCCCTCGAGCGAATTGAGAAGTGCAGTCTCCTCGCCGCAGACATAGGCCCCGGCACCTACGCGCAACTCGATGTCGAAGGCCCGGCCCGACCCGGCCGCATCTGGCCCGAGCAGACCCGAGTCGCGCGCGATCTCGAGCGCGCGGCCAAGGATGCGGATGGCGTCGGGGTATTCGCTGCGCAGATAGACGAACCCCTTCGTCGCCCCCACGCCGAGGCCCGCGATCACCATGCCCTCGATGAGGCAGAACGGATCACCCTCGATCAGCATCCGGTCGGCAAAGGTGCCGCTGTCGCCCTCGTCGGCGTTGCAGACGATGTATTTGCGATCGGCCTTTGCCTCGGCGACCGTCTTCCACTTGATGCCCGTGGGAAAACCCGCCCCACCCCTGCCGCGCAGACCCGAGGCCGTGACTTCGGCGACGATCTCGGCGGGCGACATGGCGGCCGCGCGCCTTAGCCCCTCCAGCCCGCCATGGGCGGCATAGTCCGCGAGGTCGAGCGGGTCGATCAGCCCGCAGCGGGCAAAGGTCAGCCGCGTCTGGCGCGCGAAGAAGGGGATGTCCTCAACCCGGCCGAGGCCCCGCGCCCTGCCGTCGAGGATCGCGCCGACATCCGCGGGGCTGACGGGCCCGAACGCCTCGCGCCCTGCGCCGCGATCGATCTCGACCAGTGGTTCGAGCCAGATCATCCCGCGCGACCCGTTGCGCACGAGCGCAACCTCGATCCCCCGCGCTGCCGCTTCGGTCAGCACCGCCCCCGCGACCGCATCGGCCCCGAGCGCGCGGGCCGCGGCATCGCCGGGCACATAGACCTTCACGACCCCGGCCGTCATGCCCGCGCCTCGGATATGAGGGCCGCGATCGCGGCGTCGTCGACCCGCCCCACCGGGCGGTCGTCGAGCATCGCGGCGGGCGCGCAGGCGCACAGCCCCAGGCAATAGACGGGCTCGACCGTCAGCGACCCGTCGGGGGTCGTGCCGTGCCAATCAAGGCCCAAGCGCGCCAGCGTCTCGTCGGCCAGCCGTGCCCCGCCCATGGCCTGGCAGGCTTCGGCGCGGCAGATCTTCAGCCGGTGACGCCCCGCCGGATGGTCGCGGAAATCGTGATAGAAGCTCACGACCCCGTGCACCTCGGCGCGCGAGATGTTGAGGGCCAACGCGATCTCGGCATGCGCCACGGCGGGAATGTGTCCGAAGGCCGCCTGGATCGCATGCAGGATGGGCAGCAGCGGCCCCTCGAGGTGGCGATGCGCCGCGATGATGGCGGCGATCTCGCCGGATCCGGGTGCTGGCTGCGGTGCTGGCATGCGAAGGCTCCTGTTGCACAGCCTCCGTCGCCTGCATCACGCGGGAAATCAATATCGAATATGCGTCAATCAATCAGGATATCCTATCAAAAACCTCCGCGATCTTGCGCGCCTCGGCCAGCAGAGCATCGAGAACGGGCGTGCGCGGATCCCGCTCGGGCAGGATCAGACCGACCCGATGCGCCTTGCCTCCGCCTTCGAGCGGGATGAGCGCGAGATCCTTGCCCCCTGCCAGAAAGCGCGCGATCGCCATCGGCACGATGGTCATGCACTGGCCTTCGGCGGCGCTGGCGATGAGGGTGATGAGGGTGTTCGATTCGATCTCGGGGCGCGGTGTCAGCCCGTGATCGGCGAAGATCTGGTTGATGATGCGCCGGTTTTGCATGTCTGGCGTCAGCAGCGCGAGCCGCGCGCCGTCGAGTTCGGACCAGCCGACCGCCGCACGCCCGGCGAACGGCCCGCCCTTGGGGCAGACGAGGACGTAGCTTTCCACGTAGAGCGGCGCGCTGACGACCCGGCCGAGCGGCTCGTTGTCGAGATAGCTGATCCCGGCATCGGCCTCGAACCCCTCGAGCATCGCGAGGATCTCGCGCGAATTGCGCGACTGCACGGCAAAGCGCAGGCGCGGATGGCGCGCCGTCATCGCCGCGGCAAGCCGCGCGGCCCAGGTCAGTGCCGTCGGAATGACGGCAATGCGCACCTCGCCGGCAAGTCCGTGGCGCTTGGTGCGCATCTCTTCGCGCAGCTGCCGCGCATCGCCCACGATGCGCCGCGCCCACATCAGCGCGCTCTGCCCCTCGGGCGTCAGCCCGCCATAGCGCGACCCGCGGTGGACAAGCTGCACGCCGAGATGGGCCTCGAGCGACCGGATGCCGGCCGAGAGCGAGGGCTGCGAGATGTTGAGGCTCTCGGCCGCGCGGCCGAAATGCCCCTCGCGCGCGAGGGCGATCAGCATCTCGAGGCGGTCGATCATCGCGGGGCCCTCTGGCGTGCGCAAGATTCCTAGCGCGGATCGCACGATCAGGCCAGCGGCCACCGCGTCGCCCTTGCTTCGGCCGCCCCGGGCGCGCTAGAGGCTCGGGTGTCATCGTGGGGGTCTGCACCATGTCCGAACCGTCCGATTTCGCCGACCGCATGCTCTCGCTCGGGCTCGCGCGCGTCTCCGAGGCCGCAGCCATCGCCTCCGCCCGCCTGATCGGGCGGGGCGACGAGAAGGCGGCCGATCAGGCCGCCGTCGATGCGATGCGCCGGCAACTGAACCTCCTCGACATCCGCGGCACCGTGGTGATCGGCGAGGGCGAGCGCGACGAGGCGCCGATGCTCTATATCGGCGAGGCCGTCGGCAGCGGCAGCGGGCCCGAGGTCGACATCGCGCTCGACCCGCTCGAGGGCACGACGCTGACGGCCAAGGACATGCCGAACGCGCTCGCCGTCATCGCCATGGCGCCGCGCGGCAGCCTGCTGCACGCCCCCGACGTCTACATGGACAAGCTCGCCATCGGCCCGGGCTATGCCGAGGGGACGGTCACCCTCGAGATGTCGCCCGCCGATCGGGTGCGGGCGGTGGCGGCCGCCAAGGGCGGGGCGCCCTCGGACGTGACGGTGTGCATCCTCGAACGTCCCCGCCACGCCGCGATGATCGCCGAGGTCCGCGCGACCGGGGCGGCGATCCGCCTCATCCCCGATGGCGATGTCGCGGGCGTCATCCATTGCGCCGATGCGGCCGCCACGGGCATCGACATGTACATGGGGCAGGGCGGGGCACCCGAGGGGGTGCTCGCGGCGGCGGCGCTCAAGTGCATGGGCGGGCAGATCTTCGGCCGCCTCGTCTTTCGCACCGGGGATGAGCGCGCGCGCGCCGCGCGCGCCGGCATCGCGGATCTCGACCGCGTCTATGGCCGCGACGACATGGTGCGGGGCGACGTGATCTTTGCCGCGACCGGGGTCACCGACGGCTCGCTCCTGCGCGGGATCCGGCGCGAGGTGGGCTGGGTCACGACCGAGACGCTGCTCATGCGCTCCAAGACCGGATCGGTCCGGCGGATGAGCTATCGCGCCCCGGTCAAGTGACGGCCGATCCCGCCTTTCTGGGCGTCGCGCAGTCGCTGACGGGCCGGTGCTGGCGGGGGCCCACGGCGTCCGAGGCGCGTCTGGCCGAGGCCATCGCGGGGCGCGCGCGCCTGCCAACGCCGGTGGCGCAGGTGCTGGCCGCCCGCGGGATCGCGCCCGAGGACGCGGCCGCCCATCTAGCGCCCGCGCTGCGCGACCTTCTGCCCGATCCGCGCGGCCTGCGCGACATGGAGGCCGCCGCCGCGCGCCTTGTCGCGGCACTCGACCGCGCCGAGCCGATCGCGATCTTCGCCGACTACGACGTGGATGGCGGGGCGTCGGCGGCGCTCATCCTCCACTGGCTGCGCGCGCTTGGGCGGGGCGCGACCCTCTATGTCCCCGACCGGATCGATGAGGGGTATGGCCCGAACGTGCCGGCGATGGCGGCGCTCGCGCGCGATCACCGCCTGATCGTCTGCGTCGATTGCGGCGCCCTCTCGCACGCGCCGCTCGCGGCGGCGGCGGCGGGGGGGGCGGATGTGGTCGTGCTTGACCACCATCTCGGCGTGGCGGAACTCCCGCCCGCGCATGCGGTGGTGAACCCCAACCGCGCCGACGAGTCGGGCGCGCTCGGGCATCTGTGCGCGGCGGGCGTGGTGTTCCTCGCCCTCGTCGAGGCCAACCGCCAGCTGCGCGCGCAGGGGCGCGCGGTGCCCGATCTGCTCGGCCTGCTCGATCTGGTCGCACTCGCGACCGTGGCCGATGTCGCGCCGCTCGTCGGCGTCAACCGCGCCTTCGTGCGGCAGGGGCTTGCGATCATGGCTCGGCGCGCGCGGCCGGGCCTTGTCGCGCTTGCGGATGGGGCGGGGTTGACCGAGGCGCCCGGCACTCATGCGCTGGGCTTCGTGCTCGGGCCGCGCATCAACGCGGGCGGGCGCGTCGGGCGGGCCGATCTGGGCGCGCGCCTTCTGGCCACGACCGACGGGGCAGAGGCGGCGGCCCTCGCGCGCGACCTCGAAGCCCTGAACGCTGCCCGGCGCGAGATCGAGGCCGCAGTGCGCATCGAGGCCCTCGCGCAAGTTGCCGCCCGCGGCACTGGCGCGATTGCCTGGGCCGCGGGCGAGGGCTGGCATCCGGGCGTGCTCGGCATTGTCGCGGCGCGCCTCAAGGAGGCGACGGGCCTGCCCTCGGTGGTGCTCGGGATAGATCGTGGCACGGCCAAGGGGTCGGCGCGCTCGGTCGCGGGCATCGACATCGGCGGGGCGGTGCAGCGCCTTGCGGCCGAGGGGTTGATCGAGCGCGGCGGCGGACACCGGATGGCCGCCGGACTGACGCTCACGGCGGGGTCGATCGGGCCCGCCATGGCGCGGCTGGCCGAGATCGTGGCAGTCGCCGGCCCCGTAGCCCCCGCTGGCCGCCTGCGGATCGAGGGTGTCATCGAACCCGCCGCCGTCACGGCCGACCTGATTGCCGCGCTCGAGGCGGCGGGACCCTATGGCGCCGGCGCACCCGCGCCGGTCTTCGCGCTGCCCGACCAGATCGTCACGGGCACGCAGCGCGTCGGAACGTCCCATCTGCGGCTCAGCCTCGGCAAGGCCGCGGGCGGGCTCGGCGTGATTGCCTTCGGCGCCTTCGACGGCCCGCTCGGCCCCGCGCTGTCGGCGGGCGCGGCGGGGCGGTGGCATCTGGCCGGGCGGATCGAGGCATCGACGTGGAACGGCCGCACGCGGCTGCAACTGCGCCTCGAGGATGCGGCGCCCGCCCCCTGATGCCCGCCGCCGCCCCTGAAAAATCGCCCTTGCAAGGGGCTGGCGCATCTTCTAGACAGCGCCCGTTCCCCACCGGGGCCCGTTCGTCTATCGGTTAGGACACCAGGTTTTCAACCTGGGAAGAGGGGTTCGACTCCCCTACGGGCTGCCAGTGTTTCCAACCAGTTCAGAGTGGATGACGCGCGTTTCGCACGCGCGGTCCGCTTACCCCTTCGGGGTCGGCTCGGCGGCGGCGCGGCCGAAGTCGGGGGCGGCGGTGTCCTGACCTGCATCGATGATGCCCCGCCGGATGGCGCGGGTGCGGGTGAAATAGGCGTGCAGGTGCTCGCCGTCGCCCAGCCGGATCGCGCGCTGGAGCGCGAAGAGTTCTTCGGTGAAGCGGCCGAGGATCTCGAGCGTCGCCTCGCGGTTCGTCAGGAACACGTCGCGCCACATCGTCGGGTCCGAGGCGGCGATGCGGGTGAAGTCGCGGAAACCGGCGGCGGAATAGTTGATGACCTCGCTGTCGGTCACCCGGCCGAGGTCGTCGGCCACCCCCACCATCGTATAGGCGATGAGGTGGGGCGCATGGCTTGTGACCGCAAGCACGCGGTCGTGATGCGCGGCCTCCATGGTGTCGACCTTCGCGCCCATCGCCTCGCAGAGCGCGCGCAGGCGCGCGACGCGGGCGGGGTCGGTGCCGGGCTCGGGCGTCAGCAGCCACCAGCGGTTGCGAAAGAGCGTCGCAAACCCCGCGCGCGGCCCCGAATGTTCGGTCCCCGCGATGGGGTGGCCGGGCACGAAGGCCACGCCCGGCGGCACATGGGGCGCGACCGCATCGATCACCGCCTGCTTGACCGAGCCCACATCGGTGAGCGTCGCGCCCCGCGCGAGATAGGGGCCGATCTCGGCCGCGATCGTCCCCATCTGGCCGACGGGGGTCGCGAGCACGACAAGGTCGGCGCCCATCACGGCCGCCGCAGCGGTCTCGTGGATCGAATCGCAAAGCCCGATCTCGGCCGCGATGGCGCGCGTCTCGGCGCTGCGGGCGTGGCCCGCGATATGGCGCGCGAGGCCCCCCTCGCGCATCGCATGCGCCATGGACGAGGCGATGAGGCCAAGCCCGATCAGCGCCACCCGGTCATAGATCGGCGCCTTGCCCGTCGTGGTCATCTCCGCCCCCGCATGAACTCAGCGATTGCCGCCGCCACTCGCGCGCAGTCCTCCTCGCGCCCGATCGTGATCCTGAGCGCCTCGGGAAAGCCGTAGCCCGCGACGCGGCGCACGATGATGCCCGATGCGCGCAGATGGGCGTCCGCCCCCCCGGCCTCGGCCGCGTCGGCAAAGCGGGCGAGCACGAAATTGGCCTGCGAGGGGTCGCTGGCCACCCCGCATTCCGCCAGCCGCGCCGCGAGCCAACCGCGCAGCCGCGCCGTCTCGGCCTTGCAGAAGGCGCGGTGGGCGGTGTCGCGCATTGCCGCCTCGGCCGCGGCAAGCGCGGGGCCCGAGAGGTTGAACGGCCCGCGGATGCGGTCGAGCACCCCGATCACATCGGCCGGGCCGAAGCCCCAGCCGATCCGCAGCCCGCCGAGCCCGTGGATCTTGGAGAAGGTCCGCGTCATCACGACATTGGCGCGCGTTGCCGCCAGATGCGCCGCCAGGTCACCCTCGTCGGCATATTCCGCATAGGCCCCGTCGATCACGAGGATCGCCGATTCGGGCATTCCGTCGGCCAGCGCCTCCAGTTCCGCCGCACTCAGCGCCGTGCCCGTCGGGTTGCCGGGGTTGGCGAGGAACACGAGCCGCGTGCGCGGCCCCGTCGCCGCGAGCAGCGCCGCGACATCGACCCGCCGGTCCCGCTCGGGCGCGACGACGGGGCGCGCGCCCGCGCCCAGCGCCGAGATGCGATACATCGAAAAGCCGTGCTCGGGATAGACGACCTCATCCCCCGGGCCGGCGTAGGCCTGGCAGATGAGGCTCAGGATCTCGTCCGACCCCACCCCGCAGATGATGCGGGCGGGATCGAGCCCCTCGACCGCGCCGATCGCCGCGCGCAGCGCCGCGTGGTCGGTCGGGGGATAGCGGTGCAGGAAGGGCGCCGCGGCGGCGAAGGCCGCGACTGCGGCGGGCGAGGGGCCGAAGGGGTTCTCGTTCGAAGAGAGCTTCAGCACATCCGCCCGCCCCGGCAGATGCGCCTCGCCGCCCTGATAGGGCTTGATCTCGAGAATGCCGGGCTGGGGGGTGATGGGCATCGCCTGAACCTCGCGGTCGCGCGCGAGGCGCTATTTCTTGCTGCGCGCGGCGAGCCAGTCCATCGCCGCCATCAGCACGCCCGAGATGACGAAGCTGAGATGGATGACCGTGAGCCAGAAGAGCTGCCGCTCGGGCACCTCGGAGGTTCCGACCTCCATGAAGCGCTTGAGCAGATGGATGGCCGAGATCGCCACGATCGAGGCGATGAGTTTCATCTTCAGGCCCGAGAAATCGACCTTGCCCATCCAGTCCGGGCGGTCGGTGCCGGTGTCGATGTCGAATTTCGACACGAAGTTCTCATAGCCCGAGAAGATCACGATCAGCAGCAGGTTCGCCGCGAGCGTGAGGTCGATCAGCGTCAGCACGACGAGGATCGCCTCTTCGCCCGACATCGTCATCGCCTTGGGCAGATAGTAGAAAAGCTCTCGCACGAAGATGAAGGCCAGCAGCCCGAGCGAGACGACGAGCCCCGCATACATGGGCGCCATGAGCCAGCGCGAGGCGAACAGGCCACGCTCGAAGCTGGTCTCGAGGTTCGGCTTGCCGGACATGGCGCTGGCTGCCTTCGCGCGCGGGAGGGGCGAGGGGGCGGGCAGGCCCGCCCCCGCCGCCGGGATCAGTTCTTGGCGTAGAATTCGACGACGAGGTTCGGTTCCATCTGGACCGGATAGGGCACATCGCCCAGACCGGGCGTGCGTGCGAGCCGTGCCGTCATCTTGTGGTGGTCGACTTCGAGATAGTCAGGCACGTCACGCTCGGCGAGGCCCACGGCTTCGAGCACGAGGGCAAGCTGGCGCGACTTGTCGCGCACCGCAACCACATCGCCTTCGCGCAGCCGGTAGGAGGCGATGTTGACGCGCTTGCCGTTCACCGTGACATGGCCGTGGTTCACGAACTGGCGGGCGGCGAAGACCGTCGGCACGAATTTGGCGCGATAGCACACGGCGTCGAGGCGCCGCTCGAGCAGCCCGATCAGCGCCTCCGAGGTGTCGCCGCGCTGGCGCTCGGCCTCGGCATAGATGCGGCGGAACTGCTTTTCCGAGATGTTGCCGTAATAGCCCTTGAGCTTCTGCTTGGCGCGCAGCTGCGTGCCGAAGTCCGAGAGCTTGGTCTTGCGCCGCTGGCCATGCTGGCCGGGGCCGTATTCGCGCTTGTTGAGCGGGCTCTTGGGCCGGCCCCAGATGTTCTCGCCCATGCGGCGGTCGATCTTGTACTTGGCAGCCGTGCGTTTGGTCACGTCTGATCTCCTTCCAGCGATGTGAAGGGCGTTGTCCTCTGCCCCTTGCGGGGCCGACAGGCATTCCCTCGCGGGGGCCGCCAACACCAAAGCCCCGGCGTGCCGGACGCACCCCGAGGACCGCGCGCTTATACGCGCGCCCGCGGCGCAGTCAATGCCCGCGCTGCGCGGTGTCGTCCCCGGGGGCGCCCTCGGGGTCGACCTCGGGGCCGAAACGCCATCCGGCCCGGCGCGGCACGCGCAGCGCGATCATGGGCTTGAGGAGGGGCGAGGCGAAGCGCCGGAGGTCGAGCGCCTCGTGCACCCCTCGCACCACCTGCCCGCCGACCGAGGTCTCGACCATCGCGCGGGCGTAGAAGGGCGCATCGAGCATCCCGAGCAGTTGGCGCGGCGCGAAGCCCGCATCGGCGCGGGTGCGGCGCGGCAGGCCCCAGAGCGTGCGCGGCAGCCGCGCCTCGGGCGGCGGTGCCATGCGTCCGGCCGTCCCGTCCGCCGCGAAGTCGAGCGCGACCGCGAGGTCCGATCCGTCGCGGCGGCGCGCGTCATAGAACACCGCCGCCCGCCCGCCGGGCAGGGCGTAGCGGCCCCAGGTCCAGGTCGCGAAATCGGCCTCGAGCGCGCGGGTCCCGAAATTGGCGTCGAAATAGCCATGCCCCTGCCAGCGGTGGCCGGGCTCGATCTCGACCTCGATGCGCGCCGAGGGGGCGAAGGGGCGCCAGACATGCGTCCCCTCGGGCGTGAGCGCGACCTCGATCCGCGCGAGCGCGTCGGGGATGAGGCGCACCTGCCCCCGCACCGGCGTGACGAAGGGCGGCGCGCCGATTTCGTCGATGTCGATGACGAGGGCGCCGCCCTGCCAGCGCATCCGGCTCGGCCCCACGGTCAGGCTGTCGCGCGTCTGGCGCAGCGCGGCGCGGCCGCGGTCGGTCATGGTGAAGCGGCCCTGCGGCCCATAGGTCGCGACGTTGATGCAGACGTGGTTCTCGGGGGCGCGCCGTCCGCTCCAGGCATACCAGGGCGAAAAGACCGAGCCGATGAAGCCGATCACCGAGACGGCGCGCCGTCCGTCGTCGGAAACGCCGTCGACATACCACCAGGCATAGCCGTCGGGCGGGACATCGAGGGCAAAGCAAGGTCCGTCAAGATCGCCTCGGCCGCGTGCAACCCGGACAGGGTCGCCATCGGCACCCCCGCCCCCGGATGGGCCCCGCCGCCCGCCAGATAGAGCCCCCGCACCCGCGTCCGCGCCCCCGGCCGCAGGAAGGTCGCGGCCGTGCCATGCGGGCTCCGCCCGTAGAGGGAACCGTCCGACCCCGGATGCAGCCGCGCGAAATCCGCCGGCGCCGTCAGCGCGCTCGCCCCGGGGTGCTCGCCGAAGCTCAAGCCCATCCGCGCCAGTGTGCTGAAGGTGCGCGTCCGGCATTTCATCTCCTCCCGCTCGGCCGCGCCACGGACGGGCGGGGCGTTCATGATGATCTCGAAGCGCTCGGCGGCGCATGTCTCTGTCCCGGTGCCGGCCTCGGCGGTCGCGCGATCCTGCGCGCAGACATAGAGGGTCGGATCCTCGGGCATCCGCCCGGCCGCGATCGGACCGAATTCGGCGGCCGGATCCGTGCCGAAAAAGACGTTGTGCAGCACAAGGTCTTGCGCCACGCGCCCCTGCGGCTCTGCCGCGAAGGCCCAGACCCATGCCGAGAGGCTGCGGGGCGCCACGCCCCGGCGCGGTACCGCCGATACCACGGCCTGCCCGCACAGCCCCTGCACAAGCCCCGCCGGATCGCCGTTGAAGACGACTTCGCTCGCCGCGACGATCTCGCCGGTCGCGAGGGCGACACCCGAGACGCGCCCGCCCTCGGTCAGGACGCGCGCCACCGCCGTGCCGAGGCGCAATTCCACGCCACACTCGCGCGCGAGATCCGCGAGCGCGGTGGCCAGCGCCCCCATTCCGCCGCGCACGGCATGGACCCCCGCCGCCTCGGCCTGCCAGACAAGGCTCAGGACCGCAGGCGCGCTGCCCGGAACCCCGCCAACATAGGTCGCATAGCGCCCGAAGAGTTGGCGCAGGCGCGGATCGCGAAAGCTCGCGCGCAGGAACCCCGAGAGGGATCGCCCGGGCAGGAGGGCGCGCCACGTCGCGGGCGAGGCCAGCGCGGCCCCGAGGATCCCGAGGATCCGCGGTCGCGGCGCGCGCATCACGGGGCGGTCGAAGGCGCGGTGAAGCGCCGCTGTCGCAGCGTGGAAGCGGCGGAAATCGGCTGCGCCGGCCGGGCCAGCAAAATCGCCGATCAGCGCCGCGTTCGCCTCGACATCGTCGGTCAGATCGAGGCAGCTGCCATCGGGCCACCAGTGCCGCGCGATGATGGGCTGTCGGATCAGCTCCACCCGGTCGGCCATCCGCACACCCGCGCGGGCGAAAAGATCCTCGAACACCCATGGCATGGTGAGCACGGTCGGCCCCGCATCGACCGGGCCTGCTGCGCTTGGCAGGGTGCGCATCTTGCCGCCCGGTTCGCGCCGCGCCTCGATGATGCTGACGCGCAGACCCGAGCGGGCAAGCACGATCGCAGCCGCAAGCCCGCCGACCCCGGCGCCCACGACGACGACATGCTGCGAACGGCCGGTAGCGACCATGCGTTCCCCCTTGCCGCGATTGTTGACTTGGACAGGAAAACTGTCCAGTGTAATTTACACATGAATGTCATGATCGCATGACAGAACGCCGAGCGGAGGACGCATGACACTCGACGCACGCATCGAGAGCGCGATCGGCGCGGCGCTGCGGATCGGTCAGGGCGGGCGCGACGCCCCGCCGCGCCTCGCGGCGGCGCTCGACTATGCGGTGACGCCCGGAGGCGCGCGGATCCGCCCGACGATCCTGCTCAATGTCGCGCGGGCCTGCGGCGACGACAGCCCCGCGCTTGCCGATGCCTCGGCGGCTGCCCTCGAACTCATCCACTGCGCGAGCCTTGTCCACGACGATCTGCCCTGTTTCGACGATGCCGACACGCGCCGCGGCAAGCCCTCGGTGCACCGCGCCTTCGGCCAGCCGCTCGCGGTGCTGGCGGGCGACAGCCTGATCGTGCTCGCCTTCGAGGCACTCGCCCGTGCAGCCGAGGCCGAACCCGCGCGCGGCCTGCGCCTCGTGCGCACGCTCGCGGCCTGCACCGGAATGCCGGGCGGCATCTGCGCGGGCCAGGGATGGGAGAGCGAGGGGGCCGTGAACCTCTCGGCCTATCACCGCGCCAAGACGGGGGCGCTGTTCGTGGCCGCAAGCAAGATGGGCGCGATCGCCGCCGGCCAGGATCCCGAGCCGTGGGACGAACTCGGCGCACGCATTGGCGAGGCCTTCCAGGTCGCCGACGATCTGCGCGACGCACTTTATGATGCAGCGACGCTTGGCAAGCCCGCGGGGCAAGATGCCGTCCACGCCCGGCCGAACGCGGTTGCGGAACTGGGCGTGCAGGGCGCGATCCGTCACCTGACCGATATCCTCGCCGGTGCCATCGCCTCGATTCCCGCCTGCCCGGGCGAGGCCGCGCTGGCCGCGCTCGTGCGCCGCTACGCCGAACGGATGACGCCCGTCGCCCCCGTCGCGGCGGTCGCGGCGGCGCGCTGATGGCCGACCTCGCCGGCGCCGGACTCGCGGCCGACACCACGCGGCCCCGCGGGGCAGGGCTGCTGAACCGCCTTGCCGCCGCGCCGTGGTTCCAGGCGCTGGCAATCCGCCTGCCCTTCGTCGGCCGCCATGTGCGCGCCGAGGGGGCGGCGATCTTCGACATCATGGCGGGTTTCGTGAACGCCCAGGCGCTCGCCGCGATCGTGGAGTTGCGCCTCCTGCACCATCTGGCCGACGGGCCGCTGGCGCCCGAGGCGATCGGGGCGCGCACCGGACTCGACCCGCGCCGCGCAGGGCTGCTCGCACAGGCGGCGGCGGCGCTCGGCCTCGTGCGCCGACGCGGCGACGGGCGTTTCGCGCTTTCGACTCGTGGCGCGGCATTTCTCGGCGTCCCGGGGCTCGAGGCGATGGTGCGCCATCATCACGTCCTTTACGCTGATCTCGCCCGGCCGGTCGCGCTCTTGCGGGGCGAGACGGAGCCCGCGCTCGCCCGCTTCTGGCCCTACGTCTTCGGCGCGGCCGGCGCGACCGACCCGGCCGATGCCGCGCTCTATTCCGATCTCATGGCGCAGACCCAAGGCATCGTCGCGGCCGACACGCTCGCGGCCGTCGATCTGCGCGGCGCGCGGACGCTTCTTGACGTGGGCGGCGGTACCGGGGCCTTCCTTGCGGCCGTCGGGCGGGCCTGGCCCGACCTCGGGCTCGCGCTGTTCGATCTGCCTGCGGTGCTCGCAGGCGCCGAGGCGCGGCTTGCGGCCGTCGGCATGGCGGGCCGGGTGCGCCTGCATCCGGGCAGCTTCCGCGACGATCCGCTGCCGCAGGGCGCAGATGTGCTGAGCCTCGTGCGCGTCCTCTATGACCACGCCGACGATACGGTGGCGGCACTCTTGCGCGCGGCGCGGGCGGCCCTGCCGGCGGGCGGGCGAATCATCATCTCCGAGCCGATGTCAGGGGGCGAGCGACCCGACCGGGCGACGGATGTCTATTTCGCCTTCTACACGCTCGCGATGGGCACGGGCCGGACGCGCTCGGCGGCCGAGATCGCCCGGCACCTGCGCGATGCTGGCTTTGTCGACATCGAGACACCGCGCCCGCGGCGCAGCTTCGTCACCTCCGTCGTGACGGCGCGGGTTGGTCGCTGACGGCGGTCGGCCGCGTCAGGCTTTTCGCCGACTTGTGTCAATTCAGATTGACAGTCTGGGATGTAAGATTAAAGTTACATGAGCAGGGCTCATCCCCGGTGGTGCCGTTCGGGCGCATCGGTCGGCAAGCGGGGCAAACGTGGAAACATCTGCCGTCATCCTCTCCGGCCCGCGCGAGATCTCGCTCGACCGGTTACGGCTGACCCCGCCGGGCGAGGGCGATCTGGTCGTGCGGATCGCGGCTTCGGGCATTTCCACCGGCACCGAGAAGCTTTTCTGGTCGGGCACGATGCCGCCCTTCCCGGGCATGGGCTATCCGCTCGTGCCGGGCTACGAGGCCGCGGGCGAGGTGGTCGAAGCTGGCCCGGCCTCGGGCTTCAGCGTGGGCGAGCATGTTTTCGTTCCCGGCGCCAACTGCTTCGAGCCGACCGAGCGCGGTCCGGTGCGCGGCCTCTTCGGCGGCGCGGCGCATCACCTCGTGACACCCGCGCGGCGGGTGACGCGGATCGACCCGGGTTTCGAGGCCGAGGGCGCGCTGCTCGCGCTGGCCGCGACCGCGCGGCACGCGATCGCGGGGCTCCATTCCGACCTGCCCGACCTCATCGTGGGCCACGGGGTGCTCGGCCGGCTGCTCGCGCGGCTGACGCTCGCTGCGGGCGGCGCCGGCCCCACCGTGTGGGAGGTCAATCCCGACCGCATGGCGGGCGCCGAGGGCTATGGCGTCATCCACCCCGACGCCGACCCCCGCCGCGACTATCGCGCGATCTACGACGCCTCGGGGGATGCGGGCCTCATCGACACGCTGATCGGCCGTCTGGCCAAGGGCGGCGAGATCGTGCTCGCGGGGTTCTACGCCGAGCCGCTGCGCTTTGCCTTCCCGCCCGCCTTCCTGCGCGAGGCGCGGCTGCGCATCGCCGCCGAATGGGCGCCCGAGGATCTGGTCGCGACGCGCGCGCTGATCGAATCGGGCGCGCTGTCGCTCGCGGGTCTCATCACCCATCGCCGGCCGGCGGCCGACGCCCCCGCGGCCTACGAGGCCGCCTTTACCGATTCCCGCTGCCTCAAGATGATCCTCGACTGGAGTGGATGCGCATGACGCTCGACGTGCCGAACCTCAAGGACTTCGACGACCGGCTGCGTGCCGAGGCCGCCGAGGAGCCGACGCTCGAAGTGCCGATGGACCCGCCCTCGAAGAAGACGCAGATCATCGCGATCTACGGCAAGGGCGGCATCGGGAAATCCTTCACCCTCGCCAACCTCAGCCACATGATGGCCGAGATGGGCAAGCGCGTCCTGCTGATCGGCTGCGATCCGAAGTCGGACACGACATCGCTGCTCTTCGGCGGCAAGGCCTGCCCCACGATCATCGAGACCTCGACCCGCAAGAAGCTGGCGGGCGAGGAGGTCAAGATCGGCGATGTCTGCTTCAAGCGCGGCGGTGTCTTCGCGATGGAACTCGGCGGCCCCGAGGTCGGGCGCGGCTGTGGCGGGCGCGGCATCATCCACGGCTTCGAACTGCTGGAGAAGCTCGGGTTCCATGACTGGGACTTCGACTATGTCCTGCTCGATTTCCTGGGCGACGTGGTCTGCGGCGGCTTCGGCCTGCCGATCGCGCGCGACATGGCGCAGAAGGTCATCCTGGTCGGCTCGAACGACCTCCAGTCGCTCTATGTCGCCAACAACGTCTGCTCGGCGGTCGAATACTTCCGCAAGCTTGGCGGCAATGTCGGCATCGCGGGCCTCGTCATCAACAAGGACGACGGCACGGGCGAGGCCGCGGCCTTCGCCGAGGCGGTGAAGATCCCCGTCCTCGCGGCCATTCCGCAGGACGAGGATCTGCGGCGCAAGTCGGCGAACTATCAGATCGTCGGCACGCGGGCCGGGCGCTGGGGTGATCTCTTCGCGGGGCTGGCCGAGGCGGTGGCGGGTGCGCCCCCGGTGCGGCCCAAGCCGCTGAGCCAGGACGGGCTGCTGAACCTCTTCTCGGCCGAGGCGACGGGCAAGGACTTCGTGCTCGAACCCGCGACCGACACCGACATGCGCGGCAAGCACGCCCAGGCGCGCAAGTCGCTCGAAGTGGTCTACGACAATGCTTGATCTCGACCTCCTCGCCCGCTTCGACCACGCGCTGCGCGATCTCGGCACCGGGGCGCCCTGCGCCGCGCGCGTCGCGCCCCAAGCGCGCGCCGAGGCGCCCGCCGCCGCCGGCCGCTGCCCCTTTCACGCCGCCGCGCGCGAGCCCCTGCGCGAGGTCGCCGCATGACGGGCGAGCTGCGCTATGACGACGCCCACGCGGCCGAGGTGATCGCGCCCGTCGCCGAGGCCGCGCCGGCCGAGGCTTGCGCGACCCCGCCCGCCGGGGGCGACGGCATGGGCTGCCATGCGGGCGCGGCCGAGATGGACGCGGCCGCCCGCGCGGCCGGCAAGTCCGAGATCCTCGACCGCTACGCCGCCGACTATCCGCGCGGCCCCCACGACAAGCCCCAGAGCATGTGCCCGGCCTTCGGCTCGCTCCGCGTCGGGCTCAGGATGCGGCGGGTGGCCACCGTGCTGTCGGGGTCGGCCTGCTGCGTCTATGGCCTCACCTTCGTCAGCCACTTCTACGGCGCGCGCCGCTCGGTCGGCTATGTCCCCTTCAACTCCGAGACGCTCGTCACCGGCAAGCTCTTCGAGGACATCCGCGACGCGGTCCACGAGCTCGCCGATCCCGACCGCTATGACGCGGTGGTGGTGACGAACCTCTGCGTGCCGACGGCCTCGGGCGTGCCGCTGCGGCTGCTGCCCGCCGAGATCAACGGGGTGCGGATCGTTGGCATCGACGTGCCGGGCTTTGGCGTGCCGACGCACGCCGAGGCCAAGGACGTGCTCGCGGGCGCGATGCTGGCCTATGCGCGCGCCGAGATCGAGGCGGGCCCGGTCGCGGCGCCGCAGGGCGGCC